>Ga0210384_10008406_pt1 | contig 10759 bp, 5 predicted proteins | sample IncBWH2MmetaG_FD_160574 | JGI IMG/M metagenome (GOLD analysis project Ga0210384, IMG submission 160574) | Forest soil microbial communities from Barre Woods Harvard Forest LTER site, Petersham, Massachusetts, United States - Inc-BW-H-2-M | ecosystem: Environmental > Terrestrial > Soil >...
GGAGCGCGATCTAAGCCGGAACCCTCTTTTTCAGGTGCTGTTTTCCCATACCGCTTCCACCTCGCTCTCTCAACCTGGGTGGGAGATCGTGAATTGTGAATTGGACAGCGGCACCGCGAAGGTTGACCTGCAGCTCCAGGTCTACGACCGGCCAAACGGCATCTTCGCCCGCTTTGTCTATAACAGCGACATTTTTGACGCCGGCACGATTCGCCGGATGGCTGACCACTTTCAAACCTTGATTGAGGGAGTCGTCAGCGATCCCGACCAGCGCCTTTCGGAATTGCCGCTTCTCAGCCAGGCAGAGACCCATCAGCTACTGACGGGATGGAACAACACGCGAACGGACTACCCCAAAGATTCACAGCTTCATCATCTCTTCGAAGCGCAGGCGGAGCGCACTCCAAAGGCGACAGCCGTAGTGTTTGAAGACAAACAGCTCACCTATGGCGAGCTGAACAGACGGGCCAATCAACTGGCACGGCACTTGGTGAAGCTAGGAGTGGGTCCGGACGTGCTGGTTGGCATCTTTGTGGACCGCTCGCTCGAGATGGTCGTGGGTTTGCTGGGAATCTTAAAGGCCGGCGGGGCGTATGTGCCGCTCGACCCAGCATTTCCAGGTGATCGCATTGCGTTCATGCTGGAGGATTCCGAGGTGGCGGTGTTGCTTACCCAGCGCCACCTGCTCGATAGCATCCCTGACAACCGCGCTAAGGTGGTAGTTCTAGACGCCGATTGGAATGAAATTGCCAAGGAAGACGCCGACAATCCAGTCTCCAGATACGAGGCGGCGAACCTTGCGTATGTGATCTACACCTCGGGATCGACGGGAAAGCCCAAGGGGGTTCAGATTTCTCATCGCGCGGTGGTCAACTTCATGACCTCGATGAGGCATGAGCCGGGAATGACCGAACTTGATCGACTCCTGTCCGTGACGACCCTCTCGTTTGACATTGCAGGGCTCGAAATCTATCTGCCTCTGATCGTTGGCGCATCGGTCGAGATCGTCAGTCGCGAAGTGTCTTCTGATGGATACCAGTTGCTTTCAAAGCTGGCCAGCTCAGGGGCTACGGTGATGCAGGCCACGCCCGCTACCTGGCGCATGCTGATGGAAGCGGGCTGGAAAGGCACCCCGCACTTGAAGGTTTTGTGTGGGGGCGAAGCGATTTCACGCAAACTCGCAACTCAGTTGCTGCAAAGATGCGGCTCCTTGTGGAATATGTACGGTCCAACGGAGACCACGATCTGGTCGACCTGCTCGAAGATCGAGTCCGAACAGGCAACAATCGTGATCGGTCGACCAATCGCGAACACGGATATCTTCATCCTGGATGAGCTCCTGCAACCGGTGCCAATCGGGGTCGCAGGCGAATTGCATATCGGCGGTGACGGCCTGGCGAGAGGATATCTCAAACGGCCCGATCTGACCGCGGAGAAGTTCATCGCCAGTCCATTCGCGCAGAGCCCTGGAGAACGCATCTATAAGACTGGAGACCTGGCGCGCTATCTTCCCAACGGAGACATTGAGTGCTTGGGTCGGATCGACCATCAGGTGAAGCTGCGGGGATTCCGCATTGAATTGGGTGACATTGAAGCGGCACTCCGACAACATCCCGGCGTAAACGATACCGTGGTTGTCGCCCGGGAGGACACTCCCGGCGACAAACGCCTGGTGGCATACTTTGTTCCCTCGCAGCAAACGGCGCCGACGACTGGTGAGCTGCGCGATTTCCTGAAAGAGAAGCTGCCGGAGTACATGGTGCCTTCAGCTTTTGTCACGCTCGATGCCATGCCGCTGACACCGAATGGCAAAGTCAACCGGCGAGCGCTTCCTGCTCCTGAGCATACCAACCTGGCGACCGAGGAGAGTTTTGTCGCGCCCAAAGATGATCTCGAGTCTCAATTGGTAGCCATCTGGGAGGGTGTTCTGGGTGTTCGCCCGATTGGCATCAGGCATAGCTTCTTTGAGCTGGGGGGAAATTCGCTGATTGCAGTCAGACTCATGCACCGGGTTGAGCAAGCCTTTGGCAAGCACCTGTCGATAGCGACCCTGTTCCAGGCGCCGACCATCGAACAACTATCCGGGATTCTTCGCCAGAGAGGATGGTCGCCCGCCTGGTCTTCGCTAGTGCCAATTCAAACGGGAGGCCCAAACCCACCATTCTTCTGTGTCCATGGGGTTGGAGGTAATGTGCTCCGGTTTTATGGTCTGGCACAACATCTCGGTTCGGACCAGCCTTTTTACGCGCTGCAGGCACAAGGGCTGAACGCGGACTACCCATGTCACATACGGGCGGAGGAGATGGCGGCCCACTACCTCAAGGAAGTCCGAAGCGTTCAGTCGCAAGGGCCATATTTTCTGGGAGGCTACTCTTTTGGGGGCATGATTGCGCTTGAAATGGCTCAGCAACTGATAGCGCAAGGCGAGGAGCCACCCTTGTTAGTCCTCTTTGACACGCTTTGCATGGCTTCTCAGGGGAACGGATTTTCTTACAAATTGAAGTCACTTTCTTCGCCTTTACTCAAGATGCTGGAAACTTCAGGGTCGGAGAGGTGGGCCTATCTTTCGCGAGTCGTCACCGCTCCGGTGCGAGCGGTTCAATGGGGACTGCACGTAGCAACACTGCCCAGCCGGGTCAGGAAGGTGCGAAAGGCCTGCCTAAACGCCGCAAAACACTACGTGCCACAGGCTTATCCTGGGCGGGTCATTCTGTTTCGGTCGAGTAGCGAACCTCTCGGGGGCCTTAGTGACCCGTATGCGGGCTGGAGCGAGTACGTTACAAATGGACTCGACGTCCGTGAAGTGAGAAGCAATCACGATAACATTCTTCTTGAGCCTCAGGTCCGATGTGTGGCCGAGCAATTAAGAGCTTGCCTGAACGACGCACAAGCGGCGTCCCAGGCGAGCAGGCAGCCGCACGCGATAAATACGGCAGACGAGCGCGCGCAACTCTCTGCCTAGCTCGAATAGAACCTTCGCAACTACGCCAACTTCGTGACGCGGGCGTTTCGCTCGCAACCCAGCTAATTGGAGAGGATCGTCAAGTGACTGGATTGGGCCTTCAAGAACCCACGCCGTTCGTCAAGGACGCACCCGAAGAAGGTGTCGTGGACCGCTCGGCTTTGAGGAGGATCCTGTCAATTGATGGCGTGGGTCTAGTGCGGAAGTTCGTCCCCTGGGTCACGAAGGGCGGGCTGGCCATAGTGGATCAGGGGTTTTACGCCGGTTCTAATTTTGTGTTGAGCATTTTGCTGGCTCGGTGGTTGTCGCCCGCGCAATATGGCAGCTATGCAGTCGCATTCGCGGTTTTTGTGTTCATTCTGATGTTTCACCAAGCCGTGTTTCTGGAACCCATGCTGGTGTTTGGCAGTTCAGCCTACCGCAATTGCCTCCACGGTTACCTGAAGGCCTTGCTGTTGCTTCATCTCGGCGTGAGCGTGGCGATTGTGCTGGGCCTCGGGGTTTCAGCCGGCGTTGCATTTAAGCTGGGACCATCGAGCGGCTTGTCCGGCGCGCTGGTCGGGGTGGCTTTTGCGGCACCCTTGATCCTGATGTTGTGGATCATCAAAAGAATCTTCTATTTAGCGCTTGCCCTTGGGCCCTCGGCGGGCGCGTCGGGTCTATACTGCGTCCTGACACTGGGAGGACTGGCGGTACTCTATAGACGTGGCTTGGTTTCACCATTGTCCACATTCGTGCTCATGGGACTCGCGAGCCTGGTGGTCAGTGTCGCACTGCTCACTTACCTCGGACTGCGGTTTTCGTCAACCGAAGCCGCACCCCGCCATTTAGACATTTGGAGCCGGCATTGGCGTTATGGACGGTGGGCTCTGGGTGCCAACGCGATGATGTGGGTTCCGTTAAATGTTTTCTATCCGTTCCTGAGCAGCTTGTCGGGAATGGCTGGGGCAGGCGAATTAAAGGCCTTGATGAATTTTGCTTCGCCTATGTACCAGACTACTGCGGCGCTCAGCCCGCTCATGCTTCCTCATGCCGGTCGCGTGTTTGGAGAGCGCGGTCATGCTGGCGTCAACTCCCTTCTGAGGCAACAGACGCTGCTCAGCATCTCGTATACGATTCCTTATTGGATTGTGCTTCTTCTGTTTCAGAAGCCCATTTTCCGAATGCTTTACTCCGGGCGGTACACGGAAGTCGTTTATTTGATGCCCGTGGTCGCGTTGGCATGCGTGTTTGGCAGCGCGTTTTTCGGCCCGGCAAATGTGTTGCGCGTCATGGAATCCCCAGGTTTGGTTTTCGCCGCGGTCTCTATTTCAAGCTGCGTCGCCGTCGCCATCGGCGTTCCGATGACTTGGGCGCTGGGAATAAAAGGGGCGGTATGGGGCATGGCGCTGTCGGAGGCGCTGGCTTTAGCGGCGGCGGTAGTGCTGCTCCGCCGCAAGACCCGGAAGGTATCCGAGGCGGCGTTAAGTGTGTCGTGTGCGGTTAGCGGAAACTGACAACGAATATTAGTCAAAATGACGGCCCCGCGTCAGAAAGCCAAGCGGGCTTCTCAGCAACGACCAGTAGAAAGCATTCCATCAAGATGCAGGATGTAGTGACCAATTCGACGGCCAGCCTCAAAGCGAGCCCACGCCCCACGAGAATCGATCTACGGGCTGTCGCTTGGTTCTCGCTCTTTTTGTTACTTGGGAGCCTGGCCGTACTTCGTCCCCTTTTGCTGCTGGTTTGCGTTGTAGTTGCAGCGCTGTTGGGCCTCTGCCGCGTGGCGGTCAAGTATATGCAGCGCGCGAACCTCGAGCTCTGGCAGATCCTCTCACTGGTTGCGGTGAGCGGTTACCTCTTGCTGAGTCGTGGGTTCGAGAATCTGACCCTTCATGTCGGCGGGGTTCCGCTCATTGTTGGCTATGCACTCGTCTACACTTCCCTGGCGCTGGCAATTTTTTCACACCGGCAACTGATTGCAAGAGCAGTGAAAGAACCTCCCGTACTGTGCATGCTGCTTTTGCTTGCCGCGACTGTTCTGCACTTGGTTCTGGACTTGCCTTCGTATGGGATTTGGGCGCTGCGCGACAGCACGATTTGTCTCGATGGTATTTTCATGCTTTTGGGGCTGGCCTGGGCCATGAAGCGAAATAACAGCGTTTTCTTGGCACGATGGATGCTGGGCCTCTTCGTCGTGAATATGCTGTACGTCTACACCATGCCTTGGGGTGAGAAGATTTGGGGCTGGTCCCCGGTGAGCGGTGTTTTTCTCCAGGTTCCGCTGCTAGGAGGCTTCGAGGGCGCCGGCGACCTGTTAGTGGCAGGCGCACTGTTTTGCATCTGCGTCGGCAGCTATCTGGTTAATCGCCCAAGTTGGTTGATGCTAGCTCTGGCCATAGGACAATTCCTAGGAGTTTCGATCACACAGGGGCGACGGACGTATGTGGGAACCGCGGTTGTTCTCGTCATTCTTCTCTTGTTCGGTGAAGCTAAGAAATTTGCGCGCCTCTTCATTCTCGTTCCTTCGGCCATAGTCGTGATTTTCCTGGTAACCAGCGTAGGGGGTCTTAAAATATCTGGCCGCATCGGTGAGGTAAATCTCGACTTTTTTGAAGCCCATCTTCGAAGTCTTCACACTTCCGAGGGAACCCCAGGAAGCAGTGTTGAGAGTCGCTTCAGCATGGCGGATCAAGCGCTCGATCATTTCCGCGCGCATCCGGTGTTCGGCGCAGGGTTCGGTCAACCGCTGATTAGCGACATTGACGAGACCAACGGCGCGGTGACTCGAATGCCGCACAACTCGAGTTTAAGCATCCTCGCCCGGCTGGGATTGGTTGGATTCGTTATTTGGATTGCCTTTCACCTTTCATTGATAACAAGATTTATCGGCGTGCTTCGAAGACGACGTACCTTTGACGACGAGCGAATGTCAGCCTTCGTTTTGTGGGTTTTTCTGTTTTACGTGCTCTTTATGATTGCTAGTTTGGTTGAGGCCCCTTTCGAGTTTCCATCAGGCGCTGTTCCGTTCTACTTCTTCATGGGGTTCGCGCTTGGATTGATGCGTTGGCAATTGTCCGGCAAGAACAAGCGTGAAGGCATGTCTGCCGCGTTCGTGAAGGGCGCAGAGCACAGTCGGATGCCAAGTCCGCTCCGCGCAGGCAGGTTCGCCTGAACTGGTTTTCGAACATAAACACTTAGATTGTTGCGCATGACGCGGTGAATCATGCTGGAACTTGGAACAAGAAAAACGGCTGCCATGGTCCTCAGAAACAGAGGAGGCACCGTCATACCGCCGTTAGGAAAGTCTGCAAAGTGTTGGAAACACCAAGAATCGTAACTACGAGCTGGGATGACGGCGACCGCGCTGATCTGAGAGTTGCCGAGATGCTTCGATCCAGGCATATTAGAGGGACTTTTTACATTCCCAATACTCCCTATGGGACACGTCTTTCCCTCAGCCACGCGGACTTGAGGACCTTGTCGTCCGAAGGTTTCGAAATCGGCGCTCACAGTGTTTCGCACAAGCTTCTTTGGGGGCTAGCTGCCGAAGAATTAGCCCAGGAAGTAAGCCCGTGCAAGCCGATGCTGGAGGATGTCCTGGGAACGGAAGTTCGAATGTTTTGTTATCCGTGTGGTCGGTATGACGCAAACGTTATACGTACCCTGAAGGAGGCCGGTTACTGGGGTGCGCGAACGGTGCGCATGCTGGCCACGCGGTTGGAGTTCAACCCCTTCGAAATGCCGACAAGTGTGCAGATAATGCCGCATCGGAAGTTCAGCTACATGAAGAACGTGGCGAGGGCACGAAAATTGGAAGGCGTTCAAGTTTTTCTGGCTCACATGACAAGGTTGAACAATTGGATTGAGCTCGGTAAAAGACTTTTTGATTCGGTATTGCAGACCGGCGGCATGTGGCACTTGTACGGTCACTCGCACGAGATTGAAAAGCTGGGTCTGTGGCGCGATCTGGAGGAAATGCTGGACTACGTGGGCAATCATAAAGAAGTGATGTACGTTCCGAATTGTGAGGTGATCCAATTCTTGCCCCAGCAGGGCCGACACGCCGGGAACGGGAAATTGTGAAGATACTCCTCGTTCACTGTCAGTATCACAATCCGGGAGGGGAAGACGTCGTCTTCGAAAAGGAGAGACAACTCCTGGAGCGGGCAGGACATCAGGTGGTCGTCTATCACCGAAGTAATTTCGAGGTGGACGCCTATCCCGGCGTTAAGCGGTTGGTGCTTCTGCAGAAGGCGGTTTGGAACGGCGATACGCGAAACCGCTTCGCTGAGCTGCTGCGCGCAGAGAAGCCGGATGTGGTCCATGTCCACAATACCTGGATCATGATCTCGCCCTCGATCTACTCAGCCTGTCGCGAAGCCGGTGTACCTGTCGTGCAAACCCTCCATAATTACCGGCTCTTGTGTGCCCCTGGAACTCTTTTCCGGGATGGCAAAGTTTGTGAGGACTGCGTCGAGCATTCTTTATGGAGAGGCGTCCGGAACCGGTGTTATCGCGATTCTTACGCCGAAACTGCCGCTGTGAGCCTCATGCTGGCGGTGCATCGTACGCGTCACACGTGGGATCGGGAGGTCGCATCCTTTATCGTCCTCACGGACTTTGCCCGGAACAAATTTCTGCAGGGCGGGCTGCCTGCGCACAAAATATTTATCAAACCGAATTTTGTGGACCCTGACCCGGGGCCGCGAGCTGGTGATGGAAGCTACGCGATTTTTGCAGGCCGGCTCTCGCCCGAGAAGCGCGTCAGCACGATGTTATCTAGCTGGATTCGCCTTGGCAGCCGCGTCCCTCTTGTAATCGTCGGTGGAGGGCCCCAGCGCGATGAGTTGGAGCAAGTGGCGATCCGGGAGAACCTTAACACCGTCACCTTCAAGGGCCAGTTGCCACACGACCAAACACTGGCGGCCATCAAGGGAGCACGCTTTCTGATTTTTTCCAGCGAGTGGTATGAGACGTTCGGACTCACTATGGTCGAAGCGTTTGCCTGTGGTGTTCCGGTCATCTGCTCCAAGATGGGAGCGATGCAGGAGATCGTGGACCACGGTCGCACCGGCTTGCATTTTACGCCGGGTGATAGCCAGGATCTAGCGGACAAAGTTGAGTGGGCCTGGAACCATCCGGAGCGCATGCGCCAAATGGGAGAGGAAGCCCGGCACGAATACGAAAACAAATACACCGCTGAGAAAAATTACCCATTGCTGATGGAAATCTACAAACATGCGATTGCCGGAACTAATTTACAACCGACGGTTCTTCAAAATCGCACTACCTCAACAATGGTTGAGACTAACGTGGGACCTTTAGCCGAATAACAATTGACCGCCTTGGCTTTCGTCTCTCGATAATGTCATCCTGTGCAGCCCTCTTCGGTCCTTTGGTGATTTTTAAGATGGACATGAATCAAACCACATTTCCGGTGTCCGGTATGGCAGGCAATTCCGTTCCCGCAGGGACGCCCGCAACTCGACCAGAGGAGTTGGCATGAAGCATCGGCCTGATATCGACGGTCTCCGAGCTATCGCCATTATTCCCGTCGTTCTGTTTCACGCCGGGGTGCTTCACATTGCGGGTGGCTTCGTCGGAGTCGATGTCTTCTTTGTCATTTCCGGATTCCTCATTACGGGAATCCTCTTGGAGGATATCCGCAAAGACCGCTTCTCCATCGCAACCTTTTACGAGCGCCGGGCACGACGGATTCTGCCGGCTCTGTTTGCGGTGCTTTTGTTCACCTCTTTCGCCGCTTACAAGCTTCTGCTGCCGAACGATCTCCGGGACTTCGGCCGCAGCTTGGTCTCCACACTATTTTTCGCCTCGAACATGACGTTCTCCAAAGAAATGGGTTACTTCGATGGTCCGTCAGAGTTGAAGCCGTTGCTGCACACGTGGTCCCTGGCGGTCGAGGAGCAGTTTTACATCGTTTATCCGCTTTTCCTGTTCCTGGTCACTCGCTTCTTCCGAAAACGATATGCCACCGCGATCGGCTCCGTTCTCGTATTGTCTTTCGCTTACAGCGTTTGGCATGTGCACACACAGCCTGTTACCAGCTTCTTCCTGGCTACCACGCGTGCCTGGGAACTGCTGATCGGCGGAGTGCTGGCGATCCAGGGAATTCCGAAAGTACGGCACAAGGTAGTCGCCAATTTCCTCGGACTGTTGGGACTGGGCCTGATTGCCTATGCTGTCTTCACCTTCTCTGCGGTCACGTCGTTCCCCGGGTTGAATGCTCTTTACCCCTGCTTGGGCACTGCTCTCATCATTTACAGCGGCATGGATGGTGAGACGCTGATCGGACGCGTTCTAAGTACCTCGCCGATGGTCTTCGTAGGATTGATTTCGTACTCCCTGTACCTGTGGCACTGGGTGATCATTGTTTTCGCGAAGCACTACTTGAATCGTCCTCTGAATGGCTGGGAAACCGTGGCCGTAATAGTTCTCCCATTCCTCGTCGCGAGTTTCGTCTGGAAGTTTGTTGAAAACCCATTTCGAGGCAAGGGAGCGATCGGCACCAGGACATGGATCTTCTCGGGCGCCGCCGCCATAGCCATGCTGTTCGCCGTCTTCGGTTTCACTGCCTTCCGGAGCAAGGGCTTTCCCACGCGGTTCAGCGGGGAAGCCCGGCTCCTTATCAACGCGCAGGATGATTTCTGGAACCGGCGCGAGGAGTGTGACGGCAAAATTTGCCGCGTCGGAACCCCCGGCGCTCAAGAGTCCTTCATGCTATGGGGAGACTCGCACGCCGGCGCCCTCGCTCCTGCGTTCGAACACCTTGCGCTCGCTGACGACCTCGCCGGGGCCGTGGCCTTCCAGTCGTCCTGCGCGCCGCTTCTAAATATGAGGCGTTACGATGCGGGCGGCAAGGATTGCACCGAATTCGGGAACTCGGTGCTCGCCTTCATCGACTCTCATCACATCAAAAACGTTTTCCTCCACGGCCGGTGGGCTCGGTACACGGAATCCTCCTGGCACGAGCAGGAACTTCCTGCACTGCTGACACCCGATCTCCGGCCCGAAGAGAACTGTGCGGAATTTGACAAGCTCCTCCGATCGACACTGGCCGAATTGCGAAACCGGAACCTGAATGTCGTCATTATCGGAAGCGTTCCGGAGGTCTGGAAAGACGTGCCGACAACACTTGCGCGCATTGCACTTTCAGGCAAGCAGATGGAGATCGCACCGCGGCGCGATGAGTTCATGAAGCGTCAGCAGCATGCCTTCCAAATACTCACCAGCGCGGCTGACGAGTACGCAGTGCAAATTGTGTACCCACACCAAACTCTATGTTCGGCCTCAGAATGTTCAGTCGAAAGAGATCGATGGCCTTTGTACATCGATGACGACCATCTGAGCGTTCACGGCGCACTGCAGCTCTCGCCAATGTTAGAGGCCTTGCTGAAGACTGAAGTCCCTGGCTCGCCGGTCGCTCGCAATTTCTGACAATTGATGCACCCCACGCTTGAGTTCTAGAGACCCGGTGTGCTTTTTTTTTGATAAATGGCGATTGAAACAGTTCTGAAAAATCGGCGCAGCACCCCACCTGATCGGGAAAGCAGCCAGGCCATTGGTGCGCGGGACGGCAGAGCGCCCGAGGGGGACAACATTTTTCTGGAGAGAATACGCTGGTATGTCTCCCGGCTGGCCTCGATGCAACCGGCGGAGGTAGCGTGGCGGGCTCGCTCGGCGGCTACGCTTCCCGCTGACTGGGCCCATTGGAAAAGCCAGCCGACCGTGCCGCCCCCCCGCTGGGTGCCGCTGCAAGCCGGCTCCTACCCCGTAAAGCTACACAGCGGCGGCGCG
>Ga0210384_10008407_pt1 | contig 10758 bp, 9 predicted proteins | sample IncBWH2MmetaG_FD_160574 | JGI IMG/M metagenome (GOLD analysis project Ga0210384, IMG submission 160574) | Forest soil microbial communities from Barre Woods Harvard Forest LTER site, Petersham, Massachusetts, United States - Inc-BW-H-2-M | ecosystem: Environmental > Terrestrial > Soil >...
GGCCGTGTCGGAGGAAGCGCGCGGCCGCTCCATCCCGGTCAGCGTCAAGCAAAGTATCGATGGTGTCGAGTTTCGGACCGCAGCATTGGCGGTGCGGGTCGAACGCTCGCCGCTGCGGTTGATCGTGTCGGATTTGGCGGGCCACGTGATCTCGACCGATGCGCCGACCCGCGCAGTTGATGTGGTGGGCAGCGGCTTTACGCTTCGCAAGATGCTCCCGCAGACCGAGCATTTCTTCGGTTTGGGCGACAAGACCGGTCCGCTCGATCGTCGCGGCCAGGCGTTCACCCTCTGGAACACCGATTCGTACCGGTTTCAGGAATCGACAGATCCCGTGTACAAAAGCATTCCCTTCTTCATCGCCGCGGGTGGACCGGGCGGCAGTTACGGAATTCTGCTCGATAACACCTGGCGCAGCTGGTTCGACTTTGGCAAGCAGGATCCCCAGACGCTGGCCTTCGGCTCCGCCGCCGGGCCGATCGATTACTACCTCATTTATGGGCCGAGCGTTCATCGCGTCGTCGAGCGGTATACGGATCTCACCGGGAAGCCGCCGCTCGCACCGGCATGGGCTCTCGGCTTCCAGCAGTCCCGGTACAGCTATATGTCGGCCGCCGAGGTGCATCGTATCGCCGACCGGCTGCGCGCCGAACGCATCCCCGCCGATGTGATCTGGCTGGACATCGACTATCAGGACCGCAATCGGCCTTTCACCACGAATCCAACTACGTTTCACGATCTGCCGGGGCTGGCGGGGGAGCTACGGCAACAAGGACTGCGATTGGTCGTCATAACCGACCTGCATATTGCCGCGGCGCCGGGTCAGGGATATTCACCCTACGACAGCGGCATCGCCGGCGACCATTTCCTCAAGCGCCCCGATGGCTCGCTCTACGTGGGTGCAGTCTGGCCCGGTCCCTCGGTATTTCCCGATTTCACCCGCCGCGACACGCGCGCTTGGTGGGGGACTCTGTACCGCGATTTCGTGTCAGCGGGGATCTCCGGTTTCTGGAATGACATGAACGAGCCCGCGGTTTTTGAAACGCCGACCAAGACCATGCCGCTCGATACGCAGCACCGTATCGCGGAGCCGGGCTTTGCGCCGCGCTCGGCGACCCATTCTGAGATCCACAATGTCTACGGAATGCTGAATTCGCGGGCGACCTTCGAGGGCCTGAGGCAACTCGGACCCGATGAGCGGCCCTTCGTCATGACGCGCGCGACCTACGCGGGCGGCCAACGCTACGCGGCCACGTGGACCGGAGATAACAGCTCGACGTGGAACCACCTCAAGCTATCGATTTCGATGCTGCTCAACCTTGGCATGAGCGGTTTCGCGTACAGCGGCGCCGATGTCGGCGGCTTCATCGGTGCCCCGAGTCCCGAGCTGATGACGCGATGGATCGAGATTGCCGCCTTTGCGCCGATCTTTCGCGCGCACTCGGAGAAAGGCACTCCGCCCAAGGAACCCTGGGTGGACGGTGCCGAGCACCTGCGTATTCGCCGGCAGTTCATCGAGCAGCGTTATCGGCTGCTGCCCTATCTGTACGCCCTTGCCGACGAGAACGCGCGAACGGGAGCTCCGCTCATGCGGCCGGTGTTTTACGACTTTCCGGACGCCCTCGATGCACCGTGCGACCAATCGACGGCATTTCTGCTGGGCGATCGAATGTTGATCGCACCTCCCCCGGACTTGGAGTCGCCGCAGGACTACAAGATCTGCCTGCCGGCCGGACGCTGGTACGACTATTGGACCGGCGCACCGGTGACTGTGCGGCCTTCGGCGAAGTCGGTTCCGGCAGCGGTCGGTGCGCCGATGTCGCAGGTGATCTCAGCGACTCCCGCCCTCGATCGCTTGCCGGTATTCGTGCGCGCCGGTGCGATACTGCCAAGTCAGCCGTTGGTGCAAAGTACCTCGGAGACGCCGCAAGGACCGCTGTCATTGGACGTGTATCCGGGCAACGACTGCCGAGGTACGATTTATGCCGACGATGGCCACAGCATGGCGTATGCCCAACAGGGCTATCTTCGGCAGCAAGTTCACTGTGTGGAGACCGATGCCGGGATGGATCTCGACTTCGATGCGCGTCAGGGTCGATTCCAACCGTGGTGGCACCAACTGGCGGTTCGAGTGCACGACTGGAAGGGCGGCGCGCAGGCGTTCCTCGACGGCAAACGCATCGCGGACCCCGTAACACGGGGAGGCGTACTGCTCGTGACCATCGACGATCCAAGCGGCGGGTCGCGGCTGTCGCTCAAAGCCAATTCCGCCCGATAGTGAATCGACCCAGCACAGTCGCCGACTGTGTCGCGGCCGAATTCGCCTGGGGACGAAGTACGATCCTCGCTTTCATTACGATCGTAACACTCACGCCGCGCAGTGAAACTGCGCTGTAACGCTCCGACTCCACGCTCACCTTCCTTGAGAACCGGGAGCGAGGCTTGCAATCGTGGTATCGGCTCATCTCGGGATCCTGTTTGTAGCAGCGATATTCGCAGGCGGTATGAATGCGCTCGCCGGCGGCGGAACCTTCTTCAGCTTCCCGGCGCTCATGGCGCTCGGCGTTCCCGCAATTCTCTCCAACGCGACCAATGCCGTCTGCGTGGCACCGGGCCACGCACTCGCAGCCTTCGTGTACAAGCGCGAACTCTCGCGTTCGCCGCGGCGTGTCATCATGTGCACGATCGCGGCGAGTCTCGGCGCGATCATCGGCGCTTGGCTGCTCACCGTGACCAACGAAAAGACGTTCAAGATACTCGTCCCGTGGTTGCTTCTCGTTGCAACCTTGATGTTCGCATTCGGCCCGCTCGTGCAACTCTGGACGAAGCAGCTCGCCAAGGATAATCGGAAGGTCGTCTCAACCGATCCGAACGTCGTCGGGAACAGCCCCAGGTCGTGGCTGGGCTATGCGCTCGCCTCGATCTACGGCGGGTACTTCGGCGCGGGCCAGGGGATCGTGTTGATGACGATCGTGACGCTCAGCGGCATCGAGGACCTTCAGGAAGCCAACGCCATCAAGAATGCGGTCGCGGCCATCGTTTCGTCGATCGCCGTGATCGTCCTCGCGTTCAAGGGGCTGATCCTGTGGAACTACGGCGTCTTGATGGTCATCGGTGCGATCCTCGGCGGTTATCTTGGCGGGAGGTTCGCGAAGAGACTGAGCAAACGGGCGCTGCGCTATTTTGTGCTGGCCACCGCGAGCTGCCTAACCGCCGTCTACTTCTGGACCACCTACGCTCACTAGCGACGCCGTCAGGTGCGGGTCCTCCGCGAAAGGTCCGCACGCTCACTCTCGCCCAAATCCCAATGCCAGTCGTGACACTCAGCGTAGGCGCGAATTGGCTTGTTGTTGTCGAGTGCGTCCAGAATCTCGCTTTTAGTCCGCGCGGAGATCCATTCCTGCTTGCACACGGGGCAGTGCACGGGGAATCGGATAAAGACTTCAGTCACGGCACTCTCCTTGTGGTGCGGTGAGCACCCGGTCCGCCGCTTTCCGAATTTCATACATGTCCCAAACAGCAATACGCTCACACTCTTGTGCGATCGATTCTGCTTCCTGGCGCGTTACGCCGGTGACACTAAAACTTATCGCGGTGATGCCGTTGCTTGCGATGAAGCGGCCGACGCGAGATTCCTCCTCGTACGCGTAGGAAAAGCCCGACTGACGCTCGCTCAACATTTTGGCCAGATTGCCATATTCCTGGATCGGCAATACTACAGTCTGCACCGCCGCCGCATCGTCAAGGCGCACCTTCGCCAGGAAGATTTTGAGCGTGTCTCTCATTGAGTCCCCCGAGCCCCACTCTCAAAAACAATCCACTGAATCCGGGCACGCCACCATTTCACTGCTGCTCAGTTCGTGCTCGCTTTCAACCGTCGATGCTTCCCTGCTGTGATGAAAGAATCCCGAGTTCGGGCTCGACGATCCAACGGGGATGTGTGCCGCAATTGCCGCGATATGCCGGCGCCACGCAGTACTAAGCTGCGTATGAAACTGAATCGCTGATTGCCATGATCCGGCCGATGCGTTGCCCGTGCTACGTTGCATAAGGCACCCTTAGTTCGATGAAGCCAAGGAATGATGCTTGAACTATGTTCGTGCGAACATCGATCCGCAGCAACACCGCCCCCGCAAAATTACGCCGCCCGTCGCAGGCGAAAAAGCATTATGTCACAGCGGCCCGCTCAGCAATGACACAGCCCAGAGGCGGTTCACGAATTCCTTGACAACGCATTTGTCGTTATATAACATCTTTGTTATATAACAAGGGTAGCAACATGTGAATCTCGATACTGCTTTTTCGGCGCTCGCTGATCCGACCCGGCGAGCGATCCTCGCCCGTCTAGCCTTGGGTGAAACGACGATCAATGAGCTGGCCGAGCCGTTCAAGATGACGCAGCCCGCCATCTCTCGTCACATCAAGGTGCTGGAGAGTGCGGGGCTGATCGTCCGTCGTGTCGAGGGCACCCGGCGTCCCTGCCGACTGGCACCCGCCGGGATCACCGAGATCGATCGCTGGCTCGGCATGTTGCGGGATGCCTTGGCCGCGAACTACGACCGGCTGGACGAGGTTCTGGCCACCATGAAACCCAAGAGGCGAAAGGGGAAACGATGAGCAAGATGACGCTGAACACCGAGGGCGATCGACATGTGGTGGTAACGAGGCGATTTGCAGCCGCGCCGGAGATGGTCTACCGCGCGCACACCGAACCGGCGCTAATCCAAAGATGGCTACTTGGCCCGGCTGGCTGGACGATGCCTGTCTGCATCAACGAAGCCAGGTCAGGCGGAAAAATCCGCTATGAGTGGACAGATGGAAAAGGCGGCGGGTTTTACTTGACCGGGGAGTACGTGGAGCTGGTTCCGTTCAGAAAGATCGTTCACGTCGAACGGATGCACCTGCCCGCCCCCACGCCGGACAATCTCATCGAGACCACATTTGAAAAAGACGGAGCCGGCACGCTAATGACCATGCGAATGACCTTACCCGATTCCGAAACGCGGGCGGGCATGCTCGCGACCGGGATGGAGCACGGCATGGAAGCGAGTTATGTCCGGCTTGAGGCCCTGATTTAGGCATACCAATACAGTCACAGTGAATTTAGGAGTCAAAGAGATGCTAACAGCGCCACAGATTATCCAAACCGAGGTCGAACATGCCGCCATCATTCATCTCACCATTCCGCGTAATGAGATGATGAGGGTGTTTGGCCCTGCCGTCCGAGAGTTGATGGCAGCGCTCGCCGACCAGAAAGTACCACCCGTCGGAGCCGTGTTCGCTCACCATCTTAAGATGTCCCAGAGCACCTTCGATTTCGAATTGGGTGTAAAGGTCTCGGCGCCAGTGAAGGCTATCGGGCGCGTGAGACCGAGTCATCTTCCTGCCGCCAAAGTGGCGCGCACGGTATACAGCGGCGCTTACGAAGGCCTGCCTGCGGCTTGGGGTGAGTTCAATAAGTGGATGAGCACGAACGGATACGAGCAAGGCGAGAACTTGTGGGAGCTCTACCTGGTCGGCCCGCAATCGACCCCTGATCCCGCGAACTGGCGTACCGAACTCAACAGGCCAATTAGGAACTGACCGATAGGGTGAACCCAGCCCAAGCAACGGTAAGTGTCCTACCGGTGCAGCCGCAAAACCAGGGGCAGGAGCGCGATGACGGTAAACCGTCGGCAGACCGCCGGTTGAAAGGCGAGCAGCGTACGAGACCATTCCTGGCAACGATGTCATGATTTAGTAGGGAGCTTTCGCGCCATTTAGCAGGAGCTTTCGCGCCGCACCCTGCCGTTTCGACCTGACCAGAGCCGCGGAATCAGCATCGGCGTCCGCGCGCGGTAGTCGACATACACATTCCCGAATGCGGCTATCAGATCCCGCTCCTCCAGGCGAATGGCGATCAGGATGTACGCCGTGGTGGCCAGCGCAAAGATCAGGTGCGCCACCGTCATGGTCGGTGCCGCCCAGAAAATCGTCAGCCAGCCGATGTAAAGAGGATGGCGCACCAACTTATAAAGGCTGGGCGTGCGGAACACGGGCGCACGGTAGGCCTTGTTGGAGAGACGCCGCCACACCTGCTTCAATCCGAATAAATCAAAGTGATCGATAAGGAAGGTTGTGTATAGGAGAAGCAGCCATCCGAAGATATACAGCCCCAGAACCAAGTTGCGCGCGGTACCTTCTCGGACGCTCCAGACAAGGCCACCGATCGGCTCCCAGAATACGTACAGCGCCGCCAGCGCAAGCGAGCTCAACAGCACGTAGGTGCTGCGTTCGGCGGCCTCCGGCACCATGCGCTTCCACCAAGCCTTGAACCCCGGCCGCGCCATGCCGCTGTGCTGAATTGCAAATGCGGCCAGCAGACTCAAGTCCACCGCCAGTGCGTGACCTAAGGCCGATGTCGGGACACTGTCCAGGCTCGTCGGCGTCAGAAAGCCGCCGATGAAGCCCATGCCATAGAGAAACACGGCGAAAAAGATCACGTAGCTTAAGACCCCGTAGGCAAAAATTCCGATGCGGGACATCTGCAACTCCTTTCTTGATAAGTTGAAGGTGTCGTATGGTGCCGAGGATTGCCGTTTGGCGAATGGGGTGGGATACCCATCTTTTATGTTCGGTATCCCTATTTTTCGGAACTGCCCAGAAGTCCGCGGTTGCGGGCCACGGCAGCGGCTTCCCGCCTGGTCGGGGCATCAAGGCGAGCCATGATCGCCGAAACGTGATGCTCCGCGGTCTTGGCGGAAATGCACAAGCGAGAGGCGATTTCGATGTTGCTCAAGCCTTCGTCGACCAGACCTAGAACTTGAACCTGCCGACGAGTCAGCCCCGCCGAATTAGCGCGGGTCACCGCAATGGGACCGCGCGGAACCGCGCGCGCCCCGCCGGCACGCATCTGCCGCCGCAAGCGCGCCGCCGCCGGCACCGCTCCCAAGCGATCGAAAATCTCCAGCGCTTGGCGCTGAGCCGCATCGTCTCCGCTGCTCAACGCCATCGCTTCCTCGTACGGGCGACCAAGCGCCCGCCAGCCCGCAGCTGCCTCATGCCATCGGCCCTCGCAATGCTCGCGAATTGGAGTTGAAAATCCGGCCGTTCCTGCAACCGATTCGCCTAACATGGAGAGCCATAGCGCTGAATCCTCGGCGAACCAATGCGAGTTTCGCTCGTAGGCCAGCGTGTACACGCCGCGAAGGAGTGACCTTGCTTCGTCAGTGGCTTGTGTAGGCGCAAAGGATTCCAACCAGGCGCTCTCGGCCACGATCATCGCGATGTACACACTGCGCTGTAGCTCGGCCATGGTGGCTGAGAGGCGGCGGGCCGCCTCCAGAGGTGTCGCAGCATCTTGGTCGCCGCGCCGCACGCGCAGCCGCGCAAGTGTGATCAGCGCGGGAAAGCGGTACACGTCGGCCGCGTACGTGCGGCTGCAAATCTCCAGGGCTTCTTCCTCCGCACCCATCCAATCCCCCTGGTCGAGTCGAATCATGCTGCGCCAGCCGCGCAGATACCCCTCCCAATGAGTCAGCTCCAGTGCCGAGGCGTACGAAACACCGCGGTCGATGTAATCTAGTGCGGACCGATAGTCGCGACGCCAATAATAGGTGCACGTCAGGTTGCACGACGCGCGCTCCACATGATCGTGGTACTTGCCGGCGACGGCCAGTTCGAAGCTTTGCTCCAACTCGACACAGCTCCCGGAACCGCGGTCGGCTTTGGCCGCACCGATGTTGGCCAGGGCGTGAATGATGATTTCCTTCTGCCCCAACCGGGTTGCCAGCTCAATCGCGCGCTCGCCCCAGGTGATTGCAATGTCCATGCGGGAGGCGAGCATGTCGAGCTGCGATTGATGCGAGTAAGCCCAGGCGAGTTCGGGTCCGGGCGGCGCTGTTTGCAGTACGGCGATCGCTTCTTCGATAAATCGTTCGGCCTCGGCGCGGCGCCCGCACATCCACGCGAATCGCGTCAAGCGGGTGAGGTCCCGTCCTAACCCAAGCGTGTCGTTTGCGCGCCGCCTGAGCTCAGCGGCCTCCGTCATTGAAACCACGGCGATGTCGGCCCCGCCGATAAGATGGGCCTGTTCGGCGTAATGCTCCAAGACTTCTACGACAAGGATAGGGTCGAGGGCATCGCGATGGCGAAGCACTGCCGCGAAGTGGGCCGCGGCTTCGCGAGGTGCGCCGGCACGAGCAGCTTCCTCCCCAGCGCGATGCGCGAACTTCAGCAAGGCTGCGACATCCGCCGCTCGCTCCGCGTGGTGCGCAATCTCGCTCGTCCGCGCATCGGACCGCCGCTTCAACACGTCGACCACTTTCTGATGCAAGGCCCGCCGCCGTGCCGGCGCAATCGACGCTTCGATCGCGCGACGGGCGAGTTCATGACGGAACTGCAGTATCCCTCCTTCGAGGGAAAGCATGCCCTTCTCCACGCACTCATCCAGACCGGCGTCGATCGCCCCTTCCAGCAGGTCGGCGACGACTGCGGTTTCCGCATGGCGGGGGAATATGGATACCGCATCGAGCACGGCCCGAGCCGAGTCCGGCAGACGCGACGCCCGTGCAAGCGTCGAATCGCGCACCGCATCGGTGGGCACATCGCCGTCCACCGCCAGCGCCTCAGTCACCAAAAACGGATTACCCGCGGTCAGGGCGAACAGCTCCTCGCCGCGCCGCCCGTGCTTCGCAGCAAGACTGGTGACGGCCGCCAGCGAGAGCGACGCCAGTGTCATGCGCTCCACGTTTCCGGCCGGCGCTTCGCCGAGGAGATTGCGTACGGGCGAGCGCGCGTCCACTTCCTCATCGCGATACGTGATCAAGATCAGCGCACGTACTCGGGCTATCCGCCGCCCGAGAAAGCGGATTAGATCCAATGTGGCCGTGTCGGCCCAATGTACGTCCTCGATGACGAGCAAGGATGGCTTGGCACCATTGGATAGGAGGCGCAACAGAGACTCGAAAGAGCGAATGTGGTCCGCGCCGAGATCGAAAAATTCGCCGCTGGCACGAGCGATGTCCCGCAGCGGCAGCAACACCTCGGGCGTGGATAGGTTTTCGCAGGCGCCCCAATATATCCGCGCAACCTGAGCATGATCGGCGACAAATCGCTCCGTCAGCGCCGTTTTGCCGGCGCCTGCCTCGGCCGCGATCGCGATAACCCGCCCCCTGCCTTCGCGCGCAAGTGCGAATGCATCCCCTAATCGTCGCAGTTGCTCATCGCGCTCGAGCAGGTCGATAGCGGCCTCCCTCATCTCGCAAATCTGTCAATCTCTATTGTGTACCGTCTCGGTCGCCGGATGCACCTTGCCCTGCCACTTTCGAAGTCACCGGATGACTCAAAGGACGAAAACCATTGAAATCAACGGCTTCTGGTTGCTGGTGCCGTTGGGGGACCGCTTCGACCGGCGGCGTCTCATCCTGATTCAACTCGCAGCACTCACGCTGTCGTTGGCCGCCGCTGCTCTCGCTCCTGACGCTTTGTCACTCGTGGTTGCATCGGCACTTGTCGGAGGGACATCAAGCGTGGCGCAGCAGATCGTGCCTTTTCGCGGCCGAGTTTGGCCTAGCCCAGCCGTCGCGGAGCGACCATCGGTATCGTGATGAGCGCCCTTCTCTGCGGCATCCTGTTTGGCCTACGGCTGGCGCGCCATGTTCTGGCTCGGCTTGCTCCTGGCGGTTGCGGTGGGCTTGTTGTTGGCGGCGGTCTTACCGAGCAGTCGGCCCAAGACGCAGGAGAGCTACGGCGCCTCCTCAAATCTCTGGCCGTTTTCTGGCGGGAAGAGCCGCAATTGCGACGGGCGACCATCATCCAAGGCTGTCTGTTCGGCTCGTTCAGCGCCCTCTGGACTATCCTGGCGCTGCAACTCGACGCCCGATACCACCTCAGCGCCGAAATCGCCGGCCTGTTCGGCATCATCGGTGCGGTCGGCGTGCTCTTCGCGCCGATCGCCGGGAAGATCGCAGACCGGAGAGGGCCTCATACCGTCATCGGACTCGGCAGCGTCATCATGCTCACATCCTGGGCGGTTTTTGAGGTGTGGGGCATGATCGCCGGCCTGATCGTCGGCGTCATTTTGCTGAACTTCGGCGAGCAAGGTGCGCTGGTCTCGAACCAGCATCCGAGGTGGAAGAAGAATCTCGATGATAGAGCTTGAATAGACGCCTTCATCATGTCCGCCTTGGGACCGGCGGCGGGCGGTGCTGACCACGGTGACCGGACTCGTCCAGCGGGTCGATCCACGAAATCGATTAAACGGCTGTGCACATTGATCGCGAAGGCCGGTTGCAACCGCATCGAGACTGTGGGAACTGTAAGCAGGCGTTCGTTGCCTGCGGTAAAATCAGAGAATCACTCAGCGGGAATTCTGAGAATTAGAACAAATAGGAAGGCACTCCCTATGACTCGAACCTTTGGCATTCTGCTTGGATTGCTAACAGCTTTAAATGTGCATGCCACTGATGTTCCGCCACCAGTAGACAATTTCTTTAAATCGTATAGTTACCAGGGCATGGCGCTATCGCCCAGTGGGCGCTATCTAGGAGTGCTTTATCCAACGAATGAAACATCAAATATTGCCGTGATCGATCTTGATGACAAGCATTCCGCAGGCATAACCAACTACGCAAAAACGGGCCGTGTCACTTGGCTCGGTTGGAAATCGGATAATCGTTTGCTTTTTGGATTGAAAGCGACGGACCATGGACTATATCGCCACTCAATCAACTCAATACGCCGTGATGGTTCCGATCTGCGCGAGATCGCGGTGGATAC
>Ga0210384_10008409_pt1 | contig 10756 bp, 7 predicted proteins | sample IncBWH2MmetaG_FD_160574 | JGI IMG/M metagenome (GOLD analysis project Ga0210384, IMG submission 160574) | Forest soil microbial communities from Barre Woods Harvard Forest LTER site, Petersham, Massachusetts, United States - Inc-BW-H-2-M | ecosystem: Environmental > Terrestrial > Soil >...
TGCGGGGGGCGGCCGTGGAGGCCCAGAGAGTGGTCTGGTATGGGCAGTGCTGATTTTCGTTGCTATGACGGAATAGGTGGTGTGCATGTGCCTTTCGTCCATAAACAGTCGGGGGCGGCTCTCCTGGGGTGCCGCTTATGTGACGGGGACACCGACAGCGCACGCGCAGTGATCCGCGCTGCCGTTGGCGATTTAGTGCAGTTCGACTTGCGCGGCGATGCGTGGCAAAAATGAACGGGCAGCCCATGTTCACGCAGCCCTGCGATACCTTGGATGCCCTATTGGGTACCCCTGTGGGAACTGTCGGCGATGTGCTCAACGCCCGGGTGCGTGCGAGTCCCGACGCCACATTTCTATTGATCGATGGCCAGCCGCTCACCTTTGCGACCGTGGCGAGGAGCGTGTCGAGCTTTGCCTCGTATCTGAATGCGTCGGCCGCTATGGCGCCTCGAGTTGCGAGCTTTCTCAAGCACGGAGCGGAGGCCATCACTGTTATGCTCGGGACGCACGTGGGCGGGGCGACATTCGCGGCGATTAATCCCCAGCTGCGCGGCTCAGTCCTCGCGGACAGGCTGACCCGTTTCAGCCCGACTATTTTGGTGACAGAAGCGGCTGGTGCGGACGCCGTGCAGAACGTCTTGCCTGATAACTGCAAAACGATTCTGTTCACGGACAATATACCCGTGGGATTTTATTTAGGTGCCGGTACAACAATCAGCACGCTTGACGCTGCCGTCGGTGCCTCGGACCACACCGCCGTACGCTCTGTCTCCCCGGAATCACTTGCCTCGGTGATCTTCACATCGGGCACAACTGGGCGCCCGAAAGCGGTGCGCGTGCCGCACAATTATCTATGCCGCGGAGCGGCGCGACTTGTCGAAGGCTTCAAGTTACGCGAACAAGACGTGATACACGCATGGCTACCCCTATCGCACGTAAGTGGTCAGCTTTACTGTGTGATGACGGCGCTCGTTTCCGGCGCGTCCTTAGCGTTGTTCCCGAGATTTTCAGCTGGTCGCTTTTGGGATCAAGTCTGCGCAGCAGATGCAACGTTTATTATAGGCTTCTCAAACGTCGCCAAAATTCTAATGGAGTCGTCTGCTGTCGCGGCCCGGCGGCATAAATTGCGAATTGCGCTTCTTGCGGGGCTCACACCTGAACTTACAAAGGCGTTTGAAGACCGATTCGCCGTTCGAATTGTGCAGGCGTACGGAATGACCGAGGCGGAACCCATTACTGTATCGCGGGTGGACTCTCGCGAACCTCTGGGCAGTCTGGGCCGGCCGGCGCCAGATTTTGACGTGATTGTCGCTGACGAGTTGGATCGGCCGCTACCAGCGGGGTCAGTCGGCCGAATCCTCGCCCGCCCCCGGGCGCCATTCGTAATGATGGATGGCTATGAAGGGGATGCTGAAGCGACAACGGATGCATGCCGCAACCTGTGGTTTCACTCACAGGACCTGGGTTGGTTGGACTCCGACGGGTATTTATTCTTCGCCGATCGTGTAAAGCACGCGATCCGCCGGCGGGGAGAGAATATCTCTGCGTGGGAAATCGAAGGCGTGCTGCGCACGCATATTGGCGTGGCTGAATGCGCCGTGGTCGGAGTGCCGTCTCCGCTCGGGGAACAAGAGGTCAAGGCGGTAATAGTTCCGGCGGTAAGTCACCGCCACCTGACACCAGCCGACCTCCATGAGTTCTGTCGTGCCCAGCTCCCACTCTTCATGGTGCCGAGGTACATAGAGTTTCGATCACATTTGCCGATGACGGAACTCGGCAAAGTGGCGCGCGACGCGCTCGACACGCTCGGTGACGACGTTTGGGACGCGGAAGCGGCGTCTCACTGATCAATGACGCGTCCGGCGCTGTCACCGCCATGCAGGTATATCGCGCTCCACTTCGTGACCAGCAGTTCGTGCTGTTCGAGTTGCTTGACATTACCGCACGACTGGCGGATCTCGGGACCGGATGCGACGCTACGCGAGCCGATATTGACGCTCTGATGAATGAGGCTGCGCGGTTTGTGCAAACCGTTTTGCTTCCGCTAAATCAATCCGGCGACAGAGAGGGATGCCGTTTGCTCAGCGGCGTCATTGTGACACCCGCGGGATTCCCAGAGGCCTTTCGTCGATACGCCGACGCAGGATGGCTGGGCGCGCCCCATCGCCCGGAGCATGGGGGACAGGGTTTGCCAAACGTCCTCGCCTTCCTGCTTCACGAAATGCTCGGTTCAGCAAATCTCGCGTTCTCCGACTACGTTGCGTTGTCGAACTTTGCATACCAATTGCTGCGCAAACACGGTAGCGAGCGGTTGCGGGCCGCGTACCTCGAACAGCTGACCACCGGCCGCGTGGCAGCTGCGATGTGCATGACTGAGGCACATTGCGGTTCGGACATCGGTCTTGTGCGAACGCGCGCGGAGCCCAGTGCTGGTGACACGTTCGCTCTGCACGGACAGAAGTGTTTCATTTCTGGCGCTGATCACGACCTGACGCACAACAAGATCTACCTCGTCCTTGCCCGCCTTCCGGGTGCCCCTGCGGGCACGAAGGGACTAACCCTCTTCCTTGTTCCAAAACACCTCAATGGCACAGCAGGTGACTCCGGCGCTAGCAACGGAGTTCAGGTGACTGGACTGGAACACAAACATGGCTATTCAGCTTCGGCAACCTGCGGACTCAGTTTCGCAGGTGCGCACGGCTGGATTGTCGGAGACGCACATCAAGGAATGCGCGCCATGTTCGACATGATGAATCCGCTGAGGCTGATTGTTGCTGGACAAGGAATGTTCTGCAGCGAAGCTGCATATCAGTCCGCGGCGACCTATGCGCGCCAGCGCTTGCAGGGGCGCGCCCCGCGCGGCGCTCGCTTCCCGGACCGATACGCCGACCCATTGCTGGTGCATCCGGACGTGCGTCGGATCCTGATGGCCGCTCGCGCATTCACCGAAGGTGCGCGCGCCCTGTACTTGTGGGCGGCCCTTACCATCGATGAATCGGAGTCCCACCATTGCCGAACTCGCCGCCGCGAAGCGGCGGAGTTGCTCGAACTAGTGACCCCAGTTCTCAAGTCTGTAATGTCTGATTGCGGTGTAGCCACATGCGGTGAGTGCCTTCAGGTGTTCGGCGGCCACGGATATATCCGTGATACTGGGGTGGAACAGTACTTGCGCGACGTGCGCCTGGCACCGATCCAGGAGGGCGCAAACGGCGTCCTAGCCCTCGGAATGATCGTTCGTGAACTAGTCCGGCATCGATCCGACGCGTACGCCCGGCTATTGAAAGAGATCTGTTCCACGGTGACAGATCTGGAAGCTGGCGCGGTTGGGAGGTGGGCGCAGGACCTCGCCGCGGCCGTAGACGCGCTTGATGATACGACCGCGTGGTTAACGGAGCGAGCCCGAGGGGACCTGGATGAGGCTGCCGTGGCCGGCACGGACTACTTGCGTCTATTCGGATTGGTGTTGTTTGGGTGGATGTGGTTGCGTATGGCGCATGTTGCTGAAATCAAAGCCAGTGCAACCGGGGATGTCTACTACACGCACAAGCTCTCGACAGCACGATATTTCTTCGAGCGCGTATTGCCGATGCGACGCGCACTAACCGTCGTAATTCGTGCCGGAGGTGCAGCGGTCACGAAACCGGGAATGGACTATTTCCTGTGATGTTCCGGCCCCTCGGCATCGCACAGAATCGAGCGCCGCGGCGTTGGTCCGACAAGTCGAAGGCTCTTTCTAAGTAGGGCCAGAGCTAGCTTGAGGCAACGAGAAATGGCTGACACTCGCGGGCATACCCGGCAGTCGCCCGAAGGCGCGCTGCGACGCGCGATCGGACCGAGTGGATTTTTTGCGTTAGCGTTCGGCGCAATCGTCGGTTCAGGCTGGGTTGTCGTTATGGGCGAATGGTTGAACGCAGCGGGACCGGGCGGTACCGCCGTGGGATTTGCCGTTGGTGCCCTGGCAATGACAGGGGTCGCGCTATGCTATGGGGAACTTGCGGCGCGCTCTTCGGCCGCGGGCGGAGAGTTTCTCTATGTCTTGAGGAGTTTTGGCGCGGATCCGGCCTTCATCGTAGGCTGGTTTCTCTCGCTCTACGGAATCGCAGTGTGCGCGTTCGAGGCGATCGCGCTTGCCTGGCTGCTCCGTACGCTGGTGCCAAGCTTGGAACTGCCGGCGTTGTACGCCGTACGAGGCGTTCCGGTGACTTTGGACGGTCTCTTGATCGGGCTGGGCGGCGCGCTGCTGGTCGGTGTCCTTCACGCACGGGGCCCGCTGGCGGCGATACGATTTCAGAAAACGGGCACCTACGGCTTCATCGCGATTAGCGTGCTGCTCATTATCTGTGGGGTAGTGTTCGGCCACTTTGACAACACACAGCCCCTGTTTCCCAACGACCCTCACCGTCCGTGGCTGAGTGGGACAGCGTGGATCTTTTCCGGTTGTGCGTTCTTTCTGAACGGGTGGCAGGCATCGATCCATGCAATCGAGGAGCGTACAGCGGATACGTCTATCACGCGTGCTGTGGGCGCGATGGTGGTTGCCATCTGGGTCGCTGCCGCCTTCTATGTCGCCATGGTGCTCGCAGCGTCCAGCGCTACACCGTGGATGGGGCTCGTTGCGCGCGATCTTCCCGCGGTTGTGGCTTTTCGTAGTCTCACGACGAATGGAATATTGGGTACGGTCGTGCTCGTCGCCGCGATTATATCGTTGGCTAAGACCTGGACCGCGATAGCCTGGATCGCTTCCCGATTGCTGTTGGCTCAGGCGCGGCGTGGGTTTTTGCCGCGGGCACTGGCCTCCATCCATTCGGGAACCGGCGCACCAAGGACGGCAATTGCAGCGGTGACCGGCCTGAGTCTCGCGGGAATTGCTCTGGGCAATGGCGCAATAGTACCGCTCGTCAATATGGTCGCGACCTGTCTCGCCTTAAGCATGGCGGTCTGCATTCTGGCACTACTGCGATACCGCGGCGGCTCCAACGTGAAGCCGTCGTTTGTCGTGCCCGGGGGAAGAACTACTGTTGCGGCGTCACTGGTTGCCGCCGTTCTAATGATTGGCATGGCTGTTCTTGAACCTTGGATCGCTGGGCACGGCAAGGTGCCCTTAGAGTGGATCCTCTTGCTGGGCTGGGCAGCGATCGGCCTGACATTCTGGGCCCGGATGCGGCGACGTCGCGCGCTCGGCGGATAGAATCTTGCACAAGTTAAGGATCGCATGCGAGGCCGGCCACGGTTCGTCAGAGCGCCGCGGGCACGAACCGCAGTGCTGCCCCGTTGATGCAGTAGCGTTCTCCCGTCGGCGGTGGTCCGTCACGAAAAACGTGGCCCAAATGCCCGCCACAGCTGCGGCAATGCACTTCGGTACGTGGCCGCGCCTGTTGATAGTCCTGTTCGGTCTCGACAGCACCTCGGATCGGCGCCCAGAAGCTAGGCCAGCCCGTATTGCTATGATATTTTGTCCCGGAACGAAACAGTGGTGATAGACAGCCCACGCATTGATATGCACCCGGCCGAAACTCCTGGTCCAGCGGGCTGCTTCCCGGTAACTCCGTTCCGTGCAACCGTAGCACGGCGTATCCCTCTGGGGTGAGGGCGGCCAGCCATTGAACTTCGCTCTTCTGTACGGGAAAGAGCCTGCCCGATGCGATCGCCTTTGTTCCGAGGGCAATATTTAGCCCGCACCAGCAGGAAATCGCATCAAAGAATTGCCTGCGATTCATGCTGCGCCGCCGGCGCGTGCGGTCGTCGTGCGTTTAGTCACTCTCTAACGCCCCTGCCAGCGCGGTACTCGCTTTTCTGCAAATGCCCGCGGGCCTTCGGCGTGGTCCAAAGACGCGAGCATCTTCGTATACACCGGAAAGTCACCGGTTGAGATGGTCAGAGCCTGCTCCTCAGTCATTCGGGCCGTACCCCGCACGAGTTCCTTGGTCGCTTGAAGCGATAGGGGAGCTCCTTCCGCAATTCTGCCCGCGATGCGAAGTGCCATTGCCAGCTCGGTGCCGGAATCAACGACGTTGTTAACGAGGCCCCAGCGAAGGGCCTCCGCCGCCGGCATTGCGCGTCCGGTGTACAGGAGCTCAAGCGCAAGCGCCCGGGGAATACGCCGTGGCAACAACTGAGTACCTCCGGCATCGGCCACATTGCCGAGTGAGGCCTCTGGGAACGAGAACGTCGTGTGCCGTCCTGCAACAACCAAGTCGCATGCCAGTACCAGCTCGACCCCGCCCCCGATCGCTATCCCATTGACAGCCGCGATGACTGGTTTGTTGCAACGGATGAGGGACAAAATACCGGCAAATCCACCCAGTCCATAATCGTCTGACTCGTGTGCTCCAGCTGCCGCCGCTTTTAGGTCCCAGCCCGCCGAAAAGATCCTGGTCCCAGCGCCAGTGACCACGGCTACGCGCGCGTCGGCTTCAGCAGAGAACGCCGCGAACTGTTCGCCCATCAGACGGCTCGTTTCCGCATCGATGGCATTGACCTTCGGGCGGTCGAGGGTGAACACCGTCACGGCGTTGTGACGCTCCACTCTTAGCGGTTCTCTCATGACCCCTCACTCGGCTCGACAGTTTGCCATTGCCCCGTCCGTTCGCTCGCATAGACGGCTGTCAGAGCGCGCAGGGCCCGAATGCCATCGGACGCTCGTGTCGGCGGGGGTTGACCCGCGGTGAGTGCGTTGCAGAAATCCAATAATTGGCTGCCGAAGTGATGCGGCGCTGCACCTGTTTCAAGCGGCACTTCTTGGCAACCCATCGTGTTTGTCAGAAACAGCCGGTTGGCATAGTGGAAGATACGCAACGCACCCAAAGATCCATAGACGCTTAAGCTGGCGGCGGCGGGGTCCCAGCCGCCCAACTCGCCGATCCACCCACGTCCATCGACCCACTGACGCGCTTGGCTAAACGATCCTTCCCAGGGGAGCGCCACCGACCAAGTGCTCCCGTCATAGGTGAGGAACCCGAGCGCACCGGATTTCATGGACATGATCGTGAACTCTGGTAGCGCTGGGGAGCCCGAGTAGTCTCCGCGACCACAGACGTTGTTGATCGGCGAGCCACATAGCCACGGGAAAATGTCTAGCAAATGAATCCCATGGTCAACGAGTCCCATTGGGCCGCCCCCGGGGCCGCCCGTGGGATAGTGCTCCGCAGACAGAGGTCGAAATGCAGTCGCCCCCGCCCCTGCGATCACGGTCTCCATCAAGCATCGGACGGAGCCGATTGCGCCATTCAATATGAGGTCGCGAGCCTTCCTGATTGCCGGTAGATAGCGGTACGAGGAACCATAGAAGAATTCGACGCCTTGCTCCCTACAGGCAGTTGCCATTGCCTCCGCATCCGAAAGCGCGACGGCCATTGGCTTCTCGCAGAGAATATTCACCCCCGCCTTCGCAAACTGCTCGGTGAGAGCGCGGTGTGTTGCCGCAGGCGTAAGTATGCAAGCAATATCGGGGTGAACGTCGCGAAGCAGTTCATCGGCAGTCGCAAAACCCGCAACGTGATACATCTCGCATATCAATCCGCGTCGCGCGGGCCGCGGTTCAACGACACCGACGATTTCGATGCTAGGCAAAGAGGCGTATGCCAGCAGATGAGGTTCCGCCACGTTGCCAAGACCAATGAGCGCGACGGAGTAGCGGGGCATCGTGGTCTACTTAAGTCAGTTACCTTCGACCATCGCTGCCGCGCGCAAGCTACAGTGGCAGGGCGCTACCTTAGTGCCCCGTAAGTCGGCCGACAGCGGGATTGCCGTCGGGGAGAAAGAAGAGGCCCGGGAGCGTCGACCAGCCTTCGTGCGCTTCGCGATGCCTTGCCGACTAAACACAATCAAGCAACTGCTCCAGTCAGCGACTAGGTGGTGCAGGCAGGACAAGACGCGACGGATATGTGCCCGTATGCATAACCTGGTTGATGGCGGTGACCCAGCGCGTTGCTTCCGCGTTGTTGCCCCCGACGTTAAGGTTGCGGTCGAAACGAGGAAAATTGCTGCTGGACACTTCGATGCGGATGCGATGCCCCGATCCGAAATAGTTGCTTGTGGCGCCGAGATCTAAGTGCAGCGCATAGACTTTCCCGGGCGCCATCCATACTTCTTTGTCCTGCCCCTCACGGTACCGACTACGGAGAATGCTTTCGAGCAGATTAAACGCACGCCCGTCCGGGTACACGTCCACGAGCTTTGCGGTAAAATCGGTGTCGATCGCTGTGGACGAGACAAAGAGTTCGAGGGTCACGGGCCCGGTTACCTCCATCCCCGCGGACAGTGGTTCCGATGTGTAGACGAGCACGTCCTCGCGAGCTTCAATCCGCCGCTGGTCCTCAGCGCCGGGCACGGCCTCCGACGTCCCGGTGCAGCACATCGCGCCACCGAGCGACGGGACTGGGTTCGTAGGGTCGTAGACGAATGTATCGGCAGCACCACGACTTGACGGCATGTGCAGAGTCAAAGTGCCTTTCCCAAAAACACTGTTCGCGCGACTGTCGCTGCCAAGGTAGTAACTCACTTTCCGCGTGCCCGGGAGCGGCCATCCGTCTGCAGACTTCCATACGTTGGCGCCCATCAGGTAGTAGCGAATTCTGGGCCAGCTCGCAATCTTCTTTCGGGCCGCGTCGCTTTCTTTGAGCCACCAGTCGAACCAGTCAAGGTAGGTGCCCCAATAGTCGAACCGCGTGTCTCCGACCTCACGCGATCCGACTACCGCCTTTTCTCGGGCATCGCGCTCCGCTGAGCAATGCACTCCTGGGCCCATGATCACGTATTGACTGGCAGCGGCGCCGGCACTCACCGAGTGCGTTCGAAAATGATTGAATTCCGCAAGTGTCGTCGATGCCCCAAAGTCGTACCACCCATTCACAAAAAGAGCGGGCGCATCCGACGTGTACGCGTCGGTCATGTAGGGAAACTTGGACCAGTACGGATCTGTTGGGCTCCGCACGATGTTGTCCTCGAAGTCCGAAGGGGGGAATCCCTGGTCCTTCAGCGCATCCTTCATCGGTAGGTGATACCAGGCCCGTGGATAGTCGACGACCGGAGGTTTGGGCGCCTGGTCATAGGGTGCGTAACTGGCCTGATAAGTCGCATGGTCAAGAGTGGCCGGCAGCTTCGGTACGATCTTTTGGCCGTAACCCGCGAACCAGCCAACCGCTGCAGCCCAATCGATAGCCCCATTGACCCGCACGCCAAAGTACCGGTAAAGACCGTCCATTGATCCGACGGAACTCCCGGAGCTCTGCGGGACCATCGCCTTGAGCGCCGGATGCTTGGTCTGCGCTAGGAAGATCTGCGTGTCACCCAGATACGAACAGCCAAATGTTCCAATTCGACCATTTGACCAGGACTGTTTACTGATCCAGTCCACCGTGTCGTACCCGTCTTCCGCATCACCACCCGATACTGTGTAAATGCCCTCGGAGCGATATTTACCGCGCTTGTCCTGAACAGCAACCACGTAGCCGTGACTTGTGAACACCTCGATCGGCTGCTCGTTAAAACTATGCCCTGTCACGTTGCCGTACGGCGTTCGCATAAGAATCGTCGGGGCGCGCAACGCGGAGCTTCCAGGTGGAAAGTACAAATCAGTTGCTAGTCGGGTGCCATCCCGCATTTGGATAAAGACGCTGGAATCACGACGATAGCCATTCGACCCTACGGTCGCGGCGCCGCTTACGGTTTGGCCCAAGACGATCGCCCCCAAGCATATCGCCGACACAAAGCCTGCGGTCCTGTATGTCCAGTGAAGATGGCGCCTGAGTGTTTGAGACGTCGGAACGGAAGTTTTGGACCAAGTCTTCACACCGTCTCCTCTTCGTCTTCTCTCACTGAACGTTAGGCAGAACCGTCCACGGGATTCGGTTTGTCCGGAATTATACGGTGTCAGACCGGAACTCCGGGACAGCAACCAGCCCAGCCTGATCGAGCCTAAAAGTGTATGTTCGTTTCGATACCGTAGGTGCGAGGTGGACAAGTCAGGATCCGCGGCCGGCCAGCAAGTTCCGCCGCCTGCGACTCGTTGTCGGCAAAATTTGGTCGCGCATTAGTGAGGTTATTGACGAATCCAATAACGTTCCAGGGTCCGCGGGAGACGCCCAGACGAATATTAGCGAGTTCGTAAGATGGACGGATCCGCGGATTCAAGGGATCAATGTGCGTACTCAGTGAATGATCCACGTAACTGTAGTCCAACCGGGCGATCCCCTTCAGAGTCGCGACGAGTGGAAACTCATAGTCAACAGAACTGGACGCCGTCCAGGGTGCTACTTGCTGAATGGGATCACCCGGCTTCGCTAAGACGGTGGGTGCCGACGCGGTAATGTGTGCATCGGTGTAACCGACTCCCATCGTTAGCGTCAAACCGGGCAGCGGGACGGCAGATGCCTCAAGCTCACCCCCGCGACTTCGGGCCTTGCCGGCGTTACCGGTAAAGGTGAAGCCGCAGGGGAGAAACTCTGTCTGCTGTACGCCGGTCCAATCGATCCAAAAGAGCGCCCCGCTGACCTGCAGCCTCCTGTCGAGGGCGCGGGTCTTCGCACCGACTTCGTAATTCCAAACAGCGTCACCCTTGAATGATGCGACATCGGCAGGGGTGAGCCCGAGTGCCGCCAGGTCTGCAGCGCAACCAGGGAGCGCTCCATTCGGCCCGCCCGGTCGAAACCCCTTAGATGCTAGCGCGTAGTAGTTCTGATCCGGACTAGGCTGATATTTGATCACGTACTTTGGCGTGACCTCTGTCTGAGAGGCGCCCTCTTGGTCAAAAGAAGGA
>Ga0210384_10008410_pt1 | contig 10755 bp, 8 predicted proteins | sample IncBWH2MmetaG_FD_160574 | JGI IMG/M metagenome (GOLD analysis project Ga0210384, IMG submission 160574) | Forest soil microbial communities from Barre Woods Harvard Forest LTER site, Petersham, Massachusetts, United States - Inc-BW-H-2-M | ecosystem: Environmental > Terrestrial > Soil >...
CGGACACCGTGAATGCGCCAGGTCTTCTTCCCACGTTTGGCGGGGATGACGCTCAAGGCATGAAGCTGCTGACGGACAAAGGTGTGATTGCGCTCGGAATCGAACTCGGCGTCGGCCAACACGCAGCCCACAGGAGTGAGGGCATGGGCCTGAGAGACGAGTTCGGGGAGATGAGCACAATCATTCCACGGGGCCTGCCGTGCCGACTGCGCCAAGATGAGTTGCCGCTTCAGGTCGACGACGGCCAGCCATTTCAACCAATGCCGCCACGGCAGCGGTTGTTGGGTGTGGTGATACATGCGGCGTACGAAGAAGGTGCTGACCGCGCCTTGAGCCAGCCCGGTGGCATCGATGGTCACCTGGGCACGGCGTCGGGCCCCGGGCAGCTTCATGCGACGGACCACTTCGTTCAAGCATCGAGCGATCGCAGCCTCATCCAGTCGGCGCAGAAAGCGGTAGAGAGTCGTGTAATCAGGAACGGAACGAAGCCGCAGAGCGCGACGCAGTTCGGAGTGTTCGGCCAGTCGCACTTCGGCTTCCCGGTAGGTTCAGTCCTCGTAGCGCATGAGGCACAAGATGGCCAACAATTGTGGCTGCGTGAACTGGTGTTTGCTAAACGCCGTGCGATAACGCGGCACAGTGGCGGCGGCCACGTCCAAGGCCACTTGCGCGAAGCGCACCAAACCCACTTCGGCCATGGCTAGTAGCGAGTTTCGCCGGAGCTGATCGCAGCATAACCCGGTTTCGCTACCGTCGTTGCGAAGTGGAACTCAGGATGTCAACAGAGCCAGACACGTTCTACTCACCATGGCGGAAGTCGGAAAGGGTCCGATACCAAGCGCGTTATTGCCATCGGCGGCGGAGTGCGATACGTTGTCGGCGACGGCTCATGCCGACCTCTGAGCAACTCGAGCAACAACTGGAACGCTGGACCGAAGCCGGACTGCTCGATTCACCGGCGGCAGGGCGGATTCGCGAATTCGAGGCTGCGCGCGAAGGCCCAGGGATGCGCTGGCCGGTGGTGCTGGCCATCGCGTTCGGCTCGATCATGGTTGCAGCCGGGGTGCTGCTGTTTGTCGCCGCCCACTGGGACGAACTTTCTCCTACCCAACGCTTCCTGCTTGTGGTCGTGATGATTGCGGGCTTTCACCTCGCAGGCGGAGCGCTGTTGCCGCGACTGCGTCCGCTGGGAATGGCTCTGCACGCGATTGGCACGGTTGTCTTGGGCGGAGGCATTTTTCTTGCCGGACAGATCTTCAATTTAGAGGAACACTGGCCGGGGGGAATTCTGTTGTGGGCGATTGGCGCGGTGCTCTCATGGCTGGTGTTACGTGATTGGCTGCAAGCGACCCTGAGCGCTCTGCTGATTCCTGCGTGGATCGCATCGGAGTGGAGCGTGAGGGCGAGCCACTACAGCGGCGTGGATCGGATCCTGTTTCAGTTTCTCGCGGTGCTCGCGATTACCTACCTGAGTGCGCGACGCGGGCGGGAGGAGTCGTATTTTCGGCGGGCGCTGGTTTGGACGGGAGGAATTGCGGTCCTGCCTATGTGCGCCGTCGTCGCTTCGGGCGAGCGCGAATTCTTCTGGAATCGGTCGCTGCCACAACTTCCACTTTCTCTCCATGCGGTCGGTTTCCTGATGGCGTTCGTGCTTCCCTTGCTGGCTGCGTTCCTGCTGCGGGGAAAGGGAGTGGTGTGGAATCTGGGATACACCGCGTGGGTGTATGTCGTTTCCCTGCTGGACGGCCGCGTTCTTGCGCAGAATTTGACCAGCTACGCGCTTTGCGCATTCGCCGCGATTGGGCTGGTGATGTGGGGATTGCAGGAGACCCGGCGCGAACGCATCAACCTGGGCGTCGCGGGATTCGCCATCACGATTATTGTGTTTTATTTCTCTACCGTGATGGGCAAGCTGGGACGGTCTGCGTCTTTGATCGGTTTCGGCATTTTGTTCCTCGTTGGCGGATGGCAACTGGAGAAGCTTCGTCGCAAACTGGTGGCGCGTACCAAGCCCATGGCCCCGGCGGGAGGCGCCGCGTGAAGCCGCTGAGCATGAATGCGCTGACCAAGGCAGTCGTCGTGGCGTTGATTCAGGTTCTGATCGTGTGCTCGCTCGCAGCGAAGTTGTTCTACGACCGGAGTACGCGTCCGCAGGTATGGTTCAAAACGGCGCGGTATGATCCGAACCTGCCGATTCGCGGACGCTATCTTGGACTGCAGATTGAGTTGAACGATCCGCGGTCGCCGGAGGAGGTCGAAAAGAAATTCGGCGTCACGGATCGGTACGCGTGGATGGGCTTTGGACAAGAGTGCGCTTCGATTGTGGCGCGCGATGGAAAGCCGGTGGTCGTGTTTGATAACAGCCCGCTGTGGGATTGCGACAACCTGCAACTCTCGCGTTGGCGTACGACGGATGGGGTTATGCATTTGCGACTGGAAGAGCCGCTATTGTTTTTTATTCCGGATACGGCGAAGGATCCCCGGGGAGCACAGACGGGGGATGAGGTCTGGGTGCTGGCGACGATTCCGCGCAAGGGGCCGCCACGGCCGATTGCGCTGGGGATTAAGAAGGCGGGGGCGGGGGAGATTCAGCGGGTCGATCTGGATTGAGGGGTTTCAATCGTGCCTATGGCACGAGGTCAAAATGATGCTGGACCCGCCAGTGAAACTGGCGGGCTGGTATCGGTGGTCCCTCCGGGACGGTGGGTGATAATCTTCGGTCGGTGCGGACGGAAAGACCACAGCTAATCTGACTCTTTTTGAAATCCCAAAAAAATCACAATCCCCACCCTCAAGAGTTTCTATTGTTGACGCTTACTTTCCTACCCAGTGGTCTACCCAGTCGTTTACGGTCTTGTACCAGAGCTGGGAATTTTGGGGCTTCAGGACCCAGTGGCCTTCATCGGGGAAGTACAGCATCTTTGATGGGATGCCTTGCATTTGCAGCGTGGTGAAGAGTTGGAATCCCTCGCTTACGTCTAAGCGATAGTCACGCTGACCGTGGATTACCAGCGTAGGCGTCTTGAAATTCTTTGCGTATTGGTGCGGGGACCACTTCACATAGCTCTCGCGATTGTCGTACGGCGTGCCTTTGAACTCCCAATCGTTGAACCACATTTCTTCGGTTGATCCCCAGGCGGACTCGGCGTTGAACATGCCGTCGTGCGAGACGATGCACTTGAAGCGGTCGGTGTGGCCGAGGATCCAGTTGGCCATGTATCCGCCGTAGCTGGCGCCGAGCGCGCACTCGCGGGTCTTGTCGATGAACGGGTATGTCTGTTCGGCGTAGTCTAGGCCCTTCATCAGGTCTTCGAAGGGAGCGCCGCCCCAGTCGCCGTTGATGGCGTCGATGAATTTCTGTCCGTATCCGGTCGAGCCGTGGAAGTTGATCATGATGACGACGTAGCCATCGGCGGCGAAGAGTTCGGGATTCCAGCGGTAGGACCAGTCGTCTCCCCAGGCGCCTTGCGGGCCGCCGTGGATTAGGAACTTGACGGGGTATTTCTTCGAGGCGTCGAAGTTGGGAGGTTTGACGAGGAAGCCTTCAACTTCATCATTGTGTGCGCCATTGAAGCTGAAGGATTCGATCTTCGACATCGCGACTTTCGAGAGCAGCGAATCGTTGATGTGTGTTACGGCCCAATCCTTGTGGAGAGAGCAACTCTCCTTGCCGGCATCCACATTTCCAGTCTTCGCCGGACAGCCTTCGCCGGCAACAGAACTCGCGTAAATCTCCGTCGGAGCCATCAGAGACATCCGTGTGAACAACAAAGCCTTGCCGCCCGGCGCAACGGCCAGGTCGTCGTTGAACCCGGCCACAAGAGCGCGGCGCGAATTCTGGGAATTCGCAATGTCCATGGCATAAACCAGAGAGTGCCCTTCGTGTTCGGCGCTGAATGCGATCGTTTTAGAATCAGGCGTCCACACGAAAGTTCCTACCCAGTGATCGAATCCCTCGGTCAGATCCTTTTTCTCTCCGGTCTTGCGGTCGTAGAGCTTGAGGCGGAAGCGGTCGCTCTCGTATCCGGGACGCTGCTGGGCGCGGTAGGCGATGTAGCGTCCGTCGGGGGAATAGAGCGGGGAGGTGTCGCTGGCGGAGTTGTCGGCGGTGATGTTCTTGGTCTTGGCAAAAACCTGAGTGGGCGAAGCGCCCGCTCCCACATTAGCCGGGACGATCCAGAGATCGTTGTTGGTGGAAGCGGCTGGATTCTTGTCGTGATTTGAGGCGTAGCAAATCTCCTGGCCGTCGGGGGAGAAGGCGTAGTCGTCCTGGCCGCCTAGGGAGAAGACGGGGGCGTCGTAGTCGCCGGGGGTGAGGTCGCGGGCTGCGCCCGCTGGACAGCCGGGGGCGGCTGTCCCCACACAAGCACTTGCCACGAAAATGTGCGTCCGCTTGCCTTCCTTGTAGGCGTTCCAGTGGCGATACAAAAGATGATCGAAGATGAGCGCCTTCACCTTCGACTTCTCATGCTCATCTAACTTCTTGGCATTGCAACCTGCTTCCGCCTCGGGCGCACCATCACATTCGGGATAAACATCGGACGTAAAGAGAATGTTCTTGCCATCGGGCGACCAGAGTTCGCCGCTCGCCTCAGTCGCGATCGACGTCAACTTGTGAGTCGCGCTCACTGTTCCTGCGGCGCCATCGAAGTCCGCGATCCAGACTTGTGAACCGCCTTCCTTCGTTGACAGGAACGCGAAGCGCTTGCCGTCTGGGGCCCAGCGGGGGCGGTCGGCGTCCTGGTCGGCGATCAGGATTCTTTCTGCTGCCGAGGAACCCGCCGAGCTTCGCTCGGGGGCGGACGAGGCGTCCGCCCCTACACGAACGATCCAGATGTGCGGGGTTTTTGTATTCGCGGCTAGGTCGACGTCGACTACGCTGAAGATTACCGACTTGCCGTCGGGGGAGATCTGCGGGTCGCCGACGCGCTTCAGCTTCATCATGTCTTCGAAGGTGAAGGGGTGCTTGGATTGGGCGGCTAGTGACAGTGAGAACACAATCAGTGCGAGACAGAGGATTGGAAGACGGCGCATGAGGAGGCTCCTCAAATCAATTTGTGGAGACGGAGCTTGCTCCGGGCGGCAGTATCGGCGCTGGCGGCAAGACGTTGCAAGCAACGTCTCTACGGCAAACGGATGAGTGTAGCACTTCCAAGCTTTGTCCTCCTGAGCAGAAGGGTTTGGCGGCGAAAGACGTCTGTAACCCGCTCGACAGCATCGGCGCTACCAGCCAGTCATAGGTCCTTCGCGGCAAAAGACGCCGCTCAGGATGACAAGAGCTTTGGGTTAGTGGAAGACGGGCAGGGGCGAGTTACGGCTTTTCGCGGTCGCCGAAGATTGCTGTGCCGATGCGGATGCAGGTCGAACCTTCTTCTATGGCGACTGCGAAATCGTGAGACATACCCATGGAGAGAATTTCCAGGGTGATGGCGGGGAGGTTGCGTGCAGCGACTTGATCGCGCAGGGTGCGGAGCTTGCGGAAGTAGGGTCGGGCACCTTCGGAGTCTTCGGTGAAGGGAGGGACTGTCATCAGGCCACGAAAGGCCAGAGCTTCCAAGCGGGGAGCGGCTCCGAGGAGGTCTTCTAGTTCAGGCAAGTCCGGCCCGACACCGGTCTTCGCTGCTTCGCCACCTACATTGACTTCGATTAAGACTTGCAGTTGCTTGTTCAACGCTCGTGCTCCGGCGTCGAGTTTTTCCGCTAGTTTGACGGAATCTACCGAGTCGACGGCGCTGAAAAGTTCTGCGGCTTTCGCGGCTTTGTTGGTTTGGAGATGGCCGATCATGTGCCATTCTGCGCCGGCGAGATTGGCCAGGGTGCCGGCTTTGGTGGAGAATTCCTGGACGCGGTTTTCACCGAAGAGGCGCAGGCCTGACTCGTAGGCTTTGCGGATACGGTCTGGCGGATGCGTTTTTGTGACCGCCATCAGCGCAACTTCTGAGGGGCTTCGGCCCGAGCGCCTGGCTGCCTGCGCGATCTTCTCTTGCAGCGCGGCGATGTTGTCGCGGATCGACATAAGAACCTTTAACCACAAAGGACACGAAGGTTCACGAAGGAAAATCTCTCTCCTTCGTGGGGCTTCGTGTCCTTCTTAGTTTTAGATTACATGATTGCCGTGGGTGGGGCCGGATCTTCGGGGCGGCCGGCGTTGGCTAGCGGGACCAGGACCATAACGGCTACGAGCACGGCCAGGGCAATCACGGCGGTGATCAGGTGGTTGCCGCTGGCGAATTGGTAGAGCTGCGGTAAGGCGTCAGGGTCACGATGGAGCTTTCTGGCCAGGACCGCAGCAACCGCGATCCCACATAGCGCCTCACCGGCGATCAGGCCGGAGGCCGTCAGAATGCCGGCATTTTCAACCCGCGCCTTCTGGGCGTCGTTGAGGTTGCGCCGGTCACGGAGGCGATCCGTGATCCAGCGGATGATTCCACCTACAAAAATCGCAAACGTCGTTCCCAGCGGTAAATACATCCCGATCGAGAACAGCATGACGCTCTTTACCTCGATCATGATCATGGCCAATCCGAGGAAGATTCCCACGATGACGAGAGGCCATGCCATGTCGCCCCCGACGATCCCCTTCGAGAGCATGGCCATGAGACCTGCCTGGGGCGCAGATAGTTTCGTAGAACCGAAATGCCAGACGCTGTCCATAAGCGAGAGAGGCAGGAAGAGCACCAGTCCAGCCACAACAATGCCAATCAGATCTCCGATCTCCATTTTGGCGGGCGTTCCGCCAAGGATGTGACCGACTTTCAAATCCTGCAGCAACTCGCCCGCGACGGCGGAGGAAACGCAGACCACCGCTGCCACTCCCAGGACTGCCGCGACGCCGCCGCTGCCCGAGACGCCCAGCGCCACCATGAGCAACGCTGCAATCACCAATGTGCACAGAGTTAACCCGGAGACGGGATTGTTCGATGATCCGATCATGCCGACGAGGTTGCCGGAGACCGCGGCGAAGAAAAAGCCCACGATGACCATCACGCCGGCAGCAACCAAGGCTGCAGAAATTACCTTGGAACTGGTGAGATTACCTGCGCCACTGATGAAAAATCGATACAAAAAAAACATGGCAACGAAGGTGATCGCGACGCCTGCGAAAACAAACTTGGAGCTAAGGTCGAGTTCGGTGCGATTGGTTGCCGCTTGCGCAGCTGCCGACTTCTTCAAGTCTGAAACGGCGCGTCCAATGCCCATGGCTAGTTGCTTCCGCATCTTGAAGAGTGTGTAGGAGGCGCCGACCAGCATGCCCCCGACTGCTATGGGACGTACAATCGAGAAATAGATGGCACCCGCAAGCAGGTCCCATTCCAGTGGCTTCCCCGGTTGGGCTGCCTGAATGTACGGGCCTGCGATAAAAGTCAGTATGGGAACCAGCAATCCCCATGCGAGCACACCCCCCGCAAAGTTCAACGCGCCTAGGCGGGGACCAATGATGTAGCCGACACCCAGATATGCGGGGCTGATGTCAGGGGCGTTGAATAGCGTTGCGCCTCCCGTGATTGTTGTCGCAACGCTGGGATTCGTGCTAGTCCGGAGTAACAGTTTCTTTCCTAGTTCGGCGATCTTTACGTGAAACGTGTTGGAATAGCTGAAGATGTTGAGCTGGCCCAGCAGAAACATGAACGCCCCGAATCCCATGTTGGCAAACAGAATCTTTGCCGCTTTGGATCCCTGCTGACCTGCTTTGTGAATCTCGGCTGCGGCCACAGACTCGGGATAGGGGAGCTCGGGATCTTCCACCATCACGCGCCGGAGAAGCGTGACGAAGAGAACGCCAAGGGTGCCGCCGATCACCATCAGTGCAACCGATTTCCAGTACTCCGGGCTTGTGATACTGGGAGTCAAAGATGGCCACAATCCGGCCATGACGAACGCGGGAATCGTGAACACGGCGCCTGCCGCGACCGATTCGCCGATCGTGCCGATGGTCCTGGCCATGTTTTCTTCGAGCAGAGAACCCTTCATCAGCCGCAGGAGCGCCATGCCGATCACGGCGGCCGGATAGGTCGCTGCGATCGTCATTCCTGCTCGCAGGCCCAAATAGGCATTCGCTGATCCCAGAACTACGGTCAAGACCACGCCGATGAGCACGGCGCGGAGGGTGAATTCCTTCATTTCCATCGTTTCGGGGACGTAGGGGACGTGTTTCTTTTTTGGAGGAAGTTCGGTGACTGGGGTGCTCATGGACGGAATCCTTTTAGGGCGTGGGATGGGATCACGTTTGTCTGTGTTGCCTTATGAGGCGGATTCGAAGCAACGGCGCACGTTAGCACGTGGCTAGGGGATGTGACAAGGGGAGGACTTCAGGGAGGACTTCAGGGAGGACTTCGGGGGCTGACCAATTGCGGGTGGTGGAAAGAAGGTCAAAATCCCCACCCGGTCTTCGCAAAAAACGCGAAGACAAGGGTGGGGCACCCGGTTCCTAATGATTTCCTACTTCGGCCTGCGCCAACATATGGCGGGGGATTGAGGGGTGGTTCCGGATGAGGTTGGAGGTGTAAAATAAGGTCAATCTGTTCACCCTTCGTATTTCGAATTCTGAGGTGCAGTGTATGAGTCTTTCCCCCGATTCGCGTTTTGCCCCGCCTTATCGATGCCATGATTGCGGAAGTGAAGTGGGATTCCGCTCCCGGCGCCGGACTTTGACGGAGCGATATCTGCTGCCGTTGTTTCTGTTGCAGCCAGTACGGTGTGGTGAGTGCTTCCGGCGGGATTACCGGCTGATCTTCACGCGGGTCGGTGACCGTTTGTCGGACACGCCGCGGATCATGCCGAAGAAACATACGGTCACGGCCAATCGCAACGTTGCCTAGGCATGCGAATCGCCGCTATACTGTGAGAAGATCGGCCGCGGATCGAGTTTTCGCCGCGGAGGTGCGAGGAGGCTGTCTTCAGCAGTAGTGAGGACCGAATCCGGGCTGCTCAGGCCACCACTGCAGAAGCTGGGCGTTCTATTGTCTCCGGGCGGAGCTGGTCGAGTTTTCCGCGCAGTTGGTTCCGTGGCGCCGCCGAGGGTCTCTTCTCCGTTTTATTTCCTTCCGAATGCCGCCTCTGCGGCTTGCCCCTGCTGAATATCTCTCGCCTGCCGGTGTGTCCCGAATGCCTGGCGGGAATTCATGCGATACGCGGCAGAGTGTGCTCGGTCTGTGGGGAGAGAGTTCTCTCATCGTACGCCGAGTGTGATCCCGACGGAATGATACGATGCCCGGTCTGCCGGCGCGTGGAGCGTCGGTTTCTACGGGCCGTGGCGTATGGAAGTTATGACGGCGGGTTGCGCGAGCTGATTCATTTGCTGAAATACAATGGAGTGCGACCTGCGGCCGGTGTGTTGGGCCGCATGCTGGCGGAGGCCATCACAAGATTGGAGCCTGACTTTGGAGCGGACAAGATACTGGTCATTCCGGTGCCGCTGTATAAGGGCAGACGTCGGCAACGAGGATTCAATCAGGCGGAGTTGATCGCTCGTGCCGCGTTGAAGGCTTGTACAGCGGGTGAGCGATTGCTGCTGGCGACGGATACGTTGCTTCGTACTCGCGCTACACAGTCGCAGATCGGACTGACCAGCCATCAGCGGCGGGAGAACATGCGAGGAGCTTTCGCGGTGGCGCGTGCCGCGGAAGTTACTGGCCGTGAAATCGTGCTCGTGGATGATGTCTATACCACGGGCACAACGGCGACGGAATGTGCCCGGGTGCTGCGCAAGGCGGGAGCTGCGACGGTGTGGGTGGCGACGGTGGCGCGGACGCTGAAACTGGCATCTAAATACGAGGAATTGAACGTTCCAGAGTTTCAAGGTCTCGAGGCAGCGGAGACTGACGAGGTCGAGAGCCTTGAAACTGTGAAAGCTTGAATTGAGATTTATGTCTTTGCGGATGGAACACGACCCAGGATCCCGGCATGCCGCCGGCATGTATCCGCCGGCGGCTCCGCACCGCCACGGAGACGGGCATGCGCTGCTTTCTCCTGTTCTTGTCCTGAACGCTTCCTACGAGCCGATTAATGTTTGCGCCGCGCGGCGTGCGCTGGTGCTCGTGTTAAAGGGCGTGGCCATGACGGAAGAGGAGAATGGACACTTTCTGCATTCGGCGCGGGTCGCGATGCGTTTGCCGTCGGTGATCCGGTTGCTGGAGTACCGGCGCATTCCGCACCAGAGCCGGGCGCTGTCGCGCAAGAACATTCTGCTGCGTGACCGGAATACCTGCCAGTATTGTGGGACCGTGTTGCCTTCGAGCGAGTTGACGCTTGACCATGTGATTCCACGGTCGCGCGGAGGTTCGTCTACATGGGAAAATCTGGTTGCCTGCTGCCATCCGTGCAACCGGCGCAAGGGGAACCAGTTCCCTGCTGAGGCGGGGATGAAGCTGATGCGAGAACCGCGCGCGTTCAATCTACACACCAGCCGGCATATTATGCGGTTGATGGGGCGGTCTGACGATAAGTGGCGGAAGTATCTCTTCTATTAAGACCCAACAGCGCGTCATCCCAGGCGTGACCTCGTTACATGTGAAACAACCTAGCAGTTGGTGAAAGACTCTGTTCGCTCGTTGCGAGAGTCCCGCAGCGGCTAAAGCCGCGGTGGTGCTGGGAGACTTACGGCGCGGCTTGAAGAGAGTTGAGTGAGAACGGGTGTCGTCCCTGCGGGACTCGCGTATTTGTTCCACTTCACCCGGCACTTCCGTACCGGGCTTTCATATCCCGCCGCTACGCGGCTGGAGGTTTGGTGGTGCTGGATAAACCGCTTGCGTTCAA
>Ga0210384_10008411_pt1 | contig 10755 bp, 14 predicted proteins | sample IncBWH2MmetaG_FD_160574 | JGI IMG/M metagenome (GOLD analysis project Ga0210384, IMG submission 160574) | Forest soil microbial communities from Barre Woods Harvard Forest LTER site, Petersham, Massachusetts, United States - Inc-BW-H-2-M | ecosystem: Environmental > Terrestrial > Soil >...
CCGAGTCGCCGTTCAGGTAGTGTTCCTTCTTCCAGATCGGCAGGCGCTGCTTGACCTCGTCGATGATGTAGCGGCAGGCGCGGAACGCCTCGTCGCGGTGCGCGGCGCTCACGCCCACCCACACCGCCAGCTCGCCGATCGCGAGCTCCCCGAGACGGTGCACGCAGGCCGCGTGCGCCACGCCGAAACGCGCGCTCGCCTCGGCGAGGATGCGTTCGCCTTCGCGCACCGCGAGCGCCTCGAAGGCCTCGTACTCGAGACGCCGCACCGCTGCGCCCTCGTTGTGGTCGCGCACCCAGCCCTCGAACGCCGCGTAACCGCCACAGGCCGGGTCGGCGAGCAGCGCGCGCGCCGCCGCGGCGTCGAGCGGCGCGCGGGTGAAACTGAACCGCGCCACGCGCGCCTCAGCCGCCGGCGACCGGCGGGATGAACACCACCGCATCGCCGTCCGCGAGCGGTGTTGACCACTCACCGAACTCGGCGTTGATCGCCACCCGCAGCATGTCCGGTGCGAGCGTGAACGGGTAGCGCTGCGCGAGCTCCGCGTACAGCTCGCGTGGCGTGGGCGCGCTGCTGCGCAGCGCCTCCTCGCGACGCCCCGCCTGTTCGCGCAGCAGGGCGTAGTACTGCACCGTAAGGTTTTTCGGCGCGTCAGAACTGGCTCGGGTGACCGTGGACATGACCGCTCCGTACTCGTTGGGGGTGTTGATGTTGTCCAGCGCCCGGGGATTGGGCTCATCCAGCAGCAGCGTGTCGACGCCCTGCAGGAATTTGCGCGGGCAGTGGCGCCCGCCGGCGACGTAGGCGTCGGCGAGCGCGCCGCTGCGCGGTTCGTAGATCGCACACAGCGGCTCGGGCAGGCCGTCGTGGCTCGAGCGGTAGGCGGTGGCGACGCGCGCCGGATCGCGCGCGCGTTTCAGCTGTCTGAGCGTCGCCTCATCGAGCAGCGGCAGATCGCACGCCAGCACCAGCCAGGCGGCCTGCGGGTGTGCGGCCTGCGCTGCCAGCAGCCCGGCGATCGGGCCGAGATTCTCCGCGCGGTCGCGGATCTGCTCGTAGCGGGCGCGTACCGGATCGTCGGCCTGGTCAGCGCGCACCGACACAAAGGCGCGCGTCACGTGCGGGCGCAGCAGCGCGACGGCCCGTTCCAGCTGCGAAACGTGGCTGCCGTAGGTGAGCGCGGCCTTGTCGCGACCCATGCGCGAGCTACGCCCGCCGGCGAGCACCAGACCAAACAGCGGCGCCGCTTCCATCGCACTAGCCGCGCGCGGCGCGCGCGAAGGCTCGCCGGCCGCCGGCCTTGGCTAGCAGCCGCAGGCTGGCAATCTGGATGTCGTGCGACAGCGCCTTGCACATGTCGTAGATGGTGAGTGCCGCGATCGCCGCTCCGGTCAGCGCTTCCATCTCCACTCCGGTGCGGTGGTGCACCGAGACCCGGCAGCGCACCGCGAGCTGCGTCTGGCCGAGCGGCACGACTTCGATCTGGCAATCCTCGATTGCGAGCGGATGGCAGAAGGGGATCAGCTCATGGGTGCGCTTGGCCGCCATGACACCGGCGATGATGGCGGTGTCGAACACCGGTCCCTTGCCGGTGCGATGGCCGCTGGCGCGCAGCGCGCGCGCCACCGCGCGCGGCAGCCGGATACGCGCCTCGGCGAGCGCCACGCGCTGGGTCACCTGCTTGGCGCCGACGTCCACCATGGTCGGCCGCCGGCGCGCGTCCACATGAGTGAGGCGACGTGCCATCAGCCACCGATGTAGAACATCTCGACCTTGCGCTGCTCGTGGGCTGCTTCGCGCAGGCTGGCGCGCAGTTCGCTGTAGCGGTCGGAACGCTTCAGCCACACGTCGCGGATCAGCTCGAGCAGCGTGTCGTCGCTCGCGCCGCCGCGCAGCGCATCGCGCAGGCTCGTGCCGTGCGTGGCGAACAGGCAGGTGTACATGACGCCGTCCGAGGACAGACGTGCGCGCGTACAGTCACCGCAGAACGGCTGCGACACGGAAGAAATGAAACCCACTTCCCCCTGGCCGTCGGCGAAGGCGTAACGCTCCGCCACCTCACCGCGGTAGCCCGACTTCAGCGGCGTCAGCGGCCAGCGCGCGCCGATGCGCTGCGCGAGCTCCTGCGACGGCACCACCAGCTCCGAGCGCCAGTGGTTGCGGTTGCCGACGTCCATGTACTCGATGAAGCGCACGATGATGCCGCTGCCGCGCAAGCGCTCCAGCAGCTCGAGCACGGTGTGGTCGTTGACGCCGCGCTGCACGACCGCGTTAACCTTGATGGGCGCGAGCTCGACACGCCGCGCCTGCTCGATGCCCGCGAGCACCTCCTCCACGGCTCCCAGGCCGCCGCTCATGCGCGCGAAGACGGCCGGATCGAGGCTGTCGAGGCTCACGGTGACGCGTTTGAGGCCGGCCGCCTTGAGCTCGCTGGCGTAGCGCGCCAGCAGCATGCCGTTGGTGGTGAGGGCCACGTCCTCGACGCCGGCAATATCGGTGAGATCCCCGATCAGGTCGGGCAGGTTGGCGCGCAGCAGCGGCTCGCCGCCGGTCAGGCGCAGCTTGCGCACCCCGAGCTGCACGAACAGGCGCGTGAGCCGCACGATCTCATCGAAGGACAGCCGCTCGTGCGAGCCGAGAAAGCGGTATTTCTCGTGGAAGGTTTCCTTGGGCATGCAGTAGGGACAGCGGAAGTTGCAGCGGTCCATGACCGAGATGCGCAGGTCGCGCATCGGTCGGGCGAGCGTGTCCCGCGGCGTATGCCGGGGGTTGAGCGGAACGATGACTTCGCGGCCAGACATGGTCTCTGAGAGTATGACCATCGCCAGGGGGCGATGGCTATCGACCAAAGGGGAGGTGGGGCCTTCCCCCCAACATTCAAGGTGTTATGACCAGCGAAACACCCGGGTGACGAAGCCCTTGGCGTAGGTATTCGGCCCGGGCGGCAGCTCGACAAAGCCGCCGGTGCCGGCGAGCGCGGTGAAGTCCCCGGAGCCGTGGATGGGCGCCGGCTGCGCCCAGGTGCGGCCCCAGTCGTCCTGCTCCAGACGCACCGGCACGAAGTGGGTGAGCGGCAGCGTGACGGTCACGGGCGCGCCGAGCGCGATGCGCTCCGCCGGCGCCGGGCTCTGGCCGAGACTGCCGCACAGCGCCGGCAGCACGTAACGCGTCAGGCAGACGAGCGTCGAGACGGGCTTGCCGGGCAGGCCGAAGACCGCTGCGCCCGAGGGCGCCACGCCGAACCACAGGGGCTTGCCGGGGCGCTGCGCGACGCGATGGAAGACCGTGCGCACGCCCAGGTTTTCCAGCACCTTGGGCACGAGGTCGTAGCGGCCTATGGAGACCCCGCCCGACAGCACCAGCACGTCGTGGGTCTCCAGGTGAAAGCGCAGCCGCGCGCGCAGCTGCTGCGTGTCGTCGGGAATGTGGTCATCCGCGACGCGCTGAAAGCCCCGCTCGCGCAGCGCGCTCACGATGGCGTACGCGTTGGAGCGGCGCACCTGGTGAGCGAGCACCGGCTCGCCCGGCTCGATGAGTTCGTTGCCGGTCGAAATCACCGCCAGCATCGGTTGATTGCTGACGCGGATGCGCGCCATGCCGGCGGCGGCGGCGATGGCGATCTCCGGGGCGCGCAGCCGCGCTCCGGCCGACAGCAGCAGTGTCCCCTGCCGGGTGTCGCTGCCGCGGCGATCCACGTGCTGCCAGGCCTCGAGCCGCGTCCCCGCGGCGAGCGCCGCCTGGCCACGTTCGACGCTCAGCTCCTCGAACGGCACCACGGTGTTGCAGCCGGCCGGCAGTACCGCGCCGGTCATCACTTCGATGCAGTCCTGGGGAGAGGCGAGCGTGAGCGGCGGATCGCCGGCGGCCTGGGTGGCCTGCACACGGAAGGTGCGCGCGCCGCCGCCGGCCGCGCGGCTGTCGAGCGCCACGCCGTCCATGGCGACGCGGTCAAAGGGCGGTTCGTCGCGCTCGGCGTAGACGTTCTCGCGCAGCACCGCCCCGGCGCACTGTGCCAGCGGCAAAGACTCGATCGGCAGACACTGCAGGTGCTGCCCGATCAGCAGGTCTGCCTCAGCCGGCGTCAGCACTCAGCCCTTCTTGTCAGTCCTCGCCTTGAAGGCCTTCACCTGCTCGTTGAAGCGGTCCGCGACGTTCTGCAGCTGATCGATGGCGGCGTTGTGCTTCTGCGCTTCGACTTTCTGCATGTCGGTCTTCTGCTGCGGTTTGAGTGTGTCGCCGCCCTTGGCGATCGCCTCATCGAGTTCCTTGTCGATGCAGCTCACGTACTCGTTGATGGCCTTGTCGTAGTCCTTGACCGTCTTCTGTCCGGCGACCATATCCTCGAGGGTCGCCGAGCGGCCGTCCGGGAGTTTGTCCGGAGCCGCCGGATAGGGGCAGTCGGCATAAGCCGCCCCCGCCGAGAGCGCCGCGGTGAGCGCCAGTGCTTGCAGTGCCTTCATGACCGTACCCCTGAAAACGGATGAATCGGACCGGTATCTTAAGAGGCGGCCGGTGCCCAACGCTACTTTGGCCGGCGCCGTGGCGGACAGCGGAAGCAGTCCCGGGCGTGATCGTTCACCACCCCGACCGCCTGCAGAAAGGCGTACATGATGGTCGAGCCGACGAAGCGGAAGCCGCGCTTGCGCAGATCGCCGGACAGGCGGTCGCTGAGTGCGGTGCGGGCCGGGAGCCGGCCGCCGCGCGGGCGGTTCACCAGCGGCTTGCCGTCGACGAATGACCACAGGTAGCGGTCGAAGGAGCCGAATTCGCGCTGCACGGCCAGGAACGCGCCGGCGTTGCTCACGGTGGAGTCGATCTTGAGGCGGTTACGCACGATGCCGGGGTCGCGGCGCAGAGCGGCGCGGCGGCGCGCGTCGAAGCGCGCCACCTTGCGCACGTCGAAACCGGCGAAAGCGCGGCGGTAGCCGGCGCGCTTGCGCAGGATCGTCGCCCACGACAGCCCCGCTTGGGCGCCCTCCAGCGTCAGCATCTCGAACAGCCGCCGCTCGTCGTGCAGCGGCCGGCCCCACTCCTCATCGTGATAGCGCAGGTAGTCCGCATCGCTCCCCTGCGCCCAGCGGCAGCGGCGCCGGATAGGGCGGCGTGCGGCTGCCTTGGCGGGCGTGCGTTTCGCGTGTGTCAATTTCCTGCCCACGTACGTGCCGGACCTCAGTTGCTGCGGGGGTCGCCGGTTGCGGCCGGCCGCGCATGCGCCCCATTTACCATCACAGCGCCGCGGGCTCAAAGCCTAGCGGACGCGGCGGCGCCGAACAGCGAAAAAAAAGATATGGGGGAAAACGCTCAGGCGTCGCGGTCAGCGTTTAACCGTGCCTTAAGTATGCCCCCCGTATGCTCGGATGCCTAAGGGGGTCAGCAGCGCCGTGACGGACGCCGAGTTCGAGAAGCTGTGCGCCGAGGCGAGCGCGTTCGGAGAAAGGCTCGGCGTCTCGGTGGTATTGCGGATGGTCGACATGCGGCGCTCGCCATTCACCCGCAATGGCGTACGGATCATGTTGCGCATCTTACGGCGAGCACCCGGAGAAGAGCCGCAGGAGTATTCGGCCACGCACGGTTACCGGCCCGATGTGAAGAACCTGCGGGGACGTATACGGGCGGATATCGAGCGAGCCGCCGACCGGCTGCACGCCGCGCGCTGAACGGTATCTCGCGCCCGTGCGCCAGCCCCGTTACCGAGGGCTGCGCGGGCCTACGAACGCCGCGGGGGCAGCCGCCGTCATCAAGAACGCGAGCCGGCCAGGCGGGGCGCCCGTCGGCGGGCGCGTTTTCCGGGAGATGCGCTACAGTGCGGCGATGCCCAAAAAGACGCAGATCCCGCTCGACACTGCCACGCTTTTCGCGGCTGCTCTGGGGCGATTGTCCGGCCACTGGGCGATCGTGGAGTGGGAGCTGTCGAACATACTCGCGGGACTACTCGGCGTGGGGAGTGGGCGAGCGGCCCTGGTGTACCAGACCTTTTTCAGCATCCCGCAGAAAGTCGAACTGCTCGAGCGCCTGGTGCTGATGTTCGTGCAGAACAGCACCCAGCGCGCGGCGCTTGTGCGGTTGCTGAAACAGGCGCTGGATCTTGATCGCAGGCGCACCAGCTTCATGCATTCGGCATGGGCGGTCGGTCGCACCGAGGACTCGCTGCACCAGGTCAGCAGCTCAATGCCCAGGAACCCCGACGCGCTCAAACGCGCCATGCGGGACGTTCCGGTCGCTGAGGTCAATGAGGTGGTCGAGCAGATGGCCGTGCTCTCGGCCGAGCTGCAGTGGTTCTCGTTCGACTCCTTCAGCAAGCTGACGATTCATAGCGAGCCGTCGGCCCTCGGTGCGGCCGGTTCCTAGGCTCTGGCGCACCCCTCGCTCGAGGGCCAACGAATGGCCCCCATGCAGCTCAGCGCCCAGACAGCTTGGGCGAGCTTGGCAGCGTTACGAGAAGCCACAGCCCGGGCATCGCCTGCAACTAGACGTGAAGTTCCTAGAGCGGATCGCGGGGAGCCGAAAGCGCCTCTATCAGTTCACCGCGATCGATGACTGCACGCGTATCCGGGTGCTCAAGATCTACGATGCCTGCAATCAGGCTTCGGCGATCCGCTTTGTGGACGAGGTTATTCGACGGTTGCCCTTCCGCGTCCTGGTGATACAGACCGATAACGGCGCAGAGTTCCAGTCCCGCTTCCACTGGCATCTCGAGTCGCACGACATCCGCCACGTCTACATCCGGCCGAGAACACCGCATCTGAACGGTAAGGTCGAACGATCACACCGGGTGGACGAACAGGAGTTCTACCAGCTCCTGGACAAAGATGGCATTGCTGACGACATCCACTTGTTCAACGATAAGCTTCGTGAATGGGAGGACTACTACAACTACCACCGACCCCATGGAGCCCTCGATGGCCAAACCCCATACGAGCGCCTCATGGCAAAATCCAGTGCCAGTCTGTCAACGAAGTCTTGAGACGCTACAATTGATTTCATGGTGGCCAGGGGCGGAATCGAACCACCGACACGCGGATTTTCAGTCCGGTGAAGGCGATTCCAGGGGCTTATTAATCAACCACTTGCAGCGCTTGCCAGCCCCGTTCCCAGGCACACCAAGGCACAATTACGGCACACCCAATCTGAGCTCGGCACATTCCCGACACATCTACGGTGACGGCTCGGTTACGTTGCCTGCATCACTATGATGTATTACAATGTAATACATGGCTACGATTACGCTGCGAGTCCCTGACGAGTTGGACGAGGCGCTGGAACGGCAAAGCAACGCCGCGGGCGTCTCCAAGAGCGATCTGGCCCGGGAAGCCCTGCGCAGGTTCCTGGCGGTATCGGAGTTTCAGCGCTTGCGCGCGAAGCTGGTGCGAAGGGCCCAGGCTCAGGGAATACACACGGACGATGAGGTGTTCCGCGTCCTTGATCGCTCGTGAAGGTTGTTCTCGATTCCTCAGTGCTGATCGCCGCCTCGATCAGCCGAGCCGGCGTGTGCGCTGAGCTCCTCGAGGACGTGCTGACGCATCACGAACTGGTGATTTCCGACTTCATTGCCGAAGAGCTCAGCCGCAAACTTCGCGATAAGTTCAACTTTCCCGAAAGCGAAGTTCGTCAGCTGCGCCGCTTCTTGGCGAGGATAGCGAGCACGGTCGTGCCGACTGACCTCCCGGCCAAGGTTTGCCGTGATTCTGAGGATGTCCCAGTTCTCGGTACGGCCGTCGCTGCCGGCGCATCGGTCTTGGTCACCGTGGACAAGGACCTCCTCGCGCTCGGCAAGTTTCAGGGCATCGCCATAATCAAGCCGGGCGAATTCTGGCAAAAGACCACCTGACCGCGACCCTTGGCGGTTGTATCCATGCCGGGCCGATCAAGTCTGAAAGAGACCGGCGATCACGGGCGGCCCCGCTCATGGAGCGCCGAGAACTCTCGGAGGCCCACCCTCTATGGAGTGCCGTGTAGCGGCGCTTGTGGCCCAGGTAGATGCCTACAGTCGACTCCACATTTCTGAGCGAAGTGCCCGTGGCTTGCCTAACCAGCAGGCACTGGGCCAGATGCGGACCTCAGCCATTCAGACAGTAGGGACGGTCCCGCCATCAATGGCGTACTCCGTGCCAGTAATGGAAGCCGCTCGCGGCGAGACTAGGAAAGCAATGAGGTCCGCGACTTCCTTCGGCTTGGCGGGTCGGCCGAGCGGAATGCCGCCGAGGCCCTTCATGATGATCTGCTTGCCGCCCTCATAGTCCGTACCGGCCTGGGCCGCGAGGCGCTCCGCCAGTGAGACCGCCGCCTCGGTTTCGACCCAGCCGGGAGAAACGCGGATCACGCGGATTCCCTTGGGCGTCACCTCCTTTGAGAGAGCCTTGCTATAAGTCGACAGTGCCGCCTTGGCCGCAGCATAGGCAATCGTCGACTCGGGTAATGGCAGAAGGCGCTGAATTGACGTCACATGGATGACTACGCCCGATCGCTGCGCAATCATCGATGGCAGCAAGTCGCGATCGAGACGAACTGCCGGCATCAGGTTCTGGCTCAGTTCCTTGGACCACTCGGTGTCGTCGAGCGCCGCGAATCCGCCGCCGGGTGCGCTCGAGCCCCCGAGCACGTTGACGAGGATGTCGATGCCGCCGAGCTGCTGCAACATCGCTTGGGCGACCGCGCTAGCCCCTTCCGGGGTCGAAAGATCTGCGGCGAGGTAGCGCACGCCTTCGGTCCGCCGAGCTGGAATGGAGCGCGCGGTGGTCATCACCTGTGCTCCGGCATCGCGAAGCGTCTCTACGACGGCCGCGCCGACTCCCTTAGTTCCAGCCGTAACCAGCGCGCGGCGGGCAGTCAGATCAAGATCGAAGCTCATGGCGCGATCTCCAGGTGCGCGATCTTCCCGCGCTCGAGCCGGAAGACGAACCGCAAATCGACCGGACTACCCGGGAAATTGCCGGTCAACCGGCTGGTGACGATGTATCGGCCTTCCTTCTGCTCCACGGAGAGGGGTTCGCTGATGTACGAGTACTTGGCGGAGGCCTCGGTCTTCCACGCCTTGATGGCCGCGGCACCGGAATGGGTCTGACCCTCGTCCTTGACGACGGCCTGCTTCGTGAAGCAGCGCGCAACGGCTTCGCCATCGCGCTTATCGGCGTTGAAGTAGGCCGCGATCGGCTCGGGAAGCTGCAGGTCGGTCATGGCGGGGCCTTCTCCGTTCTTTCGGTGAGACCACAATTGCACCCTTCGACAGATTAGAGAATAACCTATAATCGGACTGGGCTATTTAGCAGGCAATGCATAATGCGCGGGGCAGAGTTTGCCGAGTTGAAAGCCTTTGCTGCCGTCGTCGAGCGGGCAAGCTTCGCGCGCGCCGCCGATCACCTCGGCCTATCCCCCTCGGCGCTGAGCCAGACCATCCGCCAGCTCGAAGCCAGGCTCGGCGTGCGGTTGCTCAACCGCACGACACGAAGCGTGGCGCCGACGACGGCTGGGTCTCGTCTCCACGAGCGCATCGCACCACTGATTCTGGAGATGGATGCCGCCGTCGCCGACACGGTCGCCGCCACGGGCCGTACGGCGGGCACGCTGCGCATCAACACGTTGGGCATGGCCGCGAAGCAGATCATCGCGCCGCGCCTCGGCCGCTTTCACCAGGCGCACCCGGACGTCGTGCTCGACGTCGTCATTGACGATGGCCTGAGCGACATCGTCGCCGGTCGATTCGACGCGGGCATCCGTGTGGGCGAGCGACTCGAGAGAGACATGACCGCTGTTCGTCTCACCGCGGACGTGAAGATGCTCGCCGTGGCATCGTCGGACTATCTGGCACGGCGCGGCGAGCCGAGAGCGCCTGCCGATCTGAGCCATCACGCCTGCATCAACTGGCGCTTTCCGGGCAGCGGCGGGATCTATCGCTGGCAATTTGAGAAGAAGGGCAAGAGGTTCGAGGTTGCCGTTGAAGGACCCGTGATCTCAAATCACCAGGATATGGTCGTCGAAGCAGCTCTGCAGGGGCTCGGCATTCTCTACGCCTACGACATCGAACGCATCGACCAAGCGATCGCGGCCGGACAACTGAAGCGCCTCCTGGTGGACTGGTCACTGACGTGCCCCGGCCTCTACCTCTACTACTCCAATCGTCGTCATCCTCAACCTGCGCTCCGCGCCTTCATTGATTGCCTGCTGGACCGAGACGAGATCGCGTCTAAGCGACGGACCAGACCGTAGGCGCGGTGCACGCCCGAGGGGAAGTTTCCGATTCGGACATGTTTGGATCGCTCCGACGGCGTCCTCTCACGAGCGATGGCACGAGAGGACGCCTCGATGGAGAGCGCCACGCTACTCGCCGGTCAATACAAATGTGGAGTTAGACAAGGCTGAACCTCGCTCCCACGGCCGCAGGAGCGAGGTCGCTTCACATTTTAAAGAAGACCACATTCCGCGAAAAATGGTGAGCTCTCCATTTTTTGCGGAGACCGGACTCCTGTAGCTCGGTCTCTAGCTGCGGCGACCCTAGCTCGGTGGCACAGCTACGGCACAAGCACCGGACTTCCCGCGCAACCTATTGAACTCAAACAGCGAGTGATCGCGTGCGGGCCGACAACCGGATTTTTGGTCAGGTGCTCGCTCAATGTCGCAACTCACTGATTTGAGGGCACTGTGCTCGGGCGCTAGAGCACCTGATTTTTCCGTCACACGCGGCTCACGGCACAAGTAAACCAAGCTACGTGTTTAATTTTTCTTCGAATGGTGGCCAGGGGCGGAATCGAACCACCGACA
>Ga0210384_10008412_pt1 | contig 10754 bp, 12 predicted proteins | sample IncBWH2MmetaG_FD_160574 | JGI IMG/M metagenome (GOLD analysis project Ga0210384, IMG submission 160574) | Forest soil microbial communities from Barre Woods Harvard Forest LTER site, Petersham, Massachusetts, United States - Inc-BW-H-2-M | ecosystem: Environmental > Terrestrial > Soil >...
ATTCGATCTCCCTATGAGTGTGGGGGCGGTCGCGATGAGCCTGTCCACCATCATCGTAGCCGCCAACGCTCAGTTGCTTCGCGGACTTAAGTTGCAACACTACGCTTTGGGCCATGCCGGTTGACCCGATGCGAACGGGAGAGGGGTTTCGAAGGGTTTCGAACCCTGCTCCAGCCTGGGAAGCTGGCATTCTTCCAACTGAATTACTCCCGCTCAAATCGACATCTTAAATATAGCAAAATCAATCGATTGCGCGCGAGGCTAAAATCGCCGAGCCTGAGAATCCCAGATTCCACCTCATACAATGTTGCTGTCGTGTTTTCAATACTTTATACGGAATCCTAATCCGGTTGGCAATTAAAATGGACAGTAAGCGTGGCATTGCTCCAAGTCGGTTGAGCCCACGCAACGGAGCCGACAGACTGCCTACCCGGCATGTGCGCTCACACAGGGTCACGCGGACCGGCAGGCGCACTATCTAGCTTGAGGAAGGTGTACGAGCCAGTTCGTGTGAAAGGTTGCAGTTCGAGGTCGTGGCGAAATTGGCAAACGCGAATTTTGCTGCATGCATCGCCTTGCCGCGGAGATGCATCAAAGCAGGGCAGGGGGTTCGAACCGCGCCTGGAGGGCCCTCGACATGTCCACAAGACGACGGCATGGAGTAAAAGAATGAAAGTTGAGCTCGTTCCCCCCGACTCCGACACAGAGCCGCGTCATTGGGTACGGCATGATCAGGCGTTCGCAATGATGTTAGGGCCCGGCTCAATTGAGTGGGGCTCGAAGCGTTCCAGCCTGGAAAAGTTCGCCTACACAGCGGGCGATTTAGCATTATGCGACCGTCATCAGGGAGAGTGGGTCGGACTCATGAAAGTACCGCATCTGCAATTCGGTATTTCCGATGCGGCACTGATGGCTGCCTCTGACGAACCGAATGGCGAGGTCGAACTGCGCCCTCACCGCAAGTTTGCAGACTCCCGTCTGGGTACGCTGGCTACGGTCGTTCACGCCGAGATGGTGGCTGGGTTTCCGAGCGGCCGGCTGTTTCTAGATTCTATCGAGCAGGCGATGGCCGTCGCCCTGGTCAGTAGTCAGGCAGTAAGGCATCGTCCTGTGCGGATATCCCGCGGCGGACTAGCCCCAGCGCGCTTGCGAAGGATAACAGACCTAGTCCATGCCAGGTTAGAAGACGAGTTGGGTCTCGACGAGTTGGCACAATCGGTAGGATTGAGCACAGCTCATTTCGCGCGGATGTTTCGCAAGTCAACGGGCGAGACCCCACATCAATTTGTTCTTCGGCAAAGGCTTGAGCGTGCCAAGGCGATGTTGCGTGCTCCCGATGCACGAATATTGGACGTGGCCGTGGCGTGTGGCTTCAAGACCCAGCAGCACTTTGCGCAGGTCTTTCGTGATGTCTGTGGATTTAGCCCGACAGGGTATCGACAGGGTTTTCTGGGCTATGAAGCGACTTGCGAGTCGGAAACCGGCTCCGAAGAGTCACCGTTCGGTTCCTTGGCAACGTCCAGCCCTATCGAGAATTCGTAACCGGACGCTGTTTGCGCCTGCCTCAGATCCTTGTCCTCCGTCAATAACTCTGATTTGGCCATGTAGCTAATTCAAACGCTCTTTTTCGGGGAGTACGAATTTAGCAAGATTCCGACCATCCAGCAAGAATCCACACAAGTCCATTTGCGGCGTGCAGTTTAATCGAGTTGTGAGCAGAGCACAGCGTTGGCGCACGCGGGAAAAGTAAACCCCGAATTCTGAATTTACTTATCGGTGCGCACAACGCCCTAGAGTCTGAGGAGAACTTGTATGAGACACCCCCTAATAAATGTTGCAGTCGTCGTTTTGTTGGCCGCGCAAGCAATTCCAAGCATCGCCTTGGCGCAGACGCAGCCAGCCCCACCGCTTGCCGGTGTTCTGGGAAAAGTCCAGTCTTTTACCGGCAGTTCGCTCGACGTGGCAACGCCTGCCGGCGTGGTCCACGTCACCGTCACGCAACCGCTTGCAACCTACAAGCAGGTACCGTCCGATTTGAGCCATGTCACCTCAAATTCGTATGTCGGCGTGGCATCCGTGCAGCAGGCGGATGGCACCGAACTCGCGAAGCAGGTCATCATCTTCCCCAAGGAACTGCGCGGCGCGGCGGAAGGTAGTGTTCTGCTGGATGCGCCGGGCGCAACCACGCACAACCGAATGACGAACGGCTCCGTCTCCAAGCCTGCCGTTTCGCACTCCCGCATGACGAACGGCACGGTACAGAAGGACGCCAGCAACACTCTCGTAGTTCGATATCAGGACGGCTCGCAGACGATTTCGATACCTGCGGGCTCAGGTCGTGCTAGTCGCGAAAGAAGCAGTCACCTTGAGCGCCGGCGATACCATCTATGCGGCGACCGAGAAGCTGCCCGACGGAATGCTGACCACGAACAAGATCCTTCAGATCGCGGCCGCATCCGGCAGCAGCCCGCAGTAAGGCGACGGAAATGGGCCACTCCACAACTCCACGTGAAAAAGCTGTCTCCACGAGCACGCGATCGCAACAGCAGGGCGTGCTCGTGGCCAAGAGGCATCACCTCCTGGTGCGCTGGAGTCACTGGCTGAATGTGCCGATCCTTCTGGGCCTCATTTTGAGCGGCATCTCGATTTACTGGGCTTCACCGATCTATCAACACAAGCCAGATCCGATCACCGGAAACTTCGATGTGGCGGCGGATATCGGAATCTGGATATGCGCCCAGGTGCCCGGCCTGCACCACTACAGCAGTCCACCCGACTGGATCTATAACCACATGAGCCTGGGGCCGGGCAGGTTGGCTCTCGCTTTGCGCCTCCATTGGCTGTGCGCATACGCGTTCATGTTGAACGGCGCGGTATACGTCGCAGGGTTGGTCGCAGGAGGAGGATGGCGCGGTTTACTTCCCCGCTGGACCGATCTGCGCGATGTGTTCAAAATGTTCCGCTACTACGCCGGATTTCCGTTGGCGAAACTCACGCGCCGCCGATGGCTGCATCCCAGTTTCAGCACCAAGTACAACGCACTGCAGCGCGCGGCGTATTTCTCTCTTCCGATCGCCGGGTTCCTTTCGATCGCCACGGGCTGGGCGATTCACAAGCCGATGCAGTTTCAATCGCTGGCCGCGATCTTTGGCGGGTTCGATGCGGCGCGCGTTTGGCATTTCTGGCTCATGTGGATCTTCATCCTTTTCGTCGTCCCCCACGTGATTCTAGTTTTCGCCGACGGGTGGGATACGCTCCGCGGCATGATCACAGGCTGGTCGGCGAGAGTAATGCGGCCGGAGGTCACGGCTGATGAGCACTAAGAATCGATGCTTCTTTGGAGAGCGGCCTCTCCCAACATTCGAGATGGATTCTCAGTTGCTGCATCGCCGCACCCGCCGCGACCTTCTGTTGTTCGGCGCTGGAACGGTGGCAGCGCTCGTGGGTGCCAGATCGCTCCTGCCGCACGCCCTTCGTGTCGCTCTTCGTATCGATGACGAAGTGGCCGAATCGCTCTACTCGCCACGTCGCATGGTACCGACGTACACCAAATCGCAAATTACTTCGCTCAGGAACAACTACAACGGAGCGACTCCCGATCCCAGCTACATCCCCGGATGGCACGTGACTTTGGATGGGCTCGCCTCAGGCGTGAGCGTCGCCCTCGATATTCGCAGTCTCACGACTCGCTTCTCGATCCACGAGCAGATCACGCGGCTGGTCTGTGTCGAAGGCTGGAGCGCCATTGCGTGGTGGGCTGGCCTGCGATTTGACGATCTGCTTCGCGCCCATCCACCGATGTCGCAAACGAAATGGGTGCGCGTCGAATCGTCGGTCAATCTCGATGCTTCCGGAAATCCCGACCCTTACTACATCTCGCTCGATCTGGCGACGGCCCGCCATCCACAGACACTGCTCGCCACACACTTCAACGGTCAGCCGCTCACGGTGGAGCACGGAGCGCCACTCCGCCTGCTGGCGCCTGTAAAACTCGGCTTGAAGAATGTGAAAGCAATCACCAGACTGACCTACGTGGCGCAGGAGCCGCGAGACTACTGGGCCGAACGTGGTTATTCCTACTATGACGGAATCTAACCCACGTGCCGGAGTCGAGCGAATCGCGGCCTTTGCCGCAGCGGCCCGACCGGAGCAACTGCCGAACGAGACCCGGCAACTTTTCAAGCGCAATATTCTGGACAGCCTTGGCTGCGCCATCGCTGCACTGCCAGGACAGCCCTTCCAGGCGCTGCGCGAACAGTTCGAGGAATACCGGGCTCCGGGACGGTGCACCTTGATCGGAGGCGGCAAGACCTCAGCGGATCAGGCAGCACTCTTCAACTGCGGTCTTGTGCGCTACGTGGATCTTCTCGACAGCTACATGGCGCGTGGCGGCCTCTGTCATCCGAGCGACAACTTCGGGACCGTTCTCGCGGCGGCTGAGCAAGCAGGAGCATCGGGCGAGGAGTTCCTGCTTGCGCTCGCCGTAGCGTACGAAATCCAATGCCGGCTTTCAGCCGCGGTCCCGGTGATGGCGAAGGGCTTCAACCACGCCACGCAACTTGCGATCTCCGCCGCCGCGAGCGCGGGCAAACTTCTCGGACTTTCCGCCGGCGAATTCACGAATGCGATTGCAATCGCGACGGTCGACAACATCTCGCTCGCCTGTGTCCATGCCGAACCGGTGTCGCAGTGGAAGGGATTCTCACCCGGGATGACGGGAATGCGCGCTATCTACGCCGCCTCTCTCGCGAAGCGCGGATTCGAGGGCCCAAGCGGCCTGCTCGAAGGCCCTGACGGGCTCGAACGCATGTTCGGCCAACCGATTCATGTGGATTGGGACGATCCCTCGCTCGAGATCGTCAACCAGACTGTGTTGAAGAAATACTGTTCGCTCATTCATGGCCAACCCGTTCTGGAGGCTGTGCTTGATCTGAAGCGCGGCAACGGCCTGGTGGCGGCAAACATCAAGCGTGTGCGCTGCGACGTCTTCCAGGGAGCCTTCGATTTCGCGGGAGGTGGGCGCTATGGCTCGAAGGACCATCCTCGGGCCAAAGAGCAAGCCGACTACAACCTGAAATACCTGATCGCGGCGGCCCTGCTCGACGATCAGGTCGGGCCCGCCCAGTTGCAGCCGGCACGCATTCAGGCGCCGGATGCGCAGGCGCTGCTCGCACGGGTGGAGGTCCATCCCGATGAGCATTTCACCGCTCGCTATCCCAAAGAACTGAATGCCCGAATCACGATCCATACCAAGGACCAGCGGATCCTCGTGAAAGAACAACTGGGCTACGAGGGAGGTCTGACCAATCCTATGTCGTGGGAACGGACCGTGGAGAAGTTCCAGTGGCTGAGCGAGCCTTTCGCCGATGAAGATCTCCGAGGCAGGCTCATCGAGATGGTGCAACAGCTCGATAGCCGGCGGATCTCGGACCTAATGGACCTGCTCGCCCAAGTTCGACCGACCGCTGTCTTCCCGGCAACTCACCCCGGCATTCAGTGAGTTTTCCAGCAGGATTCCGACCATCCAGCAAAAATCCGCACAAGCCCATCACCGATGTGCAGTTTAATCAGATTGTGAGCGCAGCACGGCAGGAACTAAGTCAACGAATAAGGGAAACATCAATGGAAGCGATTGGATTATTAGTCACGCTCGAAGCACGCGCAGGTAAGGAGGCTGATGCCGAGGCATTTCTTAAGTCTGCTCAGCCACTCGCGCAGGATGAAGCTGGAACCTTGAAGTGGTATGCGATCAAGCTCGGGCCGGGGAAGTTCGGCATCTTCGACACCTTTGCAAATGAAGCGGACCGCAACGCCCACTTGAGCGGCCGCATTGCGAAGGCGTTGGGGGCGCTGGCCAGCGAATTGTTTGCGACTCCTCCGCAAGTGGAAAAAGTGGAGGTCCTTGCAACCACGCCCTTAAAGGGCTTAGTGCGAGCTGGACGCTAAAGGAAGCCCACAGATGGCAAATACAACGAAAACCGCAATTGTAACTGGCGCTTCGCGAGGGATTGGAGCGGGACTGGTCGAGGCGTTCCTGAACCGCGGATACAACGTGGTCGCAAACTCGCGAAATATGACGAGAACAACTCCGTTCGCGGCGAGCGCGAATGTTGCACTGGTTGATGGAGACATCGGCCACCCAGACACGGCGGCCACGATTGTGGATACCGCCGTATCGCGATTTGGCCGGATCGATGTCCTGATAAACAATGCCGGTGTCTTTATTCCGAAGTCCTTTACCGAATACACGACCGAAGACTTCAACACTTTAGTCTCCACGACGCTTGCGGGCTTCCTCTACGTGTCACAGCTCGCCGTAAAGCAAATGTTGCGGCAGAAATCGGGCAGCATCATCAACGTGTCCACTACGCTGGTCGACCAACCGATCGCGGGTGTCGGAGCGGCCGTTCAAATTATGCTCAAGGGCGCGTTGAATGCGGTGACGCGCGCGCTCGCCATTGAATACGCGAAGGAAGGCATTCGTGTAAACACCATCGCGCCGGGAGTGATCAACACTCCCATGCATAAACCGGAAACCCACGAGTTTCTCAAAGGGCTGCACCCGGTCGGCAGGATCGGTGAGGTCAAAGAAATCGTCGACGCAGCTTTGTTTCTGACCGATGCCACGTTCACCTCAGGAGAAATACTGCACGTGGATGGCGGCGCGCACGCGGGCAAATGGTGACCGGAACCCACGGAGGAAAACAAATGAACACATATCAAAAGACCAACACAGCAACTGGTTCAGCCCAGGAGGGAGCTACGGTCAGGTATACCGCCAAGACCCATACCTCGGGCGGTCGGCGCGGCGGCGTGTCCAGCAGTGATGATGGCCGCTTAGATGTTACGTTCTCGGCTCCCGGAGTCCCGGGAACCGGCACCAATCCGGAGCAGCTGTTTGCCGCGGGGTGGTCGGCCTGTTTCATCAGTGCGATGGGCGTTGTGGCCAGAAGGATGAAGGTCACGCTTCCCACTGACGTAGCCGTCGATGCCGAAATAGACCTGTGCAATTCCGGCGACGTTTACTTCCTCCGGGCACGGCTCAATGTCAGCGTGCCGGGTTTGGAGCGCGAAGTCGCCCAGGCCATCGTGGACGCGACGCACGGCGAGACATGTGCCTATTCCAACGCTACACGGGACAACGTCGAGGTTACGATCAACGTGGTGTAAGCGGGCGGCCGCTGGGCCCCCGTGAATCCCCGAAGTAGAAGCAAACCTGGAGTACACAAGATGAGCGAGCATACCAACGTAGATGGGATTTATCCTTTCCCGGCTGTGATGCAGACGCGGATGATCGAAACCAACGGTACATCCATCCATGTGCGGGTCGGCGGTCATGGCCCGGCAGTGGTCATGCTGCACGGCTTCGGCACAACGGGCGACATGTGGGGTCATCTGGCGAGCGCACTCATCGAAGACCACATGGTTGTCGCACTCGACCTGCGTGGGTTGGGCCTCTCGTCGAAGCCTGATGGCGGCTACGACAAGAAGAATCAGGCGGCGGACGTGGTGGGCGTCCTGGACGCCCTGGGTGTGCGTACGGCCGGATTGGTGACGCACGACATCGGCATCATGGTCGGCTTCGCAGTTGCCGCCACGCACCCCGAGCGCCTAAGCCGATGGGTGGCGATCGACGCGCCGCTGCCCGGCGTCGGACCCTGGGATCAGATCACACAGGATCCAGCCATGTGGCACTTTGGCTTCGGTGGTCCGGACATGGAGCGCCTGGTCGCCGGCCGCGAGCGCATCTATCTGGACCGCTTCTGGAACGAACTTTCCCGGGACCCGAAGCGGTTTGATGAAGCGAAGCGCCAGCATTATGCGGCGCTCTATGCGCGACCCGGCTCAATGCGAGCGGGCTTTGCCCAGTTCTTGGCGTTCAGCCAGGATGCGGCCGACAACAGGACGTTCCTTGCGCAGGGCAAGCTTCAGATGCCGGTCTTGGCTTTTGGTGGCGAAGCTACGTTCGGCCCTATGATCGGCGCGATGATCCGGTGTGTCGCCGATAACGTCGAAGACGTGATCATCCCGGATTGCGGCCACTGGATCACGGAAGAGCGGCCGCAGGCGACGACAGACCTGGTCGTCGACTTCCTGCATCGCCGTTGATCCGGATCTATAGCAGACGCTTGATGAAACGAAGGAGAAAAATATGACACTCTCGAAAACGTTCCGACGTGCTTTGACTGCAGGATTCTTACTGACAGCAGTATTTCACACCGGAGCAGCCGCCCAATCGAACTCCCCTCAAGGGGTCAGAAACGTAGTCATTGTTCACGGTGCGTGGGCGGATGGATCAAGCTGGTCCAAAGTGATTCCGTTACTTCAAGCCAAGGGATTGCATGTGGTCGCCGTGCAGAACCCACTGACCTCGCTGGCGGACGACGTTGCCGCCACCAGGCGCGCCATTGCACTGCAGGATGGACCTGTACTGTTAGTAGGCCATTCCTATGGGGGAGTGGTTATCACGGAGGCGGGAAACGATCCAAAGGTGGTCGGGTTGGTTTACGTCGCTGCGCTCGCGCCGTCGGAGGGTGAGTCCGTGGCTTCGGTCACCAAACCTTTTCCACCCGCGCCGCTCGGCGGTGAAGTCCGGGCGGATGCCGAAGGTTTTCTGACCGTCACCGCGAAAGGGATCGCTGAGGACTTCGCGCAGGATCTGCCGGACAAGGAGAAGCAGTTGTTGACATCGACACAGGGTCCCACAGCATCGGCTGTTTTTGGAGCCACCATCACGACTGCCGCGTGGAAGACCAAGCCGTCCTGGAGCGTGATTGCCAGCAACGACCGCGCTGTTCCCCCCGAACTCGAGAAGGCCGAAGCGGCGGCAATGAAGGCTACTTCGATCACTGTCCCCTCCGGTCACGTGCCAATGCTTTCTCACCCCAAAGAGGTCGCTGACTTCATTGGACAAGCTGCCGCGCAAGCCGGAAGCCGATAGGAGGAGAACGTCTCTAAAAGGAGAACCCATGACCGCAGTGAAATTAGAAGATGCCCGCCGCATAATCGGCGCGGCAGAGAAGAAAGCCACGGAAATTGGCCAGCCCATGAACATCGCGGTGGCTGACGAAGGTGGAAACATCGTAGCGCACGTTCGTATGGACAACGCGTGGATCGGCAGCATCGATATCTCCATGAAGAAGGCTTACACGTCACGCGCATTTGACATCGAAACGAAGGAATTGGCGAAGCATTCTCAATCGGGCGGCCAGTTCTTCGGCATTCATGTTTCCAACTACGGCAAGATCATGATTTTTGCCGGCGGCATCCCGCTGAAGCTGGATGGCAAGGTAGTCGGCGCGATTGGCGTCAGCGGTGGCTCCGGCGATCAGGATCATGCCGTCGCCGCGGCCGGCGCCGCCGCGTTCTAACCCCGCGGGAAGAGAACACTCCATGTCGCATCATTATTCAGGCCCTGACTTCAGCTTTCCCCAAGGGGACGCCCGACTGGACTTCACCGATCTGTATGCATTTCCGAAACCTGGAGATGCCGGGAAATCCATCCTGATTATGAACGTGCATCCGTCTGCCGGAGAAAACCCTCCTGGCGCTACTACGATCGAACCTTTCGCACCCGAAGCACTGTACGAGCTCAAGATTGACACCGATGGTGACGGGGTTGCCGATATCGCGTACCGGGTGCGCTTCTCGGCATTCGAGCGCGGCATACAAACCGCGACGGTCCACCGCGTTGATGGCCCGCAAGCCGCGGGTACCACCGATGGCGGGCGAGTGATCGTTAAAGGGGCGCCGGTTTCCATGGGGCGCGAGGCGAGGGTTACGGAAGCAGGCGATATCCGCTTCTTTGCCGGCTGGCGGAGCGACCCTTTCTTCTGCGACGTGGAAGGCGCGAAGAACAACTTCCAGTTCACGAGCGACGATTTCTTCGCTGACAAAGACATATGCAGCCTCGTTCTGGAAATACCCAATTCTGCTCTGGGGGCGAAAGCGGTTCGCCTGTGGGCGCGTACGCTTACGCCTGGTGAGGACGGTGGCTGGATCCAGGTGGAGCGGGGAGCGCGGCCTGCCCAGGCTGTCGTGCTTGTCGAAGAAAGAGATGCCTACCTCGGAGGTGAACCGGCGGACGATGGGCGTTTCCTTGCTGGCTTCGCGCACGCTCTGGAGCACACAGGTGGATATACGCCGGCTGAGGCGAAGCGGGTCGCGGCGACATTGCTCCCAGATGTCATGCCTTATGACCCTACGCGCCCGGCGTCATTTCCCGATAACGGCCGGACACTCACCGACGATGCGTTCGATTGGTTCATGCGCGTTCTCACAAATGGAAGGGTCACGGGTGATAGCGTAGGGCCCCACGGCGATCTGTTACGGGAGTTTCCGTATGTGGGACCACCTCATCGAAGCCGTGGGACGAACGCGCCGACTAAAACCAAATGATAAGGAGACAACCAGCATGAAAGATCACAATTTCCCGGCAACAAATAATACTCAGATCCATGTGACCAAGCGCTCGCCTGAGTATTGGCAAGTCACGTTTGACCACCCACCGCTAAACATCTTCGGTCCCGAGATGCTTCCGCAAGTGAACGAGATCATCACGGCACTCGAAACTGACGAGCAGGTTAAGGTGGTGGTTTTTGATAGCGCCGTTGAAGGTTTCTTTCTGATTCATTTGGATTTTCTTTCAAAACTTGACGATTTGGCGCATCTTCCTCCTGGACCCACAGGGTTGCATCCATGGCCCGAGATGCTGGTGCGCCTGAGTCGTGCGCCTGTTGTATCGATAGCGTCGA
>Ga0210384_10008415_pt1 | contig 10754 bp, 9 predicted proteins | sample IncBWH2MmetaG_FD_160574 | JGI IMG/M metagenome (GOLD analysis project Ga0210384, IMG submission 160574) | Forest soil microbial communities from Barre Woods Harvard Forest LTER site, Petersham, Massachusetts, United States - Inc-BW-H-2-M | ecosystem: Environmental > Terrestrial > Soil >...
TCGCAAGGAGCTGCCATCGCATGAAATTTGGGGTCGTCGTCTTTCCGGGGTCCAATTGCGATCACGACGCGTTTTACGCCATCGGCAACGTCCTGCAGAAACCCGTCGAATTTATCTGGCATCAATCGGAAGACCTTGCAAATTGCGACGCCATCATCCTGCCTGGCGGATTTGCGTTTGGGGATTATCTGCGCACCGGCGCGATTGCGCGGTTCTCTCCGGTGATGAAGTCCGTCGAGAAATTCGCAAAGAGCGGCGGCATGGTTTTGGGCATCTGCAATGGCTTCCAGATTCTGCTGGAAGCCGGCTTGTTGCCGGGAGCGATGATACGCAACGTCGGCCTGCGCTACATCTGCCGCCACGTCCACATCCGCGTCGAGCAGACCGATACGCCCTTCACCAGCGCCGCGAAACAGGGCCAAGTCCTAAAGGTTCCTATCGCCCACAACGACGGCAACTACAACTGCGATGAAGCGACGCTGGCGGAGTTGGAAAAGAATCACCAGGTGATTTTCCGCTACACGACGCCCGACGGCTTCGACGATGCCTCAGGGAATCCCAACGGTTCGATGAACAATATCGCTGGCATCTGCAATCGTGAGCGCAACGTTGCCGGCTTGATGCCTCATCCCGAGCGCGCTGTCGAGTCCGCCCTCGACTCCGCCGACGGCCTGGTCGTTTTTCAATCCATGGTCGAAGCTCTCGTCGGCAGCGCAAGGGCCACCGCCTGATGGCCACTGCTCCAACGGAAATCAAAGTCACAGCCGAAATTGCTGCGGAGCACGGCCTGACGGCCGAGGAGTACGCGCGCGTCAGGCAAATCCTCGGGCGCGAACCCAACATCACCGAACTAGGCATATTCAGCGTGATGTGGAGCGAGCACTGCTCCTACAAATCAAGCAAGGTGCACCTGAAGCGCCTACCAACCCGTGGAAAGCTGGTAGTGCAAGGCCCAGGAGAAAATGCCGGCGTAGTAGATATCGGCGACGGCCTAGTCGCCGCCTTCAAAATCGAATCGCACAATCACCCGAGTTACGTTGAGCCGTTCCAAGGCGCCACGACAGGCGTCGGTGGAATTCTCCGCGACATTTTCACTATGGGCGCACGGCCTATTGCCGTCCTGGACTCCTTGCGCTTTGGGTCGATCACACCCGGCCCGGATGTTACGGATGAAACCGCCGCTGCGAATCGCCGCATTCTAGACGGCGTGATCCGCGGCGTCGCCAACTATGGCAATTGCTTTGGTGTTCCCACGGTTGGCGGCGAGGTCTGCTTCGAGCCATGCTATTCGCAAAACCCCCTGGTGAACGCACTCGCTCTTGGCATCGCAAGAAAAGAAGACCTGTTCTTCGCTCAAGCCCGCGGCACCGGCAATCCGGTCATCTACGTAGGCGCGAAAACGGGCCGCGACGGAATTCACGGCGCTTCCCTGCTCGCCTCCGCCGAGTTTACAGAAGAATCGAAGCAGAAACGCCCAAACGTGCAAGTCGGCGACCCCTTCCTGGAAAAATTGCTGCTGGAAGCCTGCATCGAAGCCATGCAAACCGGAGCGGTAGTGGCCATTCAAGACATGGGCGCCGCGGGCCTCACCTGCTCGACCACGGAAATGGCCTCGCGCGGCGGCACTGGCATCGAGATCGATCTCGCTAAGGTCCCGCAACGCGAAACTGGCATGACGCCCTACGAAATCATGCTCAGCGAATCCCAAGAGCGCATGCTGCTGGTCGCTGAAAAAGGCCGCGAGCAAGAAGTGCTGGACGTGTTCACAAAGTGGGGCTTGGACGCCGTCGTAGTCGGTGAAGTGAAAGATGGCGGTCTCCTGTGCGTGAAAAATCACGGCCACATCGCCGCAGAAATCCCGGCGCATCCGCTGGCGGAAGAAGGCCCGGTGTATCAGCGGCCCATCGCAGAGCCGCCAGTGCGAAAAGAAACGCCCGCGGATTGGTTCGTGTTTGCCCCCGAAGGTACGGACCTCACGAAGAACTTTGCCAAGTTGCTCACCTCTCCAGCCATCGCGTCGAAGCGCTGGATCACCGAGCAATACGACACTTCCGTGCGCACCAACACCCTCGCCGGACCGGGCGCGAGCGACGCCGCCGTCGTCCGCATCAAAGATCCAAAAACAGGAGTGGTAAAGCGTGCCCTCGCCCTAGCCACGGATGGCAACGGCCGCTGGTGCCAACTGAATCCGCGCTTAGGCGCGATACACGCCGTGGCCGAGGCCGCGCGCAACGTAGCCGCAAGCGGCGCCCGCCCCATCGCCGCCACGAACTGCCTCAACTTCGGCAGCCCCGAAAAGCCCGAAGTGATGTGGCAATTCAGCGAAGCCATCGACGGCTTGACGGTAGCCTGCAACGAACTCGGCACCCCCGTTACCGGAGGAAACGTAAGTTTTTACAACGAAACCCTAGGCAACTCGATCTATCCAACCCCGGTGATCGGCATCCTAGGCGTAATCGACGATGCCTCGCGCGTCCTGAAAATAGCCTTCCGCGAAGAAGGCGACGCCATCGTCCTCCTCGATGGCCTTCCCGTAGGTGCACAGCACGCTGCGCCCCAGCTTGGCAACGAACCTGCCGCCCGTTTCGCCCAAGAATTTTCCTCTTCCGAGTATTCCAAGACGATCGGGGGCATCGTCGCCGGTGAACCGCCCGCCATCGACCTCGCGGCCGAAAAGCGCCTGCAACAATTCCTCGTATCTCTTGCCGCCGAACGCGCCCTCCGTTCCGCTCACGACATCAGCGACGGCGGCCTCGCGGTCACCCTCGCCGAATCCTGTTTCGCCGCCGCACCTTCCACCGTAGGGGCACGGCACGCCGTGCCCGTTCTTGGCGCTAACATTAATCTCGACGACTCTGCTCCCACCGAAGCCATCCTCTTCGGCGAACAAGGCGCCCGCGCTGTCGTCTCCGTCCAATCAAGTACTCTTGCTCACCTTCTCGAAAGTGCGAGACAATCCGGAGTAGGGGCGCACCACATCGGCCAGGTCACCCGCAACGGTGCATTCCGCATCGAACTTAAGGGGCGCGCGGTAGTCGATAGCCCCCTCGAAACCCTGCGCGAGGCCTGGGCCAATTCTCTAGAACGCATTGTCATGGACAGCCACAAGTGAATTCTCGCGTGAACAGACTGTTGGTCGCCTTGTTACTAGCGATCACCGCGTTAGGGTGTGGGTCCCTTGTAGATCTCTCGGTAGGCATCAGCCGGACTATGACGGGCCTATCGCGAGGCCTGGGCTTACATGCTGGCGAGACAAGGCTAACCTGGGATGATTGGTTCCTCGGCGCGATTTCTGCAACGTCAGCAGCGGGAATGATGGGATTGTTAGTGCGCAAACAATGGGGAAGAGTTATCGCGCTGTTGACTCTGGAAGCCTTGGGGATGTGGGCCGCAGCAGTAGCGCTCATTCCGGAGTCTTGGCGTGAACATTGGTTTTCGACGTGGGTCGATCGATGGGCCGCCTCCATCATTGCGGTGATAGCTCTGGCCGGATTTATGTGGCTATGCTCGCGCCAGGCGAAGGCTGAATTTCAACAATCCGAGGCCGCTACGTGAGCAAGAGCGATTTCGCTTTCGACGATCATTTCCACGACGAATGCGGTGTATTCGGCGTCTTCGGCCACGAGGAAGCCTCGAAGCTCGCCTATCTAGGCCTCTACGCGCTGCAGCATCGCGGCCAAGAATCCGCCGGCATCGTATCCAGCGATGGTTCCGATCTACATCTGCATCGCGCCATGGGCGAGGTCGAAGAAATTTTCCAGCCCAATGTGCTGGAAAACCTTCCAGGCAATTCAGCCATCGGCCACACGCGCTATTCCACCGCCGGCGATAAAGCGCTCCTCAACGCCCAGCCGATCCTGATCGACTGCAACAAAGGCAAGGTCGCGCTCGGCCACAATGGGAACCTGACCAACGCCGCCGAGTGGCGCCGGAAGCTCGAGCATCGCGGATCGATCTTTCAAACCAACAGCGACACCGAAGTGATCGTTCACCTCCTCGCGCGTTCCGCCGCCCGCAATCTTTCCGGCGCGCTCGGTGACGCCCTCAACCAAGTCGAAGGCGCGTACTCCCTGCTCGTTCTGACCCCCGAAGAACTCTACGCCGTGCGTGACCCTCGCGGCTTTCGTCCGCTGAATCTCGGCAAACTGGGCGACGCCTGGCTGGTCGCTTCGGAAACGTGCGCCTTCGATCTACTCAACGCCCAATACGTCCGCGAAATCGAGCCTGGCGAAATGGTCCGCATCTCCCGCTCCGGAATCGAGTCCATCCGATTCGCACCCGAAAAGCCCCTGCAGCAATGTATCTTCGAGCATGTTTATTTTTCTCGCCCGGACAGCATCATCTTCGGAGGCTCGGTCAACGAAAGCCGCGAAGCCCTGGGCCGCCTCCTGGCGAAAGAACACCCGGTGGATGCCGACATCGTGGTCCCCGTTCCGGATTCTGGCGTGCCCGCGGCCGTCGGGTTCGCCCTGGAATCCGGCATCCCCTTCCGCATGGGCTTGATCCGCAACCACTACATCGGCCGCACCTTCATTGAGCCCTCGCAAGCCATTCGCAATTTCGGCGTAAAGCTCAAGCTCAATCCGATCCGCGGCCTGATCGCGGGTCAGCGTGTGGTGCTCGTAGATGACTCCCTCGTCCGCGGTACCACTAGCCGCAAGATCGTCCGCATGGTGCGCGAAGCCGGCGCCAAAGAAGTTCACGTGCGCATTAGTTGCCCGCCCACGATCTCGCCGTGCTACTACGGCGTGGACACTCCCACGCGCGAAGAACTGATCGCCTCTTCCAACACGCCGGAAGAAATCTGCAAATTCCTAGGCGCCGATTCGCTGGGCTACGTCTCGCTCCCCAATTTGAAGCAAGCTGTGAGAGACACCACCGGCCGCTACTGTACGTCTTGTTATACGGGCATCTATCCCACGGACCTAGTGCAACTGGAAGTCCGCGAAGGCAGTGCGAGCGCAAACGGCAAAGCGAACGACGCGACGAACGGCAATCCAAGCGACGACGCCACAATCGAGCGTCCCGTAACGGTGGAACATGAAAGCTGACGCGAAGATCAAAGAAAAAGAAACCGAAATGAACCTGCCCGTAGGTCAGCGTGTACAGCGCGAAATCATCGCCTGGTTCTGGGTCGCCTTGGCGTTCATGCTCATCAACGGCACCATCGGCCAAGCCCGCGTGATTCCCTCGGGCTCCATGGAAAACACTCTGCTCATAGGCGACCACCTGATCATGAGCCGCATCGGCTACGACGCCGGCGTCCCCTTCACGAACTGGCACGTCCCTCTGTGGCGCAACCCGCGCCGGCAACAAGTAGTGATTTTCAAGCCGCCGTTCGCCCCAGATACGCCCGACTACGTAAAGCGCGTCATCGGCTTGCCCGGAGACTCCATCGACATCCACGACGGCTCGGTCTGGATCAACGGGCAAAGGCTGACCGAGGTCTACACTACGGGCCGCTCCGAACCCTACGAGCTCCACGTGCCCTATAAAGTTCCCGACAATTGTTATTTCGTGATGGGCGACAATCGCGGCAATTCCTACGACAGCCGCTTCTGGGGCTGCGTCCCCCGCAATGACATCATCGGCACACCAGTAATGATTTACATGTCGCTCGATGTGCCTTCGGACGCCTGGGAACCCGGCCAAATCCGCGAGCGCTTCCTCGCCTACGCCAGTGCCATAATTCATCCCGGCGTGGTCCGCTGGAAACGATTGTTCCGAACGTTTTAATTAGTTAAACTCGGTACTGACCGCAACGGTAAATGCCGCACCCCACCCCCGCGGCGACAAGCAGGTTTGTTTCAAAAGAAGAGCGACGCGGCAGAGCAGTACGCCCAGACCGGAAAACGGAAACGTACAAGCCCCCATGAAATACGCCGATGCAGGAGTAAACATCGCCCTCGCGGACGCCGCGAAGCAAAGAATCCGGCATCATGCCAGCCGCACCTTCACGCCAGGAGTCCTCGGCGGCATCGGCGGTTTCGGCGCTCTCTTCGCCCTCGACCCCAAGAAGTGGAAAGAGCCGGTGCTGGTCTCTAGCGCCGACGGCGTCGGCACAAAACTCAAAGTCGCCATGGCCACCGGCGTCCACTCCACCGTCGGCGCCGACCTCGTCAATCACTGCATCAACGACATCCTCGTGCAGGGCGCGGAGCCGCTCTTTTTTCTGGATTATCTGGCCATGGGCACGCTCGATCCTAACATCGTCGAGCAACTCGTCGAGGGCATGAGCCGCGCCTGCCGCAAAGCGAGCTGCGCCCTCATCGGCGGCGAAACCGCGGAAATGCCCGGCTTCTACCCCCCCGGCGAGTATGACCTGGCCGGGTTCATCGTAGGCGTAGTCGAGCGCAAAAAGCTTCTCACTGGAAAAACCGTCAAGCCCGGCGACGCGCTGCTGGCCCTGCCTTCCGCCGGCCTGCACACCAACGGCTACTCCCTGGCTCGCAAGCTCGCCTTTGACGTCGCCAAGCTCAAGCCCGACACCTACGTCGCCGAAATCGGCAACAAAATCGGCGCCGAGCTCCTCAAGCCGCATCTCTGTTACGCCCCCGCGCTGAAAAATATCCTCTCGCGAGGCTGGGTCTCCGCGCTCGCTCACATCACCGGTGGAGGCATCCCCGGCAACCTGCCGCGCGTGCTCCCCTCAGGTATCCGAGCGGAGATCGATCTATCCGCATGGCCCATCCCCGCCATCTTCAAATACCTGGCCAAAATCGGCAAAATCGATACCGACGAACTTCTGCGATCCTTCAATCTGGGCGTAGGCATGATCGTCGCCGTGCCTCCCGCCAATGTGCAATCGGTAGAAGCCGATCTCAAACGCCGCCGCGAAAAATTCTTCCGCATCGGCCGCATCGAACGCGGCGACTCCGGCAAAGCCCGCGTCCACTATTCCGGCTCCCTAGATCTGTAGTATGGAGTGCGGCGCTTAGGCGCCGCTTCACCCCGTAAAACGCGCGAAGCCGCATCCGCAAGCCACTGCAAAGTATCAGCGCCCACTCTTCTCTGCGCTCTCTATGTTCCGGCGTCAGTGCTCTCTGTGTTAATTCTGAGCCGTTGATTTTTCCGCTGAGTCCCCAGCCTTCGCACCATTAAGCCCCAAAGTAGTCCGGATGACGTGCCGCGCCCCGGTGCCGCAGTTCGCGCGAAACCTTTCGCAACCACCGCAACTCCACCTTGAACTGCTCGATCATCAAACTAACCATCCACACCGCCTCATGATGCGGATGCCCGACCTCTTTCAAAATCGACCGCAAAGTCTCGCCCTCCCGCTCCAACTCCGACTTCAAAAATCTCTCCCGCCTCTGGAGCTGCTCCCGAAACACCCCCGGCCGCGCCAGCCAAGACAACGCCACCCACGTCAAAAACGGCGGCCGCTCCCGCTCGGTAGTCCATTCCTCTCGTTCCAGCGCATCCGCCGTAGCCGCCCGCCCCTTCGTCGTAGTTTCAAACACGCTGCGTTCCGGCCCCCCCGCAGGCTCCCCGCTCTCCACAGCTCGGATAAATCCCCCCTCTGCCAATTTCCCCAGCGAATAATAAATCTGCGGCCGCGAAATTCCCGCCCAATCCCGCACGCACCGCCGCTCCAGCTCCAAATTCGCCTCATACCCATGCATCGCCCGCTCCGCCAGCAAACTAAGCAAAACCAAATCCGGCGTAGTCAGCACAAACTTCTTCCCATTCCGCATGATTCATCCTTCAACCCGAAGTCTTCTCTGCGAATCCTCTGCGCCCCTCAGCTTGCTCTGAGCCTCGAAGGGCGTATCTGCGTTAGGCTCTTCTTTTCTTCGCCTTTGTCTCGCTCGTCCTCTCTCGACTCCAATACCACCACTGACATTTCTCCACCGGCAACCGCGGATCTCGCGCCTGCGCCACCGCCGCCCGAAAAACATCCAAACAACAAATATCCTGGTGCTGCGGCGCCAGCCGGCACAATTTCTCATAAAGCCTCTCCGGACTCCGCCGCGCCAACTCCCCCACGCTGCGCACTCCCAGAATCTCAAAATCCCGCAGCATCGCAGGCCCCACGGAAATCAGGTCCTCCAGTCGCCGCGTTTCCCCACCCATAAAAACCTCCTTGACAACTCGTCGCTGGTTGCCTACATTCAACTAGTCTCATCTAGACTAGAGGCAATGTCAAGCAAGTATTCGTATGGGGGCGCAGCACTGCTGCGCCCAAGCTTGGCGAGATCGATGCGCGAAAAACGCCTCTCTCGTTTCCGAATTTATGGTTTAGCGCAGCAAATCAAAGGAGGAGGATATGTCAGCATGATGCGATTTTGCTCGCGCTAGTCGAAACTTCCCGAAACCTGCTAGCTGACCACTCGCGGCTTACTACTGCTTCGTCCCCGCCGGCAATGGCGGCCCGCGCCGCTCCATTTCCGTGGGCACCGCGATCGATCGCGCCCCATTCTTCCCCACCGCCCGCACTGCAAAAAAGTGGTTGTCGGTGGACACGCCCTTCAAAACCGTCTCCCCCGCGGCAAGCGCAAAATCATAAACCTGCCAGCGCTCTTCGCTGGTCTCCCGCCACAAAATCTCGAAACCTGCCCGCTCGGAGTCTTCCACTGCCGACCAAGACACCTTGGCATCCGGCGTAACCGCTCCCGTGAGCTTCGCATCCGTGGGCGCCGCCGGAGCCAGCGCCAATTGCCGCAGCGCCTCCGCGTTGTCCCGCGCGACGTCACCCATAAACGTCGCGTTCAGGTACCTCGCGAAGTCTCCATATTCCACGCCGTTTTCCGTCCGCGGCGTCTGATGCTGGTGGGTGTAATCTTCCAGCGGCTCCGTAAACCGCACCGCCGGCAGCCCCGCCTTGTAAAAAGGATAGTGATCTCCGCCACGTCCGTAACGGTCTACGCGAAAAACCAGCCGGATCGCCCCCCGCCCATCGATCTCCTCGATCGCCCTCGCCAGTTCTCGCGATGGCGAATCGGCATCATCAATATCGCCATTGCCGGAAAAAAGGCGCACGCGATGCGGTGCGCCCGCCGAAAGATCGTCACCTACGATGTCGTCGTCCTGCATCCCGCCAACCGTGTACCCTTGCTGCTTCACCCAATCCAGCATGTGGTAGCTGCCCAGCAGCCCCTGCTCTTCTCCCGAGACCGTCGCAAACAGAATCGTCGCTCGGTAGCCGCCTCCGCTCGCACCCGCCTTGCTCAGCAGCCGCGCCGATTCCACGCTCACCGCCACCCCCGAAGCATCGTCGTCCGCTCCCGGAGCGTCTAGCTCCGCGTTCATCACGTCCGAAGGCCGCGAGTCGTAGTGCCCCGACACGATAAAAACCGTCTTCGCCAGGGCGGGATCGGAACCCGGCAAGATCGCGTAAACATTCTGGAGCTCGATCGGCTTCCCGGAAGTCCGCTCCGACGTCATCTCAAATTTGTCGACCACCACCTGCAACTTGCCCCCGGAATCCTTGGCAATGGCATTAAGGCGCGCCGCGATGTGGTCGCGGCCGCAACCCACCCCCCGCTTGGGATCGGTCCATGACGACAACGTAAGCCGCGTCCCGCACGCCACCAGTTCGTCGATCAGCGAACGCATCCCTTTCTCGTCCACTGCTCCCCGTGCCACCGCCCCTGCAGGCCGTGCCATGATCTTCGGCTTAGGCGCCCCCTGCTGCGGCTCGACCGGATCGCGCCCTGCCCCACTTTGCCCAAAGGCCGGCACACCCGCAGCTCCCAGCCAAAGCACCACGGCAGCCAGCACAGTCAGAACAAATCCCCAAACCCGACCCCTGCAATCTCTCATCAGTGACGCTCCCTGGAATGGTCTAGTCGACACGAGCCCGCATTCTAGCCTAAGTGGCTTCGGGGACACGACTCGCCGGGCTTAAGCCCAGCGCCTACATAGCGGCGATGCTCCCCTCCGTGGTGTCCTCTGTGCTAAGGTTTTCTGTTTATGACCAAGCGCATAGGTGTGCTGCTGAGCGGTCGCGGCTCCAACTTCGAGGCATTGGCGGACAGCGTTTCCGCCGGATGGATTCCCGAAACGCAAATCGCCATCGTCATCAGCAATCGAGAGGGCGCCCCGGGCATCGAGAAAGCCCAGCAGTGCGGCGTCCCCACGAAGGTCATACCCTCCAAAGGCCTGGAGCGCGAAGCCTACGACCGCCAGGTCGTAGCCGTCCTGCAAGAGCACAAAGTGGACTTGATCTGTCTGGCGGGCTACATGCGTCTCCTGTCGCCCTACTTCGTAGCCGCGTTCCCGCAAAGCATCCTCAATATTCATCCTTCCCTCCTGCCGTCCTTCCCCGGCCTCGAATCCCAGCGCCAGGCCCTGGAGTACGGCGTAAAATTTGCCGGCTGCACGGTACACTTTGTGGACGAAAACCTGGATGCCGGCCCGATCGTGCTGCAAGCCGCCATCCCGGTTCGCGACGACGACACCGAAGCTACGCTGTCGGAGCGAATTCTGGCCGAAGAGCACCGCATCTACTCCGAAGCCGTGAAAATCGTCCTGGAAGGACGCTACAAAATTCTGGGCCGCCGCGTTATCTGCTTGTAGCGGAAGGCCCAGGCGCAAACGAACGCCACCCGTAGCGGCCGCCGATTGTTTACCCCAAGCTTCGAGGGGAGGCGGGCGCTCTTTTGAGGATCATGACCGAAAGCAAATTCAAATCCGTCGAAGAGCAACTCGCATACCTGAAGAAGGGCACGGCGGAAATCATCCGCGAAGAAGAACTGAAGGCCAAACTCGCCAAGTCACTGAAAACCGGCAAGCCGTTGCGCGCCAAGCTGGGC
>Ga0210384_10008418_pt1 | contig 10752 bp, 10 predicted proteins | sample IncBWH2MmetaG_FD_160574 | JGI IMG/M metagenome (GOLD analysis project Ga0210384, IMG submission 160574) | Forest soil microbial communities from Barre Woods Harvard Forest LTER site, Petersham, Massachusetts, United States - Inc-BW-H-2-M | ecosystem: Environmental > Terrestrial > Soil >...
ATTCGGAATATACTCTGCGCATGATCATCGGTTCACATTTTCTTCTGTACAGCGAGGACGCCGAGCGCGACCGCGCCTTCTTGCGCGATGTACTCAAGTTTCCGTGCGTCGATGCTGGGGAGGGCTGGCTGATCTTCGGCCTGTCGCCGGCCGAGGCGGGGATTCATCCGCTCGAAGGCGAATCTGAGAAGAAAAGTGGCGAGGCTCGATTTCTCGACGCCGTGCTTTATCTGATGAGCGATGACCTCGACGTCGAGATCGCATCGCTGAAGAAGCAGAAGGTCAAGTGCAGCAAGCCGGAGAACGCGCCGTGGGGCCGGGTGACGACCATTCCTTTGCCTAGCGGAGGTAAGATCGGGTTGTACCAGCCTCGGCATAAGACTGCGCTGAATCTCAGCAGGTAATCTCGCACTCTGATTTCATTCCATATAATTTCCCTTCGTGTCAGTCCACGCTATGAAAGCGATCGCTGTCATCCCTGCCCGCCTGGCCTCGACCCGTCTGCCGCGAAAAATGCTGCGCGAAATCGCAGGCAAGCCGCTGATTGGGGTCGTATATGAGGCCGTGCGATCTTCTGCGCTGCTGGCCGACGTGATCGTGGCCACGGATTCGGAAGAGATCATGGACGCGTGCCGCCGGCATGGGTGGAATGCGCAGATGACTTCGGCCACGCATCGCAGCGGGACGGAGCGCGTGCACGAGGTTTCCGGGCGTGAGCCGGCTGACATCTACGTCAACGTGCAGGGCGATGAGCCCATGGTACGAGCGGAGCAGATTGCGACGCTGCTGGGGGTGATGGAAAACCCGGGAACACAGGTGGGAACAGTGATGACGCCGGCGGCTGAAGAAGACATTCCCAACCCGAACGCGGTGAAAGTTGTGACCGATCTCAGTGGCCGCGCTCTCTATTTTTCCCGCGCCGCGATTCCATTCGACCGCGACGGCGGACGGCCGCGCTATTTCAAGCATCTCGGGCTCTACGTTTATCGCAAGGCAGCACTGGATCGATTTGTGAAGCTGCCGGAATCTTCGCTGGAAAAAAGCGAGCGCCTCGAGCAGCTGCGCTTCCTGGAGAACGGCATTCCCATCTTCGTGGGTGAAACGCCGCATGACAGCGTGGGAGTCGATACGGAGGAAGATTTGCGGCGTGTCATTGGAATTCTGGGGAAACGTTAACGACCGAGACGGGTCGGTCCCGTTCACACTTGCGGATGGGAGTGCGCGCCCTCGGTTCGCTGCCAATCGCTCGCCGCTGCCAAGCGCCTCGTGATCGACGGATGAGAATGGAAAAACCATTCCACCCACTTGGAAGGCATGCGCTCGGCCAGGTTCTGCTCAGCGAGCTTGTTCATCGACGAAACGAAAGGATCGATGCTGTCGATCGATTCAAACGCATAGCGGTCGGCCTGGCGCTCGTTGTAGCGCGAATAGGCGTTGAGCGCGGGCATCAGCAGGAACGACAGCACGACCGAAACCAGCGCCAGCAGCGGGAGATTGGCGAAGTCCGACAGTTCCTCGAACATTCGATGGTCGACGGCATAGTGCAGAGCGAAGTTGGCAGCCCAGAATCCCACGAGAGTGACCCCAGCCTGCACGAAAATGCTTTTCAGAATGTGGCGATGCACGTGGTGGCCGAGCTCGTGCGCCAGTACGGCTTCGATTTCTTCGGGAGAGTAATTGTCGAGCAATGTGTCCGCCAAAATGATGCGGCGTGTGGCACCCAGACCGGTCAGAGCGGCATTCGCTTTCTTGCTCTTTTCAGACAACTTCCAGCGATACACTCCGCGTACGCGCGTCCCGGCGCGCTCGCTCAGCACCACCAGGCGCCGGCGCAGGTCCTCATTGTCGAGCGGCTCAAACTTGTAAAAGATGGGAAAGAGGACAACCGGAGCCAGCTGCGCCAGCAAAATGAACAAGCCCATAAACAGGGCCCACGCCAGAATCCACCAGTGTTGCGGCCATTGCCGGATAATGAAGTAGAGCAGCTCGACGATTACCGTCGCGAACACCAGGCCGACCAGAAAGCCTTTGGCTTCGTCCCAAGCCCATGAGCGAAATCGCTGCGTCGAGAGCTTGTAGCCGCGTTCCAAGCGAAAACCGTAGTAGTCAAAACCCGCGCCCAGCATTTTGCTGATTGCGAGCAGCAGGACCAGATAAATGAATAGCGGGAGTGCATAGCCCTGTCCGCCCAGGCGCATGGCCTGATCGCGCAGCGTGCTCGACCAACCGGTCACGAGAAGTGTCAGAAGAAATGCGAAGCCAACCACGAAGTCGGTGATGCCCAGCCACCGCCGGATGCGGTTATAGCGTCGCGCTTCAGGCGTATCGGCCTGAACTGGAGCCTCAATTGGAGTTGGATTCTCAGCCATGGTGCCAGTTGTTAGATGCGCGAATCGTTAGGCGCACGAACGATGCCGCCGACCCCGATCACTTTTTGCAAATCGCTTCTAGAAGTATCGCACTATCGCGGCTTGGAGCCGCGAATATCTGGAGATTTTGGCCGGAGTGCCCCGCGTCCATCCGCTATCCGCCGTTTCTGACGAAACTCTCCCCCACCGTAAGGAGTTCTCGCACTAGTTCCGGCGACGACGCTTCGGTGTAAAGGCGCAGCAGCGGCTCGGTTCCCGATGCGCGGAATAACACCCACGCCTCGGCGCCGTTTCCGTTGGTTGGGGCATCGAGGAAAAACTTCACTCCGTCGAGGTGTTCTTTTTTGAGCACGCGGTAGTCGCCGAGGGATTGCGTCGAGTCTGAGCGGGCTCGCTGAATCGCGTTCTGTTTCACATCTTCTGGGATGTGCAGATCGCGGCGTCCGTAGTAGTGCGGGCCGTACTCGCGCTGGAGATCAGCCACCAATTGCCCAAGCGGTTTGCCTTCTTCGGCCATCACATTGGCGAGGAGCAGGCAGTTGAGGATGCCGTCGCGCTCGGGAAGAAAGCGCGAGTAGCCGATGCCGCCCGATTCTTCTCCGCCGATTAGAATGTCGGTACTCATCATCAGGTCGGCAACGTATTTGAATCCGATGGCAGTCTCATGCAATTTGCGCCCGTATTTGGCGGCTATGCGGTCGAGCATGCGAGTGGTGTTGAAGGCGCGCACTACGTCGCCAGGCCATTTCTTGCGCTCCAGCAGCCACTGCAACAGGACGCAAAAGATTTTGTGCGAATCGACGAAGGAGCCGTCTTCCGCGGCGGCGCCGATGCGGTCCGCATCGCCGTCAGTGGCGAGGCCGGCGTCGCATTTTTCGCGCACCACGGTTTGCTGCAACATCGCCGTGTGCGGTTCGATGGGCTCGGGATTGATGCTCGGGAAGAGCGGGTTCAACTCTTGGCGAATCGCGACGTGCTGCACCCCGTACTCGCTGAAGATTCCGCTCAGAACGCCGCGTCCTGAACCGTACATGGCGTCGACCGCGAATTTGAATTTTGTCTTCGCGACCAGATCCATGTCGGCGAATTGGCAGACGGCGGCGACGTATTCTTTTTTGAGATCGACCTCTTCGATAGAGGCCTTGGCCGCTTTGGGCGCGGTGTTGGCCGCCAGCTCTTCTTCAATCCTCTTCATAATCGCGGGGGTGGCCGATCCGCCAAAGTTGCCCTTGAACTTCACTCCGTTCCAGTTCCAGGGATTGTGGCTGGAGGTGATCATGACTCCGCCAGCCGCTCCGTGCTGCTTCACGGCATAGGAAACCGCCGGGGTGGGCGTGTAGTCGTCCGCCAACTTCACCGGAATGCCGGCGTTGGCGATGACTTCTGCTGTGATCTGAGCGAAACGGGGAGAACCAAAACGCGTGTCGTAGCCGATGATGACTCCACGCTTCGGGTCTTCATACTTCGTGACGTAGGCCGCGATCGCGTTGGCCACGCGGCGTACGTTTTCGAAAGTAAAGTCGTCGGCGATGATGCCGCGCCAGCCGTCGGTACCGAATTTGATTTCCTGGGCCATGTTCAGTTGCCAGTGATCAGGTGGCCAGTGGTCAGCAAAGTCGCCGCGGTGTTACAGTCACTGACCACTGACCACTTTCTACACTAGTTTGTGCAGCTTCTTTTCGTCGAGATACTTTACAACCTTGCCTATGTCCTGCGCGTGTTGCCGCGTCGTGATCAGCAGCGCATCGTCAGTCTCCACGACGACCAAATCTTTGACGCCGACCACTGCCACAAACTTTCCAGGCGCGTGAACGTAATTCCCATTCGCATTGAGCACAAAAATGCCCGAACTTGCGATCAGATTGCCTTGTGGCGGGTTGCTCTTGGCCACGTGATGCTCGTGCAGCGCAGTCCAGGAGCCTAGATCGTTCCAGCTGAAATCGGCGGGCAGGCAGAAAATGTTTCCCGCGTGCTCGCCTTTGGCCGAGCGCGGCTCGAGCACCGCATAGTCAACGCTGATGTTTTCGCACTTCGGATACAGCTTGCGGAAGGTTGAGGCAAATTTGCGCGTGCCGAATGTCGCCGCGATTTCTTCGAGTAGGGGCGCGGTGTTGGGCAGGTGTTCCCGGAGCGCATCGGCCAGCGTGCGAGCACTCCACAAAAACATGCCGCTATTCCAGAAGTAGTTTCCTGCGGCTACGAACTCAGCGGCTTTCTTCGCGTCGGGCTTTTCGGTAAAGCGGCGCACGCGCAGCGCCTCGCCTTCGAACGCACTCCCAACCTCAATGTAACCATATCCGGTTTCCGGGCGATTGGGGCGAATGCCGAGCACGACGATATTGGGTCCAGAGGCAGCGATCTCGACTCCCCGCTGCAGCGTGTCACAATAGCGCTTTTCCTCGGCGATCACGTGATCGGAGGGAAACATGCCGATCACAGCCTTCGGATCTTCGCGCAGCAACAGAAACGCGGCCAGGCCGATGGCGGGAGCGGTGTTGCGTCCGACCGGCTCCGCCAAAACTTGTGCTCTCGGCAGCTTTGGAAGCTGTTTCAGTATTTCGCCTCGCGAATCTTCGTTGGTGATGATCCAAAAGCGGCGCGGGGGCGCAAGCGGAAGGAGGCGAGCGACCGTCTGCTGGATCATCGTCTGCTTGCCGTCGAGCGCGAGCAGCTGCTTGGCGCGCTTCTTGCGGCTCAAGGGCCAGAAGCGCGTGCCGCGGCCGCCGGCAAGAATTACGGGATAGAAATTAAGGTTCTTCGCCACGGATTTTCACGGATCGACACGGATCAAAATCGAAATCAACAAAATCGAAATCAACAAAATCGAAATCAAATAGAAACCCAATTACATTCTCGTTTCCGGCTCGGGCAGCTTATTTCCGGGTACGTAGGCTCGCAAAATCTCGACGGCCCACTGTGGGCGCACCGTGAAATCGTTGATGCTGGCGGGAATCACGACCGCGTCTCCCTTCGCCAGTGTCGTGGGATTTGCAGCCGCAGCCTCTACCACGGCACATCCTTCAACCGCCACGAGAATCTGCACGGAGTTCTTCCCCGAATCGTCGCGCGTCGCCAATTGCAGCGGCTCTTTGGCTTCGAACAGATCCACCACAAAATAAGGAGCAGCGACCAAAGGTGTGTGCCGGTTCTTGCCGCCCAGCATCGCCGCAGGCGCAGGCCGCACAACTTTTCCCGAATCCGTTTTCTCTTTCACCGCTGCCATACCGTCTTTCAAATGCAGCTCGCGCGGACGCCCGTAATCATACAGCCGGTAGGTGGTATCGGACTGCTGCTGCGTTTCGACGATCACCGAACCCGGCCCCAGCGTGTGCACCGTGCCGCCCGCAACGTAGATCATGTCGCCGCCGTAGACATTGATCCAGTTCAGAAGTTCCTCGGCACGATTCTGGTGGATCGCTGCTTCCAGTTGCGCCGCTGTCGCGCCCGGCTTAAGCCCCAACGCGATCTGCGCGCCCGGCTTGGCGTGGGCCACGTACCAGCACTCGGTTTTGCCCCAAGGCTCGCCGACGCGCCGGGCCTGGGCATCGTCGGGATGAACCTGCACAGAAAGTTTCTCGTGAGGAAACAGAAACTTTAGCAGCAGCGGGAAGCGCTTCTGGTCGCGCGCGGCCTCACCGACTAACTCGCGTTGATACTAATCGCTCAATTGCGCCAAAGTCTTGCCCGCGAGAGGACCATTCGCCACTTTGCTCGCGTCGCCGCTCAACCAGGCTTCGCCGATTTTCTGCTCAAACTTGTGATTGGGATAAATCGGCGATAGATCAGTCGTCCCCCACGGGCGGGGGTCGAACATGGGCTGCATCAGAAGAGGATAGAGGGGCTGCATCTGTCGAGTGATGGGAGGCTCCGTCGAACGAGCCGCCATTTCAAGAACTACGTTTCAGGAACTACAAAGACGCGAAATAAGCTTTCATTCGCTCCAGTGCTTTGTTGAGATTTTCCTGCGAGGTCGCGTAGGAAATTCGGATGTGCTCGGACGTGCCGAAGCCCTCTCCGGCAACAGTCGCGGCATGCGCCTGGTGTAGCAGCCCGTAAGCGACATCGGCCGCACACTTGATTCCACTTTTGCCAAAGCACGCCGATACATTCGGGTACACGTAGAACGCACCCTCAGGCATGGTGCATTGCACGCCCGGAATTGAGCGCACTCCGGCGACGACATAGTCCCGCAGGCGAATATACTCGTCGCGCATGTCGGCGACGCACTTCTGCGAACCGGTCAGCGCGGCCACCGCGGCCTTCTGCACGAATGACGTTGGGTTCGACGTCGCCTGACTCTGCAGCTTCTGCGTGGCAGCGACGACCTGCGCCGGGCCCAGCGTGTAACCGAGCCGCCAGCCGGTCATGGCATAAGTTTTCGACAGTGATCCGATAACCAGAAAACGATCGCGGTACTGGTTTAGCGATCCGATGGAAAAGCTATGCCCGGCGTAGTTCAGGTAGACGTAGCACTCGTCGGAGATGACCCAAATGCCGCGCTCATGCGCAAGTTTCACCACAGCCGTCATGTCTTCCGGGCTCATGACGGCGCCCGACGGGTTCGACGGCGAATTCAGAATGATCAGTTTCGTGCGCGGCGTGATCAGCCGCTCCACCATCGCGGCGGTGACACGGAAGCCCTGCGACTCGTCGGCGTGCAGCAGCACGCATTTTCCGCCGGCGTAGTTCACCATGTCTTTGAATGAGACCCAGTAGGGCACGGGCAGAATGACTTCGTCGCCGTGATCGACGAGAACGGAGATGGCATTGAACAGCGCGTGCTTACCCCCAACCGAGGCGTACACTTCGTCGCGTTTGTTGGCCGAGCCGAAATCTTCGCTGTGGCGGCGCAGAATGGAGTCCTTCAATTCCAGCGTTCCGCCGACCGCGGTGTAACGGGAAAAATTCGCCTGGATGGCGGCAATCGCCGCGTCTTTGATGTGCTGCGGGGTGGCGAAGTGCGGCTCACCCGCGGTGCAGTCCACCACGTCGATGCCCTGCTGGCGCAGTTTTTCCGCCTCGGCGACGGCGGCCATGGTAGCGGAGGGTTCGATGCGTCCAATGCGGGCCGCGAGGCGGACAGCTTCCAGCGTTGCCGGGGTCATGCTTTCCTTTTCCTTCTTCGAGCCTTCGAGAGGTCGACTACATTCGGTTGCCGCAGCTTGTACGCTGGATCCAGCTTCTCCCGCAGCTTCTGTTCCACCGCTTCCGGGACGAGATCTTTGACTGGCCCCCCGGCCTGCGCCACCTCGCGCACCAGCCGCGAACTTACGTACGAATACTTGACGGCCGGCATCATGAAAACGGTTTCGAGCGTGGGCTCGAGCTTGCGATTCATGAGCGCCATCTGCAGCTCGTATTCGTAGTCGCTGATGGCGCGGATGCCGCGCAGCACGCACATGGCATCGATCGACTTCGCGTACTCGACCATCAATCCGTCGAAGGTGTCGATGCGAACATTGCTCCAGTCGGCGGTGAGCTGGCGCAGCATCTCGATGCGCTCCGCGACGCTGAACATCGGACTCTTCTCCGAGTTGCGCAGGATCGCCACCACCAGCTGTTCGAACATCTTGCTGCCCCGCTCAATCAGATCGAGGTGCCCGTTGGTGGGCGGATCGAACGAGCCGGGATAAATAGCGGTGCCCCTATTCACGCGTCCTCACCATAAAGTCGGGTGCAGCGAATGCGCAACCATCGAGCAAACAACGATTTTATGCGGGTGAGCGTGGGAATGGCAATGTGGGCCGCTTCTTTTTTGTCATCCCGAACGAAGTGAGGGATCTGGGTCTTTGCCTGTGGCGGCACTCGTAGTGGCGCGCGCAAGAACCCAGATCTCTCGCGTTGCTCGAGATGACAACTTGTCTTGGCGATGGCTCCTATGCAGTCCTTGGCACAAACCGGAACGTCTGTGGCTGATCCCACTCTCTCGACAAGTCATCCCACTTCGGATTCACAGATTCGATCAGCGCGACTCTCTTGGCCCGCGTCCAGGCCTTGATCTGCTTCTCGCGTTCGATAGCGTTGTGCACATCTCCGAAACTTTCAAAGTAAACAAGTCTCGTGATGTTATATCTAGCGGTGAAGCCGTCGGCCCGTTTTTCCCGATGCTCACGCACGCGGCGTCGAATGCTGTTCGTCAGTCCTGTGTAGAGGGTGCGCGACGGGTTGCTCATGATGTAGACGAAGTAGCGGCGCTCTTCACGCATTCTTGCCCTTCCTCTATTCTTGTCATCCCGAGCGAAGCGAGGGATCTTGGTCTTTGCCTGTGGTGGCAACTCGTAGTGGCGCACGCAGGAGCCGAGATCCCTCGCGTTGCTCGGGATGACAAACTGGGTCTCACCGCCTCGCCGCGACGATCGGGGCCTTCACCGCCTCGGGCATAGTGGTGACCTTGGCGATAGGAGCCTGCTGAGCAGCGGTCGCTGGCTGTGCCGGAGCCGCAACCAATCCCAGGGTCTTTCGCACCTCCGCATCGAGCTTGGCCATGATGTCCTTGTTGTCTTTCAAGAATTGGCGGGCGTTTTCGCGGCCCTGGCCGATGCGCTCGGTTTTGTAGCTGAACCACGAACCGGATTTCTCGACCAGATTGTTGTTCACTGCGATATCGAGCAAATCGCCTTCACGCGAGATACCTTCGCCGTAAAGAATGTCGAACTCGGCCTCGCGGAAGGGCGCGGCGACCTTGTTCTTGACCACCTTCACCTTGGTGCGCGAGCCGGTGACCACGTCACCTTCTTTGATGGCGGCGATGCGGCGAATATCCACGCGCACCGATGAATAAAATTTCAGCGCGCGTCCGCCGGTGGTGGTTTCCGGGTTGCCGAACATCACGCCGATCTTTTCGCGGATCTGGTTGATGAAGATCAGGCAGGTGCGCGACTTGGAAACCGTTCCCGTCAGCTTGCGCAGCGCCTGGGACATCAGCCGCGCCTGGAGTCCCATGTGGCTGTCGCCCATTTCGCCGTCAAGTTCGGCCTTGGGCACCAGCGCGGCGACGGAATCGACCACCAGCACATCAATGGCATTCGAGCGCACCAGCGCTTCGGTGATCTCCAGCGCCTGCTCGCCGTAGTCGGGTTGCGAGACCAGCAGATTGTCGACGTCCACACCCAGTTTCTTGGCGTAGCCGGGATCGAGCGCGTGCTCGGCGTCGACGAAGGCAGCCATGCCGCCGGTCTTCTGCGCCTCGGCGATTACCTGCAGCGTGATCGTGGTCTTGCCCGAAGACTCCGGGCCAAACACTTCGACCACGCGCCCGCGCGGAAAACCGCCGACGCCCAGAGCCGCATCGAACGAGATCGCTCCTGTCGAAATCACCGAGATCGGCACGATCGCTTCCTTCGACCCCAGGCGCATGATCGCACCTTTGCCAAACTGCTTTTCGATTTGCGATACCGCCAGTTCGATTGCCTTGCCGCGCTCATCCGCCATGGAGTGGCTCCTTAGAAGTGCAGAGAGAATCTGGCCGGATTATACATATATAATGAAGCGAAGAAAAGGCGAATTAGTTGAATTCGGTGGAAAACTTTCCCGAAAGGGGAGTATGCTTCGCTCGCAATCCGGGGGGCTGCACGATAGTATTTCCTGCACGGAAGGAGCCTTCCGCATGAAAGTGTCTCTTACATATGCACTTCTGCTAACGCTGGCTTGTTCGCTACATGCGTCGGACCGTTCTCAACATGAATGGCTAACGGGAAAAGTCATTGATGAGAATAGGGCTCGATATCTAGCCGGTGTTTACCACAACGGCCAAAGCACATCCACCACATCAGGAACGGTAGCGGGTCAAAGCACTACCACTGGCAACAACACGGAGATCAACGGTACGTACTCCGGAAGCACTACAACAAGCTCATCGGGGGTGACCACGCCGCTATATCGCGTGTACGAGAACCTCATCGTCGAGGGCGAGGACATGATCTATGTCACGCAAGAACGCATCCGCTGGCGGTGGTCGAAAGGAGCACAGGTTACCGTGAACGGGGAGGTCAAGTACTACGTGGACAAGAGAAAACTCCACGTGCTCGACGACGTAGGAAAGGAACATGTGATCGAGATCGTAAAGCAGATCAAGAAAGAAAAACCCGTCCCAACTGCCGATAAAAGATAAACACCTCAGCTTTTGCAGCAAATCCTTAGCAGACCACGTCGTGCAGCCGCCTACCGTGAACCAGAAAAAGCCAAAGCCCCGAGATTCACTCGGGGCTCCTTGAAATAGTGGACGATGCCTGCCACAACAATCGTACCAACTCCGTCAGCATTGTCAAACAACTTTTGATAACTCGAGTGACCTCGGAGGGCGAGGGAGTCGAACCCTAATGGCTGAAAGCCACTCGATACGTGGCAGGCATCGTCCAGTACCCACTGGCAACACCCTCCAGAA
>Ga0210384_10008419_pt1 | contig 10751 bp, 7 predicted proteins | sample IncBWH2MmetaG_FD_160574 | JGI IMG/M metagenome (GOLD analysis project Ga0210384, IMG submission 160574) | Forest soil microbial communities from Barre Woods Harvard Forest LTER site, Petersham, Massachusetts, United States - Inc-BW-H-2-M | ecosystem: Environmental > Terrestrial > Soil >...
GGCCTACAAAATATGCCGCCGAGTCTCCGACCCAAGTTATGACCAGCACAAACATCAGCAGCTTTGGTCCGTCTCGGCCGATCGCATGGAGGCGAATGGTATACGTCAGGGGGAGCGCCACGAGGAGCAGTCCGCTCGAGCTGATTCCCGCTGCGGGCAAAGCTTCCACCATGGGGCGCTTGGTCCAAAGCGTCAGCGCGCCAACACCGAGCAGAAAAATAAAGAAAACATCCTGAACGGCAGGAATTATTCCCAGAACCCGCCCAATCATCCGATGGAACGTCAGCCCGCCGGCAAGTTCGTACGACGGGACGATAGCCGCCAGCCATTGCACGTATACGAGCCCCAGAGCGCATGTCGCCGTCCAGAATCGATAGGCACGGTGGCCGATGGCCTCGCCCAAAGCAAAATACTCAAACAGAGCAAGCAGAATGACGAACGTGAGACCAACTGCCAGCACCGCGGTCGAGCCCCACAATACCAGGCCGGCGACACACGGAATCAGAACGACGGCCGTAGCGACGCGCTTCCAGGTCATAGAAAAGGAATCCCCTGACCAATCACTGGTTCCATCTCATCACACCAAGGGGAATAAATCACGAGGGAGAGTCACAAATTCGCGGGGCCCGGTCTTCCAAAAGCCGGTTTCGGGAAAAATCTCTCACTTGCCGACGACGCGGGCCGCTGCTTCCGGGGCGGGCTGGCCTTCACGGATTCCGCCGTAGCGGCGCTCACGTTTTTGGAATTCGACAAGCGCCTCAAGCAGGCGGGCGCGATTGAAATCGGGCCAAAGAGTTTCCGTGACGAAAATTTCGGCATAGGCAATCTGCCACAGAAGAAAATTGCTCACGCGCATTTCGCCGCTCGTGCGGATCAGCAAATCCGGATCGGGCAACCCGTTTGTGTACATATGTCGGGCGAGCAACTCTTCGGTAATCTCGGCGCGGTGCCCATGACCATTCTGCTCGGCCAAAATCGCGTTCATGGCGTCCACGATTTCCGCGCGGCCGCCGTAGTTCAGCGCCACGCAGAGCACCATGCCCTTGTTTCTGGCGGTCCGTTCCATGGCGTCGTGCACGTCGTCGCGCACGCCCTTTGGAAGTTCGTCCGTGCGGCCCAAGAATCGCATGCGGATATTGTTCTTTTGCAGCAAGGGCATTTCGCGGCGCAAATACTCGCGCAGCAGTTGCATGAGAAAGTCAATTTCCGTTTTTGGGCGACGCCAGTTTTCTACCGAGAATGCGTACAGCGTCAGCGCCTCGATTTTCAGGCGCGCGCAAGTCTCAATCGTGGACCTCGCCGTTTTCGTGCCGGAGCGATGACCAGCCACACGGGGCAGATGCCGCTGCTGCGCCCAGCGCCCGTTGCCGTCCATGATGACGGCTACGTGCCGCGGCAAGCGGCCCAGATCGAGCTTTTCAAAGAGGAGCGCCTCCTCGGGAGTCAGCGGTCCCAGCGAGCCGGAGGCGGAAACTTGCAGCGTCGTGTGTGATTTACTGTGCGGCACGGGTTTCTGGGGTTTCTTCTTTACGCCGCAAAGTTAACATACGTTTCGCCAGCGGCGCAATGCCGGGGTGCCGTTTCGGGCATCACCGTTTCGAGCGTCGTCGCTTCTGCGATGGGTCCGGCGGGCGTCACCCCCCCGGCGGCGGGGTCTGGAAGAGCGATGTGTACATCACCACGATAGTGAGGATAATCATCGCAATGGCCGTGACCCAGGCGACGATGTTGAACGACAGGGTATTCACGTGCTCGCCCATGAGATCCCGCCGGTTGACGAGGAGCAAGATAAAGATGACGACCACGGGCAGCCAAACGCCGTTCCCTACCTGGGAGAAAATGAGAATCTTCCAGATCGGAACGTGGGGGATCAGGATGATGCCGGCGCCAACGGCGATTAAGACGGTGTAAAGGCCGTAAAAAATCTTGGCGTCCTTGAATTTGTGATCGATCCCAGCTTCAAACCCAAGTCCTTCGCAGATCACATGGGCGGTCGAGAGCGGCAAAATCGAGGCGGCGAACAGCGAAGCGTTCAGCAACCCGAACGCGAACGTAAATCCCGCCCATTTCCCGGCGAGCGGAATCAACGCCTTGGCGGCCTGGACCGCATCGGTAATGTCGCGCTGACCGGAAGCATACAAAGTTGCCGCCGTGGCTACGATAATGAAAAAGACGATGACCATGCAACTGATGCTGCCGACGAAAACATCGGCGCGCGCTTGCGGGTACTGGCGCGGGCCGACTTTCTTTTCGACGAACCCGGCCTGGAGGTAGAAAAACTGCCAGGGGGCAATGGTCGTTCCTACCAGCGCGGTTAACGTGACCAGGTAGCCCGACTCGAAACGAAGATTCGGAATGACCACGTGCTTGGCCGCCTCCAGCCAATCCGGTTTGGCCAGAATCGCGGAAATGATGTAGGTGACGTAGAATCCACACGCGATCAGGAAGATGACCTCGACCTGCCGATAGGTTCCTCGAAGTACGAGAATCCAAACGAGCAGTGCGGCGATGGGAACAGCGAGGTAGCGGCTGACGTGAAACATTTCCATGGATGCGGCCACGCCAGCAAACTCGGCAACGACGTTGGCCAGGTCCACGAAGAAGCCGGTGACCATCACGAAAAATGTAGAACGAAAACCGAACTCTTCCCGAATGAGGTCAGACAAGCCCTTGCCGGTGATCACGCCCATGCGCGCGCACATTTCCTCCGTAACGTAGAGTGCGATGGTCATGGGGATCAGCGCCCATAGCATGGCGTATCCATACTGGGCCCCGGCCTGCGAATAGGTGGCAATGCCGCCGGCGTCATTGTCGACGTTGGAGGTGATGAGTCCCGGCCCGACCACGGCGAGCAGCAAGGTCAGACGGCGGCGCAGGCCGCGAATCTTATGCTGCAAGTTTTCGCCTCGGGTTTCGAGGCCTCGAACGCTCGATTTAAGGCTTTCCCACTTCATCCGCAGATTCCCATCGCCCTTTTTATTTCTTCACCAGTCGCGAAACCACGTCATCCACGGTGACCGTGCCGATCGGACGCCTCTCCTCATCCACCACCGTGAGCATTCGCAAATTGTATTTATCGAACAGCTCAAAAACATCATTTTCATCCGCGTCGGCTGCAATACTTAGCAGCGGCTCGCTTCGAAGCTCGAACATTTTCTGTTCCGGAGCGGCGAGCAGCAAGCGCGCTACGGAGACCGTGCCGGAATACTCCGCCTTGCTATCCAGCAGGACGATGGTGTCAAGCTGATCGAGATTTAATTCCTGACTGCGGATCCACGCGAGCACTTCTTCCCGCCTCGACCCTTCGCTCACGAAGACGAACTCGGTGTTCATCATTCCGCCTGCCGTCGAAGGATCGAAAGCCAGCAACTCGCGCACTTCATCGGCTTCCTGGCCGGGCATTTCTTCCAGCAATTCCTCGGAGGTCTCTTTCGGAAGGTCGGCCAGAAGATCAGCGGCAGCATCGGGCGCCATCTCTTCGAGAATGTCGGCAGCCTTTTCGGGGTCCAGCCTCTCGACGATCTGCGTTGTGAGCCGTTCATCTAGCTCGGCGAGTACCGCGGCGGCCGTCTCCTCGTCGAGGGAAGCGATGATTCCCTGCCTCTCGGCTGCCGAGAGGTCTTCCATGATCTCGGCCAGGTCCGCCGGATGCAGGTCTTCGAGCTTTTCGTGGGTGATACGCAACTTTACGCGCCGCAACGGGTCCGACTCGATCAAGTTCACAAATTCCCAGCGGATGGCGCTTTGCGGCAGCTTGCGCTGCAGTTTGCGAATCATGCCGGCAGAAACCACACCTTGCAGGAGCCTGCGCACCGCGCCGGGTAGCCCCACATCGACTTGCGTGACGCGCAACTCCACATTTCCGTTGGTCTTCATTTCCGTCAGGTCCACGTCATTCACGCGAACCACCTTGCGGCCGCGGGTGTCGATGATTTGCTGGTCCATCAAATCCTTGCGCACGGCCAGCAACGATTCGTTCGGTTCATAAAGTTCGAGAGCGCGCTCGCCCACGTTTAGGCGCAGGGTCCCCGGAGCAAACGTGGCTACCTGATCGTGCCGGGCCAGCAGCGGCTGGAAGCGGCCGCGCGAGATCAGGAAATGCGACAAACGATTTGTTGCTTGCGAGGGCTCGATAAAGAATTCGCGCACCCGCCCTACGAAATTGCCCTGCGCGTCGTAGACTTGCGCTCCCATCAGTTCTGTTGCGTATAGTTCCATGATGTTGCCTCTTTGCCTTCGATCCGACGATCCCACGGAGGAGCATCCCGCACAGCTCCTCAACGAATCGACCACCAAAAAAAACCCCGCGAACCGAAATGACCTCGGCTGCGGGCAAGTGCCTCAGACAAATGGACTTACCGTTAGCCCGGTGTGAACCCTCCCCACCCTACCGCCTGCGGTAAGCCTTGCGGCTCGCGCAACGTTGCCCAATCGCCCTTCCGAAGCCTTACCCCGACTGCCCGCTTTCCGTGGAAGCGACTAGGGCCAGGTTCGAGTTCGTCGGACGCACTCATCGGGAGAAAACCCACTCCTGGGTGTCAGTCAAGCTGCCACTACACCGGCGACCGCCGCCAACGAGAGCAATTGTGTTGCCGTTTGGCGGCCGCAGCTGCAGTGATAAGCCGGGGTTGTTCCAAAGTCAAGCAAAGAATGACCTTGCGAGTGATTTTCTTTGAACTTTTCTTCTGAGGTGCCTATTTCTTGGCCGCGAAGATCATGTCTCGCGGTTCTTGGCCGAGGCGACGGCACTCCTCAACGTGAAGGGCGAGATAATTCTTCAATACGTAGTCCCGCCGTGTGTAGCCTAGTTCAGAAGCGGCCCGGTCAATGGCTGCGGGCGGTCCTTCCAGTTCGACAAACGTACCGATGGGCGTCTCATCCAGCTCGATCAGCAGTTCCTTTGCCCAGCTCGACGTCGCGGGCAGGCGAAACGTGGTACGGTATTTTTCGTAGCGGAACCATCCGCGCATCCCTAGGCCTTCGAAAACCTTTGCCAGGACAGTCGGATCGGCAACTTCGAGTTCGATCTCTTCACGAACTTTATGATGACGGGTTTCCGGGGAGCTTCCGGAACCGGACGTTCCCTTAACGACGGGCCTTTTGAAGGTTAGCAAGGTGCGCTGTTCCGACGTCCGCTTGCCCTCTTTCGGTTTGCTTTCCGTTCGGATGCGGAGGAGCTGGCCATGTTTTGCGAGACCGCCTTCCGGCGTATCGAAAATGACGTTCCATTCGTGAATCCGGCCCGAACCCCCGCCGACCGGACGTGCTCCCAACCGCTTCAGGGTGCGCCTGAAGGCCTTCTGATCGCTGATTCTCAGCTTGATCTCGATTTCCTGCGCCATCTTTACCCTTTTCTCACTGCCACTGCGCGTCCTGACTTTTCGACACCGCGGACTTCCGTTAGTATAGCGGACGAACGTATTTTGCTTTTGCTCAGCGTAGCCCCGGCTGAATCTGGCGCCGCGGCTGGTGCCTGCCCGCCGAGCCAAGCAGACCAAGAGACTCATGGACCGAGACACCAAAGCAGCAGCGCCCACTTTTTCAGACGAGAAGGGGGGCACTCCGGCTCTTTCGCCGCCACTGGCGCGTCGCGAGCCCGTCGAAACGGTTTTGCACGGCGACCGGCGGGTAGACCATTACGCCTGGCTGCGCCAGAAGGAGAACCCCGAGGTTATCGCCTATCTTGAGGCGGAGAACGCTTATACCGATCGGATCTTGCGGCCTACCGAAACGTTTCAAGAAAGGCTGTACGACGAAATGCTGGGGCGGATTCTTCAGACGGACCTGTCTTTTCCCTACCGGCTCCGCGGTTATCTGTATTTCACTTGCACGGAGGAAGGCAAGCAGTATCCGACGCACTGCCGGCGCGTCGACATTGGCGGTTCTCTCGACGAGATACTTCTGGACCTAAATCGCCTGGCGGAGGGCCACTCTTTTTTGGGGCTCGGAGCGTTCGACCTTAGCCACGACAACCAACTTCTCGCTTATGCGCTGGATACGACGGGGTTTCGGCAATACACGCTGCACATCAAGAACCTGTGGAACGGCGCGATCTTTCCGGAGGCCATCGAGCGAGTGACAAGCGCGGTCTGGGCGGCGGACAATCGCACGATCTTCTATACCGTCGAAGATGCCACCACAAAACGATCTTACCGGCTCTATCGCCACTCAGCCGGTTCTGTTGAGCCGGACACGTTGATCTATGAAGAGAGCGACGAACGCTTTCGCATCGAGATTGAGCGTACTCGCAGTGGCGCATTTCTTTTGCTGGTCATAACCAGCCACACTTCCAGTGAGGTGCGGTTTCTGCCTGCGGGACAGCCCAACGGCGAATTCCGCGTCATCGCCGCCCGCGAGGCAGACCATGAGTACTACGTGGACCATCATCCGAATCCGCTTACGCGGGAGCATCGGGGTGCAAACCCGGAGGACACGGGCGGGTACTTCTTCATTCGCACCAATTCCCTAGGGCGGACGTTTCGGCTGGTGTGTGCCCCAGCCGCGGACCCGCAGCGCGCCAGGTGGCGGCAAATCATCGCCAATCGCCGGGACGTCATGATTTCTGGCGCGGATGTGTTTCGATCGCACATCGTTTTGTCGGAGCGCGAGGGCGGGTTGCCCTATCTCCGTATTGTGGATCTCGGCGTCGAGGCGCCCGATGCCCTCTCCGCTTCCCACCGCATCGAATTCCGAGAGCCTGCTTACAACGCGGCACTCGGAAACAATCCCGAATTCGACTCGTCTTCTGTTCGCTACCACTATGAATCCTTCGTCACGCCGCGTTCCGTGTTCGACTACGATGTGCGTACGCGCGAACGCGTGCTTCGCAAAGAGCAGCCGGTGCTGGGCGGCTACGACGCGTCGCAATATGTCAGCGAGCGGCTGCACGCCGCCACCGCGGACGGCGCGCGTGTTCCCATCTCGCTGGTCTATCGTCGAGATACGCCGCTCGATGGCACCGCCCCGTTGCTGCTTTACGGCTACGGGAGCTACGGCCACTCCGTGCCCGTGAATTTCAGTTCGAACCGCGTGAGCCTGCTCGATCGCGGCATGGTTTTTGCTGTCGCCCATGTCCGCGGCGGCGGGGAACTCGGTAAGCCGTGGCACGACGCAGGCCGCCTGCGCCGGAAGCGCAGCACGTTTACGGATTTCATTGCGGCGGCCGAGCACCTCATCGCGCGGCGCTACACCGCGTCAGAAGGCCTGGCCATCGAAGGAGGAAGCGCCGGCGGTCTTCTGATGGGCGCGGCTGCGAACATGCGGCCGGAACTTTTTCGCGCAGTGATCAGCCACGTGCCGTTCGTCGATGTGCTGAATACCATGCTTGACGCCTCGCTGCCGCTGACCGTCGGAGAATATGAGGAATGGGGCGATCCGCGCACCGCGGAAGATTATTTCTACATGAAAAGCTATTGCCCGTATACCAATCTTGAAGCCAAGCCGTACCCCGCGATGCTTGTCAAAGCCGGCTTGAACGACAGCCAAGTCATGTATTGGGAGCCGGCGAAATATGTGGCCAAGCTGCGCACCCTGAAAGGTGATACGAACGCTCTGCTGTTGAAAACGAACATGGGCGCGGGACACGGCGGGGCCTCGGGCCGTTACGACTATTTGCGCGAGATCGCGCTGGATTATGCTTTTCTTCTAAGCGAACTGGGAATCCGCGAATGAGTAGCGCCCCCAAATCGCAATGGCCGGCGTCCCTGGTGCGAGGCGCACAGCGGGCCGCGCCCCTGCAGGTGAGGCGCGCGCTGGCAGGCTTGGCTGCGTTTTTGCTTGCGCGTAACTTCGTTGATTGAGCCATGAGCGATCCGACCTCACCTTTGATGCAGCAGTATCACGCGATCAAGACGCGCTACCCGCACGCGTTGTTGCTGTTTCGCCTCGGCGATTTTTACGAGCTGTTCTACGAAGACGCCATGCTGGCTTCGCGCGAACTGCAAATCACCCTGACCTCGCGCAATCGCGAAAAGGGCCAGCCCATTCCCATGTGCGGAGTCCCTTATCACGCCGCGGATGGTTACATTGCGCGCCTGATACGCGGCGGCTTCAAGGTCGCGATCTGCGACCAGCTGGAACTGCCGGGCCCCGGCAAGAAGCTGGTGCGCCGGGAGGTCGTCCGAGTCATCACGCCCGGCACGGCCACGGACGTTTCGGTCCTGGACGCTCGCGAAAACAATTACCTGGCTTCGGTCGCGAAAGATCTTTCCGGCTCGCCGGTCGGCCTTGCGTTCGTGGATCTGTCCACTGGCGAATTCCAGTGCACGGAATTCTCAGGAGCCCATGCGGACGAGGCCCTGCGTGACGAGTTACAGCTTCTCCACCCGCGGGAAACGCTTATTCCGCGGCCGCAGCAGCTTTTTGAAACCGCGAAAACTTCGCTACTGGAAGGCGCTGGCGGTGTCGAAAGCCGGCTTGAAGACTGGATCTTCCAACGCGACTATGCGGAGCGCATCTTGCGAGAACAGTTTGGTGTCGCGGAACTCACGGGATTCGGTCTCGACGATCACCCCCAGGCGCTATCCGCGGCTGGCGCTATCGTTCACTACTTGCGGGAAAATGCCGCCCGCGGCCCGGACACGGGCGCGGGTTCCACGAGTACCCAGCCGCCGAGCGTGGAAGCGCTCCAGCACCTGGATCGCGTGCGCTATTACGGACAGCACGAAACGCTTGTGCTCGATCCCGTCTCGGTCCGCAATCTCGAGCTCATCACACCGATCTTTAGCGAGGAATCTTCCCGAAGCGGACCGGTGACTCTTGTCGCTGCTCTTGACATGACCGTCACCGGCATGGGCGCACGTCTGCTGCGTTCTTGGATTCTGCGCCCCCTTATCGATCGCGAGGCCATCGAAGCGCGCCTGGAATCAGTTGCGCACCTCCTGCAGCAAACCATGGTTCGCGGGGAGATTCGAAAGGAGTTGCGCGGCATTCAGGACCTCGAGCGCCTCACGAGCCGCATCGCGCTCGGCCTGGCAGCGCCTCGCGAACTCGTGGGGCTGCGCAAATCGCTGGGCCAGCTTCCGGTGCTCAAGAATTTTTTGACGCCGCCTCCGGTCGGTGGCAGCGCGCTGCTTCGCCAGCTGCACGACGAGCTTGATGAACTGACCGACGTGCGCGAGCAACTAGAACGCGCCATCGCCGACGAGCCTCCCGCTCTCGCTAGCGATCCCGGTATCATCCGCAGCGGTTACGACGGCGAACTGGATGAGCTTCGCAACCTCAGCCAGCACAGCAAACAAATTATCGCAGCGATGGAAGACCGTGAGCGCAAGCGCACCGGCATCGCGTCGCTGAAGATTCGCTTTAACCAGATCTTTGGGTACTACATGGAGATTTCCAAGCCCAATCTCCATCTCGCGCCCGCCGACTACGAGCGCAAACAGACCCTGGTAAACGCCGAACGGTTCACTTCTCCCGAGCTGAAAGAGTATGAGCGCAAGATTCTCGCGGCGGACGAGCGCATTCTGGAGATCGAGCGCCAGCTGTTCGTCGAGGTTCGCTCCACGATCGCCGCCCAGGCTGCGCGCCTTCGCCGCACGGCTGCCGCCGTCGCACAGCTCGATGTGCTCACTTCCTTTGCGAAGCTGGCAGCAGACCGCGGTTACGCGCGCCCGGAATTCAACGCAACCGGAGAACTGCTAATCGTCGGCGGCCGTCATCCCGTCATCGAGGAACTCCTCCGCCAGCGCGGCGAGCGCTTCGTTCCAAACGATCTTTGCTTCGACCCAGGCCGCCAGCAGCTTCTGCTTATCACTGGTCCGAACATGGGCGGCAAATCCACGTATCTTCGGCAAGGCGCGCTGATTGTTTTGATGGCGCAAATGGGCTCTTTCGTTCCCGCTCGTCAGGCCAAGCTGCCCATCACTGACCGCATCTTCACGCGGATCGGAGCAAGCGACAATCTTGCGCGCGGCCGCTCTACGTTTCTGGTTGAGATGAGCGAAGTGGCCGCCATCCTGCATCACGCCACACCATCGAGTCTTGTTCTTCTCGATGAAGTCGGCCGCGGGACCGCGACGTTTGACGGCCTTTCCATCGCTTGGGCCGTCGTCGAGCATCTGCAGAAGCACACTCGCGCGCGCACGCTTTTCGCTACGCACTATCACGAACTGACCGAGCTCGCCGATCTGCTCACCGGCGTGCAAAATGTGCACGTCTCGGTCAGAGAAACGCCCAACGAAATCATTTTTCTGCGCCGTGTCGAGCCTGGCAGCGCCGACAAAAGTTATGGCATTGAAGTCGCTCGCCTCGCCGGCCTTCCGCGCAGCGTCATCGAGCGCGCCCGCGAAGTTCTGAAAAAACACGAGCAGAGCGAGCATGCGCTCAGCGAAACACTTTCTCCCGGCTCACGCGACGAGTCATCGGCCGGTTTGGCGGATGGCTTGGCAGCTTCCCCACCCCGGCGCAACGGCCACCAGGAGGTTCTCTTCACCGCGCTCGACCGTGCCGTCCTCGACAAACTGCGCGACGCCGACCTCGATCAGCTCAAGCCCCTCGATGCCTTAAACCTTCTCGCCGAACTCAAAAAGCAGATCTCTTGATATCCTCCCCTCCCTAAGGGGTCCCTAAAGGGAGGGGATTCCTACTGGTTCCACGCCAAAGCGGGGATACCTTCGGTGGGTTCCTGCCACGACGGGCTTACCTCACCCGAAGACGACGCGCAGGCTAGCGAGGCGAGTCCCGCCTCTCTGATATTCACGGCAGCGACGAAATCCGCAGGGGCCGAGAATCCGCACCGGCCACAAACGAAC
>Ga0210384_10008420_pt1 | contig 10751 bp, 8 predicted proteins | sample IncBWH2MmetaG_FD_160574 | JGI IMG/M metagenome (GOLD analysis project Ga0210384, IMG submission 160574) | Forest soil microbial communities from Barre Woods Harvard Forest LTER site, Petersham, Massachusetts, United States - Inc-BW-H-2-M | ecosystem: Environmental > Terrestrial > Soil >...
GGCCACCATGTCACTGTCGTGCATCCTCGCCAACTAAAATTTTTCTCGCCAGCGAAGCGCCCAATTCGTGAGCGCCTGCGCCGGGCCCGATATGACCTCATGGAGCTGTTCGCGATTCCAGCTTTCGATTGGCACCCGATCGACAAGCGAGTCAAGCTCGCATTCGTCCCAAACTCAGGCGAAGACTACGTTCCTGACGCGGACGTCCTTTTCGCAACCTCTTGGCAGACACTTCAATCAGTTCTCCAGTGTCCACCAGTCAAAGGGGAGAAGTTTTACTTGATTCAGGGCTACGAAACATGGATGGGTCCAAAAGATGCAGTAGATCGAACATGGCTCAGCAGAACAAATAAGATCGTAGTGGCACGGTGGCTTTTCGATCTCGGCAATTCCCTTGGCGCTAGCAACCTGACATACATCCCGAACGCTGTCGATCACGCTCACTACCGGGTTCTCCGCCCGATCGCTAATCGCCCCCGCCAAGTTGTGATGCCACTTTCGTGGGTCAGCATCAAGGGCTCCCAAGATGGCATTAAGGCCCTTGAGATTGCCAGAACAAATTTTCCCGACCTGAAAGTCGTGCTGTTCAGCAGTAGCCACCGTCCACGCTGGGTTCCAGGCTGGATGACTTATTACAAGAATCTTGAGCAAAAGAGCATCGTGGAAAGCTGCTACAACACATCGAGCATTATCTTGAGCCCGAGTCTGTCAGAAGGATTTCCGCTTCCTCCTGCGGAGGGCGCGGCTTGCGGTTGTGCCATCGTTGCTACCGATATAGGTGGCCATCGAGAGTATGTAGAGCATGGAGTTACGGGGTTACTCTCCCCTCCGGGCGATCCCCAAGCTCTAGCCAAGAATCTGTGCTCGCTACTTGCCGACGACGACCTACGAATTCGTTTGGCCAGCGCTGCAGGCGAACGCATTAGGACTTTTACTTGGGAGGGCAGCGCTTCTCTCCTTGAGGAATTGATCGCGAGCACGGTTGAACGCAAATCTACCGGACTGCACTTCCCACCAGTTTCGGCCGAGTCTTCTTTGACTACCCCACTCCAAGCGGAGGGTGACTAGATGCCACCAGAGAATCTTAGATTCGGCGGCGGTGCCTCGGAAACGGTTCTGCATCCCATCGTTCTTGCTGCTATGCTCATAGCGATGGTTCTGATTTTCGTGCTTCCGCGGAAGCACGTTATCTGGCCTTTTCTACTAACTGCATTCCTGATTCCTCTCGGCCAGTCAATCCTCCTCGGCGGACTTCATTTCTTCGTCATCCGAATCATCATTCTTACCGTTGCTGCCCGCATGTTCGCTTCATGGTTCACGTCTCCTGAAGGCATTTTCGGAGACCGACTCGGGGTCTTTGACATCGTATTCCTTGTTTGGGCGTTCTGCCGCGCCCTGGCGGGTGCCCTCGTCTTCTCGTTTAACTCCGGCGCCTTGGTCTATCAGGGCGGATTCTTGCTGGACGCCATCGGCGGCTTTTTTGTGCTTCGATATTTGATTTGCGATGAAGAGGATATCTACCGCACTCTCCGCGTGTTCGCCACGATCTCCATCATCATCGCCGGTTGCATGCTCTTTGAGAGGGTTCACCGCCTGAACGTTTTTGGTCTTTTGGGTGGCGTTCGTACTGTTCCAGAGGTGCGCAACGGCTCCGTGCGGGCCGAGGGGCCATTCCAGCATGAACTACTGGCGGGAACCTTCGCCGCCACTCTCGTTCCACTCTTCTTGCTGCTTTGGGGACCGGCGAAGTCCCGCGTTCTCGCCGTTCTAGCATTTATTGCGGCAACCGTCATGGTCGTCACCTCTCATTCAAGCACTTCGGTAATGGCCTATGGCGCTGGTATCCTCGCGATCTTTGCCTGGCCTCTCCGTAGGCGTATGCGCGTGATTAGATGGGCTTTCGTTCTCGCCCTGATTTCATTGCACTTGGTCATGAAAGCTCCAGTATGGTTTTTGATTGCTCGCGTTGACATTGTGGGCGGGTCTTCTGGCTATCATCGCGCCATGCTGGTTAACGACTTCATCGAGCATTTCCGCGATTGGTGGGTTATGGGTACTACGGAAAACGCCCGATGGGGAAACACTATGTGGGATCTTTGCAATCAGTACGTTGCAGAGGGCCAACTAGGCGGTCTGGCAACGTTCCTTTGCTTCATAGCTTTGATCTACATGTGTTTCTCCAGGATCGGAACCGCTAGAAAATCAGTGGAAGGCGATCGCAATAAAGAATGGTATTTCTGGATCCTCGGCGCCACTCTTTTTTCCCACGTAGTGGGTTTCTTCGGCATCAGTTACTTTGATCAGACCCGCGTGTCGTGGTTTGCTTTGTTGGCTATGATCGTAACCGCAACAGCGCCTTACATCGTCAAGGTACCTGTGAAGCATTTCGGGCGGGCTCCTTTGCGTACTCCCAAGCCGGCCTACGCTACGTCATTCTCAAGGTTTCGCCCGAAGCTGACCCTGCCGCAAGGGAGCGCTCGCAACTAGAGACTCAATTCTGCTGATTGGCTATTTTCACAATTCTCCCTCTCAAATCTGATCCTGAACTCCAGTAGAAACTCGCCGCTCATGACCCAATTCGCCAAAAATTACGTTGTCATCTCTCCCGTTCGCGATGAAGGGGCCTATCTTCGCTTCACCATCGAAAGCATGGTTGCCCAAACAGTTCGGCCGGTTGAGTGGATCATCGTCAACGACGGCTCCACCGATAACACAGCGGCCATCATCGACGAATATGCCGCACAACACTCATGGATCCGTCCGATCCATCGCGATAATCGCGGCTTCCGCAAGGCCGGGGGCGGCGTTGTCGAAGCGTTCAACGACGGCTATCGCGCGCTAAGCACGGATAACTGGCAGTTTATCATCAAGCTGGACGGCGATCTGACCTTTGAGCCGGATTACTTCGACAAATGCCTTAATAACTTCCAGCGTGATCCACGTCTTGGCATCGGCGGCGGCGTCATCTGCTATATCGAGAATGGCGAAAAACGCATCGAGGCCAATCCTGAGTTCCACGTTCGTGGCGCGACAAAAGTCTATCGCCGCGCCTGCTGGGAGGCGATCGGCGGTTTTTGGCCGGCTCCGGGATGGGACACCATGGACGAGGTCAAAGCAAACATGCTCGGTTGGGGCACCAGAAGCTTTCCTAGTCTCCATCTTCAGCATCACCGCTATACCGGAACAGCAGACGGGATATGGGCAGGCATGGTAAAAAATGGCCGTGCAAATTATGTTTGTGGTTATCACCCACTCTTCATGTTCGTCAAATGCTTGCTACGCTTGCCGCGCCGACCTTACTTCATCGGCTCGGTTGGCTTGCTCTATGGTTTCCTAAGCGGGTACCTGAAGCAAATTCCGCAGGTCAATGACCTCCAAACAATCGGCTTTCTTCGTCGACAGCAACTCGGCCGCCTTTGGGGCCGCGAGACCATCTGGCGCTAGTCTTTCCGGAACTCTTCGATTCAGAACCTTTAAAACCAGCAAAGGAGCTTTCCCGAAATGAAATACAGATTGATGGATCTGTTGCAATGCAGCTGCGGTCGAACCAACCTGGCTGTAAGCGGAGCAGTCGAACGGAGGGTGCCTTTCAAAGATATTCTTCGCGAAGTCAAATGCTCGAACACCTGCGCTCTCCGCGAGCGCTCTGCAAACGCCGTGAACGCTGCGGACTGCAATGAATGCTACACGCGCGAAGTCGACACTGGGACAATTTCTTGCGTCTGTGGGAAGACATATCCAATTGTTCGAGGCATTCCCCGCTTTTTGCCCGACGCGCTCGCTGCCGACCTCAAGAAGGCCCAAGAAACGTTTTCCTACGAATGGAAGATGTTCCGTTTCGGCGAACGTAATTGGGGCCAGGACATTGAGCATCGGAAGGGTCTCTTCCTCGATGCCATGGGAGCCACACCCGACGAGCTTCGTGGCAAACTAATTCTCGATGCGGGTTGCGGAAGCGGCCTCTTGTCCATGGAAATGGCCAAGAGTTTTGGTATGGAAGTCGTCGCGCTCGATCTCGCGTTCGGTATCGAGAACGCCTATAAGAACAACACAAATCCGTACGTCTACTATTTGCAAGGCTCCGTTTTGAACTTGCCCTTCCGGCGCCAGGTATTTGATCGAATGTATTGCGCGGGTGTGTTGGTCGCGTGCCCCGATACCCATGCGGGTTTCAAATCCATTGTTCCGGTTTTGGCCAAGGATGGCCGGTGTTTCATTTGGGTCTATCATCCGATCAGCAAGCAGTATTATCCCACCGAGCACCGGAAACTCGCGGTCTACAATTGGATTCGCACCAGAATCACGGCACGCCTGCCCATTCAGGTCCAGTATTACCTTTACCTGTCCACCCTTCCGTTTTTCTTCATCAAGCAGTCCATCGAAAGGATGCTTGGTAAGCGACCTTCTCCACTGACTTGGCGGGAAAAAATGCAGGCGCTCTTCGACTTCTTTTCACCGCTATACCAACACCGTCATGAGCCCGCGGAAGTGTCGTCCTGGTTTTCCCAGCAAGGTTTTAAAAACGTCGTCGTTTGCAACATCGGCGCGCAGGGATTCGGTGTCCGAGGTGATCGCGTCGATGTCCGCCCTGAGGAGTCGCAGACCCCTGTTGCCGCGGATGTGGCGAAATCGTCCGGCCGACGCTCCTCCTTGGTAGCCTCGGCAACTTCTCCAAACTGACCTATTACTTGGCTGAATTACGTCTGCTGTCGGGTCAATCCTAAATGTGCGGAATCTGCGGAAAACTACTCTTTCATCGTGAGGGGAGTGTTTCGCCTGCCCTGATAAAGGGCATGGCGGACTCTATTAGCCATCGTGGCCCAGACGACGAAGGCTACTACGTTTCCGGTCCCGTCGGCCTGGGTTTCCGCCGGCTCTCCATTATTGACCTCAGCGGGGGCCATCAGCCGCTCTCGAATGAGGACGGTAGCGTTCACATCATCTTTAACGGCGAAATCTACAATTACCAGGAGCTTCGCCGCTACCTCGTTGGCCATGGCCACATCTTCAAAACTCAAACCGACACCGAAACGATTGTTCACCTATATGAACAATTGGGCGAAGCCTGCGTTGAAAAACTGCGCGGAATGTTCGCCTTCGCCATTGGGACGATCGCAATCAATCGCTTTTCCTCGCTCGCGATCGGGTTGGAATTAAGCCTCTGTATTACTCGCAATCGCGGAATTCGGTGGTTTTTGCTTCGGAGATCAAAGCCATCCTTGCCGATCCCGAAGTAAAAACCGAAGTTCGCACATCGATGATTGATAGATTTCTCACCTTCGACTACCTTCCTGGTGAGGAGACTCTTTTCAAGAACGTCTACAAGCTGGCTCCCGGACACTCACTGACCTTCCGCGGCGGAAAGGCCTACAAGCGCCAGTATTGGGACCTGCACTTCGAACCATCGCCCTCAACTCAGCGCCAGGCCAGATCTCGACTCCTGCATCTCCTCGAAGAATCCGTTTCGCTGCACATGATCAGCGATGTTCCTGTCGGCTTTCTCTTGAGTGGCGGGATTGACTCCACGGCCATGCTCGGATTGGCCAGAGGCAAAACCTCGCATCCGCTTAGCAGTTACACGATTGGCTTCTCCGATGCTCAAGTGACGGACGAGCGCCCTTATGCGCGTCTCGCAGCGGAGCAATTTGGTTCCGAACATCATGAGACCACGATCAGTGCCGCTCAATTCGTGGAATTCCTTCCCAGTTATATTTGGCATATGGAAGAACCCGTCTGCGAACCTCCGGCGGTTGCCCTGTATTACGTCTCGAAGCTCGCCAGAGAATTCGTAAAAGTCCTGATTTCCGGGGAGGGCGGCGACGAAGCTTTTGCAGGCTATTCCACATACCGCAACCTTCTATGGCTCGAGCGCTTAAAGCGCTTGCCCTCGCCGATCCGCCAGCTATTTTCTGCTAGTCTCGCCTTGCTCGCTCCCTTTGCATCACCGGACTGGCCTGCAAAATCTGATCAATTCTTGCGCTCGCGCCTCGAAGACTCGTACTATAGCCGGACGTCAAACCCCTCGCGCTTTTTCAATCGCCAATGGCTGCAATTCTATTCGAGTGATTTTGCCCAAAGCGTTGACAAAAAATTCTCCTCGCAGTCCGTTACCAAATACCTTCGCAACGGCCAACACGCGGGTCCGCTTGGCAAAATGCTCTACGTGGACACCAAGACTTGGCTCCCGGACGACCTTCTCGTTAAGGCCGACAAAATGACCATGGCCAACTCCATCGAGCTGCGCGTACCTTTGCTAGACCACAAGATCCTGGAATTTGCTGCCTGCTTGCCGCAAAACTTTAAAGTTCGGGGTTTTACAACCAAGTACATCGCCAAGAAGACCCTCCGCGGTCTCGTCCCTCGTGAGATTCTCCAACGCAAAAAGATGGGCTTCCCTGTGCCTTATGAACGATGGCTTCGTCAGGACTTAAAGGACTGGGTTCGTGATCTGCTGCTCGACACCAAGACGATCTGCCGCGGGTATTTTCAGAAGAGCGCCGTGGAACGAATGCTCTCTGAAGACATTAAATCCGGCGGTTATTCCAAGGAAATTTTCAACCTTACCGTGCTCGAGCTTTGGCATCGGCAGTTTCTTGACAAAGGCCGGCTGGCGATTCAACCGCAGTCGTCGCCAGATTCACCCTGCTATTCCGCGGCCGGCAGTGCAGCCTGACAACTAAATAGCGGAGCTTTTCAAGAGCTTTAAGGCGCTTTATAACGATTAAACCGTGAGCGTTTACAAACTCAATCCATTGCAAGATTCACGTTGGCAGGATTTTGTCGACCGTCATCCCCATGGTTCGGTGTTTCATAGCACTCAATGGCTGGACGCTTTGAGGCGCACCTACGGCTACGAACCCGTGGTTTATACAACCACGCCGCCGGCGAAGGAGCTCTCTAACGGCATCGTCTTTTGTCGCGTTCGGAGTTGGTTAAGTGGTAGTCGCCTAGTTTCTCTGCCATTTTCTGATCACTGCGAGCCCCTGGCCAATCCGGCAGAAATAGCTGAATTGATACATTCACTCAGGGCTTCGCGCCATCTCAAACGATGGAAGTATATTGAGATTCGTCCGTTGAGCCCAGATGCTGGTGCTCAAACTGCGGATCTGACCAGGACCGAATCGTATTCACTGCAGATGCTCGATCTCAGGCCTAGCCTCGATACCCTGTTCCGCAATTTCCACAAGAGCTGTATCCAGAGGAAAATTCAACGTGCTCAACGCGAGAACTTAGTCTATGAAGAGGGGCGTTCCGACCAGCTTCTCAGGAAGTTTTACGACCTGCTGCTGCTTACTCGTCGCCGTCACGGGCTGCCGCCGCAACCGCTAACCTGGTTTCGCAATGCCGTTGCATGCCTTGGGGACCGCGTTCTCATCCGGATCGCTTCAAAAAACGGTCGTGCCGTTGCCAGTATCATCACCATGCAATACAAGGACGCACTAGTTTATAAATATGGATGCTCGGATTCGCTCTTCAATAACCTCGGCGGGAATTCACTATTATTTTGGAGATCCATACAGGACGCGAAAAAAATCGGTTTGCTGAAATTCGACTTGGGGCGATCTGAGACTGACAATCGTGGCCTCATCACCTTCAAGGAAAATTGGGGCGCAGTCAGCATGCCCCTTGCCTACTATCGTCTGCCTGCCCGGCAACCCTTCCATCTACATTCGGGTTGGCGCTCGCGCATCGCTAAGGGTGTCTTCTCGGTTATGCCCGACACGCTCTTCGCTGCGACCGGAAAGCTTCTCTATCGTCACATCGGCTAAGCCCAAAACCTTACGGCAATGAGTAAGCAGTTCCTGGAGTATTTTCGTTGTCCCGCAAACTACGTGGATTTTCGTCCGCAAGGAGAAGCTCTTTCAGATCCGGGATTTTTCCGGGTCGGTCCTGATCTAACTTGCTACGGCAGGGTCTCTTGCGGTCATACCAGCCGTGACTCATTTGGCCCGCTCGAAGATGTTCTCTCCGCTGTTCGCGTTGAAACGAGCGCCTGCATTCTTCCCTTTGACCTTGATGAGGTTGTAGAGAACTTAAGATTCGAACGCTACCATGGCGCCATGCCCGTGGTCCGCAGGTCCGTCGCCAAAACGTTCGGTCGCAAAACGTATTACGCTCTGCGTCCCTTCCTGCCTACCGGGATTCGCAAGCATTTGCAGCGTATGGCACTTCATGGCTGGGATCGCGCCCTTTTTCCTGCCTGGCCCATCGATCAGACTGTCGACCGCTTATTCGATTGCATGATGGCCTGCGCTATACGTGCCAACTCCGGTCGAAGCGTACCTTTTGTCTGGTTTTGGCCTGACGGCTTTTCGAGTTGCGCCACCATGACTCACGATGTAGAAACCGTTACGGGCCGTGACTTTTGTGGCACCCTCATGGATCTGGACGATGCTTTCGGCATCAAAGCCTCCTTTCAACTTATTCCGGAAGTGCGTTACGAAATTTCTGATGAGTTTCTGTGCGCCCTCCGCGATCGCGGTTTTGAAATTAACGTCCACGATTTCAACCATGATGGCGACCTTTTCCTCGATCGTGAGGAATTCCTTCGCCGCGTCGCTCGTATCAACGATTACGGCAGGAAGTTTCGGTCTGCTGGATACCGTTCCGGAGTTCTGTACCGGAATCTCGATTGGTACGAATTCTTCGATTGCTCCTATGACATGTCAGTGCCGAATGTCGGTCATCTTGACCCGCAGAGGGGCGGTTGCTGCACCACCAAGCCTTATTTTATTGGCAAGATCCTGGAAATCCCTGTCGTCGCCACCCAGGACTACACCTTATTTCATATATTGCGCCAATACTCGATGGAACTTTGGGAACACCAAATCCAATTGATCCTCCAGCAGAACGGCTTAATCAGCTTCATCGTTCACCCCGATTATCTACTCGAAGAGCGTGCCCGCGAGGTGTACACCAGCCTGCTCGCTCGCCTCTCGCAACTTCGCGAGCAGTCGAAAGTTTGGATCCCTCTACCTCGCGATCTTAATGACTGGTGGCGAAGCAGAAGCGAAATGCACCTGAGTAGAGAAAGCGGGCAATGGCAAATCCAAGGTCCGGAATCACATCGCGCCCGCGTGGCATTTGCTCGTTTGGAGGGCAACCGTGTCGTTTACGGTTTTGATTCCGAAATCCTTCCTCACGAAGTCCCAACCCTTGCTTCCTCGCACCTCAATCCCTCTGCTTGAGTGTTCGATCACCGCGATGCTTATAGAGGTTGTTAGATCAGCTTCAGCGAGAACGAATCAACAAATCAGGAAATGCTTTGTGACGTCGCCATTGTCGGTGCTGGCCCTTATGGACTCGCCGCCGCCGCTCATTTACGCCAGCTAAAGGGCCTTAGCGTATCGATCTTCGGAGAGCCTATGCGTTTTTGGCGGACTGCCATGCCCGCCGGAATGCTCCTCCGTTCTGCTTGGTCTGCTTCACATATCGCTGACCCGCAGTCTTCCCTCACTCTGGACGCTTATAAGGCAGTCAGTGGCAATCACCTTGCTTCTCCAATCGCCCTTGAACGCTTTATTGATTACGGTTTGTGGTATCAACGCGCCGCCGTTCCGGACGTCGATCCGCGCAATGTCTCCTGCATCGAGTCCCGCGCTGGAAAGTTCCTGATCAAGCTTGAGGACGGAAACGATTTCCTCGCGTCCCGAGTGATCGTCGCTGGTGGTATTTCGGCCTTCGCTGCCCGACCGCCTGCGTTCGACCACGTTCCACCGGTGCTCGTCACACACACATCGGAGCTCCAGGATCTGTTGCGCTTCGCTAATAGGCGAGTCGTGGTCATTGGCGGCGGCCAAAGCGCACTCGAATCCGCTGCTCTTCTTCATGAAATGGGTGCCGAGGTCGAAATCCTCATTCGTCGAAGCCGCGTACATTGGCTCGGCTGGAAAGACCGGCTCCGTTCCCTCGGACCAGCTTCACAATTGCTTTTTTCTCCTACAGATGTCGGCCCGGCTGGGATTAGCCGTCTGGTAGCTGCCCCTGACCTGCTTAGAACATTTCCGCGCTCCCTACAGGTACGCCTGCGCGTCCTTTCGACTCGACCTGGCGGCGCCCGATGGCTACGAGAACGTCTGCACAGCGTCCCAATCCACCCACGGACGGTAGTAACCTCCGCTGTTCCCGTCAATGGACAGATCAAGCTGGCCCTCAGTGACAACACCAGTCGGCTGGCTGACCATGTAGTCTTGGGCACCGGTTACCGTGTTAACGTCGCCCGCTATCGCTTTTTGAGTTCTGGCATTCTCCAGCGGCTCCAGGTTGTTGATGGTTTCCCCTGTCTCGGTCCCGCATTGGAGTCCTCCCTTCCAGGCTTGCATTTTCTCGGTGCCCCTGCGGCTTGGAGCTTTGGCCCGCTTATGTACTTTGTTTCCGGCACCAAATATGCGGCGGAAGCTCTCGTCCGCCATTTCTCACCTTCTAGACGAGCCGTCGCGTGAATATCTGTCGACCTATGGATGTCCTGCGTAAGACCACCATGCTGAATTTAGGGCGCCCTCCCGGAGCTGTTGTAATTGGCGGCGACTACCAAGGTCTCGGCATCGTCCGCAGTCTAGGCAGAATGGGCGTTCCCGTTTGCGTCATAGATGATGAGCATTCCATCTCGCGCTTCTCCCGCTACGCTACTCACGCCGTACGTGTCCCTGATCTGCGCCAGGAAGAACCCACCATTGAAACCCTCTTGCGCATCGGTCGTTCACTTAACCTTCAGGGCTGGGTTCTCTTTCCAACTCGCGACGAAATCGTGG
>Ga0210384_10008422_pt1 | contig 10751 bp, 7 predicted proteins | sample IncBWH2MmetaG_FD_160574 | JGI IMG/M metagenome (GOLD analysis project Ga0210384, IMG submission 160574) | Forest soil microbial communities from Barre Woods Harvard Forest LTER site, Petersham, Massachusetts, United States - Inc-BW-H-2-M | ecosystem: Environmental > Terrestrial > Soil >...
AGAAATTTTCGTCGGTTGCCTCGAGGACACGAATCCAGGTCAGACACTTCATCCAATACGTCGCAAAGTATCCCGGCACGACCAGACGGACCGGAAAACCATTGAGCATTGGCAGAGGCTCGCCGTTCATCAAGTACGCCACGATGCATTCGTCCAATACCGGATTGCTGAAATCAAGCGATTTCAGAAAACGGCTCGAACCCATGCCCTTCGGTCCGGATCCCGCCTCAAGCCCCTGGAACTGAATCTGCACCGAACTCGTTTTAACGCCTGCCAACTCAAGTAGCTCGCGGAGACGCACTCCCGTCCACATCGCGTTCCCCATCGCGCCATTGCCCCACTGTCCGCCCGCAACACGCGGCTGGAGCCGGCTGCGGCTGTTGCCGGAGCATTGGTTTACCGCGGCAACAGAAACGGTCTTGAACTTCTGCATCAATTCCGGAAGGCTCAGCGACTGCGGTCTGGCGACGTTTCCTTCAATCTGCAGTTTCCATTCCTTCAGGTCGACGTTGTTTGGGATGCCGTCTAGATGCCAGCGCACATAGAACGCATCGTTTGGAGTGAACGCCGTCGAAAAATAACGGCGCGGCGTCTCGAGTTGCACAGGCCGATCCGTCAACAGCAACAGCGGCGCTTTCTGCGGCTCCGTGACGTAGGGTCCCACCGAGTTCCAGCGCGGATTGGCTTCGGGTCCCGTAAAGCTTTCGATTGCCTTTGCGGGTGACGGCTCTTGAACCATCGCTGAGTTTGTCTCGAGCCATTGGCTCAACGCCAGTCCTCCGCTCGCTACCCCCAGAGCTTTGAGCAATCCGCGCCGCGAAAGAAATTCTTCTTTGACACCCATAATGCGGGCCTCCGACGTCCGGACTATTAGCCACACTTGCTGGCTGTGTCAACCCACTTTTATCTGGCGTTGCTGAAGCAATGAAAAAGGCATGGAATCCGTCGCGTGCTTACGATACTGTCCCGTGGATCCGCTCAATTTCGGCGCCCACTCCACGAAGCTTTTCCACAATGTGCTCGTAGCCGCGATCGATGTGATACACGCGATCGATCACAGTCTCTCCGCTCGCTACAAGTCCTGCGAGCACCAACCCCGCGCTTGCCCGCAAATCGGAAGCCTGCACGGTCGAGCCAGACAATAGTGCCGGCCCGCGCACCATGGCGTGCCGTCCATCGACCGAAATATTCGCGCCCATTCGAATCATCTCGCTCGCATGCATGAACCTATTTTCAAAAATCGTCTCCGTAATCAAGGACGTGCCTTCCGCCTGCGTCGCCAGCGCCATGTACTGTGCCTGCATGTCCGTCGCGAATCCTGGATACTCCTCGGTGGTCACATCCGCGGCCACGAGTTTCTTTCCGCCGCGCACCCGCAAAGTCGTCTTGTCCACCGTTTCGATGCACGCACCCGCTACTTGCAGCTTTCGGATGACCGCGGCTTGATGCTCCGGTTCGCAATTCGTTATCGTCAAGTCTCCGCCGGTGATCGCGCCCGCAACCAGAAAAGTTCCCGCCTCAATGCGGTCCGGGATCACGCTGTGTGCCGTGCCGTGTAATTCCGCCATGCCGCGAATCCGCAGGGTTGCCGTGCCGTCACCCTCGATCTGCGCGCCCATTTTCCGCAACATCGCCACCAAATCTGTTACCTCCGGCTCGCGAGCGCAATTCTCCAAAACCGTCTCCCCCTCTGCCAGCGTCGCCGCCATCAACATATTCTCCGTGCCGGTCACCGTAATCTTCTCGAACACAATGTGCGCGCCCTTCAGCCGCCTGCCTTTCGATCCGTTCCCAGGCACTCTTGCTTCGATGTACCCATGTGACATCACAATCTCCGCGCCCATCTTTTCCAATGCCGACAAATGCAAATCCACAGGCCGCGCCCCAATCGCGCAACCGCCCGGCAAGGAGACCCGCGCCACTCCCAGTCGCGCCATCAAGGGCCCCAGCGTCAAAATCGACGCCCGCATTGTCTTCACCAACTCATACGGCGCCTCCGCATGATTCAAAGTCGGCGCTTCGATCACGTAGTCGCTCGCGGGCATCTCCGTCACCGAAACTTTTGCATCCATAAACGTCAGCAACTTGCTCATCGTGATCAGGTCGCGCACCTTTGGAATGTTATGTACCGTCACGCGATCCGCCGTAAGCAAAGCCGCTGCCATCGCCGGCAAAGCAGAATTCTTCGCCCCGCTGATCGACACCGACCCACGCAATGCTTTTCCGCCTCGAATTCGAAACTTATCCATGCGCTCTTTCTTTCCTTGTCTTTGGCTTTTCTTTGTGTTTCTGCGTTCGCCGGCGTTACATCTTTTTCCTCATTCCCCCAACGCCAACCGCAAATCGTCCCGAGCCACCCTTAATCTCTTCCGCGCCTCTCCCGCATCAACTGCCAACTTCAACATCACCAGGGCGACCCGCATATTGTGTCCCGCCGCCCGCAAAGCGTCCTCCGCCGCAGACACACTCGCGCCACTAGCCACCATCAGAATCCTCACGGCCCGCTCATGCAACTTCTCATTCGTCAAAACCGCATCAATCATCAAATTCTCATAAACATGTCCCAGCCTCGCCATCACCGCTGTACTCAGCATGTTCAAGACCATCTTCTGCGACGTGCCCGCCTTCAACCTCGTCGACCCCGTCAAAACTTCCGCGCCCACTTCCACGCCAATCACCATCTTCGCCAACCGCGCCAGCGGCGTATCCCGGTTGGCCATCACTGCCACCGTCAAGGCCCCCCGCTCTCGCGCAAATCTCATCGCCCCCAAAACGTACGGCGTAGTCCCGCTCGCCGCGATCCCCACGACCACATCGTTTCTCCCCAGCTTCAACCGCCGCAAATCCCGCGCCCCATTCGCCGCCGAATCCTCCGCGCCTTCCACCGCCCCCGTCACGGCGCGCCGTCCCCCGGCGATCAATGCCATCATCTTTTTCTTCGAAATCCCAAACGTTGGCGGACACTCCGCCGCATCCAAGACCGCCATTCTCCCGCTCGATCCCGCTCCCGCGTAAATCAACCGCCCGCCACGCCGCATCGCTGCGACGATCGCATCCACCGCCCGCGCAATCGCTGGCAACTTCCGCGCCACCGCCGCCGCCACCTTGCGATCTTCGCGGTTCATCAACCGCACAATCTCCACGGCCGTCATCCGGTCGAAGTTCTTGGACGCCGCGAGCCGCTGCTCCGTCCTTCTCCGATCTTCTCTTCGTGAACTCATCTCGGTACGCACTGTGATCGCATCCGGCAATTATAGCCGTCCGCGGCACTCACCCACCCCCGACCCGCCTATCCAACACCCACATTGCCGCGTGATCGTTACCCCAAGGTCCTGGCACCGGCCTTAGCCTGTGCGCCGTGCTCGCTGATTCTCGACCTTCTAGGCACACTCATTCACTTCCACCCAAATCTCTTCAATCGGAATCGGCTATGCTAGAAAACGATTCGCTCTACTTATCAGTCGCGACGCCTAAGCGGGAAACCATGTCCATCGACGTCCTCAAAACCCTATTCGAGCAACGTTTCCACTCCCCCGTCGAGCGCGTCCAGCCGCTGCAAGGTGAACTAGGCGGCTCCGGCCGCAAAATCATCCGCCTCACTGCCGGCTCGCGCACCGCCATCGGCATCCTCTACAGCGTACGCGAAGAAAACGCGGCCTTCCTGTCCTTCTCCAAACACTTCCGCAAACACAATCTCCCCGTCCCTGAGATTTACGCCGAAGATCTAAATCACGGTGCCTATCTTGAAGAAGACCTCGGCGACATCACGCTCTTCGAATTTCTCTCCAAGAATCGCCGCGGCGGCACCATCGCGGCGCAAGTCGTCGAAGCCTATCGGAAAGTCGTTGCCGTCCTTCCACGCTTTCAAGTCGAGGCCAGCCGCGATCTCGACTACTCCGTCTGCTATCCGATCTCCAGTTTCGATCGCCAATCCATTACCTGGGATCTTAACTATTTCAAGTACTATTTTCTCCGACTCGCCGGCATTCCCTTCAACGAGCAAGCTATCGAAGACGATTTCAGCCGCCTCACCGATTTCCTCCTGAGTGCCCCGCGAGATTATTTCCTCTACCGCGATTTTCAGTCCCGCAACATCATGCTCCGTGACGGCCAGCCGTTCTTTGTCGACTACCAGGGCGGTCGCAAAGGCGCCCTGCAATACGACATCGCTTCTCTGCTCTACGATGCCAAGGCCGATCTCCCTCCCGAACTCCGCCAGCAACTTTTCGATCACTATCTCGATGCACTCGCCGCTTTCCTCCCCGTCGATCGCGAAGCCTTCACCCGCCACTACCACGCCTACGTCTACGTCCGCATCATGCAAGCCCTCGGCGCTTACGGTTTCCGCGGCTTCTACGAACGCAAAGCCCACTTCCTGCAAAGCGTCCCCTATGCGCTTAAGAATCTTCGCTGGCTCCTGCATCACGCCGAGCTGCCCATCGCTCTCCCCGCGCTGATGGGCGCGTTCCAAGGCATGCTCGCCTCGGAAAAATTGCAAGGCCTCGCAAGCGAAGCCGACAATCTGGTCGTTCGAGTTTTCAGCTTTTCGTTTCACCAGGGCCTGCCTCAGGACGAAACTGGCAACGGCGGCGGTTTCGTCTTCGACGGCCGCAGCCTCCCCAATCCTGGCCGCGAAGACCGCTTCAAATACCTCACAGGCAAAGATGCTCCAGTCATCGACTATCTCAACCAAGAAGAAAGCGTTCATCAGTATTTCGCCAGCGCCCTCTCTCTCATTGACGCCAGCATTGCCAGCTATCGATCCCGCGGCTTCAAAAATCTAATGGTCAGCTTCGGCTGCACCGGCGGCCAACACCGCTCCGTCTATCTCGCCGAACAACTAGCCAGACGGCTCCGCAGCAAACCTGGCGTAGAAGTCCAGCTCCGCCACCTCGGCTTGGAAAACCTCCGCAAATGATCTCCCCCAATGGCAGTTCCCGACCGTCATTCCGATCGGCCTGCGAAGCGAGGAATCTCTCGTCGGCGTTTCTCCTTGCTCGCGTCGCATGGCCATATTGTCTCCTATGCGTTCTTCTCTCTTTTGTGTGTCCTCTTTGCTTTCCGTGCCCTCTGTGCAAATGTTTTGCCCTGCTTTTCCCGTACTGCCCACTATCCACGGCTCACCGCCCACTCGAGTCCGTCCGCATGAAAGCCCTGCTATGAAAGCCATGATCCTAGCAGCCGGCCTGGGCACTCGCCTCCGCCCCCTCACCGACACCCGCCCCAAAGCCCTGGTCGAAATCAACGGCCGCACGCTCCTCGAAATCACCGTCAGCCGCCTCCGCACCTTCGGCGTCACCGAAGCCATCGTCAACGTCCACCACTTCGCCGACATGGTCGCCGACTATCTCAAGACCAAAAACAATTTCAACATGCGCATCGAAATCTCCCGCGAAGACGATGTCCTCCTAGACACCGGCGGCGGCCTAAAAAAAGCCGCCTGGTTTTTGCACGAAGAGTTATCTCATTCATCGCCGGGCCCCAATGTTTCCGCTGTCCCCGACGAGCCCTTCCTCCTCCACAACGTCGACGTAATCAGTACCATCGACCTAGCCGCAATGCTCCAATTCCACACCCAACATCGAGCCCTCGCCACCCTAGCCGTGCAAGCCCGCGACTCCAGCCGCCAACTCCTCTTCAATGACGAGCTCCAACTTTCCGGCCGCCGCGCCGAAGTCCACTCGTCTACCTCGAGCCTCGAAGTACCACTCGTCACTAGCCACTGGCCAATTCCCGAGTCCGCAAAATCGTCCCCCTTGCATCCGCTCGCCTTCTCCGGCATCCACGTCATCTCCCCTCGCCTCCTCCCCCTTCTCACCGAATCCGGCCCTTTCTCGATCATCGACTCCTATCTCCGCCTCTCCTCGCAAGACCAAAGAATCCTCGCTTTCCGCCACGACAACTCCTACTGGCGCGACCTCGGCAAACCCGCCGACCTCGCCCAAGCGGCCCTCGACTTGCAGCAAAATGTTCCTTGGTCATAAGGTCAGCTCATTTAGGACATCGCGCGTCTGATAGCTTGGGTACTTGAACCACCCGCGCAGACCACCCGCTGCATCGAGGTGCAGATCATGACGATCACGTCTCGCATTACTTTCTTGGCAATTGCGGTGGTGGGAGCCATCACGAGTTGGTCAGTAAACCTTCGGAGGGTCGACAATCACCCACCCTCGGGTGCCAGCGGCGTCCCAAAACTGATGCACGCCTGTCTCATCACAAACAACGTGAACCAGCTGATCCAGTTTTACGAGCCCATTCTGGCGCTCAAAGCGCAGAGGTCTGGTGAAGACTACGCCGAATTTCGCACCGGTATGGGAGTACTTGCGCTTTTCTCCGAGGCGGCGCAAGAAAAGTACATCCCTGGCTCGGTCGAGCCTGCGAACAACAGGAGCGTGATACTGGAATTCCAGGTCGCCGACGTCGACAAAGAATACGCCAGACTTCAGAGCTTTGTGAAGACGTGGGTAAAACCCCCGACTACACAACCATGGGGGACTCGTTCCATATACTTCCGTGACCCGGACGGAAATCTCGTCGATTTTTATGTTCCCCCCAAAGCCCAATGAGAGGCTTATTGGCCAAGGGCACCAGAAATTCCGCCGTACAAGACCAAAGATCTATCGAAGAGGACTTGGTCCGATTTTGAAAGGGTTTTCTCACAGGGAAACGGCTGGGACCATTGCCAGTGCATGCATTTTCACCGGCCCTGCATTCTGCCCAAGAGCAAACGGCTTCATTCGCGAGCCGCGAGAGCTGTGAGGAACCGCCGTGAAAAGCGAGAACTCCTCGATTCTAACTCCCTACCTAGTCGGTGCCGTAACGGTGACCAAGCCCAGCGCCTGCATCACCGCATCGTGCAAAGCTGGTCGGATCTCGGCGATCTTGTGATTTTCCCGCGTCGGGTTCACGCGATTCGTCAGCAGAACCACAAACGCTTGGCGGTCGGCATCGATCCAGATCGAAGTGCCGGTGAAACCCGTATGTCCGAAGCTGTGCGGCGAAAAATGGTGGCCGCTGGAGCTTCCCTCGGTGGGCACCACCCACCCGAGCGTTCGCGTGCCGCCGGAAAGCTGCTGCGGCACAGTGAATTGCGCAATCGTTAAGCGGCGCAAGACTCTCTGATGTGCGTAAACGCCGCCGTTCAGCAGCATCTGGCAAAACGAAGCCAAATCGGGTGCGGTGCTGAACAATCCGGCATGCCCGGAAACGCCGCCGATGGCAAACGCATTTTCGTCGTGGACTTCGCCTTGAATCAGCCGCTTGCGGAAATTCGCGTCGAATTCCGTCGGCGCAATCTGCGGCCAAAGTTTCTTGGGCGGTTTGTACAGCGAATCGTTCATCGCCAGTGGAGTGAAAACGTATTCCTTCGCGAGGTCGTCGAGCGTCCGCCCCGTCAAGCGTTCTATGATCTCAGCCATCAAGATAATTCCGAGATCGGAGTACACCATTTTCGTTCCCGGCTCCGACTCGAGCGGTTCAGCAAAAATCATTTTCAGCGTGTCCTGCTTGCCCTTTGACGTGCGCCAGTACTCCTTGAACGGCGGCAGCCCCGACGTGTGCGTCATCAAATGCCGCACTGTCACGCGATGCCGCCACTCCGGCTGCGGACCGCTGGCCCACTCCGGCAAATACCGTTCTATCGGGGCATCCAATTGCAGGGGCGATTTGAAATCGCCTTCGACTAGTTTTTCCACCAGCGTCGTCGTCACAATCACTTTGGTCAGCGACGCAACGTCATACATCGTGTGGATATTCACCTGCGGCGCTTTCGCGGCATAGCTCAACTTGCCGAACGCATGCAGTGCCACGCGTCCACGGTAGCCAACTGCGAGGGTCGCACCGGGAAACGCTTTGTCCGCAATCGCCCGCTCTATAACGTCAAATGCCGGCTGGAGCTGCGCGTCCGCGCGTACGTCCATGGGCTCAACAGTCATCGGATTCGCCGCTAGCGCGATTCCAAATCCGGCCTTCATCTCCACGCCCGGCACCGTGACCGGCAAGTGCCCCCGCACGGGAACCTGCCCGAAGAGAGTGCGGGCCACGGAGATTTGCGCCACGTCGCTGATGCCGAAGGCCGCAAGCCACGTTTCTGCCTGCGGAAATTTTTCAACCAAGTACGGGCTGCCAAATCCAATGGTCACCACCGGCTTCCCGTTCTTGTAAACCTTTTCCGCCAGCGCCGCCTGCTCCGCAGGAATATCCACGTTCCCCTTGCGGTCGCTCACGCGCACAAAAAACGCCAGAATCGCCACGTCGTACGTATCCGGCGGCGGCAATTTCAGGTTGTCCGCTTTAACAAATCGGGTATCCGCGCGCAGCGTCGTCAACGCGTCCACGCGCGCTCGCAACTCGCGTTCGAGATCTTCCCCAGGATACGGTTCGGGATCAGCGTAGAGCGCAACCAGCAGCGCCCGCGTCGGCTTCGTGTCATCGAGCGGCAAACGATGCGCGGTGTCCCGCAAGAGCGTCACGCCGCGATCTGAAATCTCCTGCGCTTCGCGCTGCCATTCCACGTTGCCGAAATGTGTGTTCAGGGCGTTCACGTCCACCAGCCGCCCGTTGTAGAGTCCCAGCCGCGCTTTCGCCTGCAAAATGCGCCGCACCGATGCGTCGAGCCGCTCGCGCGAAACGCGCCCGGATTTCACCGCGCTCCGCAGCGCCTCGACCGCCGCGTCCGGAACCGGCGACATGAGAATGGCGTCCGCGCCAGCTACAAACGCGCGGACAGCGGCTTCACCCGGCGCGTAGCGCACGGTGATGCCCCCCATGTCCATCGCGTCGGTGACCACCAGTCCCTGATAGCCGAGTTCTTGGCGCAAGAGTTCCGTCAAAATATTTGAGGAAAGAGTTGCGGGGGTGTTCGAATCGGACTCCAGCGCAGGAATCGAGAGGTGGCCGGTCATGATGCTGTCGGCTCCAGCCGCGATTGCTGCGCGGAAGGGAACTAGCTCTAAGCTTTCGAGGCGCTCGCGGTCCGCACGAATTACCGGCAGATCTATGTGCGAATCCGCGGCGGTATCGCCGTGCCCGGGAAAATGCTTTGCGGTAGCGAGGCCCCCGTTTTCTTGCACGCCGCGAATGAATGCCGAAACGTATTCGGCGACTTTCTGCGGATTTTCGCCGAACGAGCGAGTATTGATGATGGGATTATCGGGATTGTTGTTTACGTCGGCGTCCGGCGCGTAAATCCATTGAATGCCAACGGCGCGCGCTTCGAGCGCGGTGATTTTTCCCATGGTGTAGGCATCTTGGGGATTGTCTGCGGCGGCCAGCGCCATTGCCGTTGGAAACGAAGTTCCCTCATCCAAACGCATGGCCGTGCCGCGTTCGAAGTCTGCGCCGATGAGCAGCGGGAGTTTTGATTTTGTTTGAAGTTGGTTGGTGAGCACGGCTGTGGGATAGGCCTGGCTCTTTACAATGCCGAGCGGCGAGCTTTGCGTGATATTGATGAAACCGCCGACATGGAGTTTCCCGACGACGCGCATCATTTCGGCATAGGCGGGGGCGTCGGTCGCGGTGAAGCTTCCGTGATACGTTGCAAAGATCAGTTGGCCGACTTTTTCGTCGAGCGTCATTTTGCCTAGCGTCGTTTCCACCCATTGCGAAGCGGCAGTAGATAATTTGTGCGCAGGCTTTGCCGACGCGGCGCGTTTCGTCGCTCCTGATGCATCTTTTGTGGACGAACTAGGCGTCGAAGAGATAGAGGGCGTGGAAGGAGCTTTGTTCTGACTGCGCGTGGTGTGGGCCATAAGAAAGAGGAACAGTGAAAAAGGAATGAGCAGCGGAACGCCTGTACCGCGTCCTTTCATCAGATGTGGGTCTCCCGGTCGACGCCCGGATCCTGCGCCTGTATATAACACACGCACTTCAGGCTCACAATGCAGCCCCGAACGAAGCGTTCCAGAATATCATTGGTGACACGCAGCCGGAGGGAATGCTTTGTCGCAACTTCGTCGCGATCGATGTTTAGGGAATAAGTTCGGAGCTTTAGTAGGCCTCACCGTTACGTTTCTGGTGTGCATTCCCGCGCAGGCCGCCGCAAAAAAATCGGGGCGTCCTGGGCGCGTGCAGACGGGAATTGACGTTCTCGAGGCGGAGAAATTCGCGCCACTTCGAGGCAAGCATGTCGGTTTGATCACAAATCACACAGGACTTGACGCTCTTGGCCGCTCGACGATCGAGCTATTTTTTCACGCTCCTGGACTTCAACTGGTGGCCCTCTTCAGCCCAGAGCATGGCATCGCGGGGCGTGCCGACGAGAAATTTGCCTCTTCGAAAGATCCCACGACGGGTCTGCCTACTTACAGCTTGTACGGCGAATCGCTGCGGCCGACGGACGAAATGCTTGCGGGCATCGACACGCTCGTTTTCGATGTGCAGGATGCCGGAGTGCGCTTTTACACATACACGGCAACGATGGCGTATTGCATGGAGGAGGCCGCTAAGCACAACATCGCGTTGTACGTACTAGACCGGCCCGATCTCATTGGCGGTGACGTTATCGAAGGACCGATGCTCGATTCGGACAAAACAAGTATCGTCGGTTATTTTCCCCTGCCCATTCGGTACGGTCTAACCATCGGAGAGTTGGCGCAATTCTTTAATGCGGAAAACCGTATTGGCTGCGAGCTGCACGTCATCACGATGAAGAACTGGCACCGGAACTATTTTTTCGAGAGCACGGGCATTCGCTGGGTGCCTCCTTCGCCGAATCTCCGCACGGTGAAAGGCTCAATCGTTTACCCGGGGAT
>Ga0210384_10008426_pt1 | contig 10747 bp, 13 predicted proteins | sample IncBWH2MmetaG_FD_160574 | JGI IMG/M metagenome (GOLD analysis project Ga0210384, IMG submission 160574) | Forest soil microbial communities from Barre Woods Harvard Forest LTER site, Petersham, Massachusetts, United States - Inc-BW-H-2-M | ecosystem: Environmental > Terrestrial > Soil >...
AAAGCGAGCCGCAAATATAGCTCACGTTTCGCCCCATCCGTCGCCAGCTTGGCAATCAGTTCGCACTCGGCAGCGAGGGTCTCAAATCGATCCAATCTATATTCGAGGTCGTTCATTGCGTATCCCCCAACGCAACGGGCCCCCAGATCGCCCAGCGCCGAACTGGGGCCCGTCCGAACGTCGCGAGGGCGGCTCGCGACGCTAGGCTACAGCCAATCACATCAAGCTCACCGCCGCTGTTCAATTTTGAACACCGTCCTAATTTCCCGCCCCGAGACCCAACAGTGCTTTAACGGAGGGTATCCGCAATGGGGAGGCAACCTTATGTTGCCGTTTGACGCGATGACGTTCCCGAATGAGAAAAACGGTGTGCGCGTCAAGCCACTCCTTGTTTCCCAAGAGGCTGCGCAACGAAGCGGCGGTCTGTCGACGCTGATTCCGTTCAGATGATCCTCTCGGCCATGACCGAGCGCACCGGAGCATCTGGCGGCGCAACCGAAGAAGTTGCGAGTGGGTATACCGAGTCTGGTCGTCTGCAAGCTTAAGCTGAAGTGATGGCATGATGCTTCGCCTTAGATCAGGCGGGAGCGCGACACTCTCAGTCACCGTTAGATGCCCGATACGGGGCGGTGATGTAACCAGCATGCTCCTGCAAGTTCGGAGTCGCTGGTCAGTATTGCTCACTTCCAAAAGATTAAATGAATTAGGAGCCACGCCCAAGGAACCTTTATCGGCTGACTCTATTTGCATGCTGTCCAATACCGGAGGTAAACACCATGACGAAAATTCTCTTAGCGACGGTTGCTATTCTCGCATTCGCGGCACCTGCATTCGCGCAGGACAAAACTGACAAAACTATCGGTCAAGCGCCGCCATCCGGTGCTTCCTCATTCTATCTGGCTCAAGATACCGCGACGATGAAATGTGAAGTTGTCAATGTCCAGCCTGCCGCTGGTGGCAACATGAAGGTTATCGGTGCGGCACATCCGACGCACGCATCAGCGGAAACAGCTTTGAAGGCTGACAAAACTTGCAAGTAATGAAGTGACGGCGCGAGTACAGGGGCGGGTCTATCGGTCCGACAAAACGACCGACCCGCCCCGCATCAATGCGCCCGGGCACTTGAGTCCGTTGTGCACGCAAAAGCGGACATGGATTATCCGCGTGGGGCAGTCCTAGTTGGGGTTTAATTCCGCCTCCGGCATCCCCACATAAGATGCATGGCCCAATGGCAACCACCCAAACGGGAACCGGCAAAGACAAAGGCGGAGCTGCGCGAGATGCTGGCTCAGGCGGTCCGCAATACCGCACAACCTGAGCCTAAGCGCCCGCCAAAGATCAAGAGAGATAGCGGCAAAAAGGCCGCCTGACTCATACCTGAGTGCAAGAACTTCGGCTGGCGAAACCCAGTCCCCGCCAGCTGCGGTTTCGACACGAACGGTCTCGGCGCGCCCACGCCGGGACCGTTTTCTATCCGCGTACCGGACATACGCAAAAGTCGCCAAGGTTTCCCTCGACGGCTCGTGCGTTGCGTTTTTACCTGGAGGTGCGCTGCGTCGATCTGTAATCGAACGCGGTGCCTCATCTTTGTTTGGACGCACTGCCTCAATGAGGCGGCGGGTGCGTTGCCAGTGTGTCGGGCCAACGATCCCCGATCGTTATCAACTGTGAATGGCGACGATGCTGATCAAGCCAGCGCTGCTGTCCTATAGATGAAATCGATAGCCCGCCGCCGCTTTGGTATCGGCACGACCGATCCCGACGATTGCGAGATCGTCATCTACGGCGGCGCCAACCAACCGACCTGCACCTGCTTTCTACAATCCGCGCGGTGGATGAAGAGATATTCGCATATCTAGAGAAGCGCAAAGCAAAGCGGCGGCGTGACAAGTGCAATCAAACACGACGCGGATCGATCAATGCGACTCTTCCATCTTGATAAAGCTTGGCACCACGAAGCCCTTCCAGCGCGCCATCAGGTGCCCACAAGAGCAGATAAAGCTGCTCTGAGCCTTCGTGGTCACTCGCTCTTTAAGTCGTTCGTAGACGGTCCCGCACATGGGACAAATCACAATGTCCTGCGGTGATCTGACATTCGGCATGGTCATGTCTCTCAGTCGTTAAGGACACGCAACGAAAAGCCCGGCGCGAGGCCGGGCTGAATGCGAATACTAAGACGGGTTTCCAATTCGGCATCTAAGCGGAAGTTCTCGGGGCGGTCTGTATAATATTGCTCACTTGCGACGGAGATTTAGGACGCTGAGCAATATTGAGCAGCAATGGCGATTTGGATGTGCTGGGCTTTAGGCGAACGCTGCGCAGGTCGCCGCCCTCGCACCGTTCCTCGAAGATGGCCCCAGTTCCACCCCGGACTGGGGCCGTTTTGTACTGGTCCGTTTCGTGGGTGCAGATGCACACATGAGGCGGCCTCACTTGCGTGGGCGTTTTTCTTCTTTCGATAACTCGGCCAGAAATTCCGACAGCGCTTGCTTGCCAGCAAATTGCGCGGCCATCTCGGACTGTAATCCGTCTCCGGTCATCTTAATACCCAACGGTTTGCTCTTGCGGTGTATCTCCCAACTCCAGCGATCAGGGTTCTGACCGCGTCGAGAAGTAACGACGTAATAATCGTTGATGGGGGGATCGGCCATCGCGCACACTAGACCGGATACGCGCTCCGCCGCCGACTATAGTTTAAGCAAAAGAGCCCACTACTGGCCATTGGGCGTCCGCCGGTCGATTGCACGCCTCGCAATAGAAGGCCTCACCACCAAATTCCACACGCACGACCTTGAAGCCTGCTGGAACGGCTTCCACTTTAAAATCATAGGCCCGCTTTTTAGGCCGTGAAAGCCGGGCTGACCCCGACATCCCGCAGTTCGAGCATGTAAGTAGCTCGGTCCACTTATCGTGAGCTATTATCACGTGCGCAGTCCTTCTTTGGCCGGTGGCAAAAAAGCACACGGCGCAGCGGTCGTCTGGTCAGAATTGCTCACTTTCAAACTAGGCCAGTGACAAAAACGGTCGCGACGCCCTTGAAATGGGATGCCCTGCGCTAGCTCAGTTGTTCCGGGGAGAGCGCAAAAATAATGGCAGTTCTTCGTCGTGGTCCAGCCCGTTACGTCGTTCGATCTCGCGCTCTGGAATATGTGGTTCTATCTCAGGCTCTGAAATAAGGGGTTCAATCTCGGGCTCTGAAATTTTGTAGGACTTGCATTCCAAACGAGCCCATTTCAGTGCCTGAGAATAGTTCGGGCAGCGGAGGATGATCTCCTGGCCCCGAACTGAAACCACGACGTCGCAAATCTCGGACGCTGGATGGCGTCGGATGAAAACTTGCGGGGTTATTTGCCGAGGACTTGGATCGACTGGCGAAGTCCCATCCACGCGGTCCCTTAGATCAGCTGCCTTCTCGACCAGCGCGGCGGAGACGTTCGGGTCTCTAACTGATTTGGCAAACTTGAGAAGGGTTGTCGCTTGACGCACGAGATACTGTTGGCCCAACACCGGCCTCTCCCCATTGTTGCCAGTCCCAACCACAAGACGCTGCAATGCGGAATTGGTTCCAACATAATGTGCAAAAGTGAACACCAGTGTTTTTTGCGCAACATCTCTGGGCAAAACTCCCACTGATCCTAGGTCAGTCGTTTGACACCTGAACAAAAAGAGAACATTCTCTCAAGGCGTCCCGATGTTGCCAATGGGTTTTCCGAAAATGTCTTCAGTACCCAACCCACAATCGGACGCGGACCAGCTAGAGGCCGCAGCGGATCAAGCCATCGAGGCCTGCGGCGGTAATGCGCGCGAGGCCGTCAAGGCGCTGATCGTCGCGAACCAGTTTCTCGAAACCGATCTGGAGAAGCTTAAGGCGGCGGTCTCGACAGGTTATGCGCGAGGGATGTTGGTGCCGCGTGATCGGAAGGATTGGTATGACTAAGGCTCATGACGCGAGCCATTGCCCCTTACATCACGACGCCCGTCTTTGCCTGCAGTAGGCGAGTTACCGCAGCATTCAACTCTGCCTCGTCTTTCAGCGCTTGGCTTAGTCGTTCAGACAATTCCGCGAGCACGACACGGATATCGTGAGCTAGCTCGAGGCACCTCTCATCTGACTGTTCGTGGAGACCGCTGCTGAGCGCGGTATGAAGTAAAGTTAGTGGATTGTGACCATTGATCAACAACGTTTGCGGAATGGCGCCTTTCACCAATGTGATCGATTTCGAGAACTGAGTCTCTGCTTTCGCGTATTCAACAGCGTCATTGCATCCTTACCAGCGCCGAGTTTTTCCGAGACTTTGATTATTTCATCTAGAATGCGGTTCTTCTAATGTTCGACCACACGTCTGTAGTAAGCGAATGCACCGACGCCCAGGCCCTGATTTTCACAGCGTCTGCCCTTGAGGAAAATCTCTCGTTGGGTCACCGAGCAGCTTTAGCAACCGCGTTGGGGTTGGTGGTCCGAACACTGGACGCTCCCCAAATTTGACGGCGCTTCCAACCGTCACCTCTTCAGATCTCACCATTACTCGAACAGAATAGGTTTTCGCGCTCAAGCGGCAATTTGAGCACACGAACGTCAAGAACAAATCTTTCTGTGCGTCCAGGTCGTTTGGCAAGCTGGGTAAATCACCGCTGATGCGACGAAACGTTCGTGAGCCATTGCACCTTTCATTGGAGCAATGCAGAACCAACGCGGGGAGTTGAACCTGTCTGTAAGACCTGCCGGCTGCGGGGGCGTATTTTTCCGCAAAGAGATCGTTAATTACTCTTTCCTGCGAAGGAGGCGTGTCCTCCAGAAATTCGGCGAAGCTAATTGGCTCAACCGCTTGAGAAACTTCAGTTGTGCCGATTTCTTTGCTGGAACTTTCCGGTATTTCGCCCATCTTTCTCCCCGAATTGCTGACGCGAACTCAAACATCCAGACCGTATACCATGGACAGCAGGGGGCACTCGCGAAGGTTGCCCCGCTATCCCCACTTTATGGTGCCTGTGGACCATCGGGACCATCGCAGAAAATCGGTCAGCGACGCGCAAAAAAAATCCCCACCGAAGCGGGGAAAATCAAAAGTGGCCAGTTGTCGCTAGTGCTGTTGCAACGTCCGTATCGCTTCTTCCAGCGTATCAATCGCGCGGCGAAAGTTTACGGAAGGCTGTTCCTGATTAATCAGCATCAACTGGACCTGCGCATCACGAAGTTTGGCGATGATAATTTCCTTGTCGTTGTCGTCGTTCCGCTTCGCGTCCATCTTCTCACGCCTTCTTCGCGTAATAGCGGGTTAGTTCTCCGTCCGGCTTTTTGGTGGATGTCTTAAGGCCGCGCGTCTTGGCGATCTTCAATGCTTGGACAGCGCTGTACTTGAATCCTGCTTCTGAAATATCGGTGATGGTGGCGCCGTTCGGTCTGACGAACAACTTCACTAGCTTCTCGTGCAGTGGGTTGGCCTTACGGGCCTTGATGACTTTTACGACGGGCTTCTTGGTAGACTTCTTTGCAACAGACATTTTGAGCTCTCCTGTGATAGAGACAACTTTAGGTTGTCTACTAGAGTTAGCTCCAAGCGTGTTACGAAAGCGACATTTTCCTTCTTTTCTTTTTGGTGATCCGGACGGCTAGAAGGTTCGACGGCGGAGGTCCCCAACGCTGGCCATACCGGCATCCTGTCGGAGCGTGATCGCGGCGCGAGCCTCGATCCTCTGGGCTTCCCGGCTACGCAGCTAGGGCACATCCGCTAGGGCGCGGCGCGGCCTTCTCCGATCGATCCCGGAAGGCGTACCGGCTGGCCAGCGCCACATGCCGGCGCGCCGGGCTCGGCCTAGGGCCTAGGATCGACCCTCCCCGGATCAGCATGCTTCTACGGCCATGCTAGCTAGATCAATCCCCTCGATCTTAGGCTAATACGTGGTCTTCATCCGAAATCTCCATGAAAAGATTGACGTTTTTCCTCTATATTCGGCCTTTACAAAACGGCGAAGCGATCCACCTCGAATTCATACGGCCTCCCGTCCACCTTCTTCGGCAGTTGTCAGAGATGCGAGGAGGCCGACATGTCGGTTTATCGTGCCTACATCATGGGGCTGCACGACCGTTCCATTGGTGTGGTCCAACTGGATTGTCTTGACGACGAGGCCGCCATCAAATCTGCCGGGCGGCTCGTCGACAGCCATGACGTCGAGCTATGGCAGATGGATCGGCCTGTCGCCCGGTTCGACGCCGGGTCGAGACAGATGCGCCGGAAATGAGCGTGAGCGGGCGTCAGCGCGCCGGCATCGCTATCTTCCGGCCGGTGCCTTCGGGGCGGGGCAGGGCGGCGTGGGCATCAGTGACGGCGGCGATGCGGGTGCGGATGTCTGATGGAAACGGCGCGACCTTGCGCACGCTCATGTCGATATGGACGGTCATGTTCTCCGAGGTCGCCGACAGCCAACCCTCGGTCGCGTGCCGCAGCTCCTCGAAGGTGTGAAGGCGCTTTTCGTCGGCGCCGAGCAGCCAGATCGAGACCTGGACGGGATCGCCGAGATTGATCTCGCGCAAGTACCGCACATGGGCCTCGGCGGTGAAGGTCGAGCCGTGGCGCTCCTTCATGTAGGTCGGGCCGATGCCGAGCTGGAGCCATAATTCGTCGATGGCGCGGTCCATCATCACGTTGTAGTAGGCCATGTTGAGATGGCCGTTATAGTCGATCCATTGCGGCTCGATCTGCATCACCGAGCTTACGAACGGCGCCGGCGGTAACGGCATATCCTTGAGGGCAGTAGCAAGCGTCATCATCCATCCCTTTGGTCTCTTGACCCCTTATATATCCTTTGCCACCGTCGCCCAAAGCCGGGAGGAATCTTCAACGTGGCATCGATACCTGACCATCATCTCAAGCGGGTGGAACCGCGGGCGCTCGCGAGCACGCTGGAAGCGTTGGCGGCGCGATTCGGCAACCGCCTGATCACCTCGCAGGCCGTGCGCGAGCAGCACGGCCATACCACCACCTGGCTGACCAATCAGCCGCCGGATGGCGTCGTGATGGCTCAGGAGACGGCCGATATCCAGGACGTTGTGCGGATTTGCGCCAAGCACGGCGTGCCGGTCATCGCCTTCGGCACCGGCACCTCGCTCGAAGGCCAAGTCAACGCGCCGGCCGGCGGCATCACCATCGACCTGCGCGACATGAACAAGGTGCTGGAAGTCCATGCCGACGACCTCGACTGCGTGATCCAGCCCGGCGTGACCCGCAAGGCGCTGAACGAGTATCTGCGCGACCAGGGCGTGTTCTTCCCGATCGATCCCGGCGCGGATGCTTCGCTCGGCGGCATGGCCTCGACCCGCGCCTCCGGCACCAATGCGGTGCGCTACGGCACCATGCGCGAGAACGTGCTGGCGCTCAAAGTCGTGCGCGGCGACGGCGAGATCATTACGACCGGCACCCGGGCGAAGAAGTCCTCCGCGGGTTACGACCTGACGCATCTCTTCATCGGCGCCGAAGGCACGCTCGGCATCATCTCCGAACTGACCATCAAGCTGCGCGGCATTCCCGAGACGATTGCGGCCGCCGCCTGCTCGTTCGAGACCGTGCGCGGTGCCTGCCAGGCGACCATCATGGCGATCCAGACCGGCATCCCCATGGCGCGCATCGAGCTGCTCAATGCCGAGCAGGTCAAGTGCTGCAACAATTACTCCAAGCTCACACTGCCGGAGACGCCGCTGCTGTTGCTGGAATTCCACGGCAGCGAGGCCGACGTCGCCGAGCAGTCGAAGAATTTCGCCGAGATCGCTGCGGAATGCGGCGGCGGCGATTTCACCTGGACCACGCGGCCCGAGGATCGCACCAAACTCTGGCAGGCGCGGCATGACGCCTATTGGTCGGTGAAGGCACTGCGGCCGGGCGCCGGCGTGGTCGCGACCGACGTCTGCGTGCCGATCTCGCGGCTCGCCGATTGCGTCACCGAGACCGAAGAGGATCTGAAGCGGCTCAATCTGCTCTCGCCGATCGTCGGCCATGTCGGCGACGGTAATTTCCATTGTTCGCTGCTCTGCGATGTCGACGACAAGGACGAGATGGCGCGCGGCGAAGAGTTCATGCATCGCCTGGTCGAGCGCGCGCAGTCGATGGGCGGCACCTGCACCGGCGAGCACGGGGTGGGGCAGGGCAAGCAGAAATATCTGAAGGCCGAGCTCGGCTCCGAGGCGCTCGATGCGATGCGTGCGTTGAAAAAGGCGCTTGATCCGCAAAACATCTTCAACCCCGGCAAGATCGTGCCGGCGGCGTAGCGCTCGCATCGTTTGTGATCGGTCGCCGGCTGTGGCGGTCGTCGCGTGCGGAACTTTCCGTGCCCGTGCCGGTTCCCATTCCCGTCACTTTCGGGCGCCTTGATGGTGTGGTCTGCGCGGGAGGGTGCGATGTTGAGACCGGTCATGGGAATTGTCGCGATTGCGTTGGCAGCCCTGGTGGCAGGTGCCGCGCTTGCGAGAGGCGGCGGCGGGCACGGGGGCGGTCATGGTGGTGGACACGGGGGCGGTCATGGTGGTGGACACGGCGGCGGCCGTCATGGCGGCGGTCATTTCGGTGGTCACGGCTTTGGCCACGCTCACTTTGGCGGCGGCCATCATGGGGGTGTGAGGTTCGCATCCCATTCATTCCGGCATGGCGGACCGAACTTCGGCCAGATCCGGAATGCGGCGGTGCGTCCGGCGAATTTCCACAATGCGCTGAACTCGCTGTCTCACTCCGGCGCCTTGCGCAATGGCCGCCTGCTCAGCAACCCCGCGGCGCGGGTTCAGATTGCGGCTGCGGCCGCTTTGGTTGGCTGGCACGGCGTCGGTAGCGGGTGGTGGCAGCATGCGGGCGGCGGTTATGGCTGGGTCGGCCCGCTGTTCTGGCCCTTTGCCTACAATGACATGTATGACTACACGATCTGGGGCGATGGCCTCGGCTTCTGGGGCTACGGCTACCCGGACATCTATGCCGGCATCTTTGGTCCCTATGGCTATGATGGCCTCTCGGCCTATCTGCCGCAGCGCGCACCAGGACGAGGGCAGGCGAGAGGCGTGCCGCTCGAGCAGCTATGCGGTAGCGACCGTCGCGAGGTCGCCGGCCTGCCGGTTGACCAGATCGCAGATGCGGTGCAACCGACGCCGGCGCAAGGCGCAGGCCTCGACGAACTTGGCAATGCATCGATGCAGGCGGCCGAGATTATTCGTGTTTCCTGCCCGGCGCAGGTCGCTGCCACGGCGCCTGGCCGCCTCGCCGCCATGCAGCAGCGCGTCGAGGCGATGGTCACCGCGGTCGCCATCGTGCAACCGGCGCTGGAGAAATTCTACGGCTCGCTCGACGACGAACAGAAGGCGCGCTTCAACGCGCTTGCCGAAGATCAGCGCCGGGTGGCCGCATCCAACACCGCCAATCCATCGCTTGTCCAGAACTGTGGCGCACGGCAGGCTGCTCCGGCATGGCCGGGCAGCGAGATCGAAGCGAAGCTCCATCCCAACGATACCCAACGGGCTGCGCTGGGAGTGCTCCAGGACACGAGCGCGAGGGTCAGCGAGGACCTCAAGGCGGCGTGCCAGCCCAGCGACCTGATGACGCCGCCAGCGCGCATGGCCGCGATGCGCAAGCGGCTCGACACGATGCTGGACGGCGTCAAATCGGTGCGCGCTGCGCTTGAGGACTTCTACGCCACGCTGAATGACGAGCAGAAGGCGCAGTTCGAGGCCATAGGGCCGCGACGCACGTCCTGATCGAACAAGGTAAGGCAGGCACAGGGGGGAGCGATGTGGTGCGCATCGAGCTGCTCAACGACGATCAGGTGCGCTCGCAAAATATCTTCAATCCCGGAAAGATCGTGCTGGCCGCCTAGCTTCTGCCCGGAACTTTTGGTTCCATAGGGCGTTCGGCTGATGACAGGCCTCTTCAGGAGGGCGCAGGCACGGGAGGGTGCCGTGTGGAAATTCCCGATTGGAATTGCAGCGTTGGGAACGTCCTTGTTGCTGCTTTCGACCGCGCCGTCGGGCGTGGCGCAGGCGAGGGGCCTGCATATTCGCATTGGCGGTGGCCCCATCGGCGTCGTGAGATCCGTTGCGGGCATGGCACTCGGAGGCTTGCGTGGCGGCGGCCGGCGCGGAGAACGCGTCAGGCTGGCGCGCGACGAGGCCACCGGCTCCATTCCACGCGGCGACCCCACCCGCAGCCCCGATTGGATCGTCCGGCCGGTCGCCCGCGTACAGGTCGCGGCCGGCTCGGCGCTGGTAGGCTGGCACGGCGGTCGCGGCGTGAACGGATGGTGGCAGCATGGCGACGGCTCTTATGGATGGGTCGGCCCGCTGTTCTGGCCATTCGCCTATTACGACATCACCGACTATGCGCTCTGGGGCGACGGCATGGGTTTTTGGGGCTACGGCTATCGCGACGTCTACGCCGCGATCTTCACCCCCTACGACGACGACGAGCTTGCCCGTTACGTCTCGCCGCCGACGGGGCGAAAGTTTCGCGGGTTTCCGACGCTCGCGCGGGCCTGTAGCGATCACGCCGGCGAGCTTGCCAGTCTCCCGGTTGAACAGATCAGGCAGGCGATGCGCACGAGCGAGGACCAGCGCGCGATCCTGGACGACCTGCGCAAGGCATCGGTCGAGGCCGCCCAGATCATCCACGACGCCTGTCCGGCCGAGGCTGCGGCAATGCCGTCAGCGAGGCTAGCTGCGATGCAGCAACGCCTGGAGGCGATGAAGTCGGCGATCGCGCGCATCCGTGAGCCCTTCGAG
>Ga0210384_10008429_pt1 | contig 10743 bp, 13 predicted proteins | sample IncBWH2MmetaG_FD_160574 | JGI IMG/M metagenome (GOLD analysis project Ga0210384, IMG submission 160574) | Forest soil microbial communities from Barre Woods Harvard Forest LTER site, Petersham, Massachusetts, United States - Inc-BW-H-2-M | ecosystem: Environmental > Terrestrial > Soil >...
GATGATCCGCGAGGTCCATGCGCTCGGGTTGGAGAGCTGCGCCACGCTCGGCATGCTGCAGCCCGCCCAGGCGCAGCAGCTCAAAGCCGCCGGCCTCGACTATTACAACCATAACCTCGATACCTCCGCCGAGTACTACAGCGAGATCATCACCACGCGCACCTATCAGGATCGCCTCGACACCCTGGCGGCCGTGCGCGCGGCGGGGCTGAAAGTCTGCTGCGGCGGCATCGTCGGCATGGGCGAGTCGCCGACCGATCGCGCACAGCTGCTGCGCACGCTCGCGAATCTGCCGGAGCACCCGGAGAGCGTGCCGATCAACCAGCTGGTGCGGGTCTCCGGCACGCCACTCGCGCAAGCCGCGGACGTCGATCCGTTCGACTTCGTGCGCACCATCGCGGTCGCGCGCGTGCTGATGCCGCGCGCGCACGTGCGCCTGTCAGCCGGGCGCGAAGGCATGAGCGATGAGCTGCAGGCGCTGTGCTTCCTCGCCGGCGCGAACTCCATCTTCTGCGGGGAGAAGCTGCTAACCACCGGCAACCCGGAGCTCGCGCGCGACCGGCAGCTGTTCGCACGGCTCGGGCTCACGGCCGAGGGCCATGAAGCGGGCAGCCGCGGCGCTTGAGACGGCGCTGGCGCAGCTCGATGCCGCGCAGCTGCGGCGCGAGCGCACCACGCTCGACGCGCCCGCCGCCGCCGGTCCGCGGCTGCTGGCAGTCTCCGGCGGACGCCCTCTCGTCGACTTCAGCAGCAATGACTATCTAGGACTTGCGCGCCACCCGGCGCTCGCGGCGGCCATGAGCGCCTGCGCCGCGCGGCGCGGTGCCGGGAGCGGCGCCTCGCACCTCGTGACCGGGCACGGCAGCGAGCACGCGCGGCTCGAGGAGGAGCTCGCCGCCTTCACCGGCCGCGAGCGGGCACTGCTCTTCTCCACCGGCTACATGGCCAACCTCGCCGTCCTCGCCGCGCTCGCCGGTCGCGGCGAGCGGGTGCTGCTCGATCGCCTGAGCCACGCCTCGCTGATCGACGGCGCGCGGCTCTCGGGCGCGCGGCTGCAGCGCTACCCGCATGCCGACGCGCAGGCCGCCGCGCGGCTGCTCGAGCGCGATCCGCGTCATACTGCGCTGATTGCCACCGACGGGGTGTTCAGCATGGACGGCGATCTCGCGCCACTGCCGCAGCTGGCGCATGCCGCGCACGCCGCAGATGCCTGGCTCGTGGTCGACGACGCCCACGGTCTTGGCGTCGTGGGCGCGAGCGGCCGCGGAGTGCTCGAGCACTTCGGCCTGAGTTGCTCCGAGGTTCCGATCCTCGTGGGCACGCTCGGCAAGGCCTGCGGATCCTTCGGCGCCTTCGTGGCCGGCGCTTCCGACCTGATCGAGTTCCTGATCCAGAAGGCGCGCACCTACATCTATACGACCGCCTTGCCGCAGCCGGTAGCGGCGGCCACCCGCGCCGCACTCGCACTGCTGCAGGCGGAAGGCTGGCGGCGCGAGCGGTTGCACGCGCTGATTGCGCGCTTTCGCCGGCAGGCGCAGGCGGCCGGCGTGCCGCTCAGCGCCTCGCTCACGCCTATCCAGCCGGTCGTGCTCGGCAGTGCCGGGAGCGCACTCGCCGCGCAGCGACAATTGCAGGAAGCGGGGCTGTGGGTGGTCGCCATCCGCCCGCCGACGGTCCCGGCCGGGAGCGCGCGGCTGCGGGTGACGCTCTCCGCGACCCACACCGAAGCGCAGGTCGACACGCTGGTGGCGCAGCTGGCCGCGATCAGCGCGCAGGCCCGGAGCAGCTGACAGGAGCGCGTGAGAGGTGAGCGCGCTGTACCACGAAGTGCGCGGCAGCGGACCGGACCTGGTGCTGCTGCACGGCTGGAGCCTCAACCTCGGGGTGTGGGAGACACTTGCCCGCGAGCTGGCCGCGCGCTTTCGGATCATCGCCATCGACCTGCCCGGGCACGGCAGGAGCGACTGGGATCTGAAAGCCAGCACGCCGGCGGCGCAGGCGTGGCGCGTTCACGAGACACTCGCCCCGCTCACCGAGCGCTATGCGCTGCTCGGCTGGTCGCTCGGCGGGCAGCTCGCCCTGGATATCGCAGCAGCGCTCCCCACGGCGGTCGAGCGCCTGGTACTGGTGTGCACCACGCCCAAGTTTCTCGCCGCTCCCGGGTGGCGCTGCGGCGCGCCGCGCCCGCTGCTCGCCCGCCTCATCCACCGCCTGCACGTCGAGGGCGAGCGCGCCGTGAGCGACTTCCTCGCGCTGCAGGTGCGCGGTGGCGGCGCGCCGCGCACCGCCGCGCGGGTGCTGGGGAGCCTGCGCGGGGCGCTGCGCACGCACGGCGCGGCGCGGCTGGATGCCCTGGTGAGCGGCCTTGCGCGGCTGCGCGATTGCGATCTGCGGCCGGCGCTGCCGCAGGTGCGCGTCCCGGCGCTGGTGATGGCGGGACAGCGCGACCGCGTCATCCGTCCGGGCGCGGCACGCGCCCTGGCGGCGGCCCTTCCCGAGGGGCGCTACGTGGAGATCGCGGGCGCTGCACACGTGCCGTTCCTGTCGCACCGCGTGCAATTCGTCAAACACCTGACCGGGTTCCTGTGTGCCTGACCCGCGCGACAGCTTTCGGCTCGACCGCGCGAAGCTGCGGGCTTCTTTCGAGCGCGCCAGCGCCAGCTACGAGTCCGCCGCGCGGCTGCAGGTGAGCGTCGCGGCGGAGCTGCTCGAGCGGCTGGCGGCGTTTGGCTTCGCCCCGCGCGTCGTGCTCGACCTCGGTGCCGGCACCGGGCGTGTCACTCGCCAGCTCAAGCGCCTCTACCCGCGCTCGCTCGTGATCGCGCTCGACCTCGCCCCGGGCATGCTGCGCGAAGCGCGGCGGCATCAGCACCTGTGGCGGCGCTTCGCGCGGGTGTGCGGCGATGCGCTGCGTCTGCCGCTCAAGGACGCGAGCATCGACATCGTATTCAGCAGCCTGATGCTGCAGTGGTGTGAGCCGCTCGAGAGCACGCTCGCGGAGGTGCGCCGGGTCCTGAAGTCCGACGGTTTCTTCGCCTTCAGCACTTTCGGTCCCGACACGCTCAACGAGTTGCGCAGCGCCTGGGCGCAGGCAGACGGCTACAACCACGTGAATCACTTTGCCGACGTGCACGCGGTCGGCAACGCGCTCACGCACGCGGGCCTGCAGGAGCCGGTGCTCGACGTCGATCGCATCGAGCTCGGCTACCCCGACGCGCTCACCCTGATGCGCGATCTGAAGGCGATCGGCGCGCACAACGTGACCGCGGGACGTCCGCGCGCGCTCGTCGGCCGCGCGCGCCTGGCCCGCATGCAACAGGCCTACGAGGGCTTTCGCCGCGGGCAGCAGCTGCCGGCCACCTACGAGGTCATCTACGGGGCGAGCTGGGGTGCGGCGGGACGCCCGGCAACCGCGGCCGCCGGGGGCGTCGCGCACATCGCACCCGGCTCGATCGGGCGAGCGCGGCCGCCTCCCCTGAGCGAGGCGCCTTGACCGCGCGGGGCATTTTCGTCACCGGCACCGACACCGGTGTCGGCAAGACGTTCGTCGCATGCGCCTTGGTGCGTGCATTGCGCTCTCACGGCGGGCGCGTCGCCGTGATGAAACCGGTGGCCGCGGGCGCGCGAGACGCGGCGCAGGGCCTGCGCAATGACGACGCCCTGGCACTGATCGAGGCGGCGGGCGCGACCGAGGCCTATGGGGACGTGAATCCCTATTGCTTCGAATCTGCAGTTTCGCCGCATATCGCGGCAAAAGAGGCCGGAATCGAGGTAGATACCGGCTTGATCCGCGACAAATTCGATGCGCTGGCGAGAGAGGCGGACTGGGTCGTGATCGAGGGAGCGGGCGGCTGGCTCGCCCCGATCAACGAGCATCAGACGATGGCGGATCTGGCCTGGACACTCGCGGTGCCGGCGCTCCTGGTGGTGGGCCTGAAGCTCGGCTGCCTCAATCACGCGCAGCTGACGCACGCAGGGATCCGGGCCCGCGGAGTGAGCTTCGCCGGCTGGATCGCCAGCGGCGTCGATCCCGCCATGTCGCGCGTGGCAGAGAATCTCGCCGCCCTCGAGCGGCTGCTCGGGGAGCCCGCGCTCGCTGTCGTTCCGCATACGAGCGCCGATGTGGCATCGCTCACCCTCGCGCCGGCGGCGCAGCGCCTCGCCCAGAAGAACCTAAGGGCCTGAAGCGGCTTGAATAAACCCCTTCAGGCGCTACCATCGATCGCGACGTGGAGACCCAGACGCTGCGCATCGACATCCGCCCGAACTGCTCGCTCAGCCTGCGCGGTGCGCGAGCGTTCTTCGGCGCCGCGTGCGTGCTGCCCTGCGGCGTCGCCGGCTTTCTCGCCGCCAAGGGATTCTGGCCGGTGTTGCCGTTCGCGGGAGCGGAAATGGCACTCCTCGGGTGGGCGCTGAAGGTCTCCCTCGAGCGCCGCTTTCATCGCCAGACCATTACCGTCACCGAGCAGGAGGTGAGCGTGGAATCGCGCGACCAGCGGCGCTGCTGGCGCATCGTGTTCCCGCGGCATTGGGCGCAGGTTAAACTGCGCCGCCCCGCGGCACGCTTGCATCCGAGCCGGCTCACCATCGAGTCGCACGGCCACCAATGCGAGCTCGGGAGCTTTCTCACGGAGGAGGAGCGGCGCGGACTGGCGCTGCGGTTGCAGCGCCTCATCGGCCGCGTCAACGAGTCGCCCTCCTGGCCTTAGTTTGCGCCGCGGGCGGTGAGACGGCGCGCGGGGTTTGCTTTCCTGGAGGTTGCGCGGCCCGGCCCGAGGCCGGTACGCGTTGTAAGGCACGTTAATGACGATTCGCGCCAAGCTCTTCTCCTCTGCCACCGCGCTCGGGGCGGCCGCCGCTGGCGCCCCGGCGAGCGCAGCTTCCGGCTGGGGTGACCTCAACATGCCCCGCGGGGTCACCGAGATCAGCCGCAAGATCTACGACCTGCACATGACCATCTTCTGGGTGTGCGTCGCGATCGGTGTGCTCGTGTTCGGGGCCATGATCTGGTCGCTGATCGCCTACCGCAAGTCGCGTGGCGCGGTCGCCGATGTCACGCTGGTCCACAACACCAAGGTCGAATTCATCTGGACCGTGGTGCCGGTCTTCATCCTCATCGCCATGGCGGTGCCGGCGGCGCGCACGCTGGTGGAGATCGAGGACACCAGCAAGACCGAGCTCACCATCAAGGTGACCGGCTTCCAGTGGGGCTGGCAGTACGACTATCTCGATGACGGCGTGGCCTTCTTCTCGCATCTCGACCGGGCCAGCAACGCCGCGCGCGAGCTCCTCTCAGGCATAGATCCCAACACCGTCGACCACTACCTGCTGAACGTCGACAACCCGCTCGTGGTGCCGGTCGCCACCAAGGTGCGCCTGCTGATCACGGCTGCGGACGTCATCCATTCCTGGTGGGTGCCCGCCTTCGGCGTCAAGAAGGATGCGATTCCCGGCTTCGTGAACGAGGCCTGGTTCCGGGTGGACGCCGACCAGCCCGGGCTGTATCGCGGGCAATGCGCCGAGCTGTGCGGGCGCGACCACGGCTTCATGCCGATCGTGGTCGACGTGCGCTCCAAGGCGGACTTCGCCGCGTGGCTGAAGGAGAAGGCCGCCGCGCAGAAGGAGCCGGCGGCGCCTGCGACCGCCCCGCCCGGTGCAACCCCGGTTCCCCCCGGCAACACGACCGCGCCTTAGGTTTCACCGGAGCCCGACATGGCCGAGCCGCTCACACACGCTGCCCCGCACGAGGATCACGACCACAAGCCGCACGGCTGGCGGCGCTGGGTCTACGCGACCAATCACAAGGACATCGGCACGATGTACCTGATCTTCGCGTGCACCATGTTCTTCATCGGCGGCCTCCTGGCGATGCTGATCCGGCTCGAGCTCTTCCGGCCCGGGCTGCAGTTCTTCGATCCGCAACTGTTCAACTCGTTCACCACCATGCACGCGCTCATCATGATCTTCGGCGCGATCATGCCCGGATGGACGGGGCTCGCGAACTGGATGATCCCGATGCAGGTCGGTGCGCCCGACATGGCGCTGCCGCGGCTGAACAACCTGAGCTTCTGGATCCTGCCCTTCGCCTTCACGCTGCTGCTCGGCTCGCTGTTCGTGCCGGGCGGCGCGCCCGCCGGGGGCTGGACGATGTATCCGCCGCTGGTACTGCAGACCGGCGCCTCTTTCCCGATGCTGATTTTCTCCATCCACCTGATGGGCGCCTCTTCCATCCTCGGCGCCATCAATGTCATCGTCACCATCATGAACATGCGCGCGCCGGGCATGACGCTGCTGCGCATGCCGTTGTTCGTGTGGACCTGGCTGATCACCGCGTACCTGCTGATCGCGGTGATGCCGGTGCTCGCAGGAGCGGTGACCATGCTGCTCACCGATCACTTCTTCGGCACCACCTTCTTCACCGCGGCCGGGGGCGGCGACCCGGTGATGTTTCAGCATATCTTCTGGTTCTTCGGGCACCCGGAGGTGTACATCCTCATCCTGCCGGCGTTCGGCATCATCTCCGAGGTCATCCCGACTTTCTCGCGCAAGCCGCTGTTCGGCTACGAGGCCATGGTGTACGCGGTGGCCTCGATCGCGTTCCTGTCTTTCATCGTGTGGGCGCATCACATGTTCACCGTCGGCATGCCGCTCGCCGCGCAGCTGTTCTTCATGCTCTCGACCATGCTGATCGCGGTGCCGACCGGGGTGAAGGTGTTCAACTGGACGGCCACCATGTGGAAGGGGTCGCTGTCGTTCGAGCCGCCGATGCTGTTCGCGCTGGCGTTCCTGTTCCTGTTCACTATCGGTGGCTTTTCCGGACTGATGCTGGCGATCGTGCCGGCGGACTACCAGTACCAGGACACCTACTTCGTGGTGGCGCACTTCCACTACGTACTGGTGCCGGGCAGCATCTTCGGCATGATGGCCGGGGTGTACTACTGGCTGCCCAAATGGACCGGCCATATGTACGACCTGAGGCTCGCCACCTGGCACTTCTGGCTGTCGGCGATCTTCGTCAACGTGCTGTTCTTCCCGCAGCACTTCCTCGGGCTCGCCGGCATGCCGCGCCGCATCCCCGACTATGCCGTGCAGTTCACTGACTGGAACATGGTCTCCTCGATCGGCGCCTTCGGCTTCGGCCTCTCGCAGCTGCTGTTCCCCTACATCATCTGGAAGTGCGTGCGCGGCGGTGAGCGCATCGGCAACAAGGCGTGGGAGGGAGCGCATGGACTGGAGTGGGAGCTGCCCTCCCCGCCCCCCTATCACTCCTGGACCGAGCCGCCGTCCGATGCCGTGATCGCACGCGGCGCGGCGCACTGATGACGACCCTCGACATGGCGCGTGGGACTTTCGACCAGCGGCGGCGCGTGCGGCGCAGCGCGCTGGTGTGGACGCTGATCGCCGTGGCGTTCTACGTCGGCTTCATCATCCTCACCCTGGTGCGCGCTTCGCGATGAGCGACCTCAGGCGCGAGAATCGCAACATGACCTGGAAGCTGCTGGCGATCGCCGCCGGTAGCTTCGGGTTCGGCTTCGCGCTGGTGCCGCTCTACAACGTGCTGTGCTCGGTGACCGGCTATGGCGATCAGAGCCGACTGCTGCAGCGCGTGCAGGCCATCGAGCACCCCGACCCGAGCCGCACGGTGACGGTCGAGTTCCTCGCGGACGTCGCCAGCTCCGGCACCTTCGAGTTCCGTCCGGTGGTGCGCACCGTGCGGGTGCATCCGGGCCAGCTCTACACGGCGCAGTTCTACGCGCGAAACTTGAGCGGCCGCGACAGCGTCGCCCAGGCGGTACCCAACATCGCCCCTTCCGAAGTGGCCGCTTACTTCCACAAGACCGAGTGCTTCTGCTTCTCGCCGCAGCACTTCAGCCTCGACGAGGGGCGCCACATGCCGGTGCGCTTCATCATCGACCCCGCGCTCCCGGCCCACATCGACCTGATCACTCTCGCATACACCTTCTACGACGAGTCCGCGCAGGTGAGCGCGCGGCGCTAGAAAGCACTCCCACATGGCCAACGCACACGCCCCCGACAGCAGCCGCTACTACATCCCGCATGGCAGCCCCTGGCCGATCCGCGGCTCGATTGCGCTCTTCGCGATGATGCTCGGCGCCATCACCTACCTGAACGACTGGGCGGGCGGCTGGATCTTCCTCCCGGGCGCGGTGCTGCTCGGCTACCTGTTCTGGGGCTGGTTCTCGCTCGTCATTGATGAGAACCAGCACGGCATCTACAACCTGCAGGTCGACCGCAGCTTCCGCATGGGGATGATGTGGTTCATCTTCTCCGAGGTGATGTTCTTCGCGGCGTTCTTCGGCGCACTGTTCTATGCGCGGATGCTCTCGGTGCCGTGGCTCGGCGGCCAGGGCGTCAAGGTGTTCACCAACTTCGTACTCTGGCCGCAGTACGAAGGCGTTTGGCCGACCAACGGACCGGGGCACGTGGGCGGACGCGCCGATTCCACCTTCAGCGTCATCCCGGCGATCGGCGTGCCGGCGCTCAACACTGCGATCCTGCTCACCAGCGGGCTCACCGTCACCCTCGCGCATCATGCCCTGCGCGCCGGCCAGCGCGGCAGGCTGTCGGTGTTCCTGGCGCTCACCTTTCTCCTCGGGTTCAGCTTCGTCGGCCTGCAGGCGCACGAGTACGGCGAGGCCTACCGGGAGCTCGGGCTGCGGCTCTCCACCGGCATCTACGGCTCGACGTTCTTCATGCTCACCGGTTTCCACGGCCTGCACGTCACCATCGGCGCGATCATGCTGACGGTCATCTGGCTGCGCGTGCAGCGCGGGCACTTCACGCCGAATCGCCACTTCGCGTTCGAGGCAGTGGCCTGGTACTGGCACTTCGTCGACGTGGTGTGGCTCGGCCTGTTCATTTTCGTCTACTGGCTCTAGCGCCACAGCCACGCGGGCGCGCCGGGCGCCTAGCGCGGTAGCGCGCCGCCGCCGAGTGCGTGAGGCGAGATGAGCCCGAAGTACCACGCCAGCATCAGCAGCCCGAACAGCACCAGCGAGAGCGTGATGCGCACGGTGAGCGCACGCGCGAGCTTCGCGGAGGCCTCCGCACCGCCGGCGCCACCGCTGCCGCGCGAGAGATGGAACAGCGCCGAGCCGAGGCTTGCGACCACCCCGATCAGACACACCAGGACGAGCACCCACACCAGCTGCCGCATGGCGAAGGAGTGTAGCGCGCGCGCGCCGCGGAGCAATTTCCGAGGTGCCCTGCCTTGAGCGCCACCCGGGGTACATTCGCGCCGTCGCCCTTCTTCACGCTCATCGCCCTCGCTCTCGCGGCGTTGTTCGTGCGGCTGGGGTTCTGGCAGTGGCACCGTGGCGTTGAGCGCCAGGCCCAGGGGGAGCGTTTCGCGCGTGGCGCCGACCAGCTGCTCGACGTGGGGGAGCGCGCGCTGAGCGAAGTGCCGCTGTTTCAGCGCGTGCGGGTGAGCGGTACCCTCGACGGCGCGCATCAGTTCCTGCTCGACAACCGCACTTGGCAGGGACGCGCCGGTTACGAGGTGCTGACGCCGCTCACGCGCGGCAGCGCTCCCACGCTGCTCGTCGATCGCGGCTGGATGCCGTTCCCGGGGACGCGCGCGCAGCTGCCCGATGTCAGCCTGCACGCTCCGGCCGCCGTCACGCTCACCGGGCGGGTGGCGGATCTTCCCAGCCCCGGGCTCGCGAGCGGCCGCGCGGCGCCTGAGCCGGCGGCGCCCTGGCCGAAAGTCACCAGCTACCCCGACATCGCGCAGCTGGCGAGCGCACTCGGCGCCCCGCTCAGCTCGCGCATCCTGCTCCTCGACCCGCAGGCCCCTTTCGGCTACGTGCGCGCATGGCAGGCTGCGGGACTCTCGCCCCTGCGGCACTTCGCCTACGCCATACAGTGGTGGAGCTTCGCAGCGCTCGCGCTGCTCGCGTGGGGCGTGACCAGCCTGCGCCGAACGCCGTCGCCCGCGCCGTCGGCAGAGCGGGACAGATGACAGCCGGGCAGCTGCGCGCGCGCAACCTGCGCACCGTGGCGGCGCTCGGGGCGCTCTTCGTGTCCCCGCTCCTCATCGCGTTCTTCACCTACTACGGCAGCGCCTGGCGGCCGGCGGGGCAGGTGAACCACGGAACCCTGATCACGCCGCCGCGGCCGCTGCCGGCGAGCGCGTTGCCGCGCGGCAAGTGGACGCTTCTCTACGCCGGTGATGGCGCCTGCGATTCGGCATGCCGCGAGGCGCTGCACGTCATGCGACAGACCCGCCTGGCGCTCAACAACGACATGACGCGCGTCGAGCGCACGTTCCTCGCCACCGCTCACTGCTGCGCGCGCGAGTTCCTGTCCCGCGAGCACGCCGGTCTCGTGGTCCTCGATGGTGCCAGCCCTGCCGAGCAGCCCCTGCTGCGCGAGCTCTCCGCTCCCGCTCCGGCGCACCTGCTGTACATCGTCGACCCGCTCGGCAACCTCGTGATGAGCTACGATGCCCGCAGCGATCCTCACGGCCTGCTCGAGGATCTGAAGAAGCTCCTGCGGCTGTCTCACATCGGTTGAATGTCCACCATGCCGGTTGCCCGCTGGATGCGACGCCTCGCCACTGCCGGCGTGCTGTTGTGCGTCATCGTGGTCGTGCTCGGCGCCTACGTACGCCTGAGCGCCGCGGGTCTCGGCTGTCCGGACTGGCCGGGATGTTACGGCCACATCACACCGATCGGCGCCGAGCAGGGCGCTGCGGCCCCTGTTTACGCCCACCGGCCGCTC
>Ga0210384_10008430_pt1 | contig 10743 bp, 10 predicted proteins | sample IncBWH2MmetaG_FD_160574 | JGI IMG/M metagenome (GOLD analysis project Ga0210384, IMG submission 160574) | Forest soil microbial communities from Barre Woods Harvard Forest LTER site, Petersham, Massachusetts, United States - Inc-BW-H-2-M | ecosystem: Environmental > Terrestrial > Soil >...
CCGGTGCGGACGCTTCGGTGATTTTTGTACCGCCGCCGTATTCGGCTGACGCGATTCTGGAAGCCGCGGATTCGCAATTGCCGCTGGTCGTTTGCATCACCGAGGGGATTCCGACGCTGGACATGGTGCGCGTGGCGGAAGTGCTGAGCCGGTCGAAGACGCGCCTGATTGGACCGAATTGCCCGGGCGTCATTTCGCCGGGGAAGTGCAAGATTGGAATCATGCCCGGGCGCATTCACAAGCAAGGACACGTCGGCGTGGTGAGCCGCAGCGGAACGCTCACTTATGAGGCGGTGCATCAGTTGACGCAATTGGGCATCGGGCAATCCACGTGCATCGGCATCGGTGGCGACCCGATTATCGGGACGTCGTTTCTGGACAGCATCAAGATGTTCAACGACGACCCGGACACGCGCGCCATCATCCTGATTGGTGAAATCGGCGGCAACGCAGAAGAGCGCGCAGCGGAGTGGATCAAGGTCCACGTGAAGAAGCCGGTGGTTGGCTTCATCGCCGGGCAGACCGCGCCTCCGGGACGAAGAATGGGTCACGCCGGGGCGATCATCAGCGGCGGGCAGGGAACTGCGAAAGACAAATACGCAGCGATGAACGCCGCGGGAATTCAGACCGTCGAAACTCCGGCGGATTTGGGCAGTACTGTTGCAGCGACTTTGAAGTAGGTCTTCGCATCGGATGGGCTGGCATAAAAGCCAGCGCTACATTCTGTTAATTCAAAGTTGAGGAGAGTTTTGTGGCAATCGAGCGGACATTTGCAATTATCAAGCCGGACGCGGTTGGTCGCGGCCTGCAGGGAGAAATCCTCTCGCGCATTCACAAGGCGGGATTCAAGATTGTGGCCATCAAGTCGATGCGACTGACGAAGGCGGAGGCCGGAGGGTTTTACGCTGTACATGTACAGCGGCCATTTTTTGGCGAGCTGACTGACTTCATGAGTTCGGGGAAAATTTTTGCAATGGTGCTGGAGGCCGACGGCGCCATCGCGAAGTGGCGCGACACGATGGGTGCCACCGATCCGAAAAAAGCCGCGCCGGGGACAATTCGCCACGACTTGGGCACCAACATTGGCAACAACTGTACGCACGGTTCGGACGCGCCGGAGACGGCGGCGTTTGAGATCGGCTATTTCTTCTCGGGCCTCGAACTGATCTAAGGCCCTTTCGCTGATTTGGTCCCGGAAACTGGCGCTTGAATGGGGCTGCTCCGGGGCCAATTTTTTTGCTGCACTCTCTCCTATTCCTTTTTCCCGCGTCTATCCATAATAGGATTTTCCATCTTTTCCTCCTGCCGGGGGTGCCTATGCCAGCGCAATACCGTTCCCGCCGACAATTTCTGAGAGATGCGGCCGTGGTGTCCGCCGGAGCGTGGCTTGCTCCGAAGAGTTTAGCCGAGCGGCTTGCCTCGATTCCCGCGGTTGCGCAGAGGCTTTCTGCTTCGGATACTGTCACGCTCGGGCAAACCGGAATAAAAACTTCGCGTCTGGCCATGGGCACCGGAACCGTCGGCTCAGGCCACCACTCGCACCAGACGGCGCTCGGCATCGACGGACTTTCGCGCCTGCTGCTCAACGGCTACGACAATGGCTTGCGCTTTTTTGACGCGGCAGATTCCTACGGCAGCCATCCGCATGTCGCGGAGGCGCTGAAGCGTGTGGACCGCAGCAAGGTTACCGTGCTGACGAAATCCTGGGCGCGGGACGCCGGCGGAATGCGCGCCGATCTCGAAAGGTTTCGCCGCGAATTGAACATCGAGCACATCGACATCATGCTGATGCATTGCGTCACCGACGCGGACTGGACAACAAAATATCGCGGCGCAATGGATGTGCTGGAGGAGGCAAAACAGAAAGGCGTGATTCGCGCGCATGGCTGCTCGTGCCATGCCATCGAGGCGCTGCGCGCCGCGGCGAAGTCTCCCTTCGTGGAGGTGGATCTGGTGCGCATCAATCCAATCGGGGCGGAAATGGACGCGAGCCCCGAAACGGTGGTCAGCGTAATTCGCGAAATGCGGGCTGCGGGGAAGGGAATTGTCGGCATGAAAATTCTTGGCGCGGGCGCGCTGCGGCAGCGGCAGGACGAGGCTTTGCGCTACGCGCTAGGGCTGGGCCTGCTCGACGCGTTTACCATCGGCGCCGAATCCATTTCCGAACAGAAGGACCTGATGCAGCGAATCGCGGCCGTTTGATCCCTTGTGTGTGATTGTGTTTTCTAGCCGCTCGCTCAAATCTTGCATCTCCCTTTCGATGCGTTACACTTCGCGGAGATGGAACCTCTTCGGGAACTCGGCAAGACGCTTCTCTTACTCGCGGGCCTTCTTGTGCTCGTCGGCGGGTTTTTCTATTTCGGCGGAAAGCTCCCGTTCCGTCTGGGCCGCTTGCCCGGCGACATTGTCCATAAAGGCGAGCACACCACGTTTTACTTTCCGCTGACGACCAGCATCCTGCTCAGCGTCGGCCTCAGCCTGATTCTGTGGCTCATCTCGCGCCTGCGCCGTTGATTGTTGCGCAAACTCCATGTCCTGCTAGAGTAGGCTTGTGGACGGATCAAAAACACAACTGACATTTAACTTGCAACCGGAGCGGCGGATCTACACGGTTAGCGACCTGACGGCGCGCATTCGCGAGTTGCTGGCGAAGAATTTTACGGATGTCGCCGTGCAGGGGGAGATTTCGAACTGCCGGGGCGCTTCGTCGGGTCACTATTATTTCACTTTGAAGGATGAGCGGGCCCAGGTGCGTTGCGTGCTTTTCAAACAGCAGCAGCGCGGGATGAAGTTTCTGCCGGAGGATGGAATCAAGGTGACCGTGCGCGGATCAGTCAGCGTCTACGAGGCCCGCGGCGAGTACCAGATATATGTGGAGTCGATCGAGCCGGCCGGACGGGGCGCGCTGCAGCTTGCGTTTGAGCAATTGAAGAAGCGGCTGGAAGTCGAGGGTCTCTTCGATGCAAGCAGGAAAAAGCCGCTGCCGCTGCTGCCGAATCGCATCGGATTGATTACTTCGCCGACGGGAGCGGCGGTGCGCGACGTGGTGCGAATCCTGAGGCGCCGCTTCCACAATGTTCATCTCACGTTATATCCCGTCCGCGTGCAGGGCGAAGGCTCGGCCGCGGAAATCGTGACGGCGCTGGGCTACTTCAACAAGAAATTGCCGGTGGATGTGATTCTGCTGGTGCGTGGCGGCGGCTCGCTGGAAGATTTGTGGTCGTTCAACGAGGAAAGCGTGGCGCGGGCGATTGCCGGCTCTTCGATTCCTGTGATTTCGGGCGTGGGCCACGAGACGGATTTTACAATCGCGGATTTTGTGGCAGACATGCGGGCCTCGACGCCTTCCGCCGCGGCGGAACTGGTGGTGCAGACGCGGAGGGAATTCGACAAGCATGTGATGGATCTGCGGGCGCGCCTGGAAGGCTCGCTGCGGTACCGTTTGCTGGAACTTTCCCGCCGCGTGCATGCGCTTACGGCGCGCAGCGGATTCCGTCGCCCGCAGGACCTGCTGCGCCAGCAGCGGCAACGCGCCGACGAATTTACATCGCGCCTGGCGTTAGGTTTGCGGGCGCGGCTCGAAGATTCCCGCAAGCGCCTGAACAACGCGCGTCTGCGAGTGGCGTCCTTTGATTTTCGCGCGAAAATTGCGGTTTTGCGATTGCGGTTACAGAGGCTCACGCAGGAACTGGGCGCGCGCGAAGAACGCCTGCTGCGACTGAAACGCGAGCGCTGGGAGCGCCTGACGCTGCAAATGCAGGAGCGCAGCCCGCTGAAAGTGCTCGAGCGCGGCTACGCCATTGCGACTGACGCCGCCGGGAATGTTTTGCGCTCAGTCGATTCTGTTTCTGCGGGGGATATGGTGTCCGTCAGGTTGTTGGACGGCCGGCTAGACGCCCAAGTAAAGGATAAACGCAAGATTGGGTGATTGGGGATCAGCGGTAAATTTCGCGGCGACTTCCAACATTGGTTATAGTGAGCGTTCTGTTGCGTCGTCAATTCTGTAGGGAATCCGATAATCACCGAAGCGAATTCGCCAGCCTCGACGATCCGCCAGTTTCTTGCATCCGGCAGGGCGGGGATTGTCGCGGAGGCCTTCAATCCTGGACTCAGCAACCTCAAGTTGCTGAGCTGGCAGAGCGGCCAACTCTTTTTGTGCTCTAGGCAGGATGAAAAGGGAGTAACTCACTTTGGTGAGCGCTTAATCTCAGCTATCGCTGTTCAAAAGGGACGGGGGTTTCGCCAGACGCCATGGCCTCGTCATAAGCGCGGATGTCTTCAAGGTCTTCCAGCTCTTCGAGAAGCTTTTCATACTCCTCGATGCCGATTACGACGGCTACTTTTTCCCCTTTTTCATTGGTGAGGAATTGGGTTGGTTCTTTCATAGCGTCACTCCAAGGGAAGTTTACTTCACGTCTTTACGGCCAGCAAGAGCGGTGAATCCCGGCTGTCGCGCGGAACAAACATTACTCTTCTTCGCCGCCGTCGACTTTGAGGACGGCTAGGAAGGCTTCCTGGGGGATGTCGACCTGGCCGACGCGCTTCATGCGCTTTTTGCCTTCTTTTTGTTTTTCGAGGAGCTTGCGTTTGCGGGAGATGTCGCCGCCGTAGCACTTGGCGAGGACGTTTTTGCGGATGGCGGCAACGGTTTCGCGGGCGATGACGCGGCTGCCGATGGCGGCCTGTATGGGGACTTCGAACATCTGGCGGGGAATCAGCTTCCGAAGACGCGTCACGAGGTCGCGGCCGCGTTCGACGGAGAATTCGCGGTGAATGATCAGGGCCAGCGCGTCCACGGGTTCGCCGCCGACAAGAATATCCAGCTTGATTAGGTCGGATTCGCTGTAGCCGGCGAGGTGGTAATCGAGCGACGCGTAGCCGCGCGAAACGCTTTTCAGCCGGTCGTAGAAATCGAGCACGATTTCGTTCAGCGGCAATTCATACGTCAGCATGACGCGCGTGGGTGAGAGATATTCGAAATTTTTCTGCGTGCCGCGCTTGTCCTGGCAAAGCTGCAAGATTCCACCGACGGAATCGTCGTTGGTGATGATCATCGCCTTGATGATGGGCTCTTCGATCTTTTCGATGTCGCTGGGATTTGGAAATTTCGCGGGGCTGTCCACTTCGATCACTTCGCCGGTTACGCGCGTGATGCGGTAACGCACGCTAGGGGCGGTGGTGATCAGGTTCAGGCCGAATTCGCGCTCCAGGCGCTCTTGCACTATTTCGAGATGCAGCAGGCCGAGGAACCCGCAGCGGAAGCCGAAGCCCAGGGCCACGGAATTCTCCGGCTCGTAAAAAAATGCCGCGTCGTTCAATTGCAACTTGCCAAGCGCATCGCGCAGCGGCTCATATTCATCGGCGAGCACCGGGAAAATTCCGGCGAATACCATCGGCTTGATGGCTTCGAAGCCGGGCAACGCGGGCGCGGGCCGCGACGCTTCGGTGACCGTGTCGCCCATGCGCGCATCGGCGACGCGCTTGATGTTGGCGACGATGAAGCCGACGTCGCCGGCTTCCAGCTCTTCGAGTGCCACCGGCTTTGGCGTCAGGGTTCCGAGTTGTTCCACTTCATAGACTTCGTTGGTGGCTACCAGGCGGATCTTCATGTGCCTGGTGATGCGGCCTTCCATCACGCGCACCAGCACCACCGCGCCGCGATAGATGTCGAACCACGAATCAAACACCAGCGCCTGAAAAGGATTCTCGGCGCTGCCCTTTGGCGGGGGAATTCGCTTGACGATCGCCTCCAGCACATCTTCCACGCCGATACCGCTTTTCGCGCTGATCATCAGCGCATCGGCGGCGGGGATGGCGAGTACGTTTTCGATCTGCTCTTTCACAAAATCGGGTTGCGCCGCAGGCAGGTCGATCTTATTAATGACCGGCAGAATGGTGAGGTTGTGCGAAGCGGCGAGGAACGTGTTGGCGACGGTCTGCGCTTCGACGCCTTGGCTGGCGTCCACAACCAGCAGCGCGCCTTCGCAAGCCGACAGCGCGCGTGAAACTTCGTACGAAAAATCCACGTGGCCGGGGGTATCAATCAGGTTCAGGCGGTAGGTGTTTCCATCCTTCGCCTTGTAGTGCAGGCGAATGCTCTTGGCCTTGATGGTGATGCCGCGCTCGCGCTCCAGATCCATCGAGTCCAGCACCTGCTCGTGCATCTCGCGCTGCGTCAGTGCGCCGGTCATTTCCAGCAGGCGGTCGGCAAGCGTGGATTTGCCGTGGTCAATGTGCGCGATGATACAGAAATTGCGTATGAACTTTGGGTCCATTCGTGTCCGTTACCGCCAGGATTTTTCCTGAGGGTGTTTCTGAGTGTTCGACGGCGGGCCTTGCTGCCAGATGAGTGCCGCTCACCCTGCTCGAAAGCGTGCCGCGTAAACATCTAGTTTGCCATAAACGGCACAGGGCGTCAGCCCGGGCGGCGAGCTCATTCACTTGCAGCGTTTTAGAGCCACAGCGCTCAGCGCTAGCGATTCGCGACCGTTCCATTCTGGGTCACAGGCCAACTGGACAGCATTTGGCGCCGCAACTAAATGGAGGACAGGTCTTGGTAGTTCAATCAAACCGGGACTTTCGTCCTATAGGAACAAACACAACAAACCTGTGAAATAGTCATTGGGTTCCGGCCACCCGCAGCCCGTGTCTGTCAGCAAGACCGATGGGCCAGGCACAGCCCCAATCCGTGTAGACAAAACGATCGCGAGCAGCAATGAAATCTATGAAAAACGATTGTAAGCAAGGGTGTCAGCAGTGGGGCCGCACGGGGGGATTCAGCCTGGTTGAACTCATGCTCGTTGTGTTCATAATGTCGATTATCGCCGCGTTCACAGTCCCTAATATCCTGTTAACGATTTCCAACATGAAATTGCGTGGCGCGGGCAACGATCTTGCCGGGCTGATGCAACAGGCCAGAATCCTGGCTGCCAAGAACAACCCGGTCAATCCCTCTGTGTACGCCGTTCGATTCGCCGTGCAAAACGGTGCGCAAGTTGCGTATGTGGATATGAACGACGACGGGGTCTGGAATCCCAGCATATCCATCAATGGCGTAGGTGTGAGTGAACCCATAGTTGGGTTCAGCCCGTCGGTAACTCCTGCCACGGGAGCACCAAGCGGGGCCGGAGGTCAACCAACGCCGTATGTTCTGGTGGGAGACAGCAGCATTGGGACGCCGTTCAACAACAGCAACACTCTTGCATTCACGTCAAGAGGCTTGCCCTGTGATTTCACCAACCCGCCGGCCTGTTCCTCTCCGGCACCCAGTTACTTCGTTTATTACCTGACGGACACACGAATCGGCAGGCCTGGCTGGGCGGCGGTGGTTGTGACCAAGGGTGGAAGGACAAGAGTTGTAATGTGGGATGGCACAAAATGGAACTAAAAAAACGAAATAAGTGGTCAAAACAAAGTGGGACGTCTCTCATCGAGCTGACGATCGCCTGCCTGGTGCTTATCGTGGGCGTTCTGGGAGTCGCGACTCTGATTCCCATCGCGATTGGGGCAAACTCTAGGAACCGGCAACAGAGCAATTCGACGGTTATCGCACAGATGGTGATGGAAAAAATATTGAGCGTGCCTGCCGGCACCTCTCCAGTCCTCGTGCTTAACGACTGTTTACCCAACGCCCACAACGTCAACACCTTTGGATCCGCAGGGGCGGGGTCTGGAGCAACTCTCCTGCCGTCGGGCGACGTGAACTTCAACGCGGCTGCTCCGGCAGGTTACAGCGTGCTTTATACCGCGTGCGCTCCTACCGGCGGGCAATCCGTGTACGACGTCCGGTGGAACATTCAGGCTCCCTCCACCTACGTCAAATTAATAACCGTTTCAGCGAAGTTGAGAGGAAGCGGCACTGACTTGAAGTACTTCTCTCTGCCGGTGACCATTCGCTCCATGGCCGGACAGGGGAGTTAACATGAAGAAGAAAAAATTGCGGAACAGTCGGCAGCGCGGGTTTTCAATGATCGAGCTTACGATCGTGGTGGGGATTCTCACAATCATCGTCGCAGGGATTTTTGCACAGATGGATCAGGCCCAGCAGCGCGCCTATACCGAGCGGATCAAGCTAGACAACATGCAGGAAGCGAGAGACTTCGTCGACCAGTTCTTTCGCGACATCAATGAGATCGGCTATCCGAACGTACGGATGGTGGATATCACCAGCGGCTCGTGGAACCCCGTGCTCGCTACGCCCCCAACGTACGCCTGGAACAACCTATACGCCAATGACAACCGGGTGGCGATCGGCCTGGTGAGAATAGACAACACCGAGATTCGCTTTGAGGCGGATACCAACGGCGACGGCAACGTCCAAAGCGTTCGTTACGCAATCAACGGCAATGGAAACTGCGCGCTCTGCCTGCAACGCAGCCAGGTCGACAAAGTCGCGGGTGACCCATTGAACGCCCAACCGCCAAACTGGGGAACAGAAGTCAACGACGCGTTGAACCCCATTGTCTTCACTTACTTCAGGGCTGATGGAACTCAGATCCCGTCAGCATCCTTGCCTTTGGACATCAGCACCCAGGCAGGCGCCCAGACCCTCGCCTTCATCAAAACAATCAAGATCAGCCTCCTGATCAGCAACCCCACAGTCAGGGATATCAAGACAAACCAAGTAATTCAGACCTCATTCGAGGGAGAAGTCTCCCTGAACAATTGTTCGATGGCCGCCTCGGGCCAGCCGATGTCCTGCTAGGAGAACATTCATGATGAGACTTCAAAAAACAAAAGCCAAATCGTCCGAACGAGGCGTGGCCCTGATCGTCGCTTTACTGACATTGCTGTTGCTTAGCGCCATGCTAATGGGCATGATCGTCACGTCCAACTCGGAAACCAACATCAGTTCGAACTTTCGCGATGAGCAAACGGCTTTCTTCGCCGCAAGAGCTGGGATTGAGGAAGTCCGCGACCGGCTGCGACCCACCGCCACAAACCCCCTTTCCGCAACCACTTATTTCACCACCTCACCCGCACCGCTGCCTGGCGCGCCCAGCGGTGTTCTCTATATCATAAACCCAACCAATGGAGAAACGGTCGCTCCCTGGCTGACGAATGGAACCAATTACCCGGATGACGAGATCTGTAAGGAAGTGACCTGTGTGGGCGGCGTACCCACCGGAGCCTGGGCTCTGCCTGCGCAATCGGCAAGCAACAACTATGCTGCTGTGCCGGTCCTCTCTTGGAAGTGGGTTCGCGTCATGATTAAGCCGAACAAGTCAGACACGGGTTTGGCTCGCGTCACCTCCGTTGATGGTCTGATGAACGGTAATCGTGTTTGTTTCAACGGTACAAATGAACACACAACGGCGGCGACGAGCTGCCCGGACAAGCCGGTGTATGAGCTGACAGCTTTGGCGGTAACGAAATCTGGTTCACGCCGTATGATTCAATACGAAATCAGCCAATCCGCTCTTCCCCCGATACCCGGAGCGTTTGTCTTTGACGGTCCAACCCCGGACTTTACCACCAATCCGAACTCGGCCGCATTCGGAGTGGCTGGCATGGACACACACACCGGTCCGAACGGCGGGGCAGGATGTCCTGCGGCCGCGAACGAGCCCGCGCTCGGAGGCTATAACGCCGCCAGCACAACCAGTTTGCAGAACCAGGTCAACCGGCCCGGCAGTTACGCGGGCAGCCCCTCCGGCATAGCGGACGTAAGCTCCCAATTAGGACCGTTGGCCACGGTAGATGGTTTGAACAGTCTGGTCAGCTCGGTCACCACCATGGCAGGTCCCAACGTCTATGGGAACAGTCCACTCCCGAGTCCATCTACGCTGAATCCGGGTACCATTGGGCCACCTCCAAATCCTGTAATTAATGTCGTAAACGGAGACTATACGTTGCCGTCCTCTGGTTCGGGGATTCTCTTGGTCACCGGGACTCTGACCATGAATGGGAATCCCAGCTTTAACGGGGTGATTTTGGTAATCGGGAAAGGGAACGTCCAGAAGAATGGCGGAGGAAATGGCACGCTGGATGGTTCGATGCTCGTTGCGAAAATGTACAGCGACCCGGGCACCTGGACGCACCCCATTCCCTTGGGTTCAAACAATCCTCCTGGCACACCGACTATTGCCTGGAACGGCGGTGGTAATGCCACAGTTCAATACGACAGCTGCTGGATCAATTACATGTCACAATCGCTTCCGTTCCGGACCATTACGGATCGAGAACTTATTTATTGAGATGAACGAGCTGATTAGCGAAGGATTCTGACTAAAACAAGCGGCAGAGGCCTTAGTACCTACCGCACCCCACTTGCCGAGCGTTTAAAGCGCCGGTTCGAATGTGGGGTGCGTTTTTCTTTGGCTCCTTTGCAATCCCTGAGCCTGCCGTAACGCCCCTCTTGCCGGATTGCCCAACGCGCCGCCACTCTGCTTTTGGCGGCGTCTCACCACGGGTATATAGTGGAATTGGCGTTCAGAGCGCCCCTTGTGGCGGTGAACGCTACCTTGCACGAAACCCGGCAAGAAACCTAAGGCAAATCCCTGATGGCCGCAGACGTCAGCAAACAGCTGGAGCGGGCGAAAAAATTTCTTGAGAAGAACCGCGTCGAGGACGCGATCGAGGCGTATCTTGCCGTGCTCGACGGTGCCCCGCAGAACCTGGAGGCTTCGCAGGCGCTGGGCGATTTGTACGCGCGGCTGGAGCAACCGGATCGCGCCGCCGTCTATTACGGCCACCTGTTCGACCTGCTGATCGATCCCAAGGACGAGACCAAGGCGCTGGCGA
>Ga0210384_10008431_pt1 | contig 10742 bp, 8 predicted proteins | sample IncBWH2MmetaG_FD_160574 | JGI IMG/M metagenome (GOLD analysis project Ga0210384, IMG submission 160574) | Forest soil microbial communities from Barre Woods Harvard Forest LTER site, Petersham, Massachusetts, United States - Inc-BW-H-2-M | ecosystem: Environmental > Terrestrial > Soil >...
GGTTGGTGGCATTGCCACAGATCCATTTGAAGCGCCGGTCCCCAGCGCTTGCGTACTGCTTTTTACTGAACGAAGCCATCATCTAGTTTCCAAGACGGCGACTGATGGTGACGGCCTTTTCAACTTGGCTAGAATTAAGAACGGACGTTACAGGCTAGTTGTTAAGGCATCCGGGTTCTGCTCTGCGAACGTTCCGATTGTGGTAGGGGCTGGGGCTGGTCGCAAGCGTCTAGCGTTGCACATGAAAATGGGGGAGATAGACTCTTGCAGCTATGGTGACCTCAAATGACACTACAAATTCACTGGGTAAACTCGGGGACAGACGGGACGTTTCCGTAGGCCTTGCTGCGCATGGAGACGATGACGCCGGTACAACGGGCGCTCACCCTGCCCAACTACCGGCACCCACCATTCCCAAAATGGGAATCCCCCGAAAATAAAGTTCTCCAAGTTGGCAGAGCACGCTTTTGAACAAGTTCAAAATATCCGCTAACCCCTGCTGAATCAACCGCTTTCCGGGAAATTTACAAATTGTTCCACGTGGAACAATTTTTCGGAACAGTCTTCCCTGCCGGGCGAACTAGCTCCCTGCCCTCTTCAACCCATCCCTCAACACCGCCCGCGCCGCTTCCTCCAGAGGGAACCCTTCCAACTCCTCCCGCGTCAGCCACCGCGCCTCAGCCGCATCCGCGCCTGCCCGCAGCTCTCCGGACACCACGCGGCACAGCACATCGATCAACACAAAATGAAACCGCACCCGCCCCGCTTCATCCCGAGCCAGTTCGTCCCCCCGTACTTCATCCTTAACGACGCGGTCAAACACACCCAGCACGCTCCCCGGCCCGGAAGCAGGCTGGCCGCTGATGGTGCTCGCCGTCCCCACGCTGCCGCCTGCGTCCACTACCAGCCCAGTCTCTTCCAGTGCCTCGCGCGCTGCCGCCTCGCGCACCGTCTCGCCGAGTTCGACTAACCCTCCGGGGATCGACCACTGCCCTTGCAGCGGCGGCCGGCCACGCTTGATGACCACCACGCGTCTTTCGTTCGTCGAGGCATCCACAATCACAGCGCCGACACCAACCAACGGAGCACTTGGATATTCGCGGGACATGGCAGGATTGTAAAGTGATGGCTGTCGGCTGTCAGCTATCGGCTTGGAGCTAACCACGAAGGCAATGTTGTAGAGTTGTCGTTAGGACAAACCGTCCGAGACAAAGCACGAATGACGAAACGTAAATCCAAAGGCGCCTACATGATCTCCGCCGTGGCGGAGATGTATGGGATTCATCCGCAGACGCTGCGGCTGTATGAGCGCGAGGAGCTGCTCAAGCCCTCGCGAACCGAGGGCAACACGCGGCTCTACACCGAGGAAGACCTGCAGCGGCTGGAGTTCATTCTGTCGCTGGCGCGCGACCTGGGCGTGAACATTGCGGGCATCGCCATCATTCTCCAGATGCGCGAGCGCATGGAAGAAATGCAGCACCAGATTCAGGATTTCGTGCAATATGTACAGCGCGAGGTGCTGCCTCGGGCAGCAGCAGTGGACCCCGCAAAAGGCGCGCTGGTGCCGATGCGGCGGGTGATCGTGCCCGCAACCGCGAAGAAAAAATAGACTTTCGGCCCTCAGCGATCGGCCCATAGGCCGAAAGCTGACAGCCGAAAGCCGATAGCCGCATGCGCTTCGAACTCTTCATTGCCGCTCGTTATCTTCGCGCCAAACGGCGTCAGGCGGTTGTTGGACTCGTCACCGTGATTTCGATTCTTGGTGTGGCGGCGGGCGTGGCTTCGCTCATCATTGCGCTGGCCATCAACAATGGGTTCCGGCAGGATTTACAGGATCGGTTGCTGGGATCGACCTCGCACGTCAATCTGCTGCGGGTGGAAAGCGACGGTATTCACGACTGGCGGACTCTTCTGCAAAGCCTCAGCCAGCAACCGCATGTAGTGGCGGCTGCGCCAGCAATTTACGAACAAGTCTTAGTTTCACGCGGGGCGCGGGCGCGTGGAGCTGTGTTGAAAGGCATGATTCCGTCTGAGGAACGGCGGGTGAGCGATCTGCTGAAGTCCGTGAAAACGGGGTCAGCGGAGGAGTTGGAGGAGGGGGCGAGGGTGAAGGATCATAATTTTCTCCCTCCAAGCGTACCGTCCGACTCCGATTCCTTGGAGGTGGTGCGCGAGCGGATTGCTGAGATGCCGCCGATTGTGCTGGGCAAGGATATGGCCGCGGACTTAGGCGCCACGGTGGGCTCCGTCGTGCTCGTCACCAGCCCTCAAGGAGAACTCACGCCGTTCGGCATGGTGCCGAAATACATTCGCTTTCGCGTGGCTGGGATTTTCGACTCGGGCTTTTATGACTACGACAGTTCCTGGGGGTTCGTCCGCCTCTCCGATGCGCAGCAACTGTTTGGCCTCGGCGATGTTGTTTCCGTCCTGGAATTCAAGATCGACGATATTTATCGCGCCCCCGATGTTGCCAGGGAGCTCGAAGCGGCGGCGGACAAGGGCTTCATGGCCACGCACTGGATGGAGCAGAATAAAGCGCTCTTCCGCGCGCTGCGCCTGGAACGCCTCGTCACGTTCATCACTATAGGGCTGATCGTATTCGTAGCCGCCCTCAATATCCTTATTTCGCTCACCATGATGGTGATGGAGAAAACGAAAGACATTGCCGTCCTGATGTCGATGGGCACAAAGCAATCCCAGGTACGGCGCATTTTCATTCTGCAAGGCATGTTGGTGGGAGTGGTGGGGACTGCCTTAGGCCTCGTTCTCGGCTTCGCGTTGTCCTGGGCCGGAGCGCACTACCACCTGATTTCGCTCTCCGCCGAGGTCTATTCCATCGACTATGTACCCTTCGCACCACACCTGATGGACGGGGTCATCGTTGCCCTGATCGCTGTAGCGGTTTCGTTCCTGGCGACGCTTTATCCTTCGTCTTCGGCGGCCAGAATCCTCCCCGCCGAAGCCCTCCGCTATGAATAGAACGTTCTCCGCTGTCGGCTTTCGCTGGCGGGGCGCCCGCGCCACACGAGCCCATACCCACCCCCAGTGACTCTCGTCACGTTGCGCCGTCCCCAAACGGGTTTACAGTGGCTTCAGTAGCCGATTCTTTAGGTTAGGGACGGAACTTCGGTGGCGCCTTCGTGATCTAATAAAGCATGGGGGCTTCACCGGAAGTGAAAGCTTCGACGGTAGGCTGGGCTGCTGCAGGAAGATGTGACGGCGGAGACGCAAGTTGCATCTAACGGAGCAGGCCGCAATCCTCGAAGTTGAGGGACTGGGCAAGACCTTCCGCTCTGGAGCGGGGGAGATTGTGCTCTTTGACAACCTGTCTTTTCGCGTTCAGCAAGGGGAAATGCTGGCGCTAGTGGGAGAAAGCGGTGCGGGCAAGAGCACGCTGCTGCATATCCTGGGGGCGCTGGACCGTCCTTCCCGTGGCAGTGTGAAGTACTCGGGCCTGAACTATTCTGGTATAGACGTGGGGACGCTGGCCGAGGAGGCCGCGGCCGAATTCCGTAACCGCGAAATCGGCTATGCTTGGCAGTTCCACTATCTGCTGCCGGAATTCACCGCGTTGGAAAACGCGGCCATGCCTCTATTGGTTCGGGGCATGCGGCGAGTGGAAGCTGAGGAGCAAGCCGCCCAATGGTTGCAGGAAGTGCGTCTGGAACAGCGCGCGCATCATCGCGCCGGTGAACTTTCCGGCGGTGAACAACAGAGGGTGGCTCTGGCGAGGGCATTGATCACGAAGCCAAAGATTCTTTTGGCGGACGAACCAACTGGTGATCTCGACGGCCGCACGGCGGACGCAGTGTTTGAGCTGATTGCGCAATTGCATCGCGAGCACCAGTTGACATCGCTGATTGCGACACACAATTTAGGATTTGCTCGGCGCTGCCATCGCGTGCTGCGATTACACGAAGGTCACGTAAAGGAAGTGACGCCGGAGTCGTTGCCGGTTTAAAGGCCGCCGGCTTGAGAATTTGGATGTGACAGAATGCAGAGGCTTTTGAATTTTGTAGAACATATGAATTTACGGAGAGACAGGCAAGCTGGGGAACCCTAAGAGCTATGCCTTGGCACTATCGGGGACTTGGGATTCTTGGCAGCTTGATTGCATAATAGAGGTTGAGTCCAGGAACTTCCGAAGGGTGGCGCAGGGCCGCCGGGGATGGGGTTTCAGGAGAGGGCGAAATGTTCGAACGTTATACGGAGAAAGCTCGGCGCGTCATTTTCTTCGCACGTTACGAAGCCAGCCAGTTTGGGTCTCCCTACATCGAGACCGAACACTTGCTGCTCGGTCTGCTGCGCGAAGATAAGGCCCTCACCAACCGGTTTCTGCGTTCGCCCTCCAATATTGAATCGATCCGCAAGCAGATCGAGGGACATACCACGATCCGCGAGAAGGTTTCGACTTCGGTCGACCTGCCGCTGAGCAACGAATGCAAGCGCGTTCTCGCCTATGCCGCTGAAGAAGCGGAGCGACTCTCGCACAAGCACATTGGTACTGAGCACTTACTTTTAGGATTGCTTCGTGAAGAAAAATGTTTCGCCGCGGAGATTTTGCATGAGCGCGGACTGCGCCTTTCTACCGTACGCGAGGAGCTAGCCCGCACGACTCAGGAAAAAGCTCAGCCGCAGCGCCAGCGTGAATCTTCTTTGTTGGCGGAATTTTCCCGCGATCTGACGCAGGCTGCCCAGGATACGCAACTCGATCCGCTGGTTGGGCGCGACGGCGAAGTCGACCGCGTGATTCAGATTCTCTGCCGCCGCACCAAGAACAATCCGGTGCTCATTGGCGAACCGGGCGTGGGGAAGACCGCGATTGTTGAAGGCTTAGCGCAACGCATTGCCGACGGCGACGTGCCTTCGTTCCTGGCTGACAAACGCATCCTCGCGCTGGATCTTTCGCTGATTGTCGCAGGCACAAAGTATCGGGGCCAGTTTGAGGAGCGTCTCAAGACCATCATGAAGGAACTGATGGAGTCGCAAAATTCCATCATCTTTATCGACGAGTTGCACACGCTGGTGGGTGCTGGATCGGCGGAAGGGTCGCTCGATGCCGCCAATATTCTAAAGCCGGCGCTTTCGCGCGGCGAAATTCAGTGCATCGGCGCGACGACGCCGGGAGAATATCGGAAGTCCATCGAAAAAGACCGTTCGCTCGAGCGCCGTTTCCAGTCGGTGAAAGTGCCTCCGCCGAACGAAGTGGATGCCACCAAGATTTTGTTTGGCATCAAGGAACGCTACGAGAAATTTCACGCCGTCACCTACACCGACGACGCTATCAACTTCGCGGTCTCGCACTCGAACCGCTACATTCCGGACCGCTTCCTGCCCGACAAGGCTATCGACTTGATCGATGAAGCGGGCGCGCGCGTGAAGCTGCGCCAGACCACGATGCCGGAAGAAATCACGGAAGTGCAGAAGCGCATCAAGTTCATCGTGCACCGCATGGAAAATGCCATCGCGAATCACGAATTCGAGAAAGCGCGCTTCTACTCCGACGAAGAACGCAAGGAGCGCGAGAATCTGCGCGCTCTGCGTGAGAAGCATCATCTCGACGAATCCTCCGGCGGGGTGGTGGGCCGCGAAGACATCGAAGACGTGGTTTCGCGCTGGACCGGCGTGCCGGTCATGTCGATCAAGGAAGAAGAATCGGCCAAGCTGCTGCGCATTGAAGAAGAGCTGCACAAGCGCGTGATTTCGCAGGACAAGGCCATAGTAGCCCTGGCCCGCGCCATTCGCCGCTCGCGCGCCGGACTGAAGAGCCCGAACCGTCCTATCGGATCGTTCCTGTTCCTCGGGCCCACGGGCGTCGGCAAGACCGAAGTCGCGCGCACGCTGGCGCAGTTCATGTTCGGCAGCGAGAAGTCGCTGATCCGCTTCGACATGTCCGAATTCATGGAGAAGCACTCGGTCTCGAAGCTGATTGGCTCACCTCCAGGATACGTAGGCTACGAGGAGGGCGGACAGCTCACCGAGCGCGTGAAGCGTGCTCCGTACTCTGTCGTCCTGCTCGACGAAATCGAGAAGGCGCACCCGGATGTCTTCAACATCCTGTTGCAGGTGTTCGAAGACGGCCACCTGACCGATGGCCTCGGGAACACGGTGGATTTCAAGAACACCGTAATCATCATGACGTCGAACATTGGCGCGCGGCATTTGCAAAAGCGCGAGGGGCTTGGCTTCCAGTCGTCCCAGGCGGAAATGGTGTCCGACAAGATCGAAGAATTGGTCAAGGGCGAGGTTAAGCGTACCTTTAACCCTGAGTTCCTCAATCGCCTCGATGAAATCATCATCTTCGGCGCGCTGGGCGAAGTCGATCTCATTCAGATTCTGGAACTCATGGTGGCGCAACTGAACCAGAATCTGGCGCAGCGTTCGATCACTGTCACCGTGACTGACGAAGCCAAGCACTGGATTCTGGCGCAAACGCTCGGCGACCGCAGCTACGGAGCCCGTCCGTTGCGCCGCGCGCTACAGAAATACATTGAAGACCCGCTCTCGGAAGCTCTCATCCAGGGTACCTTCACTATGCGGCCTGCCTTCATCGAGGTCTACCTCGGCGGGGAGAAGCTGTTCTATCGTCCCGTGGACTCCACGGAAACTGAGGGCGTGTTGCTGTATAAAGACTAGATCTTTAGTTTCAACACACAATAGCCGCCAGTATTCTCTGGCGGCTTTTTGTATGGCGCGGAAGCCCTGGCTTCTGCCAAACTCGGCACTCCACAGTGGGTGGACTACGTGACGCTTGCTAAATTGGATGGGCAGTGGAAGATTCTCTCGGTTGTGCAAAGGATCGACAAATAGAGGGCGTGACAGGAGCGAGGGCTTACTGGAGTGAGGGGGACGGCTTTTGGTCGGGCTGTGTCGATGTAACGTAGACGACCTCAAGAGGTGCAGACTCAAGAGTCCTCGACTTGAAAGCGGCGTCCATTTTGCATCCGTGAGAGTACCGCATCTCCCACCACGTGGCAATCAGTTGAGCGTGCTCATCGGCGCGGAAACGTTGGCACGGCCACGACCCCTTGGTGGCACATTCGATAACGGCCCTGAGTTTCAGATCCACCCATTGCCCGGACAGAAGCTCCATGTGCTGCGAGCGGTTGTTTGGGGTTGCAACGAGGGAGGCTTTCCCCTTCAGATAGCTCTTTTTCTCTCGGTCATTCAGGGTTCCCAATGTCAGATCGATGGAAACACTTTCATAACTTGTTGTTCCTTCGGCATCAGGCTCGGGTTCAATCGGCGGCGTCTCCCAAGGAACTAGAACCGACTGATCGCCAAGGTTTTTTAGGCGGATGGTAACTATCATCGATGTGCCGTCGTAAACCAAACGCGGATCAGCACTGACGATCTCAAGTTGCAGTTTCTCGGGAACCTGTCGCACGATCACACCGTCAGCGGGTATATGCATACAGCCGCTTTCCTCAGCATTGTGATTTAGAAAATTGGCGGGTGTCGCTTCAGAAGCTGCCGGGGTGGGCGATGTGGGCGTACCAGGCATATCAGTTAGATCCTTGGTTGCTACCAACTGGGCGGCAGCGTATCGCGCAGTGAAAAGCATTAGCGCGAGGAAAATAAGCGATTTGAATCTCCCACTCTTATCCAAGGGTATCTCCGGTGACACTAATTCTAGCTCAAGTTCCAAGGCAGAAGATTGTTGTAAATAGGCGAACAACCCATCTGAGAACCCTAACTCTCTGCCGACGCAATATATTCCCCAATCAGTCGTTCCAGCTTGGCCAGCAGCGCGTCATTCCCCTGCCGTGGATACCCGGCCAACTTGTCCCGAAAATGTGGCAGGTTGAAGAGAAACGACTCCACTCGTTCCTTGTTGAGCTCTTCCCAGTAGGCGCCGTAGCCCGCCTTGTCCAGCCAGTAGGCGTTGAAGATCTGCTCGAACTGGTGCTCCACGGGAACCGCGAGATAGGGCTTGCCCAGGTGAAGCGCCTCCGTCACCAGCGAGAAACCTGCGTTCGCAATGATGGCTTTGGTGGCGATCAGGTCGGCGAGGAATCCATCCAGACTCGGCTTCTTGAAAACGATATTGCCTTCCTGCCCTTCGCGCCCGAAGCCATAGGCGACAAACGAGCAGCGCACTCCAGCCAGCAGCTTCGCCAACTCGGGCGCTGGTGAAGTTACATAGACCAAGACATGATCTCCCTGCCGAGGTTTCGCTTTTAGAATGCATTCTCGCAGAATCGGCGGAAACAGAAACGTGTTGGGCTTTGTGATCTTGGCGTCAAAGAACGATGTCACCAGATAGGCATTCGCGCGCGGAACCATCAGCCGCGTTACCATCTTGGCGGCGGCCGCATCGCGGCGGTACTGGCTGGGATACGTAACATCGATATTGGTCAGGCAATGCTGGTTGTCGATCGAAATCACGGGAAGACGCTTCCGCCTCCCAGCATGACAGGAAAGCGGCTCAAAATCCGTCACCACGAGATCGATTTCCTTCTCGTCGATCAGGTCTTTCAATCGCGATACACTGGCCGCGGTCTTGCGGGCGGTCAGCAGATTCTTCGCGATCGTACGCTGGTAGCGCACTTGATTGTTCACATATTCGATATGCCAACCGGTGATCTCCGTGACGTCGAAATCCTTGCGCAGGTTGGCCAGTCCGCGATCAAACGAGACGACGTGGACAGCGTGCCCCCGTTGCTGGAGATGAGAAATCACTTCCTTGGCGCGCGTCGAGTGGCCCGCACCTTCGCCGTTTACTCCGTAGAGAATGTTTGCCATGTGCTTGCGGAAGTATATCGTGCGCGGAAGTCCCCGCCCTGTCGCTGAAGAACGCGACAAGGACGGGGCACCCTAAAGATTTGGTTTGGGCCCTACTTTTCCCACGCCGTGGTCAGGAATAAATACCGCTCCCGAAGCTCATCCTTGCGCGCTTCAGGATGCTCGGTTAAATACAGCACCTGCCATCCGCCGGATGCCCCGTAGGTCGGCCACTTTGGCAGGCCTTCGCTGTTCGGATCGCCGCTGCGCGCGAAGTTTGCCCAATATTTCTGCATCTGTGCGCTGAGTTCCCGGTCTTCCGGCATCCATTCCACATGCTCTTTGGAGTCGAGTTGACCAAACACGTATTCAATCTCTGCCGAGTGGTACGCCCTCCGTTGCGATCCTTTCGGACCGGCGGGCAGACCGAGATCGTAGCGATAGCGATAAACCGGCTGCTTGCCAGTGCTGGATTGCGCTTCCATCCATCTCCATGTAGACCAGGCAATGAAGTTGTCACCGTCGAAATCTTGCATGGAACGCTGGGCTTGCGCTTCTGTAGCCGCTGGATAGAGGCGGAGGAACTCCTCCGCCCTCTCGCCAAACTCATTCTGCGCGGTTGCCTTCAGCCTGTCCGCAGTGGGCGTCTGCGCGGACACCTCGAAGCTGCCCTCATCGTGATTCCATCCCGCCAGCAGGGGAACGTCGTTCTGCTTTCCAGCAGCAAAGATTGCTGGCACCGATTGCGGCAGAAAATATCCGTCAACATCCGCGTCGAAAGCGAAATTGTTGTCTCCTCCGGGCTTAAAGAACGCGTCGAGCAGCTTCTGCGCAGGCACTGCGCGCAACTCCGCCAGAGTCTGTACTCCCAAAATCGAACTAGCCAGCTTCGAATCTTTTACTTCACGATCAGCGAGCGGTTGGAATTTCAGTCCGCTGCGGGAAAATGCGCCGCCGCTTTCCCCAATCGCCTTGTGAAAAAGCCCTTTTGCCAGCGGCGATGCCATGAGCGCGCTCACCGAAAACGATCCCGCACTCTCGCCAAAGATGGTGACGTTTCCGGGATCGCCGCCGAATGCCGCAATATTTTCCTGCACCCATTGCAGTGCCCCTACCTGATCCAGCAAACCGTAATTGCCTGCCGAATTCCGCTCCGACTCTTTCGCCAGTTCCGGATGAACAAAGAAACCAAAAATGCCCAGGCGATAATTCATGGAGACCACAACCACGCCGTGTTGCGCCAGCACCGACCCATCCTGCCTCGGTTCCGAGCTGGCACCTGCGGCGAATCCTCCTCCGTGGATCCAGACCATGACCGGGAGTTTGGAGGGAGAGGCTTTCGCGGGCATCGAGACAATCGAGGTCTGGGCGTTCGGTACCCCGACATTCGGCGTCCAAATATTCAGCGACAGGCAGTCTTCGCTGCCCCCAGGATCGCGGAAAACCATGTCATCGTAGACTCGCCCCTGCATGCAGCGCGCTCCAAACTCCGTGGCCTTGCGGACTCCGGTCCACTTCGAAGGCGGCGCAGGCGGTTTCCAGCGGAGGTCTCCCGCCGGCGACGCGGCGTAAGGAATTCCGAGAAATGCTCGTACCGCACCAATTTCCTTGCCTTCGACAATGCCAGAGGCGGTCTTGACTTGCAGCGGCACCTGCATCGACGACTGTGCGCTTACGGCCATGGCTGTGGCTAGCACTCCGAATAAAACAAGTGATCGAGGAAGCATCTGCATTTCAGCACGATCCTTTCGTCTCGAAAAACACTCGTGACCCTGCACTGCGCTAGACACCGAATTGTAAATGGAATTACGAGATTGCGAGAACGGCACGGCTGGAAGTCGTGCCCTTCAAAGAGGTTATGGTTTACTCAATGGGCTTTAGTGATATCAGAAACTAGCTTAAGGCTCTTCTGCCTGCGGTACCACCGAGTGCCCATCCAGAAAGAACGTCACTGCGCCATCCACATCCGTCCGGTAAGCGGTGACACTCCTGTTTTCAAGCCGCTCCAGTACGTCGAG
>Ga0210384_10008432_pt1 | contig 10742 bp, 8 predicted proteins | sample IncBWH2MmetaG_FD_160574 | JGI IMG/M metagenome (GOLD analysis project Ga0210384, IMG submission 160574) | Forest soil microbial communities from Barre Woods Harvard Forest LTER site, Petersham, Massachusetts, United States - Inc-BW-H-2-M | ecosystem: Environmental > Terrestrial > Soil >...
GGCGTTGTCTCGGTGGCCGGCGGCGGCGGCGGAACATTGACGCGCGCCTGCTTGGGATGGCTGCAGGCCGTGAACAACATTATCGCGAGTATGAGGATCAGGAACATGACGACGCGGACGACGTGACTGCAACGACGGGTACGGCAGGGACCTTGCGCGATGCGGTCTACTTCTGCGGATGCTGCTCCATGTAGTCGGCGAATTCGGCCAGCTTTTGCGAGGCGGTGCGCAGCGCCTTGGTGGAGTGCGAGCGCACGGCGGGAACGACTTCGTCGTTCAGATACTTGATGAACTCGGGGATTTCCTGTTCCAGGCGTCCGGCGGCGTCGCTGATGGTCTTGCCGACACGGGCGGACGCGTCTTCCACCTTGCGGTTGAAGTCGTTCATGGTGCTCCTCGCGAACGGGCGTGAATCGACTCACGCGAATGTTGCGGATGCCAGGCCCGACTATTATTTCGTGGCTGGCGCGCGGGGTCAATGGCTGCGTTGCTGATGCTGGTGGTTCTTGGCGGATATGGGTGGGTCAGATGTGCGATTGGCTGCGGTAGAATTCCGCCTTCAGTGATGAGTCCAGGACAAGGAAAAAACAAAGCCCGGCTGCGTGAGCCGGAGTTCGGCGAGAAGCTGCTCCGGTGGTATCACGTGCACGCGCGCGATTTGCCGTGGCGCGCGCGGCCAGGGGCGAAGCCGAGCGGCAATGCGTACCCGGTGTGGGTGTCGGAAATCATGCTGCAGCAGACGCGGGTGGCGGCGGTGATCGGGCACTACCACGAGTTTCTGCGGCGGTTTCCGACAGTGGAGAAGCTGGCCGCGGCTCGGGAGGCGTCTGTGCTCGCGGCATGGAGCGGGCTGGGATATTATCGGCGGGCGCGCATGCTGCATGCGGCGGCGAAGGTGGTGGCGCGGGAGTTCGGCGGGACGTTTCCAGTGAGCTCAGAGGGATGGCGGGCGCTGCCGGGAGTGGGGCGATACACGGCGTCGGCGATTGCCAGTATTTCTTGCGGCGAACCGGTCGCGGTGGTGGATGGGAACGTCGAGCGGGTGCTGCAGCGGGTTTGGGGTAAGAAGCTGGCGGGCGAAAGGCTGTGGGCGACCGCGGATGGCTTGCTGAATCGCGAGCGGCCGGGGGATTTCAATCAGGCGATGATGGAGTTGGGCGCGACCGTGTGCACGCCACGGGTGCCGGCGTGTCTGACGTGTCCGGTGGTGGAGTTGTGCGCGACGCGCGGGGAGATGGCTGGCGGGGCGAAGGCGGCGCGGCAAAAGAAGCGGGAGATTCACTACGCGCTGGATGTTGCTGACCGGGCCGTATTGCTGGTGCAGCGTCCGCGCGATGCGCGGCTGATGGCGGGTATGTGGGAGCTGCCGGAGATTCCGTCAGGGGCTAAAGCCCCTGCCAATGGGGCTGGCGAGACCGCAGCGCTGAAAGCGCTGCGCCACCCAAAAGAGAGTTCTGCTGGCACGCGGGAGCAAGGCCCTCGAGTCAGGCAAAAGCAGGTTCCTCCAGCTCGCTTTGCGAGCCGTCGGAATGACGAAACCAGCAGGAATGGCAGGGCCGCGGCGATGATCCCAGAGCCTTGCCTCACGTTGAAGCACTCGATCACGGTGACGGATTATACGGTGCGGGTGTGGCGCATGCCTGCGCCGAACGAAGTGCGCGGCAAGTGGGTGCCCGTGAATGAGCTGGCGCGGGTTGCGCTTACCGGTGTGGCGCGGAAGATTCTGGCGAAGGTGGGGTTGCTGAAGAACGCCCGTGGATTTCAAGCGCGAATGGTCTAGACTATTTCGGTATGACAAAGTTGCGGCGAATCTCGATCGGAATAGCGGTTGGTAGTTTCTGTCTGGCGGTTGGTGCGCGTTGGGGTCTTGCTCAGACCGGCGGCGCTGAAGCACCGCAGCCGGAGGTTGTCTTGACCAAGCTGGTGGGGCCGACCTATCCACCGCTGGCAAGGGCGGCGCATATTGCGGGCGATGTGAAAGTTAACGTCCATGTTCGCGCGGACGGGAGCGTTGCGTCTGTAGAGTTATTTAGTGGCCATCCCATACTGGCTCCGGCGGCCGTCGAGAGCGCCACGAAGTCGGAATACGAATGCACGGGATGCGCGGGCGAAATGTCTTATCAGCTAACCTACACATTTGCTTTCATCGACGACATGACGCCCTACAACAAGATCGAGGAGCGGCCTACCCGCGCAGCGAAGTGCCTGTATTTGTGGAAATGTGGCATCGTGCGCGTGAACACGTTTGATTGGTGCACTGCAAATGTTCCGCCTCAGATTACTCAATCACCCAGGCACGTGAAGATTCTTGTGTTTCCGGTGTGCGTCGAAGTGGAATCTTCCGTGTCCGCCTCTCGTTGATCCTCGGGCCGCACAAAGATTAGGGCCGCATCGGTTGCCTGCATGAACCCGCCGTGCCCTCTCAATCATCGAATAAAATGAGGAAGTTTCGCTGAAGAGGAGAGATCGATGGCGGCGTTGGCAACGGGAACGAAGGCTCCTGACTTTGAGCTTAAGACTTTAGACGGCAAGGATTTTTCTCTCCGCGAGGAACTGGCTCGCGGGCCGGTGGTATTAGCCTTCTTCAAAGCTTCCTGCCCCACGTGCCAGTATGCGTTTCCGTTTCTGGAGCGGCTGCATAAGGCTTACCAGCAGAAGGGGTACACGCTGGTGGGGGTTTCGCAGAACGACGCCAAGGAGACGGCCGCGTTCAATAAGGAATTTGGCATCACATTCCCCATTTTGCTCGACGATACGCGCAGCTATCCCGTATCGAACGCCTATGGCCTGACCAACGTGCCCTCGATTTTCTGGATTGCGCAGGATGGGGAGATCGAGGTTTCGAGCGTTGGCTGGTTGAAGGCGGACTTCGAGCAGATTGCCGGCAAGATGGCTGCGGCGGGCAAGACAGCGCCGGTGCCGCTGTTCAAGCCAGGGGAAGATGTGCGCGACTTCCGCGCCGGTTGAGAGTCGAAGAACTAGCGCCGGGTCCGGCGCAGGAACAAGCCAACCACAGGGGGCACAGAGGAACACAGGGTAACCCTGCTGGTTTGGCACGGAATGTCCAGGGGTAGGTGCACCATCGTGCACTCCCAGGCGGGCCTCTTTTGCGACTGACCGATGGCCTTTCCTTATACAATTCCACAAGATTTCATCCGAACGGGTTGTGCAATCAAGGCGTTCCCTGTAGTGGTGTGCCACGCGAGATCCTTCGCTCCGCCTGAAAAACGGCTGCGCTCAGGATGACGTCGACACCTAAAGGGAGTCCGGTTGTAACGGGAAAGCCTTCCAGCCGGGCCCTGCCCGGTTAGGGGAGAAACCTACCGATGCGAGCAATGGCGAGGATCATTTCGGGGTGTCTGATGGTGTGCCTGAGCGTGCCGGCGTGGACTGAAGGAGGGTCAGCTGCCGCGAAGAGCGCCAAGACGACCTCGGTGCGGCTGCCGGGCGCGGCTTATTCGGCGCTGGAGACGATTTCTCCCGAGCGCATCCGCTGGCATGTGCGCTATCTGTCGCACGATCTGCTGGAGGGGCGCGGCACGGGGCAGCGCGGAGGTGATATTGCGGCGGAGTACATCGCGACCCAGTTTGCCGAATATGGACTGAAGCCCGCAGGCGATCACGGAACTTACATGCAGAAAGTGCCGCTGGTCGGGATCACCACGGAGCCCGGGACCACTTTCTCGCTCATCCCCAAGCAGGGCGAGACCATGAATCTGAAGCCACTCGACGAGTACGTCGGGTATGACCAGACCCAGCAGGCGCAGTCGGAAGTGGATGCCGAGGTCGTTTATGTGGGCTACGGGATCGAAGCGCCGGAGTACAAGTGGGACGACTACAAGGGCATGGACGTACGCGGCAAAGTGCTGCTGATGCTGGTCAACGAGCCGCCGTCGGATGACCCGAAATTTTTCAAAGGGAAGGCCCTCACCTACTACGGGCGCTGGACGTACAAGTACGAAGAGGCGGCGCGCAAGGGCGCGGTGGGAGTGCTGCTGATTCATCAGACGCAGATGGCGAGTTATCCCTGGGAAGTGGTGCGGAATTCGAACTCGGGGGAAAAGTCATTCCTGAAAGCCGACGGACCGGCGCTGCAAGTGGCGTCGTGGATTCAGCTGGATGTGGCGAAGCGGCTGGTCTCGGCGTCGAAGATGGATGTCGACAAGATGATGCAGGATGCGCAGTCGCGGGACTTTCATCCGATAGCTTTGGGGGCGCGGCTTAAGGCGCACATGGTCAGCAAGGTGCGGAATTTCGAGTCAAGCAACGTCGTCGCGATGCTGCCCGGTGGGGATCGCAAGGTAGCCGATGAGGCGGTGATCTACACGGCGCACTACGACCATCTCGGGATTCGCCCTGATATGCCGGGGGATAACATCTACAACGGCGCGCAGGACAATGCCACCGGATGCGGCATTCTGCTGGAGCTGGCGCGCGCCTATAGTGGAGCGGCGCAGAAGCCGCGGCGGGCGATCCTGTTTGCCGCGGTCACGGCCGAGGAGCAGGGGCTGCTGGGGTCGGAATATCTGGGCAAACATCCGCCGATTCCGGCGGGAAAGATCGCTCTCGATTTGAACTATGACGACGTGAAGCCGCTGGGCGCGCCCGAAGAAGTGGAAGTTTCAGGCGCGGAGCGGACCACGTTTTATCCCGAAGTCGAGGCCATGGCCAAAGACTTCCGCCTGGCGATTCGTCCGGACGCGCGGCCGGAGGCGGGACACTTCTATCGCTCCGACCATTTCAGCCTGGCGCGCGTGGGCGTGCCGTCGTTTTCCATCAATGAAGGTATGAAGTACAAGGGCCATCCCGAGTCGTGGGGGATGCAGCAGGAGCAGGAGTACGTGGAGAAGCACTATCACCAGCCCAGCGATGAATACCATCCGGAGATGGATTTCACGGGCGATTCGGCAATGGCGCGCTTTGGATTTGCCCTCGGCTGGGAAGCCGCAAGCCTGACCAAGCTGATCGGATGGCAGAAGGGCGACGAGTTCGAGGTGGTGCGGGCGAAGAGCCAGCAGTAGCCGCAGGCACCGCGGGCATCGGCCCTCCAGGGGCTAAAGCCCTTAGCGCTTTAAGCACGTTAACGCGGCCCTGAAGGGCCGCCCTTCCATGAAAGACCAATCGACCGAGCAAATTGAAGGGTGCGCATCATGGGCGAAACCCTACGACTGCGCATCGCCCCCCTCGCAACCCCACAGCACGTAACCTAGGTAACTTTAGCCTTTCCCGCCTGCGTGCTAGCCTCGATATGTACGTTGTAATCAGCAACTTCCGAATCCTAAACCTGCCTGAATGCCGAGACTTCCTATCTTTCGGTTGGGCGGAGCGCCGGACAAGCCTGCGCTGCCGAACCTGGCTGCGTCTGCGCCACAGATTTCGCTTGAAGGCCTGGCGGTCGGCGTCGATAACCTGCGCCACGACGTAGTGCTCAGCCAACGGTTCGTGGAGGCCGCACGAGCGCACATCGCACGACTGATCGCCCGGCACGGCGATCTGGAGGGGCCGCTGGCGGCCGAGGCCCCGGTTTCAGCCCAGGGACCGTCGTGGATGCGTACCCAGGCCGGCAGGCCGGTGCAGACCAAGGGCGATGCCAACGACTGGAAGGCGCTGCTGACCGAACTGCTCGTGGCCTCGTTGAATCGCGCCAAAAAGGAATACAAACTCGGCGTGGACCTGCTGGCGCGGCTGGCAGTGACGAAATTCCTGCGCACGGAAATGAACCAGCAGTTCCTGCAGGTGGTGGAACGCTGCCGGGTCATGCTGAAGGGCTACGACAACATGCGGCAGTCGAAGGCGCACGAGTACCGGGAGCGCGTTGCGACATTTCAGGTGCGGAAGAAGATCATCCTGCGGAAAGCGGGCCAGGACATTTTCGAGACTCTGCGCGAAGTGGAGAAGAGCACGCTGGCGCGGACGCGGCGGTCATTGTTTGGGGAGGAAACCAGCGCCACTACGTACTTCTCCTATCCGCTGTTCGTGAACCGGCTGCTTTTCTCCGAAGACGGGCGCGACGACTATCTGTGCGCCGAGCACTACGTGATGCTGGGCAACTGGGACCGCGACCCCGACCGCTATGGCCGGATACGGGAGATCGTTTCGGGATTTCTGCGCTCGCTCTACGGCGAAGAGACGACTGCCGAGGCCATTGACGCCTGGATGAACGTGCCGGAGAATGCGCGGCTGCTGGTCGGCACGGGGACGCCGGAAGATTCCGACGAGGGCGCGAACCAGCAAGAGCGGCTGGAAACCTGGGTGCGCCTGCTTGAAGACGAACGCGTGATGGAAAACGTGATTGCCTCGTATCACGTGGTGCCGCTGCTCAGCGAATACGCGCCCCGCATCAACGCGCAGCAGCTGAAAAATGCGCTGATCGACCGCACCGAGTGCGACCGCGTGGAACGCATGATTCAGGACTACGGCAAGCTGACGCCTAACAGCCTGTACGCGGCGGTGGCCAAGGTGGCGAGCTGCCGCGGTGCCGAGCGGGCGAAAGTCGCGGCGCGATTCCTGGCCGATTTCTTCCACTATCACCGCGACTTCCGGCGGCTGGAAATCCTGAATACCGCGCTCGATTCGGTCAACCTGGCGACCAATCAGCGTTTGCAGGAATTGTCGCGGGTGAACGGCACTCTGTACGAGTTCCTGCTTCCCGCCGAACAGGCGCAGGGCGAGACTGATCGCGTGCTGCGCCATGTGGTGCTCAAGGCCGATGTTCGCGACTCGACGCGGCTGACGCGGTTGATGATGGAAAAGGGGCTGAATCCGGCGTCGTACTTCAGCCTGAATTTTTACGAGCCGGTGAACAAGCTGCTGGAAAAATATGGCGCGAAGAAAGTGTTTCTGGAAGGCGACGCCATCATCCTGGCGATTCTGGAGCGCGAGGGCGAACCCGGACTGGCGGTGAGCCGCATGTGCGTGCTGGCGCGGGAAATCATCGAGATCGTGCGGGGATACAACGAATTGATGCAGCGCTCTGCCATGCCACAGCTGGAGTTGGGCCTGGGCATCACGATGCAGGAGGCTGCGCCGTTGTATCTGATGGACGGCGAGCACCAGATCATGATTTCCGAGGCATTAAACGAGAGCGACCGCCTGTCTTCGTGCAATAAGCGCGCGCGCAAGGTGATGGAGCCGATGGGCGGGCCGTTTCACGTGTATGCATTTCAATCCGCGGAGATGGATGAGAACGGGAACCCGGAGGATGTGATCCTGAACTTTAACCTGGGCGGGATTCGCATGAACGAAGCTGCGTTTAAGCAGCTGCAGCAGGAAATTACTTTGGAGCCGCTCAAAGTGAGGCTGCCTCCGGCGCTGGCTTCAGCGGAGCGTGGAGAGTACCGGCTGTTCAGCGCAACCGTGCCGGTGGACCACGATATCTTCCGCAAAATTGTCATCCGCGCGAGCCGAATTCCGCGCATCGAGACGGCTGATTTCTCAGTAAAAGGCTGGACCGAGCGGCAATACTACGAAGTCTGCACTGATCCGGTGATTTACGCGGCGCTGGAAAAGCGGAAGGGTGCTAGCGGGTAGAAGGGCGGTCGTCGGTCTTCAGTCGTCGGCCGTCTCTATTTTCTTCCATCATCCAAACTAACTTCTAGAAACTGGTTCCCACCTGCGTAGGGCGGAATGGAATCTGGAACGTCGCCTCGACGTCGACTGGAGCGCCGTTCTTGGTCGCGGGATCGAACTTCCATTGTGCAATGGCTTCTGCGGCGAAGCGGTCCAGGCGGGGATCGACTCTCTGCAGCACGCGTACGCCGCTGACGGTGCCGTCGGCGTGGATGATGGCGTAGAGGATCACCGTGCCCGATACGTTTGCGCGCATGAGATTCAAAGGGTAGGCCGGGTCCACTGTGCGTGTAACCTTGGGTGCAGTGATCTCTCCCTCAGGCGCGTTGGAGGCCAGGTACTCGGCGCCGTGCTTTTCCGAGTCAGGCTTGAGTTCGGAGAAGCGAACGATCCAGCTGCCACCGCCGGAGTTCAAGTTCGGTAGGCTGAGGTTCAGCGAGTAGAACCTGCGCGCGCCGAAGATACCACGCTCGGGCGCGGACAGAAGGGCTGAGTTCCCGGGCTGCAAATGAATTGCGGGAGTGACGGCCACGCGCGGACGCATGCTGGGTGCGGGATCTGGGCTGGGCATGCTCCGCGGCGCGGGATCTCCTGCGACCGCCGAAGGCGCCCCGTGCACGACTCCAACATAGAGGCCTGCCGGCAGATCACTTTTTTTCGATCCGCGTGCGCTCGCGCCCGCAGGGCCTGCCGACGAAGAAGCTCCTCCCGAAGAACCCGGCGATCCGGACGCGCCCGCGTGACCTTCGGGCGTGGCAGCGAAAGCGCCGCGCCGGTTTCCCGTTGGTGGATCGGGCGGGGCGCCCACGGTCGGATGCAGGCTCAGCGCGATCATGCGTCCTGGTGAGCCAGAGGATCCTGCTGCAGCCAGGGATGGCGGGGGAGGAACCACCTGCGCGGTTCCGGCCATTGCAGCGTTTCCTCCGGGTAACGCCCGCTGTTCGGCGACCGCCAGCTCCGGCGCGGGAGCAATCACATCGCTATGCCCGATATTTAAGTCGCCTGACTTTTGACTTCGCAGCTGCGCCGCCTCCACGCTGGGTGGTGGCGCCACGACGGACGCTTGCAGATTCGGCTGATCGCGGCGCTGCGGGAGGTGGGCGGCGTCGGGCGGCGGGGTCACGACGGCCGTTTCCACGCGTGGCGCGAGGCGTGCGATTTCGGCAGCGTTCACCACAGGGGCCGCAGGAATGTCGAGGCGCGGCTTCACGGGCTTGTCAGCCCAAGCCACAATGTTCGGGAGTGGAACATTGTGCTTCAGTTTCACCTGAGGCGGCGTAACGATGGTTTGAGAGCGATTGTCGGCCTCGGGCGGAACCGAGATGATGGGCTGGCGCGAGAACTCGGGATCCGGCGCTTTGGGAGGCGCTGGATCTGCGGCGCGCGTGTCCAGCGGAGGCAGGTATTCCGAAGCCTGGTAGTAGACGACTTGGGAGTGGTCGAAAACCGGCGCGGCTGCGGCTACAACGCGCGGCTGCAATGCGAAAAAGCGGGTGAAGGCGACGATCAGTGCAAAGACGGCGAAATGGCACACGATCGATTGAAAAAAACCACTCCAGGGAAGCGGGCGCCGCACGAAAACGTCGGGCCAGAAGGGCGCAGGAGCCGATTTGATTTCGAGATGCGGCGGCTGGTTCGGAAACAGCAGGTCGCGCAAATTGCCGAAGAAAATCCGCGGCCAGGAAGGCAGATCGACGAGAAGCCGAGGAATGGCCTCGGCGACCGGCGGCTCGGGGAGTGCAGCCATCGTCCTATGGTAGATGCAGGCGGGGCAGTTGGGATAGCCGGAAGGACGAAAAGTTGTGCAGAATCCGGGTGGGCCTCGCAGGTTGGGCCACACGCGGACGAAGAAGACGGATCGGGCTTTGGCAGGTTCAATTGGCGCTGGATCAATCTGCGCCCGTGCGATCTTCAGTAGTTCGATCTTCCGGTACTATGGAGACGGAGCACAGTCTCGATGCAGAAAGCGAACTTCGTTCTCGCAGGTGCGTTGGCTATCGGTGTTCTGTGGGCGATGGCAGCGGGCCAGTCCGCCCAGCCCACCGGCGCACAGCAAAGCGCACCCGGCAAAGATGCGACCGACTCTCGATCATTTTCGGGGATGTACACGTTCCTGAAAGAAGGCGAATTCGTGCAGGTGACGATCGAGGACGAGGGGCATGTCACAGGATTCGTCTCGCGCTACGGCGACGGCGAAAGCGACAAGGGCGCGTTTCTGGATCAGTTCTTCAAGACCGGCAAGCTCGAAGGAAACAAGCTGACTTTCACCACCAAGACAGTCCACGGATTGTGGTACGACTTCAAGGGCACGGTGGAACGGGGCGACGGAAAGCAACCCGGCGATGAGGCTTATTTCCTTTTGAAAGGCACGCTGATCGAGAGTTTGAGCGATGCCAACAAAAAAGTCACGACACACTCGCGCGATGTGACGTTCAAGATGTTTCCGCAAGATGCGGAGCAGGCGGCGGAGCCGCGGAAGTGAGTGCGACCTTGAGTTCCTGAGTCGCGCGTTGCGAGTACCGAGTCCCGAGCGGGAACGGCTTAAATCTAAGAGCTTTATCGCAGAGGACACAGAGATCGCAGAGATCGCAGAGAAATCGGTTTTTACTCGGGACTCGCAACTCGGGACTGACAGAGCTACTGTCCGGCGCGGACCGTGGAGAGATTCAACCGGCCGGGGGCTTTCTTGAATGCGCCTTCGTGGCTGTAGACCAGATCGGGGCCGTTGTCGGAGTGGGATGAGGCTTCGGCCAGGGCTGCAGCCAGCGCGCGATACGCCCTGCTGATCTCCGGACCTTCCTGCAGAACCACCGGCGCACCGTGGTCAATGGCGGGAGAGACCGCCTGGAACGCGTTGGGAACCTTCCACAAGACCTTGCAGTTTGTAACCTGCTCGACATCCTCGTCGGTAAAGCCAGGAATTTTCTTGTAGCGGTTCAGGATGATGCGCAGCCGGTTGCGGCCGGTGCCTTCCTCGAGGAAAGCGTGAATGCGTCCGGCACTCCACAGCGAAACCACATCGGTCTGGGCCACGACGAGCACGGCGTTCGAAAGATCGGAGAGCAAGCGCGTGGTCGGATCGAGGCGGCTGGAAGCATCGACAACGACGAAGCGGTAGTGGTTGACGAGCAGATCGAAGAGCCGCGCCAGCTCACCCGGCGTGGGCTCCGTCG
>Ga0210384_10008434_pt1 | contig 10738 bp, 9 predicted proteins | sample IncBWH2MmetaG_FD_160574 | JGI IMG/M metagenome (GOLD analysis project Ga0210384, IMG submission 160574) | Forest soil microbial communities from Barre Woods Harvard Forest LTER site, Petersham, Massachusetts, United States - Inc-BW-H-2-M | ecosystem: Environmental > Terrestrial > Soil >...
TCGGATTCAAGCTGAATGGCCGCGAGTCCTTTATCCCCGCCGGTGCAGCTTGTGCGACCAGGCCGAGAGTCGGTCCCGGCACACCGTACTTTGAGGACGCTTCCTCCGTGTTCCGCGTCGCTTTGACAAGGTTCGATTTTGAGGACAGCACTGCGCAACAACGCGCTGGGGATCTGGCGACTTTGCTTGGCGAGTCTCGCAAACAGGACGCACTCACGCTGTGGCATCTGCTGGCGCGTGTCGACGAGGAGAAGCGAGGCCTGGTTTACGATCGGTTGCGAGGACTTGCGCCTCCTCCTGCGAGTGTCACGAAGGAAGGAATCTTGCGTCTCGATGAGACGATGCTTGATCTCTGGTGGAACGCCCTTGGGTTTGATGATATTTCGGTTTGGCGACAGTGGGAACGTTCCTGGTCTGGGGCGGCCACGCCGGTTCGCGAAAAATGAGCTGGAAAGATATGACCGCTTGATCATTGCATACGCCTCTCTCCCAATCTTGCACATGGCTGGTTAACACTCCGCTTCCCGCTGGCGTCTCTTTAAATGTGGGATCAAATCAGCGAAACAAGGAGATTCCGGAACATGAATTCACTGGTATCTGCGCGTCTTGCGACCAGAATGGTGGTAATCCTGGTTGGACTTACAACCTCCGCACATGCGGGACCGCCTCTTATCTGTCATCCCATTGAAATCGGGCAGGCGAAGTCATTGCCTTGGGTTGATTGGAACCGCAAAGTGAGCGGAGACTATGACCTGAAGAACCTCACTCGGGACACTCTGGCGATTCTCGATTCGAGCACCCCCGTGTTGGTGCGCATGGAAACGCTACGACGGGCCACAATTTACGCTCGCCAGGACCCACAAGTAGCGAAAGAGCTGCTCACGCGACTTCAGGGGCGTGCGGCGAACTCAGACGCTGCTGGACACCCCGACGCTCTAGCATGGTTCGATGTCGGCTATCTCACCGAGACCTACAAGCAATGGATCGGCAAAGGCGAACCGAATCCCGCTACTGGTCTTGATGGATATGGCCTGATCGAGAAAGCAATCAGCTTGCGCGGGCAGGATCCGGAGATGGAATTTGCAGATGCCCTCGTCACCCTCAAGGGTCCCGAGAACGCTCACCAGGATCACGTGCGCAAGGCGATGGCAGGCGCGAAGAACGATCCTCTTCTCGCCAGGAACCTGGCGTCAAATTTCAATCGCCAGACGATCTCCGAGTTGCTGACCAACCCGCCCGCAGGAAGGATTTAACCAATGAACTCGTGGATAAAGAAGTCTCTCTCAAGAACAGAAGCGAGACTCCGGTTTCCTCGCGTCTTCGCTCTCGGGATGTTGGGCTTGGGTCTCGCGGGCTGGCTCATCGCAGATGAGGGGCGCGCTTCCCCTGACCTGACGGTCCACGAGTGGGGAACGTTCACCGCGATTGCTGGCAAGGATGGTCGAGCGGTGGAATGGGCGCCATTAACCGGGTCCACCGATCTGCCCCGATTCGTGGAGCATCTCAGCGACGCCAACTTCAAAATTGGGCTGCGCGGCACGATTCGCATGGAGACGCCGGTGCTGTATTTCTACTCTCCACGCGATGTGAGCGTGTCCGCGAAGGTAGCATTCTCCCGGGGAATCATCACCGAGTGGTATCCCCATGCGCATCGCGTTCAGCCGAGCGGAGTCGTGCGCAATGCTAACTTGAGTCAGTTGCAGACTGATGGCAGCATTATGTGGGATGGCGTCGCCGTTTCTCCGAATCTAAGGGGCGAGTTCCCGCGCGAAGTTGCGGCGAACCGTTACTACGCCGCCCGCGAGACTTCTTCCGCGCTGCTCCGAGTCAAGTCAAATGCAGGTGAGCAGCAGGAAAAATTTCTGTTCTATCGAGGAGTTTCAGACAGTCCATTACCGCTATCCGCCAAGTTGGACGCCGACAGTAAATTCGTGATCAAGAGTCTCAACGAAGGCGAAATTCCGGCCATCATTCTTTTCGAGCGCCGGGGTGAGCGAGTCGGCTACCGTTTAGCGGGAGCTCTACGGGATGAAACAGTGCTGGACCCTCCAGAGCTGACCGGCAACGTGGATGCTCTCTGCGGCGATCTGGAAGGGATTCTTGTTAATCAGGGCCTCTATCCAGACGAAGCCAATGCCATGGTGCAGACTTGGCGCGACTCCTGGTTCGAAGAAGGTAGCCGCCTGATCTACATCGTGCCGCGCGGATTCATCGGCAAGGTTTTGCCACTCACGGTGAATCCTGCACCGGGACAAATTGTACGCGTTTTTGTCGGCCGACTTGAAATCGTGACACCCGCCACCGCGAAGGCGGTAAAGACAGCCGTTGCTTCTGACGATGAAGTGACCCTAAATAAGTACGGCCGCTTCCTGGAACCGATTCTCCAGTCCGCGAGGTAAAAGCAGGTCGGGGCGATTCGATTCGCCAAAGTGGTCGATGACTGAATTCTCTGAAACCAGGGAATTCGTAATGTCAGTTGGCCAGAGATAACCACGCGGGTCCTTTTGACGATCGTGCCCGGATGACCGGCTAACCGGAGATTCAGGGCCAGAAGGCGGCTTGTGGGAAGTTTTGCTAGCGACAGTGGACCGGATGCCGACGACACGCCCAGAATGCGTCAGCCATCATTGGGCGGGGCTCTTCTTTGTGAGCTCTACGTAAAAAGAAATCGTGAATTCTGGCCTACCAGCGTAGGGGTCGAAATCCATGGTATTGAAGGCGAGCGCTTCACCGATCAGACGACCATCCCGCAACGAAAGCGTCAAACCTACCTTGTCGGCATAATTCTTTACATCGGGCGTGGGCATGGTGCCCGTGAACATTCCAACGAGGCGGTGTTCTTTGATGAAAGGGGGGACGGTCGTTAGCAGAGTTTCTAGCTGGTCCCCCAGTTCTACATGAACATGGCCGTCCGGTTGAATCGTGACCATAAGCGGAACGGATCCCTGCCAAGTTCGCGCAGTTCCGGTCCAGGTTCCCAGGAGTTCGGCTAGCAGCGGTAGTTGCGTTTCGGGACCGGGCGACGCCGATTGTGCTGGCGCTGGGGCCCCTGCCTTGAGAGCTGCAGCGTACTTCGGCAGTATGGCGGCAGCTAGGTGCTGCACAATGTCTACGAGGTCGTCTTCGACGATGCCCTGGTTGATGAGGACTACGATTGCCAAGTCTTCTGTGGGGAAAATCTCCAGTGTTGTTGTGGCTCCCAAGCCGGCTCCCTCGTGGCTCAGAACCGTATAGCCATGGTCGTCAGGGTCAATAAACCAGCCGAGACCATATGATTTCCGACCGAGCATGGTGCCTGCAGATGGAACGCCACCCGTAGCGGGTTCTTTCATCAGGTCCAGTGTTGCGTCCGTTAAGATTGCCCGCTGATCTGGTAGATGATCCTTCAGTTGAAACATTCCGAACCGAACTACGTCATGTACGCTGGACCAGATGGTTGAAGCACCAGGAGTGTCGGCCGCGAAAGCAGGCAGTCTGCGATTTCCATTGTCGTATCTTGCTACGGCATAGTCCTCCAGTCCAGGTCCGATACCGACGCTCGTATGAAATAGGCCTAATGGAAGAAAGACCCTGTCTCGCATGTAATCCTTCCAATCGAGCTGCGAAACAAGTGCTGTCATGTAACCCATCGCGCCGTAGCCAAGATTTGAATAATCGAAGTACTGGCCTGGGGGATTCACCAGCGTGCCGTAGCGACGAATGGTATCCGCCATTGGTGGTACCTGATCCCCGTTACCGAGGAGGTTGACGGAGTGAATTGGCAGGCCAGAAGTGTGGCAGAGGACCCGCCTCACGGTTGCGCCGGAAGCGTCGCCGACTATGGCGGTGAGAGGCGCGGAGCCCAGGTACTCGTTGATCGGATGATCGAGGTCGATCTTGTGCTGTTCCACTAGTTCCATTACGCCGGTTGAGGTGTACGGTTTCGTCAGCGACGCGAGTGCATACACTGTGCCCGGCGTCGCGGGGATCATCTTCTCGCGGTCGGCCCAGCCGAACGCTTCTTCCCAGATGATCTTGCCATCCTTAGCCACGGCTACGCTGACCGACGGTAATTGCTTTTCGGTAATCGTTTTGTTGATGTAGGCGCGCACCGCCGCGAAGTTGTATTGAGCTGTCGACGAGGTGGAGTGCGTTCGCTGAGCAATAGCCGGGCAAGTTAGCAGTGTCGCAAGGAAAGCCGGCATCAATCGCCCGGCGGCAATGGTCGACCGACATTTCCAAACCGAACCCATAGCAGCGTCTCAGATGGAACCAGCAATCTTCCTCACCCTGATGTCTCCCTTGTCGGAATGGACCTCCAAGTGTCGTCCGCCGCCGTTAACCGGCCCCCGCACGGTCGATCCTCCTCCGCCGCCAACCACGGCCATTGGGAAATCTAGGCGCACATTCCCGTTCCCGCTGGTAACGTCAAGCTCTGTAGAGAAGTCCTCGGGCAGTCGAAGGTCAACATTTCCATCGCCCGTTCGCAATACCCAGTTGGAATTCATCCTGGAGCCAGGATCTACTTGGACCGCGACGTTGCCCGTGCGGGTGTGAAGGATTACCGCGGTGACAGTGCCGTCGACCTGAAGATCTCCGTGTCCACTCTCGATATCCAGAGTCCCACGAATTGCAAGTGCCGCAATGTTGCCGCTCTCCGTATGGAGTCTCAATTTGCCTTCCGCATCCTTCACCATAATCGACCCATTTCGCGATTGCACATCGATATCGCAGCCCAACGGAACCCTGAGCTCAAGAACTCCCGAGTCAAAACCGGCTCTCCACTGACTCGGGAGGCGAACGTCGAGTTTCACCAGATTCTCGGACTTACGATCAGTAACCGCATCGGAAGAAATTGTTCTGTCCGCATAAAGCACCGCCTCGATGTCTTTCCGATCCGAAGCGTAGACACGAACATCGGTATTGTTGCTGTCGACTTGGACTTCTGGCCGGCCCTTCAGACTGAAACTCTTGTGCCAGGCGACCGTGGCGGGAGATGGAACGGCTAAGGAGAGCAGAGCGACAGCAGATAGCAGGAACATACCTCGCCTCCGAAGCGAAGGTACGTAATACTGAAGATGAAAGTTCCAGCCCTTGCTCGGGCAAGGCGACCGCAGGGCGGATTCCGGGCAATCCGGAAGTTGTGCCGAGCCGGAAATCGGCTTCACGGAAATCGGCAGTGGTCTCCGCCGGCTCCAATAGCTTCCGGTTTGCCCATAAACCACCCAGAACATCTCCGGAAACTCAATTGGCCCGCGAGTTTGGAGAATTACGGAGGACGATCACAGCCTCTATCTTCCTGCCTTGATGTTGGAATGCGTACACTCAATAGTGATGAAGGGCTTTCACCGCAAGCGTTCGATTGCCTTCTGGCTGCTGCTGGCTGAGTTCCTTTTTCTTCCAGTAAGGTCCGTGCTGGCTGAGGCGGCGAACAGCCTGCCCAAGCCGACCGACTACGTCAACGACTACGCCCATGTGTTGTCTCTCGAAGGAGCTACGCGTCTTGACCGCATTTGCATGGAGCTCGACCACTCACAGGCCAATGCGCAGTTTGCCATCGTCACCATCCACACCCTCGAGGGTGATGACGCTGCGGACTATGCAAGCCAGCTCGAAGACAAGTGGAAGATGGGGAAGCAGGGTTCGGATCGGGGCGTGCTGGTGCTGTTGGCCGTGGACGATCACAAGTGGCGGATCGACGTCGGCTACGGCCTCGAGGGAATCCTGAACGACGCCAAAATAGGCGACATCGGCCGCTCGATGGTTCCATACCTGCGTGCCAAAAACTACGACAACGCTGTCCTCCTCGCCGTGGGTCAGCTCGCGCAAATCATCACCACCGATGCGCACATCACGCTGACCGACGAGCCAGCCCTTGCGCGACAGCCGGCCAGTTCGAGGTCGTCTAGGGACCATATCCCTATTCCCATTCTTGTTATTCTTGTTTTTCTCATGGTTTTATTCCCGTCAACCATCCTGGTTTTATTCGTGGGAACCATTCTTCGGGCGGTGGTGGGTGGCGGCGGAGGGCTCCGCACGGGGGGAGGTGGCGGTGGCGACGACTCCGGCGGCGGAGGCTCCGGCGGCAGCGACTCCGGCAGCAGCGGCGACTCGGGCGGATCCGATGGCGGCAGTTTTGGTGGCGGCGGTGCAGGGGGAGATTGGTAGGTTCACTAGCTCTGACTTGCGGTTTTAACGCTGCGTTCAAGCGGCGTGTTGTGTTGCTATCAGGCGATTACACTCAGGACCCTATTCTGAGCCTCACTTAGGCGCGGCCTCGCACGGAGTCTTACGATATTCATCCAATTTTAACGTTGACGGTGGGAAACTCTACCGCGTGCCAAAGAAGCCAGAGCCGCGCCAATCCCATGAAGACAAGAAGGTTCAGAAGCTAGTAGAGCGCATCAGGAAAAAGCAAGCGCCTAAAGAACAGTCGATACCCCGCCAAGGAGACACGCCGAAGCAGTGACGCTATACCGTCATGGGGCAGATGGGGTGAGATCGCATTGTTTTTAGGGAACCTTAAAGCGAGTTGCTCACCCTTCAGACTCCCCTGTTCTTTTTCTCTCCGCACTGTGTGCAGCGGGAGTTAGGAAATCCGGCCTCCCTGTCAGAGTGAAGGCCGGATTAGTCCTATGCGGCCACTTGCTTACTCTTCTTGAGGAATGCCAGCAGGTCGGCGTTAATCGTTTCGGCCTCGGTGGTGGGCATACCGTGCGGAAAGTTCTTGTAGCTTTTGAACGTACTATTCCGCAGCAACTTTGCCGACAACGGGCCGGCAGCGACGTACGGAACGAATCTGATCGTCTTCGCTATGCATCACCAGGACCGGCACCTTGATCTTCTTGAGGTCTTCGGTGAAGTCTGTTTGGGAGAAAGCCACGATGCCGTCATAATGCGCTTTCGCGCCTCCCATCATGCCCTGACGCCACCAATTCCAGATCACAGGCTGAGAGGGTTTCGCGCCCGGCCGGTTGTAACCATAGAACGGTCCAGCGGGCAGATCGTAATAGAACTGGGCCCGGTTGGCGGCGAGTTGCGCCTGCAATCCGTCAAACACCTCCTTGGGCTGACCGGTCGGATTGGCCGCCGTCTTCAGCATCAGGGGCGGCACTGCGCTGATGATGGCCGCTTTTGCCACCCGGCTTTCGCCGTGGCGAGCCAGGTAATGCACCACTTCGCCGCCGCCGGTCGAGTGGCCGACATGAATCGCATTTTTGAGGTCGAGGTGTGCGGTCAGCGCCGCCAAGTCGTCGGCGTAATGATCCATGTCATGGCCGTCACCGGGCTGGGAGGAACGACCATGTCCGCGCCGGTCGTGGGCTATGACGCGATAGCCGTTTTTGAGGAAGAACAGCATCTGCGTGTCCCAATCATCGGCCGACAGCGGCCAGCCGTGGCTAAAGACGATGGGCTGACCTTTACCCCAGTCCTTGTAGTAAATCTGCGTTCCGTCTTTTGTCGTAATCGTGGGCATAAATGCTCTCCTTAATAGTTGCTATTTTTTTCTACCTTCAAGACCGACTGGTTTTGCACTTTACCAAATCACGCGGAGCGCCTCGGCATGGTTAGTTTTTGGAGCTTTCCTGGTTGGCTTCGCGTGCCGCTTTCGCTTGAAGTGCGAGTTTCGTTTCGATACGGTCTACGAGTTTTTGGACTTTATCGTCTTCGCGGTGCTGGGGGCGTAGCTGCTGGTTTGTCATGCGCACAGTCTGGCACAGGAGCGACGGCTTGACTACTCCAACCCTGTGGAATTCCAAACTGCACAGGAATTGATCTTCAGCGTACAGAAGAGGGATGGTTTTCCACCGAGAGGATTTGGAATGACGGTATTGCGCCAGACATAGATGGTGACTAAGGGCACGTTGCAAACGCTGAAAACCCCGGCTTACGCTGTCACATACCTTAACTCCATTTGCTCGGGTCACTGGGAATCAGACGAGCGGTTCCCAGTGGTCTGTCCTTAGACCTATCGGACTGTGTTGGGTGGCCGAGCCATTGCTTCTGCAGCCATCGCCCCGAGAGAAGGTACGCAACTGGAACAATAACGGCACAGCTGAGCGTGACAATATGATCAGCATTTCAAGCCATTTTGCGACTAAGAGCGCGTACTACGTCGACTGACCTAAGCCGCCGACCAGGTGGACCCTGGCCGAAGGTCCCAGTTCAACATGGCCTGCTTCAATTGCGAATCCACTTCGTCTGCAATCGTGATAATGTCCAAGAGCACCTTACTGAAATCCACTCTGCACAGATTGTTTTGTAAGGTGTTAAAGATACTGACCTGCAGGATTCGCGACTCCTCCACCATCATAGCCGCGGTGTAGCCTTGTTTGCGTCGTAGATCTCCGTGCTCGCGGGCAGAGATGGAGATGTCGGCGTTCGCGGTGGGAGGGAGGCGCAAACGGTTTACGAGGTCGACGATCAGATTGGGAAGATGGCCGGTTCGGTCCTCAAAGCTTAGCGGAATACAAGTCAGTTCTTCGTCGTGCTCCACCAGGGCCAGCCAATCCTGAATGGTGGCATTGAGGTCATGCTCCAAGATGGAGGCCACGCTCTCAATCGCCAGCTGGTTCGGGGTTTGAGGGTGCGCTATTTTCTCGTGGACGATTTTCCTTAAACTGGCGATTTCGATCGGCTTCACAAGGATTGCGTCAGCCTGCAAGCGGATGGCGGACAAGGCCTCGTCCAGAAAGGGATATCCACTGAGTACTAGCGTCACTGCTTGCGGGTGGGTGTTGCGCATGGCGCCGACGACGGTGAAGCCATCACCCGCATGAGGCATGTGCAGGTCGGATATCAGAACGTCAAAGTTTTCTTCTGCGATGCGACGGAGCGCGTCTTTTACGCCGGCCACTGCAACTACCTCAAACCCGTCGCGCTCCAGCGCCACCTGCAGCATTTCCCTCACGGCCCCGTCATCGTCGGCTAGTAGAACTCTGGGGATCACCATTTTTTCGTCCTTCCTCGCCACCACCTAACCTGGGATTTATTGGAAGATAGCGGAAACATCCTGATTTTGTCTGTTCACAATTGCACAAGGATAGGTGCATCTCTGTTACACACTTGATACCTTGACCTGCTCGCTGGTCGGAAAAGCGACTTATGTTCTTTTACTAACTTGGGAGTCTTTTTCTGCCACATACTACCCGACGCTACCGTATGGGCCTGTCAGTTTCTTTGGTCTCTCTCTTGGGGCGATCTTTTCGTGGAGGCTTTTATGTCGCCCAAGCCGCGAGCATTTGATCCCAAGATCTTCCTGGCTCAGGCCGGATTGGGACGGTCAATTCTGCAATATCCAAAGAACAAAGTGATCTTCGCGCAAGGAGAACCTAGTGATGCCGTTTTCTATATTCAAGAAGGTCGGGCAAAGCTCACGGTCCTATCAACGCGCGGCAAAGAAGCTACCATCGCGCTACTAGCAGCAGAGGACTTTATAGGGGAGTCGTGTATGACGTCGGACCAACCTCTGCGCATGGCGTCTGCCACCGCCATCACAGATTGCAGCGTGCTCAGAATCGAAAAGGAAGCGATGTTAAAAGTCCTTCACGTCGAGCACTCGTTTTCAGATCTTTTTGTCGCTTATCTGATTTCACGCAACAATCAGATTCAAGCGGACCTTGTTGATCAGCTGTTCAACTCAGCCGAAAAACGGTTGGCGCGAACGCTTTTGCTATTGGCCCGTTTTGGGAAGGAAGGGAGGTCGGAGAATGTAATTCCACAAATAAGTCAGGAAACTTTGGCGGAAATGGTCGGTACGACTCGGGCGCGAGTTAACTTCTTCATGAATCGGATCAGAAAGCTGGGGTTTATTCACTATAACGGTGGATTGCAGATTCACAGTTCGCTGCTTGACGTTGTGCTCCACGAGTGATGATCCACTACTGAAGAAATCCGTTGCAAAGTGTACATATTTGAACAGTTTCAGCAGTGGTGAATCAGTTTAGGTGCAAACAGGTCAACAGCACCGCAGGCCTGAGTTTCAAGGCGTCAGCCACCTGCTTTTTCACAGGTGCTGTTGAAAACAGAGTTCCGACCTAACGGGCCTCGAGCCGGAAAATCTCGCCCGAGGAAACAGAACTCCGTTTGAGATTGGAGCGAGAAGGGGGACTTGATCCCGCTCTCTAGGGTAGACCCAGCGCACTACGTTTGTGCATCCCGGCAATGCCATACAGCAGGAAACGAGGGACGGCGAAGGAAACATTTCGTTAGTCGCTTTTCCGACTCGCCAACCTGAGACTGTTGTGCCACACGGTCTCTTTCCTTCGGCAACGTGCTGACGGCAACTACAGGTATCGCGCTTTCCTTTGTTGCTCAACGCACAAAAAACACATGGCCGGGCATCGTCGGCCACAGCGTCGGAAATTTACCCGGCGACCCCTGTCTAAATAGGAGTTACTTCATGTACCCAGTTTTTCTGCAGCTCACTAGAACATTCCCGCTCACTTTGGGTCGGTCGCAACCAACCTGCGGTCACGATGCGGTTCTGTGCGGGGTTGACCCGTAGTAAGCTCACACTTCTCACCTGGTGCAGCGCCACAGGTGGGACAACGAACGGTGAGTGGTGACTTCTTACTTTTCATCGGGTCACACCAGTCTATTCAATTCCTTGCACAATTGGTTTAGACGATCATTCCTACCTATGTAGCTCCCCAAGTCAGCCTCGCTCATGTCGGTGAGCTTAACTTCGCTGCTTAACAAAACTGATTGGTGATCCAGGAGGCTGCACGTCTCGGCGGTTATCTCGCGCAACCTTGTG
>Ga0210384_10008435_pt1 | contig 10738 bp, 9 predicted proteins | sample IncBWH2MmetaG_FD_160574 | JGI IMG/M metagenome (GOLD analysis project Ga0210384, IMG submission 160574) | Forest soil microbial communities from Barre Woods Harvard Forest LTER site, Petersham, Massachusetts, United States - Inc-BW-H-2-M | ecosystem: Environmental > Terrestrial > Soil >...
AGTGGCGGCGCGAAACATCGCCGAGGTATGCAGGCTTTCGATCGGCGCCGCGATCGCGTTCGTCGACGCCCTCGAGCTGACCGAGCGCGAGCAGCTCATCGCGCGCGGCATCCTCAAAGAGATCCGAGAGCGACTCGAGTTCATGATCGACGTCGGCCTCGAGTACTTGACCGTCGATCGGGCCGCCAACACGCTATCCGGTGGCGAGTCACAGAGAATCCGGCTTGCGACTCAGATCGGCTCCAAGCTGATGGGCGTCCTTTACATCCTCGATGAGCCGTCGATCGGACTGCATCAGCGCGACAACCGCCGGCTCATCAACACGCTGCTGAGGCTCCGCGACCTCGGCAACACGCTGATCGTCGTCGAGCACGACGAGGAGACGATCCGGTCGGCCGACTACATGGTCGACATCGGTCCCGCGGCCGGAGAGCACGGCGGCGAGATCATCGCGGCCGGCACGGTGGCAGAGGTGTTGAAGGACAAGAATTCGATCACGGCGGCATTCCTGCGCGGAGACCGCGCGATTCCGATCCCCGCTCGGCGGCGTGTGAGCAACGGGAAGCGCCTGGTGATCCGTGGCGCGCGTGCCAACAACCTGAAGAACGTCGACATCGCGATCCCGCTGGGATGTTTCGTGGCCGTGTCCGGCGTGAGCGGTTCGGGCAAGTCGTCATTGGTCACCGACATCCTGAGCAGGAAGGTGGCGCAGTACTTCTACCGAGCCAAGGACCGGCCCGGCGCGCACAAAGCCATCGAAGGTCTCGAGCATCTGGACAAGGCGATCGACATCGACCAGTCGCCCATCGGCCGCACGCCGCGCTCGAACCCGGCCACGTACACCGGGATGTTCACCTACATGCGTGATCTTTTTGCAAGTCTGCCCGAGGCGAAGATGCGCGGCTACAAGCCGGGCCGTTTCAGCTTCAACGTGCGCGGAGGACGGTGTGAGGCTTGTCAGGGCGACGGGATCATCCAGATCGAGATGCATTTCCTGCCGGACGTTTATGTGCCATGCGAGGTGTGTCACGGAACGCGTTACTCGCGTGAGGTGCAAGAGGTCAAGTTTCGTGGCCACTCGATCTCGGACGTGCTCGAGCTGACCGTCGACGAAGCGCTCGAGGTCTTCGAGAACGTGCCGAGGATCAAGACCAAGCTGCGCACTCTGCACGACGTCGGCCTCGGCTACATCCGGCTGGGCCAGCCGGCGACGCAGCTTTCGGGCGGCGAAGCCCAACGCGTAAAGCTCTCAGCCGAGCTGTCGCGACGGGACACCGGGCGAACCCTGTATCTGCTGGACGAGCCAACGACCGGCCTCCATTACGCCGACGTCGAGCGCTTGCTGGTCGTCTTGCACCGCCTGGTCGATCACGGCAACACGGTGATCGTCATCGAGCACAACCTGGACGTGCTCAAAACGGCGGACTGGCTGATCGACCTCGGGCCAGAAGGGGGCGACAAGGGCGGCTACGTGATCGCCGAGGGCACACCTGAGGAGCTGGCGCGTAATCCCGAGTCCGCCACAGGGCTGTACCTCGGCCGGCTCCTGGACAGGGCCAAGAGGCTGCGCACCCCCAACCGGGCTCCCACTCGAGCCCGGGCCAAGGTCGCTGTCGGCTGACGACCGAACAGCAAACGCAACGCCGTCCCGGCTATGCCGCCCTGCTCAAGGTGCGTGGCTTTCCGCGCCTGTATGGCGGCCTGATACTGGGGCGGGTGGGCGGGACGATGGTCTCGGTCACCCTGATACTTTTCGTTCTCGGCCGCTACCACTCGCCGCAGCTGGCCGGGGCGACGGCTTTCTTCGCCATCCTTCCGGGCCTGCTCGTGTCGCCGCTCGCGGGAGCGCTGTTGGATCGGCGCGGCCGTGCGAAGTTCGTGGTGCTCGACTACCTGATCGCGGCGTGTTCGATCGGTTTGATCGCAACCCTCGCGGCTCTGCATTCGCTACCGCCCCCGGCCCTCTTGACAATAGTCGGCTTGGCCTCGCTGACGAACCCGTTGAGCAGCGCCGGCGCTCGTTCGCTGTTCCCGATCCTTGTTCCGCGACCGCTGTGGGAACGCGCCAATGCCCTGGACAGCAGCGGACACGTCGTCGCCTCGCTGGTGGGAGCGCCGCTGGCCGGCGCCTTCGTTGGCTGGGTGGGCGGCGAGTGGGCGCTTGCGGCCGCGGCGCTTGTCTTTGGTTTCGCCGCGGTGATGATGGTCGGGCTGCCAGATCCGTCGACCGCCGCCACTGCGCATGGTCCGGTCCTGCGCAACGCCTGGCTGGGACTGCGGTACGTGGCGCGAAACCCGACGCTGAGGGGACTCGCCCTGACGCTGAGCACCTACAACATGGGCTTCGGCATCCTCGAGATCGCCCTTCCGGTGCTGGTACTCAGCCGGCTCCATATGGGTCCGGCAACAGTCGGGTTCATGTGGGGTGGGCTCGGCGCCGCGGGGCTGGTGTCGGCGCTCATCGCGGGCAGGCTCGCCAGTCGCGGCCGGGAGCGGCACATGATGTTGGGCGCGATTCTTGTGAGCGCGGCGGCGCTATCGACGCTTCCGTTTGCGACCAGCTGGCCCGTGGTTGCGATCGCAGTCGCCGTGGTGGGCGCCGGCAACGGTCCGTTCGACATCGGGCTCTTCACTCTTCGGCAGCGCCGCACCGACCCCGCGTGGTTTGGCAGGGCGTTCGCGGTCTCGATGTCGGTCAATTACCTCGGGAGCCCGATCGGGTCGGCGCTGGCGGGTCCGCTGATCGGGTGGACGCTCAATGCCGCTTTGTGGGCAGCTGTGGCCCTGGCCTTGGTGGCAGCCGCCTTCGCCTGGACGACCATCCCGGCCGAGACCGGCCAAGCCACCGCGCCACCCCTGACGCGCCCGGACTCGAGTCTCCAGGCAGACCAGTAAGACTTAGCGGACGACGCGGCTCAGAATCGTGATCAATCCGCCGATGCAGCAGAGGACGATGCCGACAATCCCGCCGATCACCTGGCCGCGGCGGACTGCACGCACGCCGTAGTAGATGCCGACAAAGGGCAGAAAGAAGAAGACGTAACCCAGCACGAAGGGAACCACGATCGAGACCAGGCCCAGCGCGATTGACCACAACGCCGAGCCTCTGAACTGGGACATCACGGTGATGCCGGCGCCGGCTGCGGCCAATGGCATGTAAGCCGGCGGAACCTGGCTCGGCGCGCCGGGAGGCGGATATGACGGCGGCGGCGGCTGGTAGCTGGGAGGCGGCATCGATGACGGTGGTGGTGGTGGCGGCAAGGAGCTCGGTGGCAGGTCGGACATTTCAGCGGGGATCTTAGTCGCAAGCGCCGAGAATCACCGGGTGACTCCCGCCTACGAGCTGCTGGGGAGCGGGCCGGACCTGGTCTTGATTCCGGGCACGTTCGCCGATCGCCGTACGTGGTCCCGGGTGGTGGGCAGGCTCACAACGCGCTTTCGCTGCCTGCTGCTCGATCCCCGCGGCACCCACGAAACCCCGGACCCGGGCACGCCATTCACGGCGGACGACCTTGCCACCGACGTCTTGACCGCCATGGATGCGGCCGGCGTGGGCCATGCCCATTTGGTCGGACATTCGCTCGGCGCAAGTGTGGCGATCATCCTCGCGGCACGGCATCCCGACCGCGTCCGGCGGCTCGTCGCCTGCGCACCGGCGGCGGTCCCCGACCCCTACCAGGAGGCGATCCTCGACCTGTGGACTGCTCTCGCCGGTTCCAAGCTACCGGCGCACGCGGTGCACCTTGGTCTTCTCATCAACGCTTTCAGTCGGGGCGCCTTCGACAACGGGACGGTGCGGGCGATCCTCGACGAGATGGATCGGCGGCCTCCGAGCCGCGCCACGATCCAGCGCTATATCGGGTGCGACCGGCGGCTCGACCTCACCCCCGTGATGAAGAACGTCGACGCGACCACGCTGGTGATCGTGGGATCACAGGACGCGCTCACTGGGGTCGACCAGGCGCGACTGGTCGCCGAGGGCGTGCCGGGCGCGCGGATGGAGGTGGTAGAAGGTGTGGGCCACGGGGTCCACTTGGAAGCGCCAATGGCGTTCGCCCGCCTGGTGGCGACTTTCCTGAGTGGAGACGAGGTTCTCAGCCCGAGTGTCGGCTGCTGATTCCGAACAGAGCGATGCCAAACACGAATATCGCGAAGATCAAGCCGATCACCACCAGGGCGAGCAGAGCCAGGTGGACGATGCCGATGATCATGCCGGCCGTGGCCATGCCATAACCCTGCTCTCCGGTCTGCTTGATCTGGTTGCGAGCCATGTAGCCCGTGACGATGGCGACGATCGCGACGGTGAAGCCACCAACCCCGGGGATGATGTGCGCGAAAAACGAGCCGATGCCGGCGATGAGGCTGATCACGGCAAGGCTGTTGGTTTGACCAGGGCCGGCGGTGCTGATCGGGCCTGAGGTCACGGGTACTGCGGTCGACGGCGCTGTCTGCTGGCCGACGATCGCGGTTGGAGAAGCCGCCTGCGCTGGCTGCGCGGGTGGCGGCGGCGGCAGCTCGTTGGGCGGAATGCTCACGGTCATAAGTTTACCGGTGGCTACCTACAATCGATTCAGTGGCGGTTTCACTCGAGGATTCGATCAAGCGGCGCCTTCGCGCGGTTCCGGACGCGCCGGGCGTCTACCTGTTCCGCGATACGCGCGGCCAGGTCATCTATGTCGGCAAGGCGCTCCGGCTGCGCGACCGGCTGCGCTCGTATTTCACCGACGCTTACGCGCAGACCGCCCGCGTCGCGGAGCTTGTCCGCAGGGTCTATGACTTCGAGTTCGTCACCACGGCGAACGAGGTTGAAGCCCTGGTGCTCGAGTGCAACCTCATCAAGAACTACCGGCCGCGCTTCAACATCCGGCTCAAGGACGACAAGAACTATCTCTACCTCAAGCTGCCGGTCACCGAGGACTATCCACGGGTCCACTACTCGCGGAGGGTGCAGAACGACGGCGCTCAGTACTTCGGTCCGTACACCTCCGCGCAATCGCTCCGGGGCACGGTCAAGTCCATCCGGCAGCTGCTTCCGTTTCGGACCTGCTCCGATGAGATCTTCAAACAGGGAAAGGTCTGCCTTGACTTCCATATCAAGCGATGTCCAGGACCGTGCGAGCGGCGCATCAGCTCCGAAGACTACAAAGCGCGCATCCACGAGGTCGCGCTCTTCATGGAGGGGCGCTCCGACGTGCTGGTTCGCGAGCTCAAAGAGCGCATGGAAGGCTCCGCAAACCAGCTCGACTTCGAGAACGCGGCCCGGTATCGCGACCAGCTCCAGTCGATCGAACGGATCGCGGATCGGCAGAAGGTGCTCACCCGCGGGCGCGACGATCAGGACTTGATCGCGTATGCCCGCAAGGGCGCTGAGGTTTTCGTCGAGGTAGCGTACGTGCGGCAGGGCAAGATGGTCGGCCACGACGGTCATGCGCTCGACGGCGCAGGCGAAGCTGCCGAGGCCGAGCTGCTGCGCGGTTTCGTCCTCCAGTACTACGCCAGCGCGACCCACGTGCCGCGGGCGGTCATCCTGCCCGGGCCGGTTGACGAGCCGGACCTGATCGCTGGTTGGCTGGGCCAGAGGCGAGGCGGACCGGTGAGCATCGAGGTGCCCCAGCGCGGGCGCAAGCGCGCGCTCGTCACGCAGCTCGCCGAGACGGCGGCCCAGGAGCTGGAGCAGCTGCGCATCCAGGCCGACTACGACCGGAGCCGAACCGAGCCGATGCTCGCCGCCCTAGCAGAGGCGCTCGACCTGGAAACCCCGCCGAAGCGCATCGAGTGCTACGACATCTCCAACATCCAGGGTGACTCCGCCGTCGGGGCGATGGTCGTCTTCGAGGACGGCAGCCCACGCAACGACCACTACCGGCATTTCAGGATCAAGTTCGTGCCCGGCCCCAACGACTTCGCAATGCTGCAAGAGGTGCTCCGACGGCGCCTCGAGCGACTGGAGTCGGCGCAGCGGCGTGAAGATGCTGACGCCGTCGGCGACAGGTCGTTCACCAGCCGGCCGGATCTGATCCTCATCGATGGTGGCAAGGGCCAGCTCAGCGCGGCGCTCGAGGTCATGGAATCCGCGGGATACGCGGACATTCCCACGTTCGCGCTGGCCAAGGAACGCGAGGAGATCTTCGCGCCCGGGCGCGCTGAGCCGATCGTGCAGGAGAAGAACTCGCCTGGGATGTTCCTGGTCCAACGCATTCGCGACGAAGCTCACCGCTTCGCCATCACCCATCACCGCAAGGTGCGGTCTCGCAAGGCGCTCACCTCTCCCCTCGACTCGGTCGAAGGCATCGGACCCGCGCGAAAGCGCGCCCTGCTGCGACACTTCGGCTCCGTGCAAGCAATCCGCGACGCTGCAGTGGACGACATAGTGGCTGTGGGCGTCCCGAAGCGTCTCGCTCAACGCTTGAAGGAAACGCTTTGACACTGGTAATTGTGGGAGGCTGCACTGAGCCGGATGTCGAAGAGGCGCTGGGAGTCTTCGTGGACGCCGGCTTTCAGCTCGCTCGCTGGCTCTCGGAGTGGGAAGACTCGGACGGCGTGCTTGCACTCCGCGGCGATGGTGCAGTCGCGTTGAAGGACGCCGACTCACGCGGTATCCGTTACGTGCTCGTGCACCTTGGCGCCAACGACGGCAAGTCGGGCGGCAGCTACGAGCGGGCCCACCATCGCGTCAACGTCGCGCAGCTGCGTGAGCTGGCTCAGCAGCTGAAGTCGCGCGAAAAGCTGCTCATCACGTGCGTCGCCTTCGGTTACAAGCGCGGCATACCCGACGGCGCCTCCTGGGTCGTCGATGTCCGGCTGCTCGACAACCCCTACTGGGTCCCAGAGCTGCAACCGCTCGATGGCCGCGATCCACGCGTCCACAACTTCGTCGTCAACCAGCCGGCCGCGCAGGAGCTGCTTGAAAACCTGGAACGCACACTCGTGGCTGCACTGCCGCACTATCGCGAGCGTGGGCGCTCTCAGCTCGTGGTTGCCTTCGGATGCACGGGTGGCCGCCATCGGTCGGTGGCGATTGCGCGCGAGATGGCGGCGCGGCTCGAGCGTATCGACGACATCGATGTCGAGTTCGTCTCCCGAGATTTGAAGTAGCCTGCTCCTTATGACTTTTGCCGCGCACGCCTGACATGCAGGCTGCTCGCGGCATCCTGGCGCAGCGGCTGCAGCGGCAGGCGTCCTGGTGCGACGACCTCGGCTCTCCCTTCTATGGTTCGCTGCTGCGGTCCGCGGCGCAGGACCTGAACACCGACGGTCCGGTGTGGGGGGTGCTGAGCGGCTTCGAAGGCGAAGACGGCGGCTCGGCTCTTTCGCTTCGATTCATGGGCGCGATGCATCGGCTCGTGCTGACCGAGAAGCTGCCCGACCTCGCGCGGCACTACCCCTCGGTTGGTGGGGATGGGGATGCACGCGCCGCGTGGCCGCTGTTTCGGCGCGCTCTTGTCGACCTGCGATCAGAGCTCCGGGATCAGCTGCCACGAGGCTGTCAGACCAACGAGGTCGGCCGCAGCGCGGCGTTGCTGGGCGGTTTCCTCGAGGTCGCTCACAGGACCCGCCACCGGCTCCGGATCCTCGAGATCGGCGCCAGCGCGGGGCTCAATCTCCGCTGGGATCACTACCGATACGAATCGGGCTCCACAGGCTGGGGACATTTGGATTCGCCGGTCCATTTCGTGAATCCATTCGAGGTGCCGCCTCCCTTGAACCGGCGCGCCGAGATCGTCGGGCGGAAAGGTTGCGATCGGGAGCCGATCGACCCGACCAGCGCCGAAGGCTCACTCTTGTTGCGCTCTTTCGTGTGGGCGGATCAGAAGGGTCGCTTCCAGCTGCTGGAAGGGGCGATCGCGGTCGCGCGCCAGGTGCCGGTTGAGGTCGAGCGGATGGACGCCGCCGAATTTCTCGAACGCGAGCTGGCGTCATCGCGAACCGGCGTCGCCACGGTGGTCTATCAATCGGTCTTCATCCAGTACGTCGATCAGCCGGGGCGGCAACGTCTTGCGCAGGCGATCGCCGGCGCTGCGGCCCGCGCCTCCGCCGATGGCCCGCTGGCGTACTTAAGGATGGAACCGGGCGCGCAGACGTTCGAGGTCCGGTTGACCCTTTGGCCGGGAGGAGACGACGAGCTCCTCGCCTTGACACGAGCGCATGGGACAGGGGTGCGCTGGCTAGTACGCTGACGTCATGACGCGGCGCGTGGTGCCTTATTTGGTCGCGATCGCCGGCGCAATTCTCATTACGGGCGCGATCGCCCTCATCTCGTCGAGAACCTCGGTGCCTGGCCTTTCCGCCTTCTACCTGCTCTTGGTGTTATCGCTCGGGGCTCGATGGGGAATTGGTCCCGCGGTCGCCGGAAGTGTGGCCGCCTTCCTCCTCTATGACTACTTCTTCGTCCCGCCCGTCGGGACCTTTACCGTGAGCGGGCCACGCGAGTTTCTCGAGTTGGTGGTGCTGCTGGCCGTCGCACTCGTGACAGGCCAGCTCGCGGCCTCGCTTCGGCGAACGCAAGCCGCAGCCGAAGGTCTCGCGAGCGAGTCTCGCGCGTTGTACGAGCTGGCGACGGCGGCGCTTCGTTCTCCCGAAGTCACGATCGCACTGTCCCTGCTGCGCGACCGAGCGACGCGAATTGAATCCGTGACGAGGTTTGATCTGGTGGCTATGGACTTCGGGCAGGTGACACCCCTTGCAGGTGGCGAGTTGAGCTCGGATGAGGTGAAGCAGGCGGCCTGGTCGCACGAGAACCGCAGGCCCATCGGCATAGCGGTCACCGAAGGCGCCGTGAAACTGGTTCGCACGATGCCGGCGTCGGCGACGCCGGCGTTCCTGCCCTTGACCAACGGCGTCGTTGCGATAGGAATCGACTCCGAACATCCCGATCCCGCCGACTTGCGGATGCTGGCCGCGCTCATCGGTCTTGCCGCTCTGCTCCTCGACCGCAGGCGCGCGGGGCTGGAGGCGGAGCGCGCGCGCGGTTTCGAAGCGTCGGACCGGCTCAAAGCGGCCATCCTCTCGTCGTTGTCGCACGAGCTCAAGAGTCCGATCGCCGCTTTGCGCGCGGGACTCACCGCGCTGGTCGCGCCGCAGGCACGCCTTCAGCCGGAGCAACGTGAGCTCCTGCTCGACCTCGACCGCCAGGCCGACCGGCTAGACCACCTGGTTGGTGACATGCTCACGCTGTCGCGGCTGGAGGCCGGCGTCGAGCTCGACAAAGAGCCGCACCGGTTCGCCGACTTGATCGGGACCGCGGTGCGTCAACTACGATCGGACTTGAAAGGCCACGATGTCGCCATCGACGTTGCTGACGACCTGCCTGCGGTCGAGGTCGACGAGGTCCAGGTCGGTCGCGTGCTCACCAACCTGCTCCAGAACGCACTCGAGTGGGCGCCGCCCAACGGAGGCATCGCCATCGGCGGTGTTGCACGCGATGACTTTCTCGAGGCCTGGGTGGAGAACGATGGGCCTGCGATCGCGCCCGCCGACCTGGACCGGGTCTTCGACACGTTCTGGACTCGGCGTGCGCGCGGCAGCGGCCTCGGGCTTGCGATCAGCAAACGAGTGGTCGAAGCGCACGGCGGGACCATTCGAGCGGACAACCGGCGTCGCGGCCCGCGCTTCACGTTCACGCTTCCGCTAGCGCGAGTCCCCGCGGAACGGTGAGCGGCCGCGTCCTCGTCGTCGACGACGAGGTGGAGATGCAGCGGGCGCTCAAGACAGGGCTGGGCTATCACGAATTCGACGTCCATGTCGTGGGGAGTGGGGAGGAGGCGCTGCGCGAAGCCGCCGCCTGGCGTCCCGACGTCATCCTCCTGGACCTCGGATTGCCCGGCATGGATGGGTTTGCCACTCTGCGCGCGCTCAGGCCGGCGACCCGCGCGGCGGTCATCGTTGTCAGCGTCATGCCGGGTGAGAGGGACAAGGTCAGGGCGCTTGACCTCGGGGCTGACGACTATGTGGTCAAGCCCTTCGGGACGGAGGAGCTCGTGGCGCGGATCCGTGCGGTGCTTCGGCGGCAGGCGGACGTGTCGTCGGGAGAGCCGGTCGTCCGTTCGGGAGAGCTCGAGATCGACCTCGCGCGGCGGTCGGTCACCGTCAACGGCCGTCCTGTGCGCCTGACGCCGACCGAATACGAGCTCCTTCGCTACCTCGCGCTCCATGCCGGCAAGCCGGTCACGCACAGCACGTTGCTGCGCCAGGTCTGGGGCGAGTACGCGGTGGGCGACAAGTACAACACGCGCTACGTGGTGGCCCAGATTCGCAAGAAGCTGGGCGACGATCCAGCCAATCCGCGATTCATAGTGAACGAGCCAGGTGTCGGGTATCGGTTGGAAGCCGGCTAGCGCTCCTGGTGGCTGCGGTTCAGCAGGTAGGCCGCGATCAGGGAAGTCAGGACGATACCGGGCGACCAGCCTAGCCCTGGCCCGAAAGGATCCAGGGGAGAGAGGTCAACGCCGACGGCGAGGCCACTTACCGCTGCGAAGACCAGCACGATCAGCGCTCCTCGCACGTTGCCGTGGCGCGCGAAGAAAAGCTCCCAGCCCAGGCGCCAGCTGCTCCGGTGTCCGTGAACCAGGGCGGGTTTGGTCGCCGCGGCATGTGCCTGGATTCGCTCGCGACGACCGAGACGGTAGCGGGCGGCCTGCGGTAGCGGGTCTGGCGGCAAGCGCTCAACCTCGCGGTCGGGGGGTGGGGGAGATTCCAGGGGCTCCCACAGCGGCCGGTGTCGGTGGTTGCGGTAGAGCAC
>Ga0210384_10008436_pt1 | contig 10737 bp, 8 predicted proteins | sample IncBWH2MmetaG_FD_160574 | JGI IMG/M metagenome (GOLD analysis project Ga0210384, IMG submission 160574) | Forest soil microbial communities from Barre Woods Harvard Forest LTER site, Petersham, Massachusetts, United States - Inc-BW-H-2-M | ecosystem: Environmental > Terrestrial > Soil >...
GCCGAGTATGTGCAGATGCATGGGTTAACGATCAGGATATGGGTGCGACAGGCGAGCGCTATTATCTCCGATTGTTGCGCCCGCACCGAGCTTGGGTCGCCGTCCCGGTCGAAGCGTGTAAAATTTGCCCTTCCGCAGCCACGGCTGCGCGTTGCGAGACATCCTATGGTCATGACATACGGTCGCTTGGCGTTGTGCGGCTTGGGGTTGGCGTTCGCCACGGCGAGCGCGTTTGCCGACCCCGCCGGATTGGACTATCCGCCGACTGTGAAGCGTCCCGTAACCGATACGTATCATGGCGTACCGGTGATCGACACCTATCGCTGGCTCGAGGATGACGACAGCCCCGAAGTCAAGCAATGGATTGCCGACCAGAATGCGCTTACGCGCCGCTATCTCGATGCGCTGCCGCAACGTGCCGAGATTGCGGCGCGGGTCGGCAACCTGTTGCGTACGGCGCCGGTGCGGCGGTACGACTTTGAGTACCGTCACCGTTTGTTCGCACTGAAAGTGCAGCCGCCGAAGAATCAGCCGATGCTGGTGACCCTGCCCGTCACCGGCGACACGCGCGCCGAGCGCGTTGTGCTCGATCCCAATGTGCTCGACCCGTCGGGTCGTACGGCAATCGATTTTTTCCGTGCCTCCTACGACGGCAGCCACGTCGTGGTATCGCTTTCGATCAATGGCAGCGAGGACGGCACGGCGTATGTCTACGACGTCGCGTCCGGCCGTCGCCTCGATGAGGTCATTCCAGGCGTGAACTATCCGACGGCCGGCGGCAGCGTCGAATGGAATGCCGACGGCAGTGGTTTCTACTACACGCGTTATCCTCGCGGCGACGAGCGGCCGCCTGAGGATCGACATTTCTTCCAGCGGGTCTACTTCCACCGGCTCGGCACACCGGTAGCCAGCGACCCTTATGTCATCGGCGATGATTTCCCCCGCATCGCCGAGATCGAGCTCAAAGGCAGCAGCGACGGCCGCTATCTGCTCGCGGTGGTCCGCAATGGCGATGGCGGCGAGATTGCCTACCAGCTGCGTGACACGACGGGCCGTTGGCACGCGGTTGCGGGGTTCAAGGATGGGATCAAGCATCTCGCCTTCGGCGAGGACGGCAAGCTCTACGGACTCAGTATCAAGGACGCACTCCTCGGCCGCATCATCGCGATTCCCCTGCGCCAACCCACGGTGGCCGCCGCCAAGGTCGTGGTTCCGGAAGGCAAGATCGTTGCCGAAGACGTGCAGCCGACGCGCTCGCGCCTCTATGTGACCTATCGCGACGGCGGCCCGTCAGTCGTGCGCGTTTACTCGCTGGCAGGCACGTTCCTGCGCCAGCTGGCCACCGCGCCAGTGGCCGACGTCGAGGTCTTGGCCCGGCTCGACGGCGATGCCGTGCTGGTCAGCAGTGTGAGCTACGTCCAGCCGAGAGCTGTCTCGCGCTACGAGCCGCGCTCGAATCGCCTGGTTCCCACCGAGCTCAGCGGCCGCTATTCGTTCAATCTGGACGACGCCGTGGTCGAACGCGAATTCGCGGTTTCGAAGGACGGTACGCGAGTGCCGGTCACGATCGTCGCCCGCAAGGGCGTGCGTCGAGACGGCAGCAACCCGGTGCTTCTGTACGGCTACGGTGGCTACGGCATCAGCATGAGTCCCTATTTCTCACCCTTGCTGCGGCTTTGGCTCGACTATGGCGGGGTGTACGCGGTCGGCAACGTACGCGGCGGCGGCGAATACGGCGAGCCGTGGCATCTGGCGGGGAACCTCACGAAAAAGCAAAACGTCTTCGACGACTTCGCGGCGTGCCTGCAATTGCTGATCGACCGCGGCTACACGCGCCCCGACAAGGCCGCGATCATGGGCGGCAGCAACGGTGGTCTACTGATGGGCGCCACGCTGGTCCAGCACCCGCAGCTGCTGCGCGCGGTCGTCAGCGAGGTCGGCATCTACGACCCGCTGCGCTGGGAGCTGCAACCCAACGGCGCGTTCAACGTAACCGAGTTCGGCTCGATCAAGGATCCCGAGCAGTTTCGTGCGCTGTATGCGTACTCGCCCTTTGCCAACGCCCACGACGGCGTAGCTTATCCGGCCGTTCTGTTCACCAGTGGCGAGAACGATGGGCGCGTGGCTCCCTACGAGTCGCGAAAGATGGCGGCACGGCTGCAGGCGGCAAGCTCCTCCTCCAACCCGATCCTGCTGCGCACCGAAGCGGCGGCCGGGCACGGCATCGGCACCGCGCTATCGACGCGGATCGAGGAAGAGGCGGACGTCTATGCGTTCCTCGTCGACCAGCTCGGCATGACCGCTCTGTCCGCGACTGCGCCTGTCGGGGCCAACGGGACCCCGCGAGCGCCGCTCAGCGCACAGCGCGGACCAGTGGCAGGACAACACTGACGACCACGCCCGGAATATCGGTGCGGTCCGCGGCGGTGGCGCGTCCGCCGTGGAATTCGGCGATCAGCCGCACAATGTAGAGCCCAAGCCCGAGGTGCGGCTTCGCGCCGGATTGCTCGGTCCGGACCGACACCATGGAGTCGAAGAGCCGGCCGTGCATGTTCGGCGGCAAAAGCGGCCCGCGATTGGCGACGCTCAGCCGAACCCCCAGGACGTCCCGCTCGAGCGCGACGCTTACCGGCGTGCCGGGTGTTGCGAACTCGACCGCATTGGCAACGAGCTTGTCGAGCATCTGCGCAACGAGTTCGGGCGCGCCCTCGAGGAAAACCGTTTCAGCGGGGAGGCTGAGCTCGATCGCCTGTTCCGGATATGCCGCGCGATAGCCGTCGACACAACCGGCGATGACGCGCACCAGGTCGAACCGCTCCCGCTCCGCATCGGCGAGGCTCTGCTCCAGCCGCGCCGCCTCGGTCATACGGGTCAGTATGTGCGCAAGGCGGTTCAGACCCTGCTGCGCCCGCTCCATATAGACGCGTGCATCGTCAGGTAGCGGCTGCATCCGCAGCGCATCGAGCGACGAACGCACCACCGCGATCGGGGTGCGCAGCTCGTGCGACAACCGACTCGCCATCGCCTCCTGATAGCTGGCGTACTGCGCCAGGCGCGCGAGCGCGCTGCCAAAGCTCCGCGACAGGTCGCCGATTTCGTCGCCGGCGCTCGAGCCGGCGACCACTCCGCGCACCCGGCCCTGTGCGTCGATCGCCGCCTCTGCCTCGTCGCGAAGGCGGCGGATCCGCGTTGACAGCCACGATGCATACAGCGTTAGCGCAACCGAGCCGATAAGCAGCGCCGCGAGCACGATGTTGAACAGGCGCGCAAAAGCACGGTTGCGCTCGGCAAGCACCGCATTAGTCGTCTCTTCGACAATGACCGCACCCTTCACTTCGTCGCCGACCCAGATCGGGTGCGCCGCTGACACGATCACCGCCTTGCCGTCTGCAGTCGGACGGCGTGCGATGGTCAGGATGCCCGCAAGGGCGCCTTCGACATCCTTGCCGGCGGCGCCCGTTCGGCCCGCGCGCTCATCACCGAAGTCTTCGCTTGACTGTGGCAGCACGCGTGCATAAAGGGGCTGCAGGATTTCCCGTTCGAGCCATTGCCCAGGACGCGCGAACGGTGCGCCCGGCCCTGTTTGCGAATCGTCGGCCGGAGGTTCCGCACGCCTCAGGCTGCCGGCGCGCGCGAGCACGTTCTGCTCTCGGTCCACGACCCAGATACGGGCCGTGGTGCGGGACAGGCCGTGAATGATCTGATTGATTTCCGGCGCCGCCGCTGCCGCGCCCGCAGCCAGGCCAGGGGACGCCGCACCGTCGTCGCTGGCACGGCTGGAACGCAGCGATTCCAGCACCGCTGCAGGCGTCTCGAACAGCCGCGGCCGATCGTGCAAAGCGGTGGCCACCGCCTGCGCCGTCCCGGCCAGTGTGCGTTCTTGCGTGTCGCGCAAGAACCGCTCGAGCTCGCGCACGTACTCGTAGCCGAGCCAGGGTATCGCCAGGAACACCGTCAGCACGAGCAGCAGCTGCGCGCGGATGCCCAGCGCGATGCGCGGTCCGTTCATGGATCAGCACATCGCCACTTATTCCGCGGAGTTCCAGCGGTAGCCCATGCCGTAGACCGTTGCGATGCAATCGAACCTTGAATCGAGCGCGAGAAATTTCTTGCGGATACGCTTGATGTGCGAAGTGATCGTGCTGTCGTCGACGACGATCTTGGCGTCCCGCATCAAACTGTCGCGATCCTTGACGTGTCCGGGAAAGCGGGCGAGCGCGTGCACCATCCAGAATTCGGTCAGCGTCAGCTCGACGCGCTGACCCGACCAGTTGGCGGTCAGCCGCTTCAGGTCCAGCGCCAGCGCACCGCGCTCGATCATGTCCTCTGACGCCGGCGGCGCGGCGAGCAGATCGCTGCGCCGGAACAGCGCCGCGATGCGCGCGCTCAAGTGCGGCAGGCTGACGTCCTTGGTCAGGTAGTCATCGGCACCCAGACGCAGGCCGGCGACGATGTCGAAATCGGAATCGCGCGCGGAGAGGAAGATTATCGGAACCGTCGGCGACAGCGCACGCAGCTCCCGGCACAGCGCGAAGCCGCCGTCGATGTCGTCGGCAAGCCCGATGTCGATGACCGCGAGGTCGGGAAGCCGCGTACGGAACGCAGCGAGCGCGTCTGCGCGGTTGCCATACGCGGCGACCTCGTAGCCCTGCTTGCGTAGGACGTCCGCGTAATTCCCGCGGATCGCGGGCTCGTCCTCGACGATGGCGATGCGGCGGCTCATGACCGGTCCGGGTTGGCAAGGCGACGGCCGACTATAGCGCACCGGGCGCCGACGCCGCGGCGCTTCGGGGGTTTGCCATGTTTTCGCCATCATTCTTCGCCGGCGCGCCACCTTTGGATACCGTGCTGCGCCATGCCGCCAGGTTCAACTGGAGACCTCGGAGCCGCCGGTGAAAAACGCAACCCATGCCTACCTCGATTGCGTCGCGCGCTGCGCGCGGGGGTTCCGCTGCCGGCACCGTACTTCGCCTGCCGTTGCGCGGCGCGGCACGTTGCTCTGCGCGATAGACGGGCAGGAGCGGACGCTTCGCCCGCGCCGGGTTTGGACCGCGATTTTTCTGCCGGAGCCCTATCATGCCAAGCACTGACCGTGCCCTCGTCACCGCTCTCAACTCACGCGTGTGGCGTGATTTTGCGCTGCTGGCGATACAGAGTCTGCTCATTGGCGTCGCCGCGAGCGTTCTGCTCGGGCTCGCGGTGTTCGCGGTGGTTTAGCTCAAACCCCGCCGAGCGGGGAGGACCGATCGGCCGGATGCGCGTCCGGCATGCGCCGCAAGGATGCGGCAGCGCCGCGCATCACCGGCCGAGTCTTCCCCGGTCGGCGGCCCGGGTCATAGCGCCGATGAAAAATCGACCCCGTAGTATCCCCACCACGACCATCAGCGCAATCAGCACTACGATGCCGCCCATGATTTTGGCTTCCCGTTCAAAGTGTCCTTGGCGCCGACGCGCGGTCGCGTCGGAGTTGCGCGAGGGGCCGGGGCTCGCTGGGTCTTCTACGGGGAAGAACTGGGTACGGGCGCTGCCAGAACCAGGTCTTACGAACGGTCGAGCTTCAGCGCGTTGATGAGCGCGATACCGCAGGCCCAGAGCAGCGTGGCCAGGACCATCCCGATCACGGCGCCGGCGATCGCTCCACCGACGCCGGTTACGCCCAGTGCGGACACGATCACCCAGGCAAGTAGCCCGCCGCTGCCGCCACAGACGGCGATCGCGAGCAATCGAACGATTAAGGAGAGCACGGCGTAGGCGCCAGCGTTGCGAAGTAGTGCGCGCAAAGTATAGCAGCGCCCTGCGCGTGCCGCGCCGCAGGTCCGGCCACGGCCAACGCCGGCTCAGCGGTGCTCGAGGGCAAGTTCTTTTGTCCCTTTTGCTATCCTAGCGCCGATGAACGACCGCTCACCCTCTGCCCCTACCGGTTTCACTACCGACGCGCGCGACGCTGTGCGCGCGCTGATCGCCTCGCAGATCCGGGAGGTCGCCAACGCCGGCCTGGGCGAATCCGACATCCTGCCGTTCTGGTTCGGCGAACCCGACGCGGTGACGCCAGCGTACATCCGCGAGGCGGCCGTTGCCTCGCTCGGGGCCGGCGAAACCTTCTATACGCACAATTTCGGGATTCCCGAGCTACGTGCCGAACTCGCCGCCTACGTGTCGCGACTCCATCGCCCGATCGCCGTCGAGAACGTCGCCGTCACCGCGTCAGGTATGTCGGCATTGATGCTCACCATGGAGGCGCTCCTCGATCCCGGTGATCGTGTCGTTGGCGTGACGCCGTTATGGCCGAATCTGACTGAGATTCCCAAAATCCTCGGTGCCGAAGTCGTGCGCGTCGGGCTCCAGTTCGGCAGCGACGGGTGGCGGCTCGACGTCGATCGACTGCTCGACGCGCTGACCCCTGCCACGCGGGTGCTGCTGATCAACTCGCCAAACAATCCAACCGGGTGGACACTCGAACGCGACGATCAGCGCACGATCCTCGAGCATTGCCGCCGCCATGGCATCTGGGTGATTGCCGACGACGTCTACGAGCGGCTGTTCTACGCTGGCGTGGGCTGCGCGCCGTCTTTCCGCGACCTCGCCGATCCAGCCGATCGTCTCGTGAACACCAATAGTTTTTCGAAAGCATGGCTGATGACGGGCTGGCGCCTGGGCTGGATCGTCGCGCCACCGGCGCTGATGCCCGACCTGGGCAAGCTTATCGAATACAACACCTCCTGTTCCCCGGTATTCGTGCAGCGCGCGGGTGTAGTCGCTGTGCGCGACGGCGAACCGACCGTCGCGCACACACTCGAGCGCTTCCACGCGGCGCGCGACATGCTCGTGCGCGAGCTGGCAGTGATCGACGGCGTCGAAGCCGCGCTGCCGGCCGGTGCAATGTACGTGTTCTTCCGCGTCGCCGGCGTCCGCGACAGTCTTGCGTTCTGCAAGCGTCTTGTGCGCGAGGCACGGCTGGGTCTCGCGCCCGGCAGTGCATTCGGACCCGAAGGCGAAGGCTTCCTGCGCTGGTGCTTCGCCGCCAGCCCCGAGCGTCTGCGCGAAGGCGTCGGACGGCTGCGCGAGTTCCTCGTTCGTCGATGACGCGTCTGGGTCGCGCCCCGCCCGTACCGACCGCGTGCGGCCGGCGCATGCTGCTCATCGCGGCGATCGTGCTTGGCCTGGGCGTCGTGCCGAGTCATGCGGCCGATATGAAAAAGACGTTGCACGTCGCGTTTGCGGTCGCCGAAAACGGTTTCGATCCGCAAGCGGTATACGACACCTATTCCTTCGATGTCTGCCACGCGATCTTCGACCCGCTCTACACCTACGACTATTTCGCGCGTCCCGAGCGCCTGGTTCCCAATACCGCCGCTGGCCCGCCCGAGATCAGTGATGGCGGCCGCACGTTTACCGTCAAGGTCCGCCCCAGCCTCTATTTCGCCGACGATCCGGCGTTCAAGGGCCACCGGCGCGAGCTCGTCGCGGAGGATTACGCATACAGCATCAAGCGCATTTTCGATCCGAAGGTACGGTCGTACTGGCTGTATATCTTCGAGCGGCGGCTGGTCGGTCTCGACGACGCGCTGAAGCGCGCCCGCAAGGTGGGTCGCTTCGACTACGATCAGAGGATCGAGGGGTTGCAGGTCCTCGACCGTTACACGTTGCGCCTTCGCTTCAAAGACCCCTTCTACGCCTTTCAACACTGGCTCACCTACGATGGCCTCGCTGCGGTCGCCCGCGAGGTGGTCGAGACCTACAGGGACTCATCGAATCGCGTAATGGAGCATCCGGTAGGGACCGGTCCCTACCGGCTGAAGGATTGGGTACGCGGGCAGAAGATCGTCCTCGAAGCGAACCCGGGATATCGCGACGAGACCTATCCGGTTCCGGGCGCCGGGAGCGAACCGGGTGATGCGGCGGTTGCGCAGCCGAACGCCGGGAAGAAGCTGCCGATCATCGGCCGCGTCGAGGTGAGCATCATCGAAGAGGAGTTGCCGCGGCTGCTCACGTTCGATAGCGGGGCGCTCGACTACCTCGAGTTGAGCGCAGGGATTGCCGACAATGTGCTGGCAGGGGACACGCTGCTCCCGGTCTACGCCAGGCGCAGCACCGTGCTGCACCGGCAGACGGAGCCGTCGCTGACGTTCACGTTCTTCAATATGGACGATCCGGTCGTTGGCGGCTACACGCCGGAGAAGATCGCTCTGCGACGCGCAATCGCCATGGGCTACAACCGTCAGGAAGAGATCGCCGTGCTGCGCCATGGCCAGGGCAAGCTCGCGTCGCAGCTGGTTCCGCCAGGCGTTCCGGGGCACGACCCGGCGCTCGTCCCGAAAAATGGCTACGATCCCGCCGCTGCGCGCGCGTTGCTCGACCGGTTCGGCTACAAGGACCGGGACGGCGATGGCTACCGTGAGACACCCGACGGCAAGCAACTCACCATCACCAAGGCATCGACGCCCGCCGCCATCGATCGCACCGAAAACGAATTGTGGAAGAAGAACATGGACGCGATCGGAATTCGCATGGCCTTCTTCTCGCAGAAGTGGCCCGAGCTCAACAAGATGTCGGAGGCCGGCCAACTGCAGATGTGGGGGTTGTCATGGATAAGCGCGGTGCCCGATCCGGAGCCGTTCGCGACGCCGCTCTACAGCAAGACTATTGGCACCCAGAATGACGCGCGCTTCCGCCTGCCGGCGTACGACGAAGCCTATGAAGCGGCAATGCTCCTGCCGGACGGCCCCGAACGCACCGCCCTCTATCGCCGCATGACCGAACTCGTCCTGAGCTACACGCCGTGGCTGCTCGGCATGAACCGCTACGCTAACGTAATCGCGCAGCCATGGCTCAAGGGCTACAAGCAGAGCCCATTCTTGCGCCATCAGTGGAAGTACTACGACGTGGTGCGCTAGCGTAGCGAAATGGCGGTGCGCCCGCCGGGCGGATTCGGCGCAGCCTGGTGGAAACTACGCCAGTCGCGGTAACCTATTCTGACCGCGTCATGAACTCGCACAGCAGGCGGTGGAAATGGTGCGTGCCGCGCTCGTGCGTCGGTGAGTAGCGTCCACGCCGGTAGAAGGACGAACGCACGCCGCGTTGCACGGCCTCAACGATCGCCTCGTCTTCCATCTCAACCTGGTGCAGGGCGCCACCGGCGCCTTGCCCGAGCTTTGCCTCGTCCCACACGTAGCAGCGGAATTCGATGCGCGTGCGGTCGATTGCTTCGGGGACGACGCGATTAAGCGACAGCCCCCAAGGGTAGCAATTGAGCATCAGGTTGGGAAAGATCCACCAGTAATATGCGGCGACGCGCTGCGCGCGATCAGGCGCAGACTCCGGGACGTCGAACGCAATCTCCCCTGGCTTGGCGAGTGCAAGTTGCAGGCTGGAGTAGCGGAAAAGCTCGTGCCCGTAGCTCGCGCAGTCCACGACCATGTTCAGGGCCGGATGAACGAACGGAATGTGAAACGCTTCCAGAAAATTCTCGACGTAGAGAGCCCAGTGCGCATTGATGACATAGTCCCGGCTCTTGTTCACATCGGGATGGAACTCTGCGACCGGCAGCCACGCCAGCCTCGCCGTCATGTCACCCAGAAACGTCGCCAGCGGCGCGACGGGGTCGAGCGAGACGAAGCCGTGGTTCGCCCAGGCGGCGAAAGGAATCTGCGGCAGGTTGTCGGCTGGCGACGGGAAGTTCTTTGCCGCCGCGAACCCCGGCATGAACGTCATGCCTCCGGCAAGATCGAAGCGCCGCGAATGGTAGGTACAGCGAATCTGTTCGACTCCCGTGCATGCCTCGCGCACCAGGATGTTGCCACGGTGGGTACAGACATTGGACAGGCAGCGCAGCTCACCCGTACCGTCGCGCGCCAGCAGTAGCGGCTCGTCAATGAGGCCGGGCAGCAGCTCGCGCGGCGCCAGCGAGCCGCGGGTCGCGACCGGGTCAATGTCGCCGATCCACTGCCAGGTGCGGGCGAAGATGCGCTCGCGCCCAAGCGCGTAAGCCGCCTCGTCGCGATAGAACGCACTGTCGATCGTGAAGGCGGCGGTGATGTCGGGGTCGACGCGATAGGCCATGGGCTAATCCTACCAGTTGCCGCTGATCGGTCGGAGTTGGCCGTTGATCCTCTGCCTCATTGACGCCACGATTCGCCGGCGGCACGCCGCACCGGCGCCGCAACGCCGTCGCCAATCTCATGGTTAAATCCACTCCGCAGATCCGCAAACCGCTGACGCTGCGCCCGCTCAAATCCTGGGGACCCGCATGGCGCTGTTCGGTAAGGTTGCCTCGCGCATGGCCGCTCTCGTTGCGGCGTCGCTCGCGTCGTGGAGCGTGCCAGCCTGGACGCAAAGCGTCGAATTCTTCTCCCCGCAGGGCGAGGTCAAGGCCGTGCGCCAGGTCACGGCGCGCTTCGCGCAGGCGATGGTTCCCTTCGGGGACCCGCGCGAGGTCGACCCCTTCGCCATCGACTGCGTGGAGAAGGGCAAGGGGCACTGGGCGGACATGAAGAACTGGGTCTACGACTTCGATCGAGACCTGCCCGCCGGCGTGCGCTGCAGCTTCACGGTCAAACCCGGCGTCACTGCGCTGGACGGCACGGCACTCGCTGTCGGAGCGCGGTTCGAGTTCAGCACCGGCGGTCCGGCGATCGTGCGCAGCCTCCCCTCGGAAGGATCGACCATTGACGAGAACCAGATGTTCATCGTCGGGCTCGATGCCCCCGTCGCGGCGGACACCATTGCCGGCCATGCGTA
>Ga0210384_10008438_pt1 | contig 10736 bp, 8 predicted proteins | sample IncBWH2MmetaG_FD_160574 | JGI IMG/M metagenome (GOLD analysis project Ga0210384, IMG submission 160574) | Forest soil microbial communities from Barre Woods Harvard Forest LTER site, Petersham, Massachusetts, United States - Inc-BW-H-2-M | ecosystem: Environmental > Terrestrial > Soil >...
TAGCTGTAAACGCTGCCGACGAGCGCTGTCGCGCCGTCCGCGCTGACGTCCACGTGATCTCTATTGTCGAGGTTGGGACTACCGACGTCGGTATCCGCCCAAATTGGCGTAAAGGTATGGTCCCGCGTCGAAAACATATATAGCGGCGCTGCGCCGGTCCCCGAAAAGCCAAGAGACACGATTGCGTAGCCATCATTGACCGAGGACAACCCTTTGATGAAGTATGGCAGGAGACCGAGATCGAGAATGGCGGGCGTGGGATAGGTGGCATTGATGGCCAACGTTGCCGGATCTATTTCCAAAATCGAAAGATCGGCCCAGCCATAGAGAAAGGCGCCGCTGGGACCTAATGCCACATCATAGAGATCCGGGATGGCTGCGACCTGCGGTGATCCCCATGCGCCGTTACTGAAGGTGTAGCTGACCAATCGGTTGTTGCTGCCCTGCACGGGGTCCTTCAGCACCACATAAATCGTTTTTCGCTCGGCGTCATATTTGGGCCGATCGACGTATCCGGGAGTGGGTGCCACACCGGGATAGGCTAGTGCGGCGGCGGTGTAGGGCTGCGGATCGGTCACCGCCAGCGAGGCGGAAAATGGGATCGCGCCACCGTTGATCGAGATGGCATAGGTGCCAGCGGCAAGGGGCGGGTAGCTGGCGTGTATTTCCGTGGTGCTGGTCACGGAAAAAGATGCGGCTGCCGTCGCGCCAAAACTAACGCTGGTCACGCCGCTGAAGTTCGCGCCGCGAATGATCACATCGCCGGCGAGATTGGAAATCGCGATGCGCGGCGCCACGATATTTCCCTGCACCGTCGGTGTTTGTACGTTGTAGCTGACCGCAATGTTCTGGGGGCTGCCGCGCAGTTGTCCGGAACTGCAATCCGGACTGTTGAGGCAGGCGGTCACTGTCAGAGTGCTCTGATGGGTGCCTGGGGTCAGCTTCGATGCGTCCTGGGGGTTGACGTTGGCGCTGCCCGAAGTCGAATTCGAGATGGCGAAATTATCGACGCTTTTGACCGCATCTCCGGCAATCTTAACGATGATGTAGAGCGTGCCGGCGCCGCTGGTATCGACCGTTGCTGTGACCGGCTGAGGGTCGGTTGCGGCAAAGCGTTGAGTCGAGACGAAGGACATTGACGTCGTCGAGAGCGAAAATTCGGCCGCAGGGGGAGGGGGTGATCCGCCACCACTACCTCCGCCACCGCCGCAGGCGGTGCACCACACCGACAACCCTGAAAGGGCAAACCATTTGGCCATCCTGCGCATTGTCGTCGTCTCCCTCGATTTTTTTAGTTATTTACAGGGTTGCAGATTGAGACTACACAGGTTTATTTGCGGTTGGCAAGGCGGCGGGGAGGCAGCCGATCCTTCGGTTTCATCGAAATATGCGCCACAAAGCAGCTATTCAAGGCTTGCGGTAAGCTTGATGCTGTTGGACGGGCCTTTGGCCAAACGCAGGGAGTGCACTCTTGCCATCAAATCTGTATAGGTCTGCAATCCTCTGCATATTCTCCATAGGCAACGCCGCGGCCGCAGGTAGCGACCCAGCATTACTCGGATGCTGGCGCAGTCAGCAGGTTCAGGTCACTTTTGCCGACCGGAGTCACACAAATCAGAATGGTGACTGCGTTGTCGAGTACGACGCGACCCAGGCACACTCGCACTGTCATAACGGGACTGGGGAGGTAGAAACTCTCTCGAACTACCAGTTGGCGGGCCCCGGGCAGCTACGAGTCACGGTAGTGGACCCGGCCACGGGAAATGCGAAGGGACCCGCTTCAGATATTCACTATCGGATAGAGGATGAATGGCTTCTGATCGATCGGCAGTTCCCTCCGGCACCGAGTTCGGGTAGTAACAAGCAGCCTGCTAGCTTGAAATCCGTGTCTGTTCGCGAGCGCAGCGCTAGGTGTGAACCGCGCGGGGAAACCGGTCTGCGTATCGGGCGCACACCGAGGAGCTCGCTTGCCTTTAGCGTTCCGTCGGGCTGGGAGCCATATTTGGTTGATCCGGTGAACGATAAGAACGTGGCTCTAGCCATTAACACGAGTCTTTTTATTGGCGCCTTCACACCGCGTGATGTGAAGACATTGCTGGCTGGCCCTAGTCAGCTCGTTATGCTCCTCGACGATGTGCGCCCGGGGCCCATACCGGTACGCGCCAGTGAATTCGACTCCGTCAAGAAACAATTTGCCGAGGAGCGGCCTGCCAAGGAGCTTGGTACCTTTCAAATAACCTGCGATCAGCCTGATCGGGTATGCGGTCTCTTGGGGCGTGCGAATGGTGGGTTCGTATACACCGAGTTGGTCAATGTGAAGGGCCGTGTCGTCATGGTCAACGGCATGTCAACCGCTCTGTCGGAATCCGAAGCCACAAATGTTCTCTCCAAATCTGTTCGGACCTTTGTGCAGCAACTTCGATCCGACAACGCCAAATGAAGACGGGAAAATGAAGCGCGAATCGGCATTGCTCAAGAATGGGAAAATCCTGTTGCAGGGGGCGCGAACGTTGCAGAAGCGATAAAAATGAAAAAACTGCTCAAAATCGTCATTGGAATAGTAGTGGTATTTGTATTGGGTATTGCCACTGTTTTCTATTTCACCGCAGGGATGGCCAAGACCGCGGACGCGTTCTTTGAGGCAGTTAGGAAACAAGATATTGTTGCGGCCCGCAGTTATCTTTCAGAGGACTTTAAGGCCAGTACCGACGAGGCGGCGTTGAAGGAGTTTCTCTCCAAGGGCGCGCTCCTCAAATTCAAGAAGGCGAGCTGGTCGAATCGCCAAATCAGCGGGGGACGCGGGGAACTGAACGGCGCAGTCACAACGGACACCGGTGGGGTGGTTCCGCTCAAACTCATGTTCGTAAAAGAGAATGACGCGTGGAAAATCTACGCAATCCAAAAACCCACTGCCGGGTTGCAGGCAGAACAGACGTCGCCAAGCATTCCTACGATAGCAAACCAAGCGGGGCTCGTTAAACGGTCGATGCATGACTTTGGCGTGTCAATAAATAGCAAGACCATGGAGCATTTCCATAGCACCGTCTCGCAGTTGTGGCAGCGTCAGTTCACAACAGAGAAGTTCAATGCGGTTTTTGGTAAGGCTTTCGATTCTGGGTGGGACCTTATTGTCCTTGACAAGGTTGAACCTGTCATCGAACCGGTCTCAGGTCTCGGTGAGCATGGCGAACTGGTCTTGAAAGGTTACTTTCCAACTAAACCGAAGCCGATAAATTTTGAGCAAAAGTACGTGTACGAGGGCATCGATTGGAAATTGTTCGGGTTCGGCATCGAGGTGAAGTAGCGCTACAACTATGCACGCCGTGCTGCCGTCGCGGTGTTGCGCAAGACTTTAGTGGGCACAGGAGGTCCGAACCGTGTCGGATGACAGGGAAATCGCGCGTCGAAACCTCGACTATCAAGCGCGTGGAAGAGAGTACGCGCCCGAAGGCCTGGGGAGTGCGGCCGTACTTGCGGATGAAGGCGGTCGGATGACGATGCCCCTCAACAAGATAATCCGTTACTTGGAAGAGGGACCGGAGAACAACACTCTGTTCTATGCCGAGGGGGAGTTGAAGAATCGCAAATGACTGCGGCACACGGCACAGGGAATTCGACTCAAATGGTCAGCGTTTCGAGCTGACTCGTGATTTAACATAATATACATTATGCGAAGTAGGCGTGTAAGGGCTAAGTTCAAATGTCCGGTTCTGGCCAGATTCAAATGTCCGCTTTAGCGCTGCCCGCGAGTAGTTTCTGGCTCCCTTTCCAGGGCCTGGAGACTGCGAATGCGGCAAAGCATGGTGACATTTGCAATGCGCGATTTCGATCGATTGAAGTGCATCCAGTCCGTTATCGACGGTGAACTCAAGCCCATCCGGGCCGCTGAACGACTTGGGCTCACGACTCGCCAAGTCCGTAGGCTCGCACGCCGGTACGCAGCCGCCGGGCCCGTGGGATTGATTTCCAAACGTTTTAGCCGGCCCAGCAACAATCGACTACACGATGCCATAGCCGACCAGGTGATCAAGCTTCTAAGGTCAACGTACGCGGATTTTGGGCCCACATTGGCTGCCGAGAAGCTCAGAAGCCCAGATTGAGGCGGGCGTGCATCGGTGAGCTCGTTCAGATCGATGGCTGCGAACATCATTGGTTCGAAGACCGTGGTCCCGCATGCACTGCACTAGTATTTATCGACGATGCTACAAGCCGACTTATGCAGATTCTCTTCAACGGCACCGAGTCGACCTTCGGATATTTCGAGGCCACGCGTCGCTACATCGATCAACATGGCAAGCCGCTGGCATTTTACAGCGACAAGGCGAGTATTTTCCGCGTAAACAGGGCCTCTGCGACCGGTGGCGACGGCCATACGCAGTTCGGGCGGGCGCTTTTCGAGCTGAACATTGATGGCATCTGCGCCAACACGCCAGCGGCTAAAGGACGTGTCGAGCGGGCGCATCTAACAATGCAGGATCGGCTTGTGAAAGAACTTCGGCTCGAGGGCATCTCGACCATAGAGGCTGCCAACGCCTTCATGCCAACGTACGTCGATCACTACAACGCGCTGTTCGGCAAGGTTCCGAGAAATGCTCACGACGCACATCGTCCAGTGCGTCCAGACGAAGATCTAGATTCGATTTTCGCCTGGCGTGAGCAACGAAAAGTCACCAGCGATTTGAAGCTGCATTACGAGCGAAAACTCTATCTCCTAGCCGACACGCCAACCAACCGAAGGTACGCCGGCAAATATCTCGATGTCTATCAGTTTCCTGATGGAAAGATCGAGATTCGGGCGGCAGGGGTCAAGGTCCCCTACTCCACCTACGATAAGTTGGGCGCGATTGATCAAGGTGCTATCGTTGAGAATAAGCGACTCGGCCACGCGCTTCGGATCTCAGGATTGGTGCAAGCGGAACGCGACAATCAATACTACGCAGGACCGTCAACGGCACATCGAGGTGATGGGCGAACTGTGCCACGGAAGAAGCCTGGAGGCTCTAAGACTCAGCGTGAATTAAATGAGAAAGATGTTCAAAAAGCCCTTGAGGTCCAGACTCAAGAAATGAGCTAAAGCGGACATTTCAACTTGGCTGGAAAGCGGACATCTGAACTTAGCTAAGGCAAATTGTGACCGCCAAATAGAAATGTCCTCTTTGCGCTAGATAGAAATGTCCCCTTTGGTGAGTGTCAGGCCCAGTCTATTGGCCTCCAAAGGACTGGGAGCCTGACGATGTTTCGCATACCAAGGGTGAGCGTTTCCATGCGAGAACTCGATCGGCTCAAATGCATTCAAGGGTTAATCGACAAGCAACTCAAGCAGAAAGCTGTCGCCGAGCGGCTGGGACTCACCGTGCGCCAGGTTCTTGCATCCATCCACGAAATCGAACGAGTGGTTTTGTCGCTCCAGTTTTGAGGTGATGGAGGTTTGATGCGAGCTATCGCCTCAGCAACAACTGGGCTGTTTCCTGGAGTGTCGGCCACCACAGCCTTACGCTCTTCCTCACTCAAAGAGCCAAGAGCAGACATCGATGATGCGGATGTGCACGGGCGGTCCGCGGCGAGCAACTTTGATGGCGAAACGCATGCGAAAAACACAATTGCGGTAAGAACCGTTGCACGAATCTTCACGTCCATGTTCTCCTGGGCCAAACCAGGAACCCGGTCTTCGAACTCTAGTGAGTTTGACAAGTTGGACTGGCCAATTCAAGGAAGAAGCAGTAGTGCAGTTTCCTGATGGGAAGATCGACATTAGGGCAGGCGGGCAAGCACTCCCCTACTCCACCTATGACCGAGTTGGGGTTGTGGCGCGTTGGCCGCCGACCATTTGTCGAGGTACGTGAGGAACGTAACGGAGAAGGTAGCGTAGTAGCTGGCCGACGAAAGAACATCCCCCTAAATGTGAACCAATTTGATGATTGATTTCAGAGCGTCAAAATCGGCGGGGTTTCGCGTGTAGAGGGGTAGGCTATTTGCCGCGGCAGTAGAAGCGATGAGCAAGTCCGCGAGGCGAGCACGACTAGTCTGTCCTGCGGCGCGCGCAGCGGCGAACATTCGGCCGTATGCGCGCGCGGCTTCTGCATCGAAAGGCAACGGATCCCAAGTCGAAATCGCCCATTGCAATCGATCCTGGCGTCGAGCGCGTTCATCGCTGTCTTGGGTGGCGTGAGGACCGGCCGCGAGCTCGGCGAGGGTAACAGCCGAAATTGCAGATTCGTCGGGCAACAACGCGGAGTCGATCACGTCGTGATCGATAACCACCGAGGTGTCCAGAAGCCCCTTCGTCGGTTCAGTCATCGAGTCGTTGGTCGATTACTGCATCGAGGTCGGCACGAAACCGCTGGGCATCGATCCGCGGCGCGTGAGCTGCACCTGCAGAAATGGTTGCTCGGAGAACGAACCGGCGCGCCCGAATGGGTCGCAACTCCGCAACCGGCGTGCCGTTGCGCGTCACTACGATGGTTTCACCTGCCTCGACTTCGCGAAGGACGGCAGCGGATTGATTTCGAAGCTCGCGCTGGTTAATAATTCGGCTCATGGGCGGGACCGTAGCACATGTCTCACCTTGTAGCAATATGCAGATTGACCGCCATTTCCACGACTTAGCATAAGAGCTATTATGTGTCGTAAATTATTGATTATATTATAGTTATTGGCCTATATTCTATCAGAATTGGACCTCATGGCAAAGTGTTCGTGACCGGCCTGTTGCGGCGGCAAAGACTTGTACGGATGGCCAAACGCGTCGGCCCTGACTGCTGGTGCGATGGTTTTGGCACGGAAAATCAGAGGGGCATCAGCAGAGTCACAAGAGACTAATTAGTTACAGTAACTACAACTGGTCCACTCGTTTCTGGGACAGTCGGATAAGCCTGGGTGGCCGTATTTCCCGCGTTTTTGCCATACATCGTAATTACGTTGAATAGCTGCGGCAAGTAAATGCTGTTGGTGCCAGCCACGGGTCGGGTGGTCAAATTGAGCGCTTGTGTTACCTGGCTGTACGAGAAGCTGGTGACATCCGCTAAAGCGTAGATGAATTGGTTCGGATTGGCGGCACTCTGATTCGTGATTGTTAATGAAAATGCCGATAGAACATTGTTAGTTGTGTCATACACAAACTGGCCGCTACCGATCTGAGCTGATCCGGAACCTCCGATAATTGTACCCTCGTAAGTGAAGGTCGCATTAAAAACCCTCGTGACAGGTACTGTGATCGATACAGGTGCTGAGGTAGCTCCACTCGAATCAGTACAGGTCATCGAGTAAGTGGTATCCGCTGTCAGGGGGCCTGTCGAAGCAGTACCGCTCGTCGCGATGCTAGTCGTCCAGGGCGCCGAGCAGGAGACCGCATTGGATGAGGTCCATGTTATCGTGGAGCTGTTGCCGCTTGTAACGCTCGCGGGATTTGCTGTGAGCGTGACTACCGGTCCAACTGTGACTATGGGCTGAAAGGACACGCCTAGGCTAACCGCAGCGGTTACCGCGTTTCCTGCAATACAACAACTTGTGCCCGTTCCTCCGACTAAACCCCAGCCGAAATTGTAGGTCCCCGGCCCAACTATGTATTGGTTTGGTGCTGGTGCCTGGACCGGGTTACCTCGGATGCTGGTTATGTCGACAGCCGGTAAATTTCCGCCGCACGGAATGGCAACCGCGCCTGTAGATCCTGTGCATGCGGCGGTAACAGAAACTGCGTATGGCTGAGAAATCGAGAAATTAAAGGCGCCGCTGAAGTTACCTTCAAAGGGCCCTGCCGTTACGGACCAATTTGCAGTTGCGCTGAACATGGGACTCGAACTCGTAGTAAGCGCGACATTACCCTGCAATGAAGAGCTAAGCGTGATATTGGGTGCCGCGTACTGAGTCCAAGTGTCGGTAACCACAGCGGTTGAATTAAATGCTCCGCCGGCAGCAGTAAACCCACATGGGGAAGAACAGCTTTGATTTACACTTCTGGGGCCCGATACGATGCTTCCTACACCTGGTCCAAGATCAGTTAAGTTCAACGATACGCCAACACTCAGCGGGTTTTGTACAAATGGGACACAGCCGAGCGCGGTCCCGTATTGCTGATTAACTGATGCGAACGCGCTCGGAATATCTGCCTGGTCAGCCGGCGACATCAGACTGCTGTACGCGTAATAGCAGAGCACCTGAAGATCGGTAAGGTTATTCTCGTTGAACTGAACGGATTGGCCCTCGATCACCTCGCTGAGGGTGCCGTAAACCGGCGCTCCAGTAGCACTGTATTGCGCATTCAAATCGAATCGCGCGGCCCTGGTGCCCCCGGTAAAGCCATCGCCATTCAGGTCGTAGCGTGAAAAATCAGGTTGCGGTGTCCCTTGCGACTGGGCTTGAGCGAATGCCGTGATGAATGCGAGAAAGTCCGCGGACGTGAATTGACCGTCCGGCGGTCCGGTTCCTGCTACGTCGGTCACGTCCAAGAGAGCCATGCGTACAGGTGCGCCAGCAGTGGTAATCGTCTGATCGAGCGACAGTACGGTCGAATAAGCATTGATCACGTTGTTGCTTCCGCCACTCTGGCAATTTGCAGGAATCGACGCATTTGCGATTATCGAATTGACGATCGAGGAGGCTGGCAAGGAAGGATTTAGGCGCCACATGTACAACGCTAAACCAGCCACTTGGGGAGAGGCGAACGAGGTCCCTGAATAGTGTGGAATGCTTTGTGAAGCGTCAACGGTTCCATCAGTGGCAAACAGTACGTCTTGGCCTTGTAGACTCTCGCCAAACGCTGCGATGTTGCCTGGCCAGGACGAGAACGTTGAGCGGCAGCCCGCGGTCGGCGCCTCGTTGGCCTGAAGCGGTTGCACATAGTTGGATTCAACGACGAGCACGTTAGAAGAAGGTGTCGCCACTCCTAATACCGGATCAGAGAGCGTCAGCAGCGCAGAGGCGCTCCACGGGTTGTTAATTGCTGCGTCTAAGGTACCTGCGTTTCCCGCACTGGTCGTGACGATGAACTGCTGCTCTAATGGCGACACTGGCAGCCAGGCGTTGCCGCGCACTAGGGAGAGCCATCTTACGGCTTCCAAGGTCTGATGACTCACATTGCAGGCCATTTGGGGAGGGGGAGGACAGGCTCCCAGACTTGCGTTAAACACGACATTTCCTGGGGGTGACGCAGTCTTGATTGCGGACTTAATCGCCAACCATGCCGAATTCATTACCGTATCGTCGTCGTAAGCGTAGTCGACAGAAGAATAATCCCTCAAATCAACTGGACGAAACGGGACGGATTGAGAAAGAGTAAACGGAGCTATTCCCGCGCCGATGCCTCTGAGCGTAGTGTCTCCACCGAAATCGAAGAGCGCCCGGCTGAGAACGGCATAACCGTGAATGTTGGAAGGAGGTGTAGGCAGAATAAATGGCGAGTACGCTGGGTCTTGCGAGGCAGCGATTCCGGCGCCGGGGCCCGCCGCGCCAAAAAAATCCAATTGAACGTACGTGACATTTCCGCTCGCAGCAGGTACCGAGCTGCGATTTGTCAGTAGTCCGGCCGTATTCCAAACCGCCGGTGCGCTAACCGCGGCCAGATCATAAAGCGTGGGATTCATGGTCGGGTTGTTTGCCGGCAGCGCCTCGGGCGCAAAGCTGTTTACCGTGATCTCGTTTGCGGAGGCTATCCCCGGTGATGAGGAGAGTGAGTTCGCAAGCGACTGTAGGGCCGCTATAGTGCCAGGGTCTGGAAACTCCACTACGATCCCGGCGTAACCCGTAACCATGGTGATAATTGTGCCGTTAACGCTCGAAATGGCCGCGTTCACCTGACCGACAGTTGCGCTGGGTTGAATCATTAACTCGAGACGACCACGCGTGATTGACCCTAAGCCGGGATCTGTATCAATTGAGGTTGAAGATACAAATGGACTGCCGGCGAGGTCGCTAATCGCGGACATTGCCGAAGAAGTGGGATCTCCTGGTAGCGCGCTCAATCCCCCGCCGCTACTCACTGTCAGATTCACCGCGGAGCCAGATGCAACGCTGCTCGCGGCTGTGGGACTCTGGCTGATAACGTTGCCCGACGCGACAGTTGTACTGCTCGCTGTCGCCACAGTTCCGAGAATTAGGCCAGAGCTTGTAATTGATGTGGTTGCGGCTGCTTGCGTCAAGCCCACTACATTGGGGACTGAGACAGTCGCCGGCCCTGTACTCACCGACAGATTCACCGCCGACCCCGTCGCTACGTTCGTTCCAGCCACTGGACTCTCGCCCACGGCATTACCTACAGGCACCGTCGCGCTGCTGGCAAAGGTCACGGTTCCGGTCACGAGTCCGGCGCCGACGATCGCGGTCACTGCCGCAGCCTGCGTCAGTCCCACGACGTTCGGCACGACAGTGGTTGCGGCACCGCTCGAGACCACGAGACTGACCGCGGAACCGGAACTCACTTTACTACCCGACGTCGGGTTCTCGGCAATCACCAGACCCGATGCGACCGTAGCGCTCGACTGGGTAGTGAGGGATCCAATCGTCAAGCCAGCACCTGTGATCGCGGAGGCCGCCGCACTCTGACTCAAGCCGACAACATTTGGCACGGTGACATTCGCGACGCCGCTCGAGACAACCAAGCTCACCGAAGAACCGGACGTTACGCTGCTGCCGGCGGCCGGGCTCTGAGAAATGATCAGTCCCGAGACCACGGTTGCATTTGGTTGGGTGGCTATCGCGCCGACCATGAGGCCGGCGCCCGTGATCGCGCTCGTCGCGGCTGC
>Ga0210384_10008439_pt1 | contig 10735 bp, 9 predicted proteins | sample IncBWH2MmetaG_FD_160574 | JGI IMG/M metagenome (GOLD analysis project Ga0210384, IMG submission 160574) | Forest soil microbial communities from Barre Woods Harvard Forest LTER site, Petersham, Massachusetts, United States - Inc-BW-H-2-M | ecosystem: Environmental > Terrestrial > Soil >...
TCCGTTGCAGTTTTCGCTTTTCGAAAGCGCAGGCTCCATCTGGAAATAGGTGCCGCCTCAACTGCGCGCGAAGCGTTTTGTTGCGGGATTGAATTCAGCATGTAACCTTTCTTAGCGTGGCCGCACACAGGCGGCCGGAATTACATATGCACGATTCGAGTTGGGTCGCAGCCTCCAGAAAGAAGATGCTTAAATCCCAGCAGATTTCCCCTAAGACCCCCAGAGCGATCCCATTTCGGGTCACGGGTCAATGTTCCCAAAATATTGCCGGCGAGGCACCGCAGCCAATATTGAATGATGATGTGCCGTAGCGGAAATACCTTATCCTTTCGCCACAGATATAAAGGATTCACGATCTGGGAGAAGCCGAAGCGGACACCCGATGTCCGCCCGCCTCGCCACCCAAGATGGACTCCTTTAGCGGACAGACAGGTAACCGGGCCATGTTTGCCGATCGTGCACCGAAAGCCATAATCCGAGTCTTCCAGCCAGGCATACAGGGGCAGTCGTTCGTCGAAGCGAACCTCGCCAACTGAAGCCCAGCGGGCCATCATATTGCAGCCGTACGCCCAATCTAGCGGGACATAGGAAGGAGAACCTGATTCCGCAGGGGTTGCGTCCGCTTCGAGGCACAGCTTTTTGGCCTGATCCCTGGTAATCAGTGAACTCCTGCCACCGTCGTGCAACAGGGTGCCGCACCCAATCACCAGTTCTGGATGAGCACGGAAGAGGCGCGCCATTTCGCACAAGTAAGACGGGCACAATTCCATGTCGTCGTCCAGGAAGGCTACCAAGTCCGTACCCGGATCCACAGATTCCAGGCCCCGGTTCCGTTGGATTGTCGATCCCAGAGGAGAGGACACGAACAAAACGCCTGGAAGAGCGAGGGTGTCAGACAGGACGTGGTCCAGACTTGGACTTACGATAACGATCTGCCTTGGCAAGAGGCGCTGACGTTGAATCGAGCACACGGTATCGTGGAGGATTGCCGGACGCCCAACGGAGCAGATAATTGCAGCAACCTTCATATTGCCTTTCGTTTGACTGTACCTATGCGCCAAAGAAACCATGCAACCGAGAATCAACCCGGAAGCTTGCGAAGAAATGGATCGCCAACCCCGACCCAGCGCCGAACCGTTCGAAATGCAGTGGGCGCTCGCCATTTCAGGATTTCCTTGAGCCGTTCCATTCTGAAAAACTTCCGCACAGCCGTATGGACCGTACGGCCCGAGGGGCCCGAGCCTCGCCACGGTGTAAATGCCAAATATTCGTAGTACAAGGCCTTGTAGTGAGGTTCCTGCGAATACAACCAGGGTTTAAAGGGTCCGGTATAGTGCACGATCGAAGGGTTTTGCCGAAGCTGACGAAACTCCTGTTTCGTCATGCCTAAAGCCCCCGGAGGCAGGTCTGCATTCCGGGCGGGGAAATTCCAGCGATACGGAAGAAAGAGTACTTGATTGCGGAATACTGCGTTGAGGGCGCACTGATCGTGATATCGCAGAATCCGCGAGTTCTCTTCCGTGTATCGAATGAGCCGCGGCAATACATCGGTTTCGCGCCACTTCGCCAAATTGACCAAGAGCACTCCAGAGTTGAAATATTCTTCATCCTCTCGAAAGCCCAGGTTGACGTGATTGTCGCTGTAGGGGTCAGGAACGGCGGCCAAGAAATGCTTACTTACATCCGTTGTCCAAAGATCCTCGATATCATCCCGAACGATTAGATCGCAATCCAAATAAAGCAACTTGTCGATATCGGAATCCACGAATTGCGTCATGAATAGGCGGAGATACGAAGCCAGCGATATGTGGCCGCTGACCCGGAAACCCGAACGAGAGCTCACACTGAATGCCTTAATGTCGATCACCGCATTGTGAAAAGGTTCTACCGTTCGCCGGAGCTGGGATTCTGCCTCGGCGTCGCGTTCATCCAGGACTAAGATCAGGCGAAATTGATGTCTAGCATTGTTCTTCAGCAGCGAAGCGATCGCGACAGCCATATGCTGGCAGTAACGCCTGTCTGCACAAAAGAGGACAGGAATAGGAGGGTTGTTCATCCCTTGCACATCCGTTTTGTCGCCTTCCCCGCGCCTAGCATCACTTCTGCGCCCTCCTCTAAACCATGTCCAGGACGGACGCCGACAGACTGCCGGCCTGGTCGGCTCGATATCGATGCGAAGTGCACAAATTGAGACCCACAAACATCCAAAAGACAGCACCATTGATCCCAGTAAAGATGTTGCCGGAAACAAGTTGCGCGACCATCGCGATCATGATCGCGCGGCTGGCCCCAACAAACTCGTCACCCTTTTCAAGATTTCCTGGTCTGCCTAGAAAGAGGGAGAATGTGCCGATCGCGAACAGCAGAGTACCGAGCCACCCCAGCGAGAAAAACGCGGTGAGAAACCCGCTATCAATCGGAATGCCCTGCCGCGTCATGGTCATATTGCCGAGCCCGTGGCCAAATGGGTTTTCGATCGCTTCGATTGCTAAAATTCGGTACATGTCCAGACGTCCGCTGAAACTCTCGTCATGTCCTAAGTCCGTGAACGTTTTTACACGGTCGCCGATAACCGAGCTAACGCGGGGATCTCCAACCAAGGGCAGAAGACAGACTAGGAGAAGGATGACCGACAGAAATACTCTCGCGACGACGCGAGGGTTCGCGTTCTTCAGTATCAACAGAAACCCGATGATCCAACTCAGCCACGCGGTCCTCACGCCCGACAGCAAGAAGGAGAGATACCCAGCCACTGCCGCAGGCAACTTCAGAGGGGAACGCGTAACGAGCAGCAGAAGCAGGCCGACCATCATGATGTTGGCGAATGGCCCGGGAGCATTAAGGGTGCTCCATACGCGCACGGCAAGCGCTTCGGCCTGCCCAAAGGACGGGTTGACAGCCTGATACTGCACATTCTCCAACCAGTAAGTATCCCAGGCCGGAGGTAGAAAAAACTGATAAATTCCGTAAATGCCGAGAACCAAAACGCCCAACAGAAAGGTTCTGGTGATCGCCGCTCGGTACTCGCCGTAGCGGTGACAATTCAAGTAGAGGTGAAGGCCGAGTAGCAACGGGCACATCCAATTGACCAGCCCGTACACCGTCTCTCCGGACGGATGCACAACCATGCCGACAATGAACCCATAAACGATGGCTCCTCCGCACAGTACAAAGGCGACAGGGACGCGAACCTTTGGCCGGATGCCCGGCCTCAATAGGGTCAGCCCGGCCACTCCGGACACCAGGAAGGGTGTGAGCAGAACAAAGTTCGGATCGGTATATTCGAAGCGCCAGTCCACGATTCGCCGGAGGAGCGGGGTCAGGAACCAGACCCACAGCGTGTATTGAACGTAGAGAATCGGGCGGCTCGCGTGAAGGACTACGGCGACAAGCATCGCCATTGCAGGCAGCGCCATGCGGAGTAGCTGGGCTTTGCCCCCGAACCACAGAGCTCCGACCACCAAGAGCGATAGTCCGGCAACCAGGACCAAGCCGGAGTTTCTCGCCTCGCTCCGGTTATCGGCGAGAATGACCTCCGGGTATCCGGTGGCCTCGATCACGCGTGCACCACTTGGAAGGCTTCCCGTTCACGAATGAGCCGTGATTCAGAGTTCGGGGCATCGATCGGCGCACCGATCCGCCGCAGGAAGGCGCGAAAGCGATCCTGGAACACTTCGACACTGAAACTCTCCGAATGGCGCCGCAACGCCTCCGATGACCAGTCCTGCTGCTCAAATCGTTCGAGCGCGTCTCCCAAGTCTTCCGGCGTCTGCTGGTCGAAAAAGATTCCGGTTACATTTTCGATGATTGTTTCCAACGCGCCGCCGGCACGATAAGCGATAGTAGGTCTGCCAGCTGCCGCCACTTCGAGTGGGGCCATTCCGAAATCCTCTTCGCCTGGGAACAAGAGGGCACGACACCGGGAGACCACATATTCGACCTGAGCATCCGCGGCACGTCCCAGAAATGTAATGGAAGGTCCAGCGATCGATTGCAGGTTCTCGCGGTCAGGGCCGGCACCAATCACAATCAATTTCTTGCCGCGCTCGGAACAAGCCCGGACGGCTAAGTCGATGCGCTTGTACGAGATCAGGCGAGCAAGAACGACGTAGTAGTCTTCCTGCTCGTCAACCGCGTGAAATCTATCGATGTCGATCGGCGGATGAATCACTTCGGCGGAGCGGTCGTAGGCCCGGCGAATGCGTTCCGCCACGACCCTGGAGTTCGCCACAAAGTGGTCGGGTTGGCGGGACGCTCCCTCGTCCCAATACTTCAATCCGCGAATAAGCATAGGCAGAAGCGCTCGTTCGCCGAACCCGAAAGATTCGCGCCCGGCATAATTCTGAAAAGACCACGCCCAGCGCATCGGCGTATGGCAGTAGCACACGTGCACGGCATCACGATTCGTTTGGACACCTTTGGCGTAGCCCGACGAACTGGACAGCACCAGGTCGTATTCCGAAAGATCCAAGGCGCCGACTCCCAAGGGATAAAGAAGAAAATAAAGCCTGTAATACTTTTCAATCTTGGGCAGATTTTGCATCCACGAAGTGCGGACGTCGACCTGTTTCAGTCCCGCTGGCATGCAGTCCGGGAAAGCGACCGTGGCGTACAGCGAAGGGTCAGGCACCATTCGATAGAGCTGTTCCGCAACCTTCTCGGCTCCTCCGAGTTGCGTGAAGTAGTCATGCACCACCGCAATTTTCATGGGTCCCCCGCAAGCCGTTCAACTGACTAGACCGCCCCCGTCCGCTTCACCACCGCGCTTATGGTTCTCGCCAGGATCTGGAAGTCCAAACCGAGAGACCAATCGTCGATGTAACTGAAATCCAGCTTCATCCACTGGTCGAAACTCAGCGAGCTGCGGCCGCTGACCTGCCACAATCCCGTGATTCCCGGCTTTACGGTGAATCTCCGCATCAAGGTGGCTTCGTTGAAGAGCGAAACGTCGCGCACGCTCATCGGGCGCGGCCCAACCAGCGACATGTGCCCGAGCAGAACGTTCAATAACTGCGGCAATTCATCGAGCGACGAGGCCCGCAGGAAGCGCCCCACGCGCGTGATGCGTGGATCGCTGCGCATTTTGAAAATGGGCCCGCCAGCTTCATTTTGTTCTTCCAGCTCCTTCATCAAATCTGGGGCGTTCTTAACCATGCTGCGGAACTTGAACATGTGGAAGGTGCGGCGGCGATAGCCGTAACGTTCTTGGACGAACAACACCGGCCCCTCGCTCGTAAGTTTCACCGCGATGGCAATCGCCGCGAACAGCGGCAACAGCAGGAAAATCCCAGCGAGCGCACCCGCGATGTCCATCAGACGCTTGACCGCTTGCCGCGTCACGTAGTGTTCGTGAAACGGAACTAACTCACCGAAGAGCTCATGATCACGGTGGGCGGTTTGCCTGAGCTTCGTCATGTACACATCGTGCATATACGCGACCCGCACGCCAACTTGCTCCGCAATCTCGATGGCCCGCTGCGCCTGGCCGTAGCAGGATTTCATCGGAACAGTGACGAGCAGTTCGTCCACCACGTTGCGCAACAGCAGATCGCTTAAGTGATCAATCGTTCCCAGATAGCGGTCCGCAATGTCCGGTGGCATCTCGCTCACCGGGCGGTCGTCGACAAATCCGACCAGCTTCACAGTAGAATGGTATTGGGTGCGAATCTCGCGCCAAGCCTTCCCCGCCCGCCGCCCGCTGCCGAGAATGACCACCAACTCCGGATCGCGGCTCGCGATCCAGGTGCCGAAAATTAGGCGGCACGCCTGATAGCACGCGGCGCTCACGAAAAATATCACCGCAATTCGCCCGGTAGGACCCACGGTGTGGGTGGCGCGAAGGTAAAACACGAGAAAGCTCGTCATCAAGCCGCATCCCTGCGCGATTCGAAGCAACTTGCGAAGGATGCTGCCCGAACCCGAACCGTAGAGATTCAAAGTCCGGAAGCAGTAGATCCAAGCCAACATGAAGAGTCCTGCGAACGCCGCGTTCAGCACTGTGATTCGCATCTCCAGAAACTTGTGCATCTCCCCCGCAGGCACGCGTGCGCTATTCCCGTAGACCACCGACCCAAGCGCCATTGCGAATGCAAACAGACCGTCGAGTAGTCCGTATGAGTTGATCGATTTCACTTTCACGTCAGCTCTCCAGTTCTGCTTTCAGATGACTTGCCGATCGTCAGTGTTGGGCCGGTGCAATTCTGACGCCGGGAATATCGAACGGCTAGCGCGCAAAGAAAGTCCCATCACGCGTGCTCCTGCGCATCCGCGCGGGAAGTTGGCTCGGCTGGCACCGCCTCGCGACGACGATGTCTGTACCGCGTCGAGGAAGCTCTTTGGAGCGTTTGCTCGTAAATCTCTTCCAGTTGCTGCGCCACGCGGTCCCAACTCATTGTGGTTTCCACCAGTTGGCGGTTGTAGTGACCCATAGCTCGCCGCTCCGCCGGATTTCGCAGCAGTTCGCTTAACGCCTTCGCCAGCGAAACCGCGTCGCCGACAGGCACTTTTTTCCCACTGCGATCATGCACGAGATGCTCCAAGCCGCCCGCATGGGTGACCACGACAGCTCTGGCACAGCTCATCGCTTCCGCTGCGGTCATTCCGTAGGGCTCACCGTACGACGGCAAGCAGTAGACGCTGCAGTTTCGGTACAAGTCCGGCGCTTGCGCCCGTTCTCGCCGTCCCAAAAATTCCACCTGTCCGGCGCACGGCAAGGCTGCTACCCGGCGCCTCACTTCGGCCAGTTCCGGGCCGTCCCCCGCAATCCGAAGAACGCTCGCCGGAAATTCTCGAGCGACGGTCGGAAACGCCTCGATCAGCGTGTAAATTCCCTTGCGGCGCAAAACGTTGGCAAAAAACAGAATCGACGGCTTTTGCTGTTCGGCTTGCAATCGTTCCGGAGAATCCCACGCCGCTTCTGGTGAAAACAGTCCGGTATCGAGCCCATGAGGCAAGATGAAAACGCGGTCGCTCAGGACCTCGGGACGCGGCAGTCGGTTGCGAGCCGCGGGCGTGGTCAGCAGCAGCGCATCCGCCCGTCGCTGCTGCGCGTGGCCGATCACATTGCGTCCATAGTCGAGCGCCGAGCCCACCCACTTCCCTTTCGAAGCAATCGCATCTGGATCGTCCGGCCAGCGTGCAACGTAGCTTCCCAGGACCAATGGCAAACCGCATCCCACTAACGACAAGCTCATTCCGGTGAAAACCGGATTCAACTGGTGGACCAGATCGAAGTAGCAATCTTTTTTCAGCCTGCTCAACAAACGCCGCACCCGCAGCATGTAGTCCAGTCGCGAAAAGAGCGGCCCACCCCCGCGTAGCGGAATCTGATGAACGGTAACGTTCGCCGGCAAAGGCTCCCGCATTTCCACTCTCTGCGCGGCAACGTGCAGCTGGTGGCCCCGCTTCGCGAGATTCGTGATGAATCCGTGGGCGATTAGTCCATCGCCGTGCGGCAAATGGTCCGTCAGCACGTCTGAGCAGTGCGGCACGAAAATGCGCAGAGGCTTTCGCATTAGTCTGCCGCCCCCGCTGCCATCACCCGTTTACTCCGCAAGAGGCCAAGTGGCCTCGCAGCAGCCTCGGCCATAAACCGCAAGTCCTCTGCCTTCGGAAAAATGTGCGGCACTCGCGTCTTTAAAAAGAGAGGATAACTCGCCAATACGAACAGTAATCTCGCGGTCGTGGAAACCAGCAGTGCCAATCCCGCACCAACGATTCCCATCCTTGGCACGAAAATCAGCATGAGCGGCAAAGTCAGCAGCAGGCCCGTGACCTGCAGTGCCGTGATTACCCCTGGACGCTCCAGTGCCATGAACGCTTGCGATAGCACCAGCGTTGCGCCGGACAGCACGGCCTCAAGCACCAGAATTCGCAGTACAGCGGTCGCGACTGCATACTCTTTGCCGTACAGCAGAGCCAGCATGTAAGGGCCCAAAAGGGCCACTGCGACTGCCGCGAGCGCGGTCAGCAGTGTGCTCATTCGCGTGGCCCGGCTAGTCATCTCCCGCACCACCTGTGGCGATCGGCTCACTGCGCGGGGGAACAACACCATCACGACCGACGCGTGAAATGCGTTCAACATCCTCGAAAGGCTCAGCGCCACCACGTACGTGCCCATCATTTTCGGCTCCAGCATGCGCACCACGAGGGCCTGGTCCACGTACAGCGACATCGTCCCGCACAGGTCGATGCCATAAGCACGAATGCCATAGTTGAAAAGCTGCCGGGCGGAATCCACGAAAGAACGCAGCGAAGGGTGAAACGTTCGCCACAGGCGGTTAAGCATCCACAAAAATGGCGGAATCCCCATCGGCACGTATGCGAGTCCCGCGCTGACCGGTGTCAACATTCCCGTCTTCCACAAGATCACAAGGCACACCAACGTTTGCGCCGGGGGTGCGAGGAACAATTTGTTGGAGGCGGCGAAATCGCCTTGGCTCTCGAGCGCAGCCCGCCCGACCAGCATCATCGCGGACAACGGTGTGTTGAGAAGAAATACGCGCGCGAAGAAAATTACTCGCGGCGAATACTGCGGAATAAATGCATGCATGAACAAAGCGCCTGCAACCATGCCAACCACGCCCACAAGACCCGCCAACAGCAGCGCCGCGCCGAGCAACTGTGATCTCTTTTCCGGGTTGTTGCGTAACTGAAACGTCAAAGCGCTCGGTACGCCAAGCGTCAGGGCACTGGCAAGAAACACGGGCCACAGGATCATGGCGGCCAGCTCGCCACGGCCCGCGGGCTGCAACGCGCGGGCCGTCAAGATCCCTGTCGCGGCGTTGATCGCTACCATGAAAAGCCTGGCGCCAATCGATTGCGCAACCACTGCCACGGAACTCAGCTTCTTCGTGGAGCGTGAATCCGCGCCAGTTCCGAGGACAGCAGTCCCGCCACCCGTTAGTCGCTCCATGGTGTTTCGTTCCAAGATCTCGAACCTCAAATTAAGTTTCGCTCGTCTCGTCGGCTAGGGGACGAACTGGAGCGGGTTGAAGTACGCGCCGATATTCAAGAGTTTGATGTAGCGAGACGCGACTTCCACTTTGTCGCGAGGCACCAAGAGCATGTCGCCTGGCTCCAGCACAATGTCGTGCTCCAGGTCGGCGGTCTTGCGTACCTTAGTCAGCTTCAACACCCGGATTTCCGCCATTTCGCTGTTGATCTTGCGGAATAACAACACTTGGCCAGATTTCGCCGAAGCCGAGAACCCGCCGGACAGAAGAATCGCCTGCATCGCGGTAGTGTCTTCTCTCAGATCGATTTTTCCCGGCTTGGGGACTTCGCCTGCTACCACGACGTAGGGCTGTTGAAATTCTTTCAGGATCAGGTTGAGCTCCGGGTCGTTCAACTTCTCTTGCAACTTGCGCACGATCAGGTCGTGCGCCTGTGCGACCGTCAGATCACCTATCCTGACGTCGCCCACCACGTTCAAATTGACATACCCGTCCGGTAGCACCGTTACCGTCTGGTTCAACTCCGGTGTATAGCGATACTCCAAATCAAGTACGTCTCCGGCGCGCAGCGTGTAGCGCGGCCGGTGGTGTAACTTTTCATCCGCGTGAAGCAGTGTTCCCGTCAACAACAGAAGAAATCCCAAGCGATACACAATGTTCATCTTCTTCATCCCCCAGATCCAATCAACTACGTCCCTACAGGCCAACGGCTTCCATCCGGCGAGACAGCCAGTCCGGTATCACATAGGTTCTTTTATTCAACACGTGACCCAGGATTCTTCCTTTCGCTCTTTCCAGAGTTCTCTCTGCGTAAAGGATTTGTTCTTTTTGCGTTCGATTGGCTTCGATCACTAGCACGATTCCGTCTACCAGCGGAGCTAATCGCAAGGCATCAGGAGTTTCTTTCAGCGATGGGCAATCAATCAGGATGTACCGGTACTTGCGGCGTAGCTTGTTGAGAGATGCCGCGACCGCTTCCTGGATGCTGTACCAGTTGTGGAGAAAGCCTTCCGCGGTCCGCGGCTCCCAGAAACTGTTCACCGCCTTTTGGCGCATGATGCTCTCGGGGTCTGATAGGTCCCATCGGTCGTGTTCCAGGTGCCAGCAATCCAAGGAAATCGCCACTTGGTCGCCACCTTTGCGCAGCGAGTCCGCAAGCGCTCGGGTAATGTGGCTCACTCCCGAACCCGGCGTCGGCGACGTTATCGCGACAACGAAACCTCCGTCGGTTTGATCTTTCGACTGCTGAACGATCTTAAATAGCAATCCTTCGCAAACCATTCTAAGGTGAGCGATCTGCAGATCCGCCTGCTCCATGCGAGGCCGTTTACCGAGAAGACTCATACTCGCGTTCCTTCCCGGGGCTCAGGTACCGCGGTGAGTGGCTCCGCATCTTTTGGAATTCTGGAGGCCAGTGCTCTCCTGCCGCCAGTCCCGTTCCCGTCTGGCAAGGAGCCCGCCCACCAGGAGATTCTTGGCACCGTGGCCAGCAGTGGATAACGCGAAAATCCCTCGAGTTCGCGTGGCGTGGCGACGGTCGCCCTCCCCGTTTCCGCGAAATAAACCGCACATAAACCCAAGATCAGGGACGTGACCGCTCCCAACACCGCGTTGGTCATCGGCTTGGGCTTCGTCGCCGCGTATGACAACGTCGGCTGTTGCGCCACCGCCACATTCAGGAGCTTCTGATCGTCCATGGCGTCTTCAATCTGTGCCTGGTCGCGCTTCTGCACATACAACTCGTAGTTATCCTTCAACTCGTCCGCTTGCGCTTGCAGGTT
>Ga0210384_10008441_pt1 | contig 10734 bp, 11 predicted proteins | sample IncBWH2MmetaG_FD_160574 | JGI IMG/M metagenome (GOLD analysis project Ga0210384, IMG submission 160574) | Forest soil microbial communities from Barre Woods Harvard Forest LTER site, Petersham, Massachusetts, United States - Inc-BW-H-2-M | ecosystem: Environmental > Terrestrial > Soil >...
GAACTCCGCGCATCGCAAGTTGCTGGTACCCGATGATCCGTACGTTACAGCGTCTGAAGCGCCGGCGTGGGCGGCGCTGGAACGGCTGGCTGCGATTGACTCGCGGACGGCGCTGGAATATTTTCGCGCGGCAGCCGGCAAGGTGGCGCCAATCGCCGGAGGGAAACCTATGGGTGGATCGGGTGCCGACCTGCAAAAAGAATTCACATTTGAAGAAACGCTGGCGGCGCGGAAGCGGCTGCTGGGAGGCAATCTCTCGCTCTCGTACGAGAAGCCGCTGAAGATTGTTCGCGGCTCGATGCAGCATCTCTATGACGAGACGGGGCGGGCGTACCTGGACGTTTATAATAACGTGCCGCTTGTGGGGCATTCGCACCCGCGAGTGGTGCGTGCGATTCAGGAGCAGGTGGCGCTGCTCAATACGAACACGCGCTATCTGCACGACAACATTTTGAATTATGCGGAGCGGTTGACGGCGCTGCTGCCGGAGCCGCTGCAGGTGTGTTACTTCGTGAATTCGGGGAGCGAGGCGAATGAACTGGCGCTGCGGCTGGCGCGGACGCACACGGCGCGGGAGGACGTGATTGTGCTCGAGCATGCCTACCACGGGCACACGTCGACGCTGATTGACATCAGTCCGTACAAATTTGATGGGCCGGGAGGGCGCGGACGCAAGCCGTGGGTGCATGTGGCGCCGATTGCGGATGATTATCGGGGAGCTTACAGGCGCGGCGAGGCCGAGCTCGGGAAAAAGTACGCGACGCGCGTTGGGCAGATCCTAAGCGAATGCAAAAAGAAAGACCAGCGCGTGGCAGCCTACATTGCGGAGACGCTGCCGAGCGTAGCGGGGCAGATTGTGTTTCCGCCGAATTATCTGGCGGAAGTTTATGAAACTGTGCGGGCGGAGGGCGCGGTGTGTATCGCCGACGAGGTGCAGGTGGGATTCGGCCGGCTGGGCACGCACTTTTGGGGATTTGGGACCCAGGGAGTGGTGCCGGACATCGCGGTGTTCGGGAAGCCGATGGGGAATGCGTTTCCGCTGGCGGCGGTGGTGACGACGCGCGAAATTGCCGCTTCGTTTGCGAATGGGATGGAATTTTTCAGCACGTTTGGAGGGAATCCGGTGGCGTGCGCGGCGGGGCTGGCGGTGCTAGACGTCTTGCGCGACGAGAATTTGCAACAGAACGCGCTGACCGTTGGGACACAATGGATCTGGGATTTGCGGGAGTTGCAGGCGAAGCACGTGCTGGTGGGAGATGTACGCGGGTTGGGACTGTTTCTGGGGATTGATCTGGTGATGGATCGTGAGACGCGCGCTCCGGCGGCGCGGCAGGCTTCGCATGTGGTCAACCGGTTGCGAGAAGAAGGCATTCTTGCGGGGACCGACGGGCCATACCACAACGTCATTAAGCTGCGACCGCCGCTGTGTTTCACGGCGGCGGATGCGGGGCGGTTTACTTCGGCGTTGGCGGGCATATTGGGCGAGCCAGGAGCGCAACCGGTTGCGTAGCCGTTAGGTGGGGGTGGGGTGCACAACACCGTAAAAGCGGAAGCTGAGCTTCCCTTCGGCAGGCGATTCGGATTAGGAGAAGTCGAGTTCGAGATCGTCGACGAAACACCAGCCCCAGTTTTCACCGGGTTCGAGGGAACGCATGATGGGGTGCTTGGTGCGGTGGAAGTGTTTGGTGGCGTGCTTGTTTTTGGAGGAGTCGCAGCAGCCGACGTGGCCGCATTCCATGCACAGGCGGAGATGCACCCAGGTGTCGCCCATTTTCAGGCATTCTTCGCAGCCCTTGGTGTGCGGCGTTACTTTGTGGATGTGACTTAAATGCGTGCAAGCGCTCATGATTTGCCCACCCCGATCTGAATATTCCCGGCGGCATCCTTGATATGGCAGGCGAGCCCGGCCAATGTTTGGATGCAACGAATCCATATTTAATGCGTGAGCCTACTCAAAGGATGCATGAGTGGGCCGTAGGAGCCAATTTTTTTCTTAAGAAAGAAGAAACTTTTCCGGGGCTGCTGAGTCGAATGGAGGCGGCGGAATTGCCGCGGGGGTTGCGTTTGTGGGCCCAGCGTGATTTTGTAGGGAGACTATGAACAATCCTATTGCAGCATACACCCGGTGGCTGCACACGCGCTGGCCGGCCGGAACGGTTGAGAAATTGCCGGTGACGGGCGAGAACGGAGTCACCAATCTGGCGGGAGCGCGGATTGCCGGCGATCTTTCCGGGATTCCGCTGCTGAAATTTTCGTCGCTGACGGCGACGAAAGCAGTGCGCGCAATTCTGAAGGAACCGGATTTCCAGAAGCGCGATACTTCGCAAGCCGACGTGCTTGACTTGGCCATCATCGGCGCAGGTGTTGCGGGAGTTTCGGCGGGCATTGAGGCGAAGAAGGCGCAGCTTCGCTTTGCCGTTTATGAAGCGACACAACTCTTTTCTACGGTGGTGAATTTCCCAAAAGGGAAGCCGATTTACACGTATCCCACGGATTTGAAGCTGGATGGGGGACTCGTCTTTCACGCCACGGTGAAAGAAGCGCTGGTTGACGAGATGGAAGCCCAGCGGCGGGCGGCTGGGATCGAACCGGCTGCCGCACGGATTGAGCGGCTGGAACGTTCGGGGAATCTGCTGGTACTCGACCACGCCGATGGAAAGACCACACGCGCGCACCGCGCGATCGTGGCGATCGGGAGAAGCGGAAATTTCCGGAAGCTCGGATGCCCCGGGGAAAATCTGGATAAGGTCTACAACCGGCTATTTGATCCGAAGGGGTTTGCGGGCAAGGAAGTGCTGGTGGTGGGCGGCGGCGACACGGCGCTGGAGACGGCGATTGCAATCGCGGCGTGCGGCGGCAAGGTGACGCTGAGCTACCGGAAGAAGGAGTTTGCGCGGCCCAAGCCGGAAAATGTCGAGAAATTGCAGATGCTGGTCAAGGATCCCGCGGCGAAGGTTGCCGTGGAGCATCCTACCTCCGAGCGTGTGACCACTGCGGCGAGTTCCTACATGCGCGGCGACAAAGCGCCGGGCTGCGTGCGATTGAGGATGGAAACCACGGTGGTGAAGATTGAGCCGGCCACTGTCACGCTGCGCGACGCATCCGGACAGCCACAGACGATTCCCAATGATGTTGTGTTCACGATGTTGGGAAGGGAAGCGCCGCTGGATTTCTTCCGCCGCTCGGGAATTCCGATTCGCGGAGAATGGTCGGCGAAGACGTGGATCAGTTTTCTGGCGTTCTTTGCGTTCTGCTCGTTTCTTTATATCTGGAAGGCGAGCAGCCACCTGAACCAGGTTTTCCAGCAGCAGCACTGGTTTCCCTTTAACGTGCCAAGTTGGCTGCACGCCATGGGCGGGTCGATCGCGGCGGCTTCCGCCGATCCGCGGACGCTGCTGGGCACGCTGACAATTGATATGGCAACGCCTGGTTTTTATTACTCAATGGGTTACACGTTGCTGATCATTGGGTTCGGTTTGCGGCGGATCAAGCGACGCAACACGCCTTATGTGCGGTTGCAGACCTACTCGTTGATGGCCTTTCAGTTCATCCCGTTGTTTTTGCTGCCATACATTGCGTTGCCGCTGATGGGTCACAACGGCTGGTTTGATTCCGGCGTGATGAAAACCATCGCGGACAATCTGTTTCCGGCCGTGAATTACGAGCACGGGCGGGAATACTGGCGCGCGTTCGGGCTGGTGCTGGCATGGCCGCTTTTCATATGGAATATTTTCACTTCGCAGCCGCTGTGGTGGTGGCTGGCGATTTCGTTTTTGCAGACTTTCGTGATTATTCCACTGATTATTTACCGGTGGGGCAAAGGCGCGTATTGCGGCTGGGTGTGCTCGTGCGGCGCGATGGCAGAAACCATGGGCGACGCGCACCGGGAAAAGATGCCGCACGGGCCGTTCTGGAACCGGCTGAATATGACCGGGCAGGTGATTTTGCTTGCCGCGCTTCTGATTGCGGGGTTTCGGTTCGTGAGCTGGATGGCTCCCAACTCCGGAATTGGACGAACGACGGGTCAACTGTATTACGGGATGCTGAGCCAATGGTCGGTGCTGGGCGTCGAGTTGAATTACTACCACGTGGTGGATATCGGGATCGCGGGGATCATTGGATTGAGTATGTACTTCTGGTTCAGCGGGCGGGTGTGGTGCCGGTTTGCGTGCCCGCTGGCGGCGCTGATGCATATCTATGCGCGATTTTCGAAGTATCGGATCTTTCCAGAAAAGAAGAAGTGCATTTCGTGCAATGTCTGCACTTCGGTGTGCCACCAGGGGATTGACGTGATGAATTTTGCGAACAAGGGAATGCCGATGGAGGACCCGGAGTGTGTGCGGTGCTCGGCGTGCGTGCAGATGTGCCCGACGGGGGTGTTGACGTTCGGGCGGTTGGATTCGAACGGGAAAATTGTTTACGACAAGTTGGTGGCTTCACCGGTGCAAATGAGAGAGGCGCACTGAGATTGGCAAAGAGAAGGGCAAGATTTAACAGAGAGAGGGCACAAAGGAAGCGCAGAGAGGTCACGGAGAAGATTTTCGTAGTGGCTGGCGGTAGGATCGGCCACTACATTTTAAGCCAATGCGCCGGTGCAGCTGGAGCCGGCGCCGGCGGTGCAGCCGAAGCAGTGGCCGGCGGTGGAGATGCGGCGGCCGGCCCAGCCGGTGAAGGATTCAACGTCCCAGACGGTAGCCGTGCTTCCGGGTTGTTCCAATTCCATATCCAGCATCTGGTTGAAATCGCAATCGTAAAGCTTGCCGTCGTAGCCGATGCTGACGAGCGTGCGGCACATCAGGCCGTGTACCGTGGCGGGATTGAAATTTTTCTTGAGGAGTTCCATGTAAGCGTCATGCTTGCCTTGGCGCTGCAAATCTTCCTCGAAGCGGTGAATCGGCATATTGGTGATGGTCAGCAGATGGTGGAACTCGATGCCGTGCTCTTCGCGAAGGTGCTGCTTGTAATCGGCTTCGAGCTTTGCCTGGGGTGGAGGAAGCGACGGGCCGACGGGATTGTAAACCAGGTTTAGCTGCAGGTCGGAGCCGGGCATCCCATACCCAAGGCTGTTTAATTTGCGCATCGCTTCCATGCTTTTTTCGAAGACGCCCTTGCCGCGCTGCTTGTCCACATTTTCCGCGGTATAGCAGGGAAGGCTGGCGATGATCTCGACGCGGCGTGAGGCGAGAAATTCGGCGAGGCCTTGCTGCCCATTCTCGAGAAGAACGGTCAGATTGCAGCGGTCAATGACATGGCGGCCCAAGCGCTGGGACTCTTCGATGAGCCAGCGGAAATTCGGATTCAGCTCGGGCGCTCCGCCGGTGATGTCCACAGTCGTGATGCTAGGACTGGAGGCAAGAAGTTGCATCACGCGGCGGGCGATTTCGGCGGGCATGATTTCCGTGCGTTTGGGGCCGGCGTCGACGTGGCAGTGATGGCAGGCCTGATTGCAAAGTTTGCCGACGTTGATCTGAAGTGTCGTGGTTTCCGCGCGCGACAATTCCCCGACGCCGTTCTCACGCAAAGCCTGCGTGAATCCCTCGGCATATCCATTGCCGCGAGGGAAGATCGGGAACGGCGAATTCGCAACAGCCATCAGCAGCACCCGCTCTTTCGATCGCCCGGTGAGCAGCAATCCGCCGGGGCTTCGGTGGTGAGGGAATAGTCTTCGCCCTTGGTTTCGCGGGGATCCCGCAGAAGCGTTCCGCTGGTGCATGGAAAGGGCTTTGCGTCCTCTTTGGCTACCGGCACAAGCGGCGGGACGAGCGTGAAGGAATCGCGGTAGGGAGCCCGCGAATAAAGATTAAACGTTTTTTCGCAGACGGCAACCCGCGTGCCGCGGCGGAGGACGTGGCCGTCATCGTCAACCACCTGGCGGAACGGCCCCTTATAAATGACGGCCTGCTTGTGCTCCCAGCACTCGCCCTGCTTGCCTTTGTAAGCCACGACGGTCATGCTGCGAAATTCGATGCCTTCGACGGTGCGCCAGGGATCCTGCTGGCGCTCGAGAATTTCGATGCCGTAGAAGCCGGCGTTTTCGAACGCATCGAGGAAGAGGTCTTCGCGGAAGGAGCCGGAAATGCAGCCGCTCCAGAGTTCGGCGTTCTGCTGGAGGTGCAGGGGAACATCTTCGTCGGAGACAATGTCCGAGATGACGGCTCGGCCGCCGCGTTTGAGCACACGAAAAATTTCCGTGAACAGTTGCTTCTTATCTTCGGGGCGGACGAGATTCAGGACGCAGTTGGAAATGACGACGTCCACGGAACCATCGGGAACGAGCGGGCGAGCGGAACGCATATCGTTCATCATGGATTCGAGTTTTGCGAGGTCGTCCGCGGTGCGCACGGGATGAGCGGCGAGCCACGCGTCCACTTCGGCCATGTTCAGGCGCAGGTCCTGGATTTTCCCTTTGCGGAATTCCACATTGGCGTATCCGAGCCGCCGCGCCACTTCCGGCGCATTGCGCGCGGCGACTTCGAGCATGGCGTCGGTCATATCCACGCCGATGACGCGGCCTGTGGGGCCGGCGATCTGGCAGGCGAGGAAACAGTTTTTGCCGGAGCCAGAGCCGAGGTCGAGAACCGTGTCGCCCGCTTGAACATACTTGGTAGGGTCGCCACAGCCGTAATCAATGGCGAGAACTTCTTCCGGAATGGCTTCGAGGAGAACAGGGTCGTAGCTTGTGGGGCAGCAGAGCGATGCTTCGCTTTTCCTGGCACCTTCCGCGTAGCGCTCGCGAACAGCTTCCTCTTTATTCAGCGCAGGTGTGGCCATGATGGGTCTCCTATGTCGGGGCCGCCTTCCTTTAGAATCTGCCTCTGAGCGGGAAGTTACACGATTCCGCGGAAAATTGCACGAAAACGCTGATCAAGAGGGCTTCCTCGATTGGGACTCTCTCTCGCGCTCCTGGCGTTTCTCTTCCTTATCCTTTTGCGAAGGGGGAAAACTCTTGAGGCCGTCGATGAATTCGTCTTCAGCTTTCTTTGGATCTTTATCCGGATCGCTCATTTTGCGAACCAGATAGACTCGCCACACCAGAGCTTTGGCTTTCGGATCGATCAAATCGATGATCAACGTGCCCAGATGCCGGCTTGTGGAGGCCACCGCGTTGTAGACATAGGCCCAATCACTGCCGATATAGGGACCGTAAGGCCCCCAGTTGCCCATGACCGCGACATCCACCTGCGTCTCCGGGTTGGCCCAATAACGCACGATCAGGTCGGGATTCTGTCCGGGATTGACTTCGTGCAAGCCTTTCTTTTCGAGTTCGCGCACCACCATGTGGTGAAAACGGATGTTGATCAGGTCGGGATTCATCTGAATCGCAACCAGGTTTTCTACCCCACCGATGTAGGCGAAGGTCTTGAATTTGGAAAAGTCGATCTTGGGATCGAAATCGACGGTGGTTTTTGCGGAGGCGGAAAATGCGAGACCAGAGAAAAGGGCCATAACTGCGAGAAAGAGGCGAATCGCGGCACGGAGGTCGCGCCAGACCGGGTTTTTGTCCGTCATGAGACTCCTTGGGCCCGTGAGGGACCAAATCAACTGCGCCAGATTTGGGTAGTTTAGGCCAATCCGACGTCCTTTGGCGAGATGTGAAAAACAGGCGACGGTGGTCTCATCCGCGGAAGGAAAATATTACTAGCCCTCGGCGTCGGGGGGCTCGTTGTTGAACAGGCGGACGAGTTCGGCGTGTTCCATTACAACAGCCGGGTCGCGCTGGATGGCGTCGAAATATTGCTTCTGGAAGCCGTCGCCGGTTTCCGTAGGAGCGAACAGTTTTCGCGCCAGCGAAATAGGGACGCGGGCATCCTCTTCGGTAATGCCTTCGTCACTTGACAGCGCTTCGTCAATGCGAACGACGAACTCGGAAATATTGTGCAGCCAGGCGAATTGCGCGTCGTCCACGACCAGGCGGAAGAGTTCGCCGGTGGTGACGACACCGTGGGCCTTCTCGTAGTCGCGGCGCTCCATGTCGAGCAAGGTTTTGTGCAAGCGAAGAAGCGCCTGGCGCAGGGCGACCAGTTTCTGGCGGGCCGGGGTGTCGCGCCCGTCGCCTTGATTTGTGTATGGATCTTTGGGTTGAGCCAAGATTGTCGCTCCCTGACTATTTTGCGACAGTTTCGAACGGCTGGCTAGTTGGCGGGAGCGCCCTTCGGGCGGATGGAGATATTGTTCTTTATGGCAGAAATACCGGAGACGCCGGAGGCGCGCGTTGTGGCAAGGTTTTTTTCGGCTTCGGTCGAAACCGCGCCTTCGAGGGTGACTTCTCCGTTTCGGAGAACGATGTGGATCACGGGAACTTCCGAAGCGGCGTAACGCTGCAACGCGGAATCCTCGAAGATCGCGCGGTATACGGCGCGGCGAGAATCGTCGTCAGTGGAGGACTTGGGAAGAATTTCAATGAGGTTTTTGACCGAGGAGACGCCTTCGAGGCTCTTTACGGCTGCTTCCGCGTTGGCTCGGAGCGTGGGGCGCAGGACATACCCAGTGAGAGTGACCTTGTCGCCGTCGAGCACGAAGGTGATGTAGTCAAAGACGGAATAGTAAGGAAGCACAATAAGCTGATGGCGGATTTCGTGGGAGAGTTGGCTCTCCTCAGCCTTGGGCGTGGCGAGGGCAGGCTTTAGAGCCGGCGGATGCTGCGCACGCAGGGAAGGCGTGGCCAGAACCAGACCAATTGCAAGCAAGGGAGCGAATGTTCGGCAGATTGCTCGGTGCATATATCCAAGATTATCAAATGTGGTGCGGAGCTTGGCGGATTGTTTCGATTCGCGCATCAGCGGCAGGCTATGTTCCCTGCGGGAGTTCGGTCAGTGTTAGCATACGACAGGGAATCGCGCTCTCCTTCTTCCAGTTGTTCGCTCGATTGCCCCGGGAGGACGCTTTTCAGTGTTGGCCATCGCGCATCGCGGTGCTTCAGGTTACGCTCCGGAGAATACGCTGGCGGCGTTTCGCCGCGCGGTCTCGCAGGGTGTCACGTTCATCGAGACCGACCTGCACCTGACGCGGGACGCCCATTTTGTCGCCATTCACGATTCGACCCTGGACCGCACGACCAGCGGGCACGGCGAGGTGCACCAGATGCCGCTGGCGGAGATCCGCAAGCTGGATGCGGGAGCTTGGTTTGCGAGCGAATTCATCGGCGAGCGCGTGCCGACACTGGTCGAGGTTCTGGAGTTCGCGCGGAAGCATGACGTGGTGTTCTACCTGGAGTTGAAGCCCAACGGGTTTTGGGGAGGGGAGCACGCGCTGATAAGCAACCTGCGCGAGTCCGGAGAGATTCCTCGGATCGTGATTATTTCGTTCGACGCGGGAATCCTGGCTGGCTTGCGGAAGCTGGAGCCGACTTTAATGACCGGCCTGCTGCACGACGGGCAAATCGAGAATCCGTTTGAGAAGGCTCTGGAAATCGGCGCGCGGCAACTGGCGGTCCGCGGCGATCTGATGACGCCGAATTTCCTGAAAGAAGCGCACAAACGCGACCTGCAAGTGGTTTGCTGGACGATCAATTCACCGGCGCACATGCGGTTGCTGGAGGCAGCGGGAGTGGACGGTATTATGTCCGACTATCCGGACCGGCTGCTGGATTCGCTGAAGAAATAGCGCGGTAGATGGCGGCAAATTGCGCGACGCTGAGCTGTTCGGCGCGCGCATCTTCCCTGAGACTCAATCCTTTCAACAATTCGCGAATCTGCTGTGGTTTTGCGATCTGGCGGAGGTTGTTCGAAAGTGTTTTTCGTTTCTGCCCGAAACAGGACTTCACAAAATCCAGAAACTCTTCCGCGTTGCTGACGCCCGATTGTGCGCAGGGACCGGGAAGGCGCAAGGTGACGAGCGCCGAAGCTACTTCCGGAGGAGGACGGAAGGCGCCTGGCGGAAGCTTGAGGACGAATTCCGGCCGCGTGTAGAACTGGGTGGCGACGGAGAGATAGCCATAATCCTTGTTGCCGGGCTGCGCGGCGAGGCGGAGAGCCACTTCCAACTGGATGACAATGTGGATTTCGTCGATCTGGTCAGCAAACGAAAAGAAGCGGTGGAGGATCGGGGAGGTGATGTAGTAGGGAAGATTGCCGTAAAGGCGAATTCGGCGGCCGTCGGCGAGGGACCGCAGGTCGGTTTCGAGGACGTCACCAGGGACGACCGTGAGATTCGGGTGCTGATCGGCGAGACCCTGCAGCCGCTCGATGAGAGCAGGATCCAGTTCGACCGCATACACAGGAACGCCTGTGCCAACGAGGTACTCGGTCATTTCCCCATGGCCTGCGCCAATCTCAATCCAGCAATAATTTTGAGCGGCGGAATGCGAGGGAGTTTCCATGCCGTGCGAGGAAACGCGAATCGCGCGGGCGATTTTTTCGCGCCATCCCGCATCGCTCAGGAAATGTTGTCCCAGTTTCTGTCTGGCCATAAGTGAGGGTTCTGCCAGTCTACCAGCAGTTTCACAGCGTGTGGTCTGGTGGGCCGACTGGTCGAAGAGTCTCTGCGAAACCATGGCCGGTAGCACTGGCGCGCGGATCTTTGGGTTGCTGCCGATTCCTTAACGGCAGATACTTTGGCAAGAGGGAGGGGGTCATGACGAACGGACCTGGTGTGAGCTCGGACAGCGCAAACTGGTTGACGACGATTGCTTCGCTGACGGTGGGGGCTGCGTTCTTTGCACTGTGGTTCTGGTTGCTGCCGGGTTGGCTGGGGTTTGATGTTGCGGCAGTCAGCGAGGCGCGATGGCACTGGATT
>Ga0210384_10008442_pt1 | contig 10734 bp, 11 predicted proteins | sample IncBWH2MmetaG_FD_160574 | JGI IMG/M metagenome (GOLD analysis project Ga0210384, IMG submission 160574) | Forest soil microbial communities from Barre Woods Harvard Forest LTER site, Petersham, Massachusetts, United States - Inc-BW-H-2-M | ecosystem: Environmental > Terrestrial > Soil >...
ATAAGAAGTTTTTATGCCCGTATTTAAATCTTCTATAGATAAATTGACTGTCGGCAACAATAATCTTGTGATTTCTAAATGTCCGCATAAAACAGCATTAATGAGTTTTTGCTTCAAATTGCTTGTATTATGCTCAGCTGCCTCATTTAAATGCCTATCAGTACTAGAGGTGTTACCGCCATGTACATTCAGGTTAATGCTCATACCCAGTAGGGCGAGCGTCATACATACTAATTTTTTAATCATGTTATCCTCTTTGTTTATTCGCGCAGTCTGGCAAGTCGTTCTGTAAATTGAGCTATGCTTTCTGTGCCATTTCTCGTTATCGTTTTGTTTGCAAATTCTAAGCCCAAGAAAAAATAATGTTGGGCATACTGTTTTGATTTTCATATTAATATCATGCGCCTATCCTGACGATCTCTGGTTCAATAAATTTTCATTTTGGTAGCGAATCTTCAAGCAATGGTGCCGCCATGCACTCACAAATTTGATCAATATTGTTAGCGTCTGCCTCTTGTAGCCAGCCTCTTCTCGCATGTAAAGGCGTTCTGCCATCTTTATCCACAGTGTAGACATTGCCGTCTTTGGCAAGTAATTGTTCAACAATACTCTCACATCTGGGCAATGAAGCTGCTAGGTGCAAAGGAGTTGTTATGTCTTGATCTCCATCCATAGTATTTACAGGAGCACCCGCTGCCAGTAATTGTGTGATTATTGACAGGCGCCTTTCAGCCTGCTGCGCATCTGCATAAGCATATCCTTCTATTGCTAGGAGTAAGGGCATGGCTCTAGAGATTGCGCATGCTCTTATTTCAGGATTGAGGAGTAGTCGCGCGATAATAGATGGTGAATCATATGAAGCAGCAAAGGCGATTATTTCGAAAAGATCGCCACCGTTACTGATAGTGGGCATCAATAGGAGATTGACGATTTCGAGATGGCCGCCTTGGAGTGCCACAAGCAATGCTTCCTTGACTGCGTGAATATGTAAAGGATTAAAATAAAGATCAAGGCGATCTAGGCCGGCAGGCGTTAAGAGGCGTTGAACCATTGCAGTATTTCCCTGTGAAGCATAACTTACTAATTTTTCGTCATTAGTGGGGGCATGGGGGACATGGGTTTCTCCGTAGTGCGCGTCGGCCATGGACATACCAAAGCTAGAGCACGACAAAGAGAAAATAAAGGTGGTGAGGACGCATTGTAAATATCTATTCATGAGGTAATTCCTTGTTGTGTAATCTAATAATCTAATCTGATCCACATAATCGGAGTAGCACGGGCTGTGCTAATCTTGCCTTTGCCCGTATAAGTTCTTTAATTTCAGGGCAGTTAAACGCAGTAGCATCAGGGGCTATTGTGGTAATATCTATATTTGGCATAGCAAGAATCAGTCTTGCTATCTCAATGCGATTATAAAGATCAGCAGTATGTAATGTTGATGGCCTAACTTTCAAAGCTGTTTCGCCCAGATCGTTTTGTGCATTTATAAGTTGTCTTACTATTTCAATGTGGCCATTTTCAATAGCATAGTCCAATGCCGTATCGTGCTGCCAAAGACTTTCAGCATTTACATCCGCTCCCGCTAAAAGGAGTCTGCTTACTTCTGCTGTCTGACCATCGCGTGCTGCATGTCGTAAGTCACGATCTAAAGTGTTAATTTTTGATAGTGTATCTGACAGGAGAGCTATACACTCCTTTCTTCCGGTATTCCAATAAGAAAGCATACAGGCCTCATCATATGCACGATTAATTTTTTCCAAATTATTTTTGAGACCAACTTGTATTTTATCTGAAGCTAAGATTATCCTTACAGCAGCTGGTTTGCCAGTGGAAGCAGCAATCATCAATGCTGTCATAGCATTATTATTCCACTTATTCTCATTTATGCCTGGAACTTGCAGCAACCGTTCTGCTATTGCAGTCTGATCCCCAACGACTGCCAACATCAATGCCGTCTGACCATCATTATCTTGTGCATTCACATCTACTCCAGGCACTTGCAGTAATCGCTCTACAATTTGCCTATGCCCGAGGGCAGCTGCCATCATTAATGCTGTTCTACCAAGATTGTTTTGCACATTTGCATCTATATTTGTAGCCTGGAGTAATCGTTCCATTACTTCATGGTGCCCCCGCATAACAGCAAATAACAATGCTGTCATGCCATTTATATTAGTTCGCGCATTCACATCTATGTCTGGCACTTGCAACAATCGAGCTGCAACTTCGCTGCGGCCGTTGTTGGCTGCCAACATCAATAGCGTTTTACCATCACTGTCTCGCACATTTACATCTACATCCGCCATGAGCAATCGATCAACAGCATCCTCATTTTGCATTGCAAAGCTTGAGGGGATTGCGTTAACCAGAGTAAGAAAAAATAATGTTCGACATACTGTTTTGATATTCATGTTGATAACCTCCTCGTTACGTAATTTAATCTACTTCTGTAATCTAAGTAGCACATTGTGCTAATTTTTCCCGTATAAGTTTTCTCATTTCGCCATGTGAGAAGTTAACCGGTGAGAAGTCAATCCGCATGTCGCTCAGAAAGTCTGCATCAAAATTTATGCCAGGCACAGCAAAAAGTAGCCTTGCTATCTCAATGTGGTTATGAAAAACAGCAGCCCTCAATGCGCCCTTAACATTTTTTATGCCAGGCACGGCAAGAAGTAGTCTTACAACCTCAGTATGACCATTTGCAGCGGCATTCCCTAATGCGGTTAAGCCGTTTAAGCTTGCTGTGCTTGATCTGCTTTCTTCATTAACATCTATGCCAGGCACGGCAAGAAGTAGTCTCACCTTTTCAATGTGGCCATATTCAGCAGCATCTCTCAATGCGGCTTCTCCTTTAATGCCAGGCACGGCAAGAAGTAGCTTTGCTATCTCAATGTGGCCTTGACTAAAAGCATGCGTCAATGCGGTTCTGTTTACCCAGTCTTCTTTATTAACATTAATGCCAGGCGCGGCAAGAAGCTGTCTTACTATATCAATGTGGCCATTGTAAGTAGCATATATCAATGCCGTAGAGCAGGACCAAAGACTTCTGGCATTTACATCTGCTCCTGCTAAAAGAAGTCTGCTTACTTCTGCTGTCTGGTTATCGCGTGCTGCGTGCCGTAAGTCGCGATCTAAAGTATTAATTTGTGATATGGTAGATGATGTAAGGGCTGTACATTCTCTTCTTCCAATGCCAGGCACGGCAAGAAGTAGCTTTGCTATCTCAATGTGGCCTTGACTAAAAGCATGCGTCAATGCGGTTTTGTCGCGCCAATCTTTTTCATGAACATTTATGCCAGGCGCGGCAAGAAGCTTTCTTACTATATCAATGTGGCCATTGTAAACAGCATATATCAATGCCGTAGAGCCGGACCAAAGATTTGTGGCATTTACATTTGCTCCTGCCAAGAGGAGCTTGCTTACTTCCTCAGTTTTGCCATCGTATGCTGCGTTTTGTAAGTCACGATCTAAAGTATTAATTTTTGATATTGCATCTGATAGCAATGCTATACATTCGCTTCTTCCTGCGTGCCCATAAGGAAGATTATACGCTTTATCATAAGCCAAGTTGATTTGTGTTAAATTATTTTTGAGTCCAACTTGTATTTTATCTGAAGCTAAAATCATCCTTACAGCAGCTGTTTTGCCAGCGGAAGCCGCATCTATCAATACAGCATTCACATCTATGCCTGGAGCGTGGAGAAACATTCGCACTGTATCCTCATGCCCATTATTAGCAGCAAGTATCAATGCCGTATCACCATTATTTTGAACGGCATTCGCATTTATTCCTGGGACTTGCAGTAATCGTTCTACAATTTCCTTATGTCCTGCGCCAGCTGCTATCATCAACGCAGTAATGCCTTGAGGTATATTAGTGCTTTCAGTAGTTTGTGCATTCACGTTTATTCCTGGGACATGCAGCAATCGTACTACAGTTTTTGTATGCCCATTCTTGGCTGCCAACATCAATGTGGTAAGGCCTTCATTATTTTTAACATTAATATCAGGGACTATGTTTAGTGCGTGACAGAGCAATTTTGTGTCCCCAGTACGTGCCGCCTTTAGCGCAAGAGCTCTACGGGTAGTATTGGTGAGATTAATTTGTGGAGTAGCTAAAAATTTCCCTAGTGCCTCTGCATTGCCGTGTGCAACATGGAGAATTAAATTCTTTTCATGCGTACGTTTTATGACCATTTGGCAGCGACTATTAGATAAGAGATGCCCTATGAAATTTTCATCATCAATTCTTACTGCTCTTTCAAACAGATCTTCTATTGCTCTATCATCAATAGATGCATTAGCATGATTGTTAGATAAAATAGCTATAACAAGATCCTTCAAATCGTTATGAGCAAAATTATTATTAACTGCGTGAGTAAATGCGGTTTTTAAATATTCATCCTCTATTCTTTTATTAGGATAGTGGGTGATGATGTGACTAATAAGAAGACTGAGAATATCTTTCTTATCATTGTCATACGAAGTTCTTAAGCCCGTATTTAAATCTTCTATAGATAAATTGACTCTCGGCAACAATAACCTTGTGATTTCTACATATCCGCCTAAAACAGCATTAATTAGCCGTTGCTTCAAGTTGTTTGTATTATGCTCAGCTGCCTCATTATTTAAATGCCTTTCAGTACTAGAAGTGTTACCGCCATGTACATTCAGGTTAATGCTCATACCCAGCAGGGCGAGCGTCATACATACTAATTTTTTAACCATGAGAATCTCCTTGTTTCTTGTAATGTTCTTGTTGCCACTTTGCTTTACTCGATCCTAATTGAAATATTTTACCACCTCAGTAAGAAAATATCAAAAGCCCATCATTGGAAAAAACTTTTCTATTAGAATAGAATTGAATGCAATGAGCGGATCACGAAAATCTTTATTTTTATGATTGGGTGCATATATAGCCCTATTTGGGGATTGGTTTGGAAGGGACTATTCTTTGTAGCATCTTCTTTGCCTGAGCGTGAGCAGGCGCCAATGCAACTACTTTTTTGAGTGCTTGGACTGCCTCAATATTTCTTTTTTGTCTCATAAATATCTGTGCTCTAAAAAAATAAGCGTCAACATAGGTCGGTTCTAGGCTAATGGCCTTTGCAAAACAATGAAGAGCATTCAGTTCTTCCTGGCGTGATTGTTGAAGATTCTTTTTATGTCTTTTGCTCTCCTCCCAAGCCAACAACCCCAAATTCACCCAAGCAACTTCAGGTGTCGTGTAAAACTTATTGTTAACGAGCTCCTGCCAGATCTGCTTGGCTTTTTTTCGCTCGCCAAGAGGTACAAGGACGGCGGCATAATTATTTAAAATAGTAGTTTTAATTAAAGGAGAAATATTCTTTTGTTGCAGGGCTAGTTCGAATGTTTTTTTGCTTTCTTGCAACTTACCATTTTGATACAGTAGGGTTGCCTTAAATGCAAGAGCTCGTGGCGAAGGTTCCAGCGCAGCGGCTTTTTGCGCCAAGCCCAGAGCTTTTTTGAAATCATGCGCATCGGCAGATTGTGCAGCTTCTTGGTAATATTTTTCTACGGTGTTGTGGCGCTGACGAGCACATGAGGGTGTAAGAAGAACGAGCGTAAGACTTAGTATAAAATGTGCTCTTTGGAATAAAGCGTGGTGAGGAGGGTTCATGGCTGCAACCTTGTGGTAAGCACGAAAAATAAAGGTTAATGCTTTGCTTTGCACTTTTTCCTTGGATTTGTAGACTACAGATTCAAGGAGCGGGGTCAACGAAAATCAAAAAAAATTGTTAGAAAATAATAGAGAAAAAAACTGTGGTTAAAGGTATTTGGCAAGAATTTCTTAAAATTGCCCAACAAGAAGTTGGCAGCCAAATGGTTGAGACATGGCTCAAGGCTGTGTCTTTGCAGCGCTGGGATGCGCGCGAACGAGTAGTCTATTTGACCACTCCCAACACCTTTGTAAAAGATTGGCTACGTATCAACTACAACCCATTGTTTGAGCAACATCTCAGTCGCTTGCTGAGTGTTGATACCATAAAAATTATTTTTACCGACGCACAAGCAACACCAGAACAACCCAAAGATGATCAGAGCGAAGAAAAACTGAACGATGAAAAGTTAAACGACATCGTATACACCCCAGCAAAACTTGCTCCACGGTCCCCAGAAAAAACAGGTTTGTCGCGGCGGGTTGAAGGGCGCTCGCTCGGACACATTAATAGCAACTATAAGTTTGATACCTTTGTTGTGGGCCCCAGCAACCACCTTGCTTATAACGCGGCCTATGCCGTGACACAAAAACCCGGCAGCATCTACAACCCTTTGTTTATGTATGGTGGTTCCGGGTTGGGAAAAACACATCTGCTTCACGCCATTGGTAACGAGGTGAAGGCAAAAAATAAACGTGCCACCATTTTATACCAAACTGCCGATCGCTTTGTGAATGAGTTTATAAACGCGATTCGCTTTGATAAAGCGCATCAGTTTCAAGCTAAATATAAAGACGTAGATCTTCTTCTCATCGATGACGTACAGTTCATTGCCAACAAAGATCAAACGCAAGAGGCCTTCTTCCACATTTTTAATACCCTCTACGATGCGCATAAACAAATTGTTTTTTCAAGCGATACCTATCCTCAAAACCTCAACGGCATTGCCGAACGTTTGCGCTCACGTCTTGAATGGGGATTGGTCGCCGACATTCAGTTGCCCAATCTTGAAACAAAAATGGAAATTTTAAAGAAGAAGGCGGCGCTCAATGCTTTTGAATTGAATGATGAGGTTGCTCACTTTTTAGCATCGCGCATTGTTGCCAACGTGCGCGCTCTCGAAGGTTCTCTCGTGCATGTTATGGCAGTTGCGTCACTCACCAAACAACCAATCACCGTTGAGCTTGCAAAAAAGATTTTGGTTCGCTCCAATCATGGCGTTTCTCAAGGAGCATTAGATCTTGATAGCATCGTTAAGCATGTCTGTGATCATTATTCATTGAGTATTACTGATTTACGTTCCAACAATAGGGCAAAAGAACTTTCTCTTGCGCGCCAAGTTGCCATGTATCTGATGAAAAAAATGACCAATAAATCATTGCATGAAATTGGTTTTTTCCTTGGCAGGAAGGATCACTCAACGGTAATCCATGCCATTGATAAAGTGCAAATGGTTATCAAAACCAGTCCCGATTTTTCAGCACAATTGGTACGTTTAGAAGAAAAAATACTAGCCCGGTAAGGCTTGTTCCGCCAAATCACGAAAGACTCTTGCAGTTGTTGGGGATGTGCAGTAAGGTCTCTAAAAGAAGGTGTCATTACCAGTGAGGAGGAGATGATGAAGAAAAATGAAGAAACGCATAGTAAGCTGCTGAGTTCCCTATCTCATTTACCCAAAAAAATTGTTGCTCTTGATGGCATTGGTAATACCCCTGAATTTATTTTGCATGAACTGTGCAATGAAAACTGTTTCAATTTAAGTAAAGCGGCCTTTTTTGTTGATAATCCAGACTTTAATTATCTCAAAGGGGTTGCTGGTTTTTCTAACGAAGAAGCCTATCCCAACCACGAAGCTATATGGCAAGACCCTCAATCTTTTAGTGAGCATATGCGCACGGCAGACTTTAACCAAAAAGTAAAAAACCTTTCACTGCAAAGCCTTAAGCGCACCGAAGTATTATCCGATGAGGCGGTTGCGAGCATAGCCAAAGAACTTGGCTTTAAAAATCCAGCCTACCGATTTTGGCAAATGAAACACGATAACCACGGTTTCTTAGTGTATGAATACAATGGTTCAGCACTGCCAGGCATTGAAGAGCATCTCGATAACAGCCTTTACTTACTTAACTTCTGTCCGCTCTTTTAGCGTATCCATAAGCATTTTCCCGCTTTCTTCCTCCCAAAAAATTTCTAAAAAAACAACTACGCATCATTTTATTCGATCATAAAATAAATTATTTTTTTTAAAATTATTGCAATTCGAAATTTAATAATGATACGTTGAGAGTAAGGAAACACATTAAACACGAAGGGGATGGGATGAAAAATAGTCGTTTATTACTTTTAATGAGTGCAGTTGCCATGTTGGATTGGGTTATTACCAAAGTAAGTCTTAAGCAAGCAGAAGGTAAAGTAATGGCTCATGTTGATAAGAAATTAAGAAAGGGACATCGATGAAAAAGATAGTTAAAAAAACGGGGAAACGAGGAATCCGTAACGAAGAAATAAAAGTTGCTTGCGAATGTGATCGCGGCAATAAAGTAAAGGCTATGAACAGCCATACTCGCATGTGTGGTACAGAGCCGAGAGTATTTAGAATCTCCAGTCCAGGAAAAGGCTTAGCAAAATGGAGAAAGCGCTAATTTTCGAGCGCATAGAGTTCACTAATGTTGTTGTGGCATTGCAGGAGAAGGGTCCGGAATTTTCCGGACCCTTGTATTTTTTGAGGCATTTTTGCTAAATATAGTATCAATGAATAGTGAATGCGTAACTTTTTTTCTTTAAAAGGGTGTCATGAAAAAATTAATTATGTTCCTAATGTTCTGTTGTTCTTCATCCGTTTTTTCTGTTTCAGTACAAATGCCGAGTGCAGAAATTATTAAGGATAGGTTAAAAGCGATAGGCCTTAGTGATTTTGCCGAAAAAACAACCATTATAGAGTTGGCTGGCCAAATAATGGAGTTGCAGTTTGTTAACCAACAAGTAGAAGAAAAATTGAAGGATTATATTGGACACGTACATGAGAATTCTTTCGCTGATGCCCTTGCCATTGCTCTCGCAATACTAAAGCATAGACCAATGGTGCTTAAAGAACTGGTGAAGGATTCGCCAGTGGCTCTCATGGTGCTTACAAAACAGAAACTTCTATAAATTTTAAAAAGATCAATTTGTGTGCCTGCTTCAAATAAACTAAAAACTAAAAAAAGCGGTTTCCTAAAATGGAGTAAACGCTGATCTTCAAGCGCAGGTAGTTCACTAATATTGTTTTGCATTGCAGTACAAGAGTCTGGAATTTTCCGGACTCTTTTCTTTTTGAGATCCTTTTTGATATGCCTAGTATCAGCGAATAGTGAATGTTTAACTATTTTCCTTGAAGGGGTGCCATGAAAAAATTAGTTATGTTCCTGATGTTATGTTGCTCTTCAGCCGTTTTTGCACTGACAATACAAATGCCAAGCGCAGAAATTCTTAAGGAAAAGTTAGGAGCGATGGGGCTTGGACATTTTGCCGAAGAAACAACAATTATAGCTGATTTAGCCAATCAAAAAAAAGAGCCAATGGGCATTAAGCTCGCAGTAGAATTGGTCGTGCGCGATTATAACCACACAATGAAGACGAAAATTTCAGCGGCCCTGCTGCTGAGTGAACTTTTAAAAGATTCGTCCGAGGCCCTCGCCGAGCTCCAAGAAGAAAGCCATAAGGCCTCTCTGGATAGGATTAGATCACTTCTTGCGCCACAAAACAAAAGAAGAGTTTGCTAAAATTGAGAAGGCCCTCATCAGTTGAGCGCGTCAAGCCCAGGAAGTTTTTCATTTGCTAAATAAGCAAGCGTAGCGCCGCCGCCCGTTGAGCAATAACCTATCCGGTCAGCTAAGCCCAATTTTTCTACGGCAGCTACCGAATCACCGCCACCAATAACCGTAAAGGCTTCACTCTCTGCCATGGCAGTAAAAATAGCGTGGGCTCCTTCGAGTGTCGCTGGCCTGCCCCACAATCCCGGTAAACCATTAAAAAAAACTGTTTTCGCTTTTTGAATTTCTTGAGCAAACAGAGCTGCTGTTTTTGGACCAATCGTTATGCCAATACCATTCTGCGGAATTGCTGCTGCATCAACATCAACCAAAGCTCCTTCAAATGAATCAAGGGCTACCTGATAATCAACGGGGAACACCAGACGCGTCCCCTTTGTTTGTGCCTCGTTCATAAGAGTGGTAACTGAAGCAAGGCTATCAGGATCGATTAATGATTTTCCAACCGTAACACCTTGCGCTTTAAGAAAAGTAAATACAAGAGCGGGGTTGACTAAAATAGTTGTCGCTTTGCCGAGCATTGCTTTTAAAAGAGGTAATTTATCATGCACCTTCCCGCCACCACAAACGACGACAAACGGTTGTTCTGGATGTTCGCGCAGTCGGGCTAAGTTGGTAAGTTCTTGTTCAACCAGGAGGCCTATGGTTTTTTTATGCGCAGGAAAAAGACGGGGCAGTAAGGTGATGGAACTGTCGCGACGATGTAAAAGTGCAAAAGCATCATTAACGTAATAATCACCAAGCTTAAAAAGTTGCTGCGCAAATGCTTGATCATCAGTTTGCTCGCCGGAGAAAAATCGTAGATTCTCCAATAAAATAATTTCAGAAGAGTTGTGGCTTAGGGCAACAGCTTTTTCAAGATCAGGTTCGAAACGAACGGCATAACCCTTTTTAACAAACCAAGGGACGAGGATCTTGGTGGAAAGAGTAGGGCTTGGTTTTTGTGGGCGACCAAGGTGCGTGGCAAGAATAATCCTGCCACCTTTTTTTTGAATGAGATCTATGGTGGGAAGGAGGGCGGTGAGGCGGTAATCATTGATGACGCGATCACCCTCAAGAGGAACATTTAAATCGGCACGCAAAAAAACTCGTTGATTGCTGAGATCAAATGCGTTGAGTTGAGAGCGAGGTATACCCATAATCGTTAGCCTTCAAATCTGAGGACATTGGCAATATTAATACGAACTACCCGTTGCGCAGGGATCCATGTTGCTAAAAAACTTAGAATGTTAACGACAAGAAAC
>Ga0210384_10008445_pt1 | contig 10731 bp, 9 predicted proteins | sample IncBWH2MmetaG_FD_160574 | JGI IMG/M metagenome (GOLD analysis project Ga0210384, IMG submission 160574) | Forest soil microbial communities from Barre Woods Harvard Forest LTER site, Petersham, Massachusetts, United States - Inc-BW-H-2-M | ecosystem: Environmental > Terrestrial > Soil >...
GAGCAGAACGGTGCCATCGAGCTGGACGGACGTGGCCCGCGGCAATGCGGTGTCCGCGAGGTGCACGAAGGTCCGGATGGACCAGGCGGCAAACGCGAGCCCCAGCACTCCACCCGCGAGCGCAAGCACCACGCCCTCGACGGCGAGCTGGCGGGCCAGGTCCCAGCGGTTGGCACCGAGCGCGGTGCGCAAGGCCAATTCACGGCGCCTCGCGAGGCCGGACGCGAGCAGCAGGTTCGCGACGTTGGCGCACGAGACCAGGAGCAGAAGGCCAACCGCGCCCATCATGACCCGCAAGGGCTGGACGACGCTCCCGACGACGGCCTGGTAATACGGCTCGACGTCGATGCCATGGTTATGGTGGAACTCGAGCGCGAGGGTCTTGCCGAGGGCGACCATCTCGCGCTGCGCCTGCTGGGGCGTCACGCCCGGTTTCAGCCGTGCGTACGCCGCCAGAAAATGAGTGCCCCGATTCGCTTCGTCGAGCTTTCGCTGCACGGGGACGTAGACGTCACCGCGGCGATGGGTGAACTCGGGCGGCATCACGCCGATGACCTGGTACGGTTCGCCGTCGATCGTCAGACGCCGACCGATCGCGTGAGGATCGGCGCCAAATCGACGGCGCCAGTAGGCGTCCGACAACACCGCGACCTTGGGACCGCCCGGCTGATCTTCGGTCGGTGTGTACCATCGCCCCTCTGCCGCCGAAAGGCCGAACACGTCGCCCAAGGACGCCGTCGTCCGAACGATCGCGATCCGCTCGGGGTCGCCCGGCTCGGTGACGACGGCCTGCTGCGCTTGCGATCCACCGATCGCCGAGAACACCGTGTTGCGCGTCTTCCAGTCGGTGTACTTCTCGAACGAAGCGGGACACGTCGCACAGGCCGGTTGCGTGTCGTAGACGACTACGAGCCTGTCCGGATCCGGGAACGGGAGCGGCTTCAGCAACACGCCATAGAACAAGCTGAAGACCGCCGTCGTGATGCCGATACCGAGCGCAAACGCGAGCACGGCAAACATCGTGACCGACCGGGCACGAACGAGCGATCGGACCGCGAACCGGCAATCGTTGATGAGCCTCGACATGGCACTCCCGCAGCCCCGAATGGGAGAACGCTGACTGGCCGCGGTCAGTTAGACGGGATGCCGCGGACCGGCGTTGGCGCAGGGCTCGACACGACGCGCTCATCGGCTGATCGCCGGAAACGCATCGGCAATGACTTGCACCTCCGCTCGGTCCGTTCCGATGCCATCTATCGCCACGACATCGAACCGGCAACGGGCCTCGAGCCGGTTCGCTCGCGCGAGATAGTCGAGCGCGATGGCGGCAAGGCGTCGCCTCTTCCAACTCGTGACCGCCTCGACCGCCCCACCAGAGCGGCGCGATCGTCTGGCCTTCACCTCGACAAACACCAGGACCGAGCCGTCGCGCGCCACGATGTCAATTTCGCCGAATCGTGTGCGGTATCGCCGGGCAAGAATTGTGTACCCACGGCGGGTTAGTTCGCCGCAGGCGAGGTCTTCGCCCAGTTTCCCGAGGGAACACCGGGACAGCGTCGCAGGCACGCCAGGGAGCGGAGCAAGGACGGGGCCAAGAGAGCTAACCGTGCGTCAACCCGCGCGCGGCAGGAGCCTGAGGACGAATGCGATGGCCGAATATCGCCTCGGCACGTACGCATGCTTTTTCCGTTTCCGGACGGCCGTCAGGATTTGCCGCGCAGCGGTTGCGGCGGACGCGACCAATAGCCGCTTGATCAGTGGCGGCAACGGGCGGTCCGTTTTCATCATGGCTGTGTCAACGAAGCCCGGCTGAACTTCGGTGACGGCGACACGGCGTCCGCTGTGGCGCGCCAGATCTCGAAGACCGTCGAGATACCGCGACTGAAACGCTTTCGAGGCCGAGTAGGCGGCCGACGCGCGATGACCGCGGAGCGCCGCCACCGATGAAATCCCGACCAAATGACCGCGGCCTCGCTTGAGAAAGTGGCGCATCGCCGCTTGGGCCATGGCCATGAACGCCAGAACGTTCACCGTCACCGTGTCGAGATCCGGCTGCCAGTGCATCTCGGGATTCACATGCCCGGTGCCAGCGCTGATCACGACGAGGTCAACACCCCCGAGCTCCTCGAAGACGCGCTCGAGGATCGTCGCCGCATCCGGTTGTGTCACGTCGAGGCCCCGTACCAGCGTCTCGGGTGCGAGCGCTTGACGAAGGGCTTCGAGTCGATCACGCCGTCGGGCCAGCAGCCCGAGGTGCCACCCGGCACGGTTCAATTCGTGGGCTAGGGCCTCACCGATACCAGAAGACGCGCCGATGATGACCGCCGTACCGGTGACAGGCCTGCTCATGTAGACCGGCGTGACGAGGTCTCAGGCCGTCTGCCCAAGCACCTCGTCGAATATCTCGACGATCGTGTCAGCCTGCGCCGTCGTGAGCACGAGTGGGGGCGCGAAGCGGAGTACGTTGCGGCCGGCGCCGAGCAACAAGACACCGCGCCGGAACATCGCCTGGACGACGGCATCGCGCTCGGTCGTCGCACGCTCCTTGGTCATGCGATCGCGCACGAGTTCGACGCCGATCATGAGTCCACGACCGCGCACGTCGCCGATGAGGGCGTGCTTGTCCTGGAGGCCCCGCAGGCGATCCAACAAGTGGCGACCGACGACCTCGGCGTTCTTCATCAAGCCGTCCTTCAAGAGCTTGATCGTTGCGAGGGCCGCGACGCAGCTGACGGGGTTTCCGCCGAATGTGCTGGCGTGCGCGCCCGGCGGCCAAGTCATGACATCGGCCCGGGCGCTGGTGACGCCGAGCGGCAGGCCGGAGGCGATGCCCTTGGCGACCGTGACAATGTCGGTTTCGATCCCGAAGTGCTCGCACGCAAACATACGGCCGGTCCGGCCCATGCCCGACTGCACTTCATCGGCGACGAGCAAGATGCCGTACCTTTTCGTCAGCTCACGCAGGCGCTGATGGAACTGGGGCGCCGGCACGACGTAGCCGCCCTCGCCTTGAATGGGCTCGACGACAACCGCGGCGACCTCGTCGGGCGAGACAAGGTGGACAAAAATCTGATCTTCGATGAAGCCGAGGCACTCCGCCTGGCATGACTCCGGCTTCAGCCCGACCGGGCAGCGATAGCAGTTCGCGTACGGCGCGTGGTAGACGCCGGGCATCATCGGTCCAAACCCTCGTCGCTGGACGTACTTGCTCGACGTCAGCGCCAGCGATCCCATCGTGCGGCCATGAAACGAGCCGAGGAACGCGATGACGTTGGTACGCCCGGTCTTGTAGCGCGCGAGCTTCAAGGCCGCTTCGTTGGCCTCGGTGCCGGAATTGCTGAAAAACGATCGGACGTCGCCGGTCGCCCGCGCGATCGGCACGATCCCGGCCATCTGCTCGGCCAACTCGACCTGCGGCTCGTAGTAGAAATCAGTGCCGGACATGTGCAGAAACTTGCCGGCTTGCTCCACGACGGCGGCGACGACGGCGGGATGCGCGTGACCGGTGGCGGTCACCGCGATGCCGGCCGCGCAATCAAGAAACCTGTTGCCGTCGACATCCTCCACGACCGCGCCTTCGCCGCGTGCCATCACGAAGGGATAGTCGCGGGTATACGACGGGGACACACGCGCTCGATCGCGAGCGACGATCGCCGCGGCCTTCGGGCCAGGCAACGGGGTCTTCAGATCGGGGGCATGAAGAGACATGTCAGTCGTCAATTGGGGATGGTCAATCTTCAATTGTAGTGTCCTTGCCCATTACTTTCTCTTCCAACGCGTTCCGGCCGCCGAGTCTTCGAGCACGATCCCCCTGGCGTCGAGCGCCTTGCGAATCTCATCCGCGCGTCCAAAATCGCGGGCCTGCCTGGCGGCGCGCCGCTCGGCGATCAACCGCTCGATCTCTTCAGTCGGCACCGGCGGCGCCGCGTCCTCGGCCCGGCGAAGCCGGAGCACACCGAGCACGAGGTCGAACTGGTCGAAGGCTTCGCGAATGTTGGCGACGTCCTCTGGCCCGACCTCGTGTCGGTCCATAGCGGCGTGCAGCTCCCGGACCAGGTCGAAGACAACGCCGAGCGCGCCGGGGACGTTGAGGTCGCTCGCGATCATCGCGCGGAAGTCTGCCCGCGCCTGGGCCACGCGGCTGGCGATCCCGGAATGGGCGGCGGCCCCTTCGCCGGCCCCGAGGCGCCCGACGCGTGCGAGAAAATCCGCCAGCCGTGTGAGCGCGGCTTCGGCCTGCTCGAGGCCCTCGAAGCTGAAGCTGAGTTGCTTTCGGTAGTGCACGGACAGCAGCAGGTACCGGAGCGCCGAGACCCGAAAACCGCGGTCGAGGATCTCGCGAACGTTGTACACGTTGCCGATCGACTTCGACATCTTCGCGTGCTCGAGGTTCAAGAACTCCACGTGCACCCAGAAGCGGGAGAACGGCCGACCCGTCGCACCCTCTGCCTGCGCGATCTCGTTCTCGTGATGCGGAAACTTGAGGTCGATGCCGCCGCCGTGGATGTCAATCGGCCCCGGACCGAGCAACCGTAACGCCATGGCCGAGCATTCGATGTGCCACCCCGGCCGTCCGGGGCCACACCCATAGTCCCAGGTCGGCTCGCCAGGCTCGGTGGCCTTCCACAGGACGAAGTCGCGCGCATCCTCCTTCGTGTATGAGTCGGCGTCCACGCGCGCGCCGGGCTTGATGCCTGTTGGATCGAGCTCGGCGAGCTTCCCGTAGTCGGGCCAGGTCGAAATCTTGAAATAGATGGACCCGTCCGACGCGTAGGTGTGGCCGCGCGCCTGGAGGGCCTGGACCATCCCGACCATGGCGCGCAGGTTCGCTTCGTCGGTCGCTCGCGGACTGTCTTCGACTGGCTCGAGGCCGAGCGCGCTCGCGTCCTCGTGGAACGCGGCGATGTAGCGATCGGTGTACTCGCGCAGCGAGACGCCGGCGTCCCGCGACGCTCGAATCGTCTTGTCATCCACGTCTGTGAAGTTCATGACGTGGTGCATCAGGTAGCCCTCCTGATGACGCAGGGCACGGCGCAGCAGATCGAGGCTGACGAACGTCCTGAAATTCCCGATGTGGCCGCGCGCGTAGGCGGTGAGTCCGCAGGTGTACATGCGGACAGTCCGGCCGTCCGCCGGCGCGAATTCCTCCTCGGCCCGGGTCAGCGAATTGTAGAGACGCATCGAGCGTCAGGTCTTCGAAACCGGAATCGCGTGACGAACGGTCGAGGACCGGCCACCGCACGTCGCCGTGATCTCGACGCCGCCACGGCTCGGGCGAAACGCCAGCTCCACCTGTGCGTGCGAGTCGGCCGCCATCCCGTTGACCGTTTCAGAGAGCGCCTGGGCCAGGGCCTGGCCGTCAGCCGCTGATCCGCCGGCGAGTTCGGCACATTTCGCCGTGACGTCCATGACGACACTGCGAAAGCGATGGTCGGCCGGCACGCTGAGCTTGAACGGCATGGTCATCGCGCAACGAAGATTCTATCAGCCCTCGGTCAGAGTGCCATCTGCGCGAAGAGCGCCTTCGCATGGCCGGCGTCCGCGGCCATCGCCGCTGCCAGGGCCTCCAGATCCTCGAAGCGCTGCTCGGCGCGGATCCACCGAATGAACGCGACGGCGATCGAGCGGTCGTACAGATCGCACGGACCGTCCAGTAAATGGGTCTCGATCGTGAAGTGCCCGTCGCCGATCGTCGGCCGGGTGCCGATGCTGGTCACCGCCGGATGCTGCACGCCGTCCACGATCGCCACGGTCGCGTAGATGCCATTGGCTGGCAGGAGTTCGTTCCTCGTCTCGAGGTTTGCGGTCGGCATGCCCAGGGTCCGGCCGCGGCCGTCGCCCCGAACGACTCTCCCCTCGATCGTGTAATGGTGGCCAAGCAGCGCCGCCGCTTCGTCGATGCGGCCCTCGCCCACCAGCCGTCGGATCCGGGTACTCGACACGACGAAGTCCTTGTAGCGGACCGGATCGACCTTGTCCACGCGGAAGCCGCGATCCTCGCCAAGGGCTCGCAGCAGCGTGAACGTGCCGGTTCGGTCACGGCCGAAGAGGAAATTCGCCCCGACCCAGACCTCCGCGACGTGCAACCAGTCGATGAGCACGGTCTCGACAAAGGTCTCGGGCGCCCACAAGGCCAACTCCGGTGTAAACGTGACGATGACGACGCCCTGCATGCCGGCCCGCTCGAAGCCCTCCAGCTTCTGGTCGAGCGTCATGAGGAGTCTGGGGGCTTTGTCCGGACGGACGATGCGTGGCGGGTGCGGATCGAAGACGATAGCGACCGGCGTGCCGCCGCGCTCGATCGCCTGGCGACGCACACGCTCGAGCACCTTCAGGTGACCTCGATGGAGCCCGTCGAAATTGCCGAGGGCCGCCACCGGGTGCAGCCATTGCGGCGAGGACGCCTCTGGAAACCGAAGGATCTGCATTACGCGACGTCCACCACGAGTCCATCGTGCGCGAGGGTGACGCCGGCGGGCAAGGCCGCGGTCGTCTCGGCGTGACCGAGGTCATGCGCCATGTGCGTGAGCCAGGTCCGCCGCGCGCCGATGCGCTTGCTCGCCGCGACGGCTTGCGCCACGGTGAAATGGGTCGGATGCGGCCGGTGTCGCAGCGCGTCGATCACGAGGTCTTCGACGCCGGCGAGCCGTTCACGGGCCTCGTCGGGCAGGCCGTTACAATCGGTGAGGTAGGCGAACGCCCCCATACGAAACCCGAGCACCGTCCACGGGCCGTGCGGGACGGGGACGGGCACGACTTCCTGATGGCCGAGGCAGAAGGTGCCGCCAATCGGATACAGCAGCAGCGTCGGGACACCACCGCCCCGCGGCGCGTCCTCGTCGAACGCGTACGCAAACACCTTCTTCACGTCGGCGAGAGACGACGCCAGCCCGTACATCGGCATCGCCGTGCCATTCAGCTCGTTGAAACACCGCACCTCGTCGAGGCCCATCACATGATCCGCATGGGCATGCGTGAGGATGATCGCGTCTACGCGACACACGCCAAACTGCAGGGCCTGCGATCTGAGGTCGGGCGTCGCGTCCACGAGCACGCGCAGCCCGTCGTTCATCTCAAGGTAAATCGACGTCCGGAAGCGGCGGTCCCGCGGGTCGGCCGAACGGCACACGGCGCACGCGCAGCCGATCATCGGCACGCCGTTCGATGTGCCGGTGCCGAGAAACGTCACACGCACGGGGGAAGGACTGTAGCACAGGGAAGAATTGACGGAGAATCGAGGCGTGGCTGTGAGGCGAACGACGCGACGATCGGGACACGCGCGCGCGCGGCGAGCGGCGAAGGCCGTGGCCGCGCTCGTGCAGACAATGGACACGTTGCGATCGAGGTACGGATGCCCATGGGACCGCAAGCAGACGCACGCGTCGCTCGCGCCGTTTCTGGTCGAAGAGTCCTATGAGGCGATCGACGCCATCGAACGCGAGGACTTCGACGCGCTGGCCGGCGAGTTAGGCGACGTCCTGTTTCAGTGCGTCTTCCACGCACAGATTGCGTCGGAGTCCGGGCGATTCGACCTCGCGGACGCCGTGCGGGCGATCGTCGCGAAGCTGATTCGACGACACCCGCATGTCTTCGCGCCGTCGGGGCGGCCGCTCACGCCGGCGGCACGACGTCGGCGGGCCGCGCGATCAGCCGACGCGGTGTTGACGCAGTGGGAGGCCATCAAGGCCGCGGAGCAAGCGTCGCGCGGCGAAACCGCCCGGGTGCTGGCCGGCGTCCCGCGTGCGCTGCCCGCCCTCCTTCGCGCACACGAGATCGGGACGCGCGTCGCGGCCGTCGGGTTCGACTGGCCGCAGGCCTCCAATGTCGTCGACAAGATCGACGAAGAGGTCCGCGAGCTGCGCGCCGCCGTCGACGAAGGCCCGGCGCGGGTCGCTGAGGAACTGGGTGACCTGCTGTTCTCGATCGCCAACCTCGCCCGTAAGCTTGGGCTCGAGCCCGAGGCCGCCCTTCGTGCCTCGAACGACAAGTTCACGCGCCGCTTCGAGGCCGTCGAGGACGACTTCTCGACGCGGGGTCGATCGATCCACGGCGCGGGTGCCGCGGACCTGGACGACGCTTGGCAGAGAGTGAAGAGAACAGAAAAGCCTTGAAGGCCTGAAGGCTGGGAGGCCCACGCGAGAGCTTGAAGGGGCGCTTTCTGCTATCTTCCGGCCATGACGAAGCCGTGGATAGCGGCGGTCGGCGCCGTGCTGACCAGTTTCGTGGCGGCGGCACACGCGCAGCGGCCGCTGCCCATCGAAGCCGGCGACGTCGTGATCACCGGAGGCCAACTGTTCGACGGAGTGGCCGACACGCTCCGGCCCAACACCGGCCTGGTCGTCCGCCATGGCATCTTCCTCGAGGTGGGCGCGGATCTGACCGGCCGCGACTTGGGGCCCGCCAAAGTCGTCCGCCTGCAGGCGGATGAGACGGTGCTGCCCGGTCTCTTCGACCTCCACGCCCACTACGCAGTGGATCTGTTCAACGCGCAACGGGTGGACGAGTACACCGCGAACCCGCTGATTTTCCTCGGCAACGGCGTGACCTCGACGTTTCCAGCCGGCGAGGTCGACCCCGAGGGCATGATGGCCGCGAGGCGACGCATCGAACGCGGCGAGCAGGTCGGTCCGAGAATTCTCAGTTCCGGTCCGTATTTCGGATCGGCCCGGCCGGGGTGGCAGACGGCAAACGAGACGCCGGATCGCATCCGGAAGGAGGTCGACGACTGGGCGGCACGGGGCGTGATGGGCTTCAAAGCGAAGGGCATTCAGCCGCCGCAGCTCGCCGCGCTCATCGATGAGGCACATCGGTATGGCGTGACGGTCACCGGGCACCTCGACTCTGGCTTTCGGGACTCGGTCAACCCGCGCGACGCGATCCTGATGGGCATCGACCGCGTCGAGCACTTCATGGGCGGCGACGCCTTGACGCCGGACAAGAGCGCGTACGCCTCGCTCGAATCGTTGGACGTGACGCGGCCGGAAGTCACCGCGATCATGCAGCTCTACATCCAGCGACACGTCTACTACGACGCGACGGTCGCGACGTACGGCTACTGGTACGCCGACAAGGATCCTCGTGTCTTCACGCCCTGGGCCGACGAGAAGAGTTTTCTCACGCCGCACGCTCGCGACGTCGTCGAGGCGAACCTGAAGACGCGGCGCTCGAACGAGCAGTTCCACCGCATCTATGACGTGAAACTGAAGGAGATCAAACGCTTCTACGACCTCGGCGGCGGCGCCCTCATCACCTCAGGCACCGATCACCCCAGCTGGGGCGAGTATTTCTCCGGGTTCGGGACGCATCGCGAACTGCAGGCGCTCGTCGTCGCGGGCCTGCCACCGGTCGCGGCCTTGAAGGCCGCGACGACGAACGCCGCCCACGCGTTCGGCCTCGGCGATCGGCTCGGCACGATTGAAACCGGCAAGCTGTCCGACCTGGTCGTGATCCGCGGAAACCCCCTCACGAACATCAGCGCGACGCACAACGTGCTCCGCGTGATGGTCCGCGGTCAGCTCTACGACGCCCGCGCCCTCCTCGACCAGGCCCGAGGCACGCTTGGCCCGAAGACCATCGCCGACGACGACTGGTGGAAGGGGAATGTCAGGTTCGCGAAATAGGACCCGATCGTCGATCGTCAATTCTTCACGCGTCTTCCTTCGTGTGCCGTTCCCGCTTGATCTCGCTGCGGTGGTGCTTCGCCGCGAGTCGCGTTTCCCGATCGCGCACGCTGGGTTTCGTCGGGCGGCGAGTGGCCGGACGTCTGGCCGCCTGCTGTAACAGGGCGACGAGCCGCGCCCGCGCCGCTTCCCGATTGCGATGCTGCGTGCGATGCTCGCGTGCCTGGATGACGAGGATGCCGTCGGCCGTCATGCGCCGCCCGGCCAAGCGCATGAGTCGCACCTTGACGGGATCGGGCAGCGACGACGCCTGCACGTTCAGACGAAGCTCGACGGCGGTCTCGAGCTTGTTGACGTTCTGGCCGCCGGGTCCCGAGGCGCGGGAGAACTGTTCTTCCAGTTCGCGCTCATCAAGGGAGAGTCCCTCGGTGATGACAATCATGCGGGCTCCTCTCTTTCGATAATACGGCCGATAATCCTTGAAGAGCGCGGATCGCTCACGGGGCCGCCTGACCCGGGCTCATCGTGACCGCGTCCGGCGGCGGGCGTTTTCGGAGACGCCGCCGAGGGCCCGGTTGGGCGCTGGAGGGTCTGAGATACAATTGCGGCCACGGTTAGGCGACCTGGTCCCCCCACCGCCTTGTGGTAGCAGCGCGGTGCGGAGTTCGCCGCGATCGAAAAGGAGCAGTTGATGGGTACTCAGTTCAGGAAGATTGGCACCACGGTTTTTGCGGCGGCGATTGCGGTTGCTCTATCGGCCCCGATGGCCTTTGCGCAGGAGGCCTCCAACGCGCCGGATACGGCCCCGGTCCCGTCGCCGTTTCACATCGACGCGACGTTCGTGCCGGACGCACCAAGCGCGCCGAACGCATTCATCTTCGACCAGGCGTCGCAGAGTTCGCACCACGAGGGCTTCGGCTTCGGCATTCTGGGCGGCTTTCTCTTCAAATCGCTCACCCAGAGCCCGGTGAATGGCGCTCCGCTCACCGGCAACACCGGCAAGACCATCGGGATCTTCTTCGGCGGCAACCGGCCGGGCCGCGTCGGCGTCGAAGCCGAGCTGATGTACAACATCCGCAAGGGTACGCAGTTGAACGGCGACGTGCTCTCG
>Ga0210384_10008446_pt1 | contig 10731 bp, 7 predicted proteins | sample IncBWH2MmetaG_FD_160574 | JGI IMG/M metagenome (GOLD analysis project Ga0210384, IMG submission 160574) | Forest soil microbial communities from Barre Woods Harvard Forest LTER site, Petersham, Massachusetts, United States - Inc-BW-H-2-M | ecosystem: Environmental > Terrestrial > Soil >...
GCTGAGGGATAATCTGGAACAAGCCGCAGAACCGGCCAGAACCTTGTGGGAATGGCATGCGGTGGAAGAAACCGAGCACAAGTCGGTGGCGTTTGATGTGTATGAAGCGATAGGCGGCGGTTATAAATTGCGGGTGGGCTGGTACGTGTACGTGTGGCTGATGTTTTTAATCGACGTAATCGGCCAGACCGGCAATAACCTGTACCGCGACGGCCACCTGTTCAAGCCCGCAACCTGGTTCAGCGCGCTGGGCTACTTGTTTGGGAGAAAAGGCCTGATGTGGGACCTGATACCGCAGGGCCTGAGCTACCTGAGGCCCGGGTTCACGCCGTGGCAGCAGGATAACAGCGCATTGGCCGGCGACTGGCTGCAGCGCCGCAGCGCGGCGTATCGGGTAGTACAGGGAGGGAATGAAACTGTCGCCGCGCAGACTTCGCCGCCGTAAAGACTTATCCACAGCCTTTGCCAAGCATACAGGAGCGGTTATCCTGGGCAAATGCAAGCGCCGGAAGCAGTGCAGAAAAAGAAAAACGGGCTACAACGCCAGGCTGTATCCCGTTCTTTTGCAGAATGATGGTTACTTATCTACAAGATAATCACCGCTTATGGACAGGCTTATCTACATAGCTGTCCACATACTTGTCCCCCGATTTTGCCGCCTTATAAACAGACTATACACAGGCTATAAACAAGATATACGCAGTTTATCCACAAGGATGTGCACCTTGTGGATAAGCCCGCCGGCCTAGCTCTGCAAGGTCATCAGGCTGGCATTGCCGCCGGCTGCGGTGGTGTTCACACAGAGGGCGCGCTCGGCCACCAGCCTCCACAACGGCGCTTCGGTGTTTTCGTGGCTTTCTATGACCGACACGATGGCGCCGTTTTGCGCCGCAAATATAGGCTTGTAATGGTTCAGCAGAGCGCCCTCCACCAACGCAAACTGCGCTTGCGACTGGTCGGCTTCCGCCTGCTGTATCTGCGCCCTGACTTCGGCCGGCAAACCGGCCGGCAGCAAGCCCATGGTTTGCGCCGGCAATACCGGCGTGTTGCCGGTGGCCAGCAAGGCGGCGATCTGGTTCAGCAGGCAATTGACCGTGGTGGCGGCGCAAAATACGCGGCCGCGCGGCGCAAACGACAAGGTATTGCGTTCGCCGGTGGGGCCGGGCAAGACCAGCGTCATCTTGTACGGCGTCTGGTACGCATACTTGTCGGCCAGCTCGGCGATCTTTTCATGGCCGTGGGTTTTGGCCCAGACCAGCAAGGCTTCCAGCGCTGCGGGCGACTGGCGCTCATACACGGTATGTCCGCCCAGGTGGCCGGCAGGGTTCTTTTGCAAGCGCTTCAGGTACAGCGGGCCGCCGGCTTTCGGGCCGGTGCCGGATTTACCCTCGCCGCCGAAAGGCTGCACCCCGACCACCGCGCCGACGATATTGCGGTTCACATAGATATTGCCGACATGCGCGCGCGACGTGATGAAATCGATGGTCTCGTCTATGCGCGAATGTATGCCGAGGGTCAGGCCGAAGCCGCTGGCATTGATGCTGTCTATCAGCGCCGGCAAGTCGTCGCGCTTGTAGCGCAATACGTGCAGCACCGGACCGAATACTTCCTTGCTGAGCTCGGACAGCGCAGAAATTTCTATCACGCTGGGCGCCACAAAAGTGCCCTGCTCGCAGGCCGGCGCCAGCGGCAGGCTGTAGCTGGACTTGGCCTGTTTCCGGATCAGGTCGATATGGGCTTGCAACTGCTTTTGCGCGTCGGCGTCGATGACCGGGCCGATATCCACCGCCAGCTGGTCGGGCTTGCCGACGCGCAGTTCCTGCATCGCGCCCTTCAGCATTTCCAGAGTCTTGTCGGCGATATCGACCTGCAGGCACAGCACGCGCAGCGCCGAGCAACGCTGGCCGGCGCTGTCGAAGGCGGACGACAATACATCCTGCACCACTTGCTCCGGCAGCGCGCTGCTGTCGACGATCATCGCATTCTGGCCGCCGGTTTCCGCAATCAGCGGGATGTCAATATTTTCCGCCACCGCGCGTTTGCACAGCGTGCGGTTGATGATCTGCGCGACTTCGGTGGAGCCGGTAAAAATCACGCCCTTGACGCGGGGGTCTGCCACCAGTTGCGCGCCGACCACTTCGCCGGTGCCGGGCAGGAATTGCAGCGCGCCGCGCGGCACGCCGGCTTCATGCAATAGCTGTATCGCGCGGAACGCGATCAACGGCGTTTGCTCGGCCGGCTTGGCCAGCACCACATTGCCGGCGGCCAGCGCTGCGCTGATTTCGCCGATGAAAATCGCCAGCGGGAAATTCCACGGGCTGATGCAGACCACCGGGCCCAGCGCCAGCGTATTCGGCAAGCCTTCTACCTGGGCCGCGTAATAGCGCAGGAAATCCACCGCCTCGCGCACTTCGGCCAGCGCGTTCGGCAAGGACTTGCCGGCTTCGCGTATCGCCAGCGCCATGAAGTCCAGCGTCTGCGCTTCCAGCAGGTCGGCGGCTTTTTTCAATGCGGCCGCGCGTTCCGTCGGCGCGGTGGTCTGCCAGTCGATCGCATAGGCTTCCGCCTGCGCCAGCGCAGTCTGCACGTCCTGCCGGTCGGCTTCTATCACCTGGCCTACTATGTCGCTGTGATCGGCCGGGTTCCTGATATCCCGGGCCGTGGCGGCGGATACCTCGCCGAGCAGCAGCGGCGTAGCCAGCAATTCCTGACGGCTGCCGGCGGCAAAGCGGGCGGCGATATGCTGCAACTCGTTTTCATTGCTGAAATCCAGGCCGGCGGAATTCTTGCGCTCGCTGCCGAACAGCTCGCGCGGCAAGGCGATGCCGGCATGCGGCGCGCCGTTCAGTTGGGTCGCCACGACGATGGGGTCGGCGATCAGGGTGTCTATCGACACGCTCTCGTCGACGATCTGGTTCACGAACGAAGAGTTGGCGCCGTTTTCCAGCAAGCGCCGCACCAGGTAGGCCAGCAGGGTCTGGTGCGAACCGACCGGCGCGTAGATGCGGCAGGGCTTGTTCAGCTTGTCCTTGCCCACCACCTGGTCGTACAGGGTTTCGCCCATGCCGTGCAGGCACTGGAATTCGTAATCGGTAATCTTGGCCTGCTGCGCCCAGCTGTAGATGGTCGCCAGGGTCAGCGCATTATGCGTCGCAAACTGCGGATAAATCACATCGGTGGCGGCTAGCAGCCTCTGCGCGCAGACCAGGTAGGAAACATCGGTATACACCTTGCGCGTGTACACCGGGAAGCCGCTCATGCCGTCCACCTGCGCGCGCTTGATCTCGGAATCCCAATACGCACCCTTGACCAGGCGCACCATGAATTTACGCTTGCTGCGGCGGGCCAGGTCCACCAGGTAGTCGATCACGTACGGGCAGCGCTTCTGGTAGCCCTGCACCACGAAGCCTATGCCGTCAAAGCCGGCCAGGTCGGCATCGAAGGCCAGCGCCTCCATCAGGTCCAGCGACAACTCCAGCCGGTCCGCCTCTTCCGCATCGATGTTCAGGCCGATATTGTATTGCTTGGCCAGCAGCAGCAACTTCTTCAGCAGCGGCAGCAATTCATTCAGCGTGCGCTCTCTTTGCGCGCGTGAATAGCGCGGATGCAGCGCCGACAGTTTGACCGAGATGCCGGGGCCGTCCTTGATGCCGCGCCCGTTGGAGGCCTTGCCGATCGCATGGATCGCGGTTTCATACGCGTCGAAATAAAACGCCGCATCGTGCGCGGTCAGCGCCGCTTCGCCGAGCATGTCGTAAGAATAACGATAGCCGCGTTTTTCATTGTCCTGGCTGTTCTTCAGCGCTTCTTCTATCGTCTGCCCGGTGACGAACTGGTTGCCCAGCATGCGCATCGCCAGATCCACGCCCTTGCGTATCAGCGGCTCGCCGCCTTTGGCGATCAGGCGCGTCAGCGCCGAACCCAGCCCCTGTTCGCTATTGGTGGTGACCAGCTTGCCGGTGACCAACAAGCCCCAGGTGGCGGCATTCACGAACAGCGAAGGCGATTCGCCCAGGTGCTTGCTCCAGTCGCCCTTGCTGATCTTGTCGGCGATCAGCCGGTCGGCGGTCTGGTGGTCGGGGATGCGCAGCAAGGCTTCCGCCAGGCACATCAGCGCCACCCCTTCCTCGGAAGACAACGAAAATTCATGCATCAACGCATCCACGCCGGAGGCGCGGGTACGCTGCTGCCTGACCGAGCTGACCAGCGCATGCGCCAGACTGCGGATGACCTCCTGGGTGGCTGCTTGCGGTTTAATTTGCGACAATAGCCATTGCACCGCTTCGGTCTCATCCCGACGGTAAACCTGGGTAATTGCTGCTCTGAGAGAGGAAGGATGCGGGATAAGTTCGGCTTGAAGACTGGCAAACGGCTGAGTGGTCATAGATCTTTTTTTATAGTAGCTAATATGATTTCATTGTATCGACGAATCCTTGTTATTAATTCTGGAAATATGAACGTATATCGAAATTTTCTATTTTGTGAGAAAATTACACCGAATTTTATTAATCATATTACGACTTCTTATGCTCGACAAAATCAGTAAAAGAATTCTGGCCGAATTACAAAATGATGGCCGCATCAGTAATGTAGAGCTGGCAACCAGGGTTAACCTATCCCCGGCGGCCTGCCTTGAGCGCGTACGCAAATTGCAGGAATCCGGTTACATACTGGGTTACACCGCGCAACTCAACCCGCATCTGCTGGATGTGGCGTTACTGGTATTCATTGAAGTGGTGCTGGACCGCACCACGCCGGACGTGTTCGACGCCTTCAAGCGCGGCGTACAGGCGATACCGGAGGTGCTGGAGTGCCACATGGTGGCCGGCGGCTTCGATTACCTGGTGAAGGCCCGCGTCAAGGACATGAATGCCTACCGTGATTTCCTCGGCAAATCCTTGCTGCAGCTGAACGGCGTGCGTGAAACGCATACTTATGCGGTGATGGAAGAGGTCAAGAACACCACCAACTTGCCTATCAAATAATCCTCCGCTGCCGGCAGGAACACCTGTCGGCGCCGCTGGAATCGTCCTTTTCCGGCGGCAATTTCCCCGCAAATCGCCATAACTGTCTCTTTTTAAGTAACAAAACGTCACGAGTATGTAACATAGTGTTGCTACATTCATGGCTCTTTAAACAAGAGCTGGATGGATGACATGAAAAGCAGACACGGAATCGTCGCTGGAATTAGCGCGGCACTCTTGATCGCAGGTTGCGGCAGCAGCACGGTCAATGAAGCAAGAAACCCGGCTACCCCGGAAGAACCGGTAGCCGCAGCACCGAAGAATGTGATTTTCTTCCTCGGCGACGGCATGGGCATGACCACGCTGACTGCGGCGCGCACCTATGCGGTCGGCGAAGACGGCGAGCTGACCATAGACACCTTGCCGGAAACCGCCTTCGTCAAGACCTTTTCCAACGACGCCCAGGTGACCGACAGCGCACCCTCCATGTCCGCCTACATGACGGGCGTAAAGATGAACAATGAAGTCTTGTCGATGTCTTCCGACACCTTGGCGATCGACCCGGTGGCCGACGCCAACGGCAACAAGCTGGGCAATAACTGCGGCAGCAAAAACGGCACGCCGGCCACCACTCTGCTGGAAATGGCCAAAGCCAAGGGCTGGTCCGCCGGCGTGGTGACCACCACCCGCATCACCCATGCGACCCCGGCTGCGACCTATTCGCATATCTGCCACCGCGACCTGGAGAACGACATCGCCGCCGCGATGGTGCCGGGCGGCGCCGGTTACAACGCCGCGCTGGGAACCACCGGCATCGACGTGGTGCTGGGCGGCGGTACCCAATTCTTCACGCCGTTTTCCAAAGGCGGCAAGCGCTCCGACAACCGCGACCTGATCGCCGAAATGAAAGCGAAGAACTATGCCGTTGCAAGCAATGCGGCCGAGTTCAATGCGATCGACGGCAGCAAGACCGACCGCCTGTTCGGCCTGTTCACCTCCAGCCACATGAGCTACGACCTGGACCGCGATCCTGCCAAAGAACCCAGCCTGGCCGACATGACGAGCAAGGCGATGGACGTGCTGGCAAAAAACAGCAAGGGCTATTTCCTGATGGTGGAAGGCGGCCGCATCGACCATGCGCTGCATGAGACCACCGCCAAGAAGGCCTTGCAGGACACGGTTGCTTTCGACAACGCGATCAAGGCTGCGATAGACAAGGCAAAAATCAGCGACCCCACGTTGAAAAACACGCTGATCGTGGTTACTGCCGATCATGATCACACGCTGGTATTGAACGGCTATGCAAAACGCACCGGCAAGACCACCGCCGCTAATCCCGGCGTGCTGGGCGTGGTGAAAAACTATGTGACCGGCGCGGTGGAAAAAGACCTGGACGGCGCACCCTACTCCATCATCGGCTTCGGCAACGGCGAGAACCGCACGCAGGGCAACCGCTCGGTGCTGGCCGGGCTGGACGAGAGCACTACCGCCGCCAATACCTATCACCAGGAAGCCGTGATCCGCGTCGCCGCAGGCAGCGAAACCCATGGCGGCACCGACGTCTTCCTCGGCGCGATAGGCAAGGGTTCGGACACCTTCCTCGGCACGATAGACAACACCAAGGTCTTTACGCTGGTGAAAAACGCGGCCGGCCTGTAACCAATATTTGTGAGATAAACACGATGAAACGCACATTGAACCGCACGCTGATGGCAGCCCTGATGGCCGCTTCTTTTTCAGCACCGGCCTTCGCCGCAGGCGAAGCCAAGAACATTATCTTCTTCCTCGGCGACGGCATGGGTCCCAGCACGGTGACCGCTTCCCGCATCTACAAATATGGTGAAGCCGGCAGCCTGAACATGGACGCGCTGGAACGCACCGCGCGCATCAAGACCTTTTCCAACGATGCGCAAACCACCGACAGCGCACCCTCGATGGCGGCCTATATGACGGGCGTGAAGATGAATAACGAAGTCATCTCCATGTCTTCGGAAACCATCGCCACGCCGCCGGGCAAGGATGCCAATGGCAACCTGGGTGTGAATAACTGCGCCGCCAGCAACGGCACATCCGTTCCCACCATCCTGGAACTGGCCAAGGCCAAGGGCAAGGCGGTCGGCTCCATCACCACCACGGAATTGACGCACGCGACGCCGGCAGCCACGTTCTCGCATATCTGCAACCGCAATGCGCAGTACGCGATCGCCGCGCAGGCCGTGCCGGGCGGCGCCGGTTACAACACTGCGCTGGGCGACGGCGTGGACGTGCTGATGGGCGGCGGCCGCAACCACTTCCTGCCGTATGATGCTGCAACCCAAAAGCAGGGTCGCGCCGACGGCCGCAACCTGCTGACCGAGCTGGCCGCCAAGGGCTACACCGTGGCCGCAACCAGGGCCGATATGCTGGCCGCGCCGAACGGCAAGAAATTCATCGGCCTGTACAGCAGCAAGAGTCACCTGGAATATGAACTGGACCGCGCCGCCACGCCGCCGGTAGGCGAAGGCGCGACGCAACCGAGTCTGGCTGAAATGACGACCAAGGCGATGGACCTGCTGTCGCAAAACGGCAATGGCTATTTCCTGATGGTGGAAGGCGGCCGCATCGACCACGCGCTGCACGGCATCAACGCCAAGCGCGCGCTGGTGGACACCATCGCGTTTGACGACGCCGTCAAGGCCGCACTGGACAAGGCCAGACTGACCGACCCTACGCTGGCCAACACCCTGATCGTGGTCACCGCCGACCACGACCACACGCTGGCCTTCAACGGCTACGGCAAGCGCGGCAATCCTATCCTGGACATCAACCGCGACTACAAGACCGGCCAGCCCAGCAAGGATGCGGACGGCAATACCTACACCACGCTGGTGTTCGGCAACGGCCCCAATCGCCCCGACCTGCGCACCAACCTGGACAGCGCGACGGTACTGGCAGACAACTACCTGCAAGAAACCGGCGTACGCCTGGCCAGCGAAACCCATGGCGGCGGCGACGTCAAATTGTTATCCACAGGCGCCGGCTCCAAGACCTTCAAGGGTACCATCGACAATACCAAGGTGTTCAGCCTGTTGAAGAGCGCCTTCGGTTTCTGATGGAGAGGACTTACGCCGAAATTTTAGGCAAGCCGAAAGCTTGCCGCGTCATTCCCGCGCAAGCGGGAATCCATTTGGCGTAAGGCTAGTGAATAATAATTTTTATCAATAGTACGACAAGCGCTGACCGGTTTTCCCCGGCCGGCGCTTTGTCATTGGAAAGACCACGATGAAACACCTGTTCAAATTTTCCGCACTCGCCAGTGCCGCCCTGTTCTGCGGAGTTGCCACGGTTGCTCACGCCGCAAATCCTGCGCCGGACCTGGACCTGACGATACAGTACTACAGCAAGGTGATGACGCCGGAAGGCGTGCTGCGCGAAAGCCGCTACGAAGAAACAATGCTGCGCCGTCCATCGCATGTATGGGTCGCGCGCGTATTGCCAAAGGCCGCGCTGGCAGACCACGACGAGCACGAAGTGCAACGCGGCGCCAGCAAGGCCGTGAAAACAGTGGCGCTGAAGAGCGAAGAGCACAAGCACTTCAACCACGTGGTCGTGCCGCGCCACGTGATCCTGGACAACAACAAGGCCCGCATAGAATTTATCGACGCGGCAGAAAAGCAGGTGGTCACGATCCCGCCGGCAGAATTTGAAAACGTCAACTTCGACGGCTCCTGGGCCAATGCCTTTTACCTGCTGGACCCGGAACAACTGAAGACGCTGCCCTTATCCACAAAGATATCCACAGTGCCCGGCGCGCGCTGGAGGGAGAGGGAAAAGAACGGCGTCTACCAGCGCGTGCTGTGGGACGAGCAAAAGCAGATACCGCTGATCGTCGAAACGGGCGACAAGGCCGGCAGCTTTTACCGCCGCATCGACGTCAAGCCGCTGGCGGGCTTGAGCAAGGATTTGCCGTGGCTAAAGGTGCAGGGGTTTGCGCAGAAGGAGTATTCGGATTTTCTGGATTGATGATATTGCGTGGTCGGATGCAGAATGCCGGGCTTTGTCGCTCGGTCTACCGTGCTATATGTTCATAGCGTGGTCCGGTGCTCGAAATATGCTACGTTTGAAGCCAGCACCCATCCGCTCAATCCGTGCGACGAGGAAATTTCTAAACACTTGATGGCATTATCATTGAGGTACTCTAGAGTTTTCGTTACATCGCCTCGCCAAAACAAGGGCCAACCCCATTTACATTCTTGCTCGAAGTAATCAGCGTTGTGAGTTAAGAATGCGTCGACTGGCACTTCTGTAATGGAATCAAGGATGTTACCTCCCAAATCATGTTCGAAGAAATAGCCCTCAACCTCGGAAAAGAGCACCGTTGCACGGTCGATGTCGGTGTCCGCGTCATAGGGCCACCGGACGTCAAATTGTATTTGACGATTAAGGCCATCGACTGAGTAAGCGACTAAATGATAGTCATGCCAAGAGCGCATTTGTAACCTCAGTCAGTAAGTGGAAGGCAATTCTACTATCTCTGCGAAATTGCCATCGGTTGCTATCTGGCCTATGTCGACCATAGGTTGCGGGAAGCATTTGCTTCACAGCATCCGCTCCGATAGCACTCGAAATTTTACATTCGGGACTACAAAGCAAAATGGCCCGTTGGCCGGTGGAAGGTGTTCAAGGAGCGAGCACTTCGTGGCGTTGGCAGACGCGTCGAGCGGCAGCACCTGCGAAAGGTCTATCGGTAGTTGAATTTCCGCGACCACTAGCCTATTGAGTCGTTTGACATGCGCGACTGCCGCCTCCTGGCCAGAAAGATATTCGACCGCGTTCTGCCAGGTCCCAAATACAGCAGTAAACTGAGAGGCCAAACTTTTTGTACTGGCAAGGCGTGCCGAGCAAATCAGTGATGGTGAGCTACCTTCTCCGGATAGAATTTTTGATTCGAACGTGCTTCCATCTGTGCGATGGGAAAACTGAGCGGCGAGATGGGTTGGCAGCACATCACTGAAGATTCGTGTACCCAGCGTATACACGAGGCTGTTCATGACGTTCTTCAGGAAGAACACGGTACTGATAGGGGAAGCATCATTTGATGTCTCTTCAAGGTAGAGTCGCCAGTTACTCTGCATTGGAGATGGAAATAGTCTTCTGAAGGGGCCTAGCACAGCGGGGCCGAAATGGCCATGCCGATACGTCAATACGGTGAACGGTGTTTTTCCAGCCCGTTGCCAGAGCCTTGTGCCCGCTGGAACAAGAGCTTGCGCCGCCTCGATGTCAATTAGCCAGGTAAGGTAAACGACATTCGTGACGTCGCTTTCCAATGTGAGAAAGGGAATGCGCGACATCACGGCGTATCGGGCATTTGCGAGCTTGTCGGAGTTCGCCAACCATTCGGCTACGCGGCCAACGATACCAGACCATGGATGTTTATAGGTGTTCGAATGATATGACATGAATCGGTATAAGTTTAGTAGATAGCTACAGAGGTCATTTTTGGCCAGGAAGAATTTATCGTCCCCCTTTTTTGTTACCTACAAATATTACGAGGGATTGTCCTAGTCTTTACCATTTGACTCGTTAAAATATCCGCCAACTGCTTATCCCTTTCCATCTCTGGAATGATCGTCTCATTGATCAGCGGTAGGTTGGGCTAACGCCCTATCAGCCCAACATTCAAAGTAATCCAAAAATCTACCTATCCTTTCACCTCAAAAATTATACCCACACGTTGGTCCTATTTGAATCGCCTGTGAAAATAATACGCCATACCGAGAGAGAGAGT
>Ga0210384_10008447_pt1 | contig 10730 bp, 9 predicted proteins | sample IncBWH2MmetaG_FD_160574 | JGI IMG/M metagenome (GOLD analysis project Ga0210384, IMG submission 160574) | Forest soil microbial communities from Barre Woods Harvard Forest LTER site, Petersham, Massachusetts, United States - Inc-BW-H-2-M | ecosystem: Environmental > Terrestrial > Soil >...
AAGTCGCCAAGCGCGTAGTCGGACGCAGACTTCCGCCTGCTGTCGTCGCCGACGATCCTCAGCGCCCCAAGAAAGGCGCCCGCTCTTCTGTTCCGCCCAGCCGCGTCATCGCTATCGGCATCTCCACCGGCGGCCCCAACGCTTTGCAATTTGTCTTGTCGCAGATTCCCGCGGACTTTCCCTCTTCCATCCTCATCGTCCAGCACATGCCCGAAGGCTTCACCGAAATGTTCGCCAGGCGGCTCGATGAATGCTGCGCTCTCGATGTTCAGGAAGCTCGTTCCGGCGATTTGCTCCTTGCCGGCCGCGCCCTTATTTGCCCCGGCAATCGCCACATGATGGTCCGCCGCATGCCTCGCGGAGACATGGTGATTCTCTCTGACGGCGCTCCCATCAACGGTCACCGCCCTTCCGCCGACGTACTCTTTCACTCGGTCGCGCAGGAATTCGCGCTTACTGCCGTTGGCATCATCATGACCGGCATGGGCGAAGACGGCGCCGAAGGTCTCGGCGCCATCAAAGCCGCCGGCGGCATGACTCTCGCGCAAAGTGAAGATTCTTGCGTGGTCAGCGGCATGCCCCGTGCCGCCATTCTCAAAGGTCACGTCACAAAAATTTTGCCCCTCGATTCGCTCGGCAGCCATCTCATCAGCCAATATGGCGCCGACCGTTCGAGTGCGGACAAGTCCGATAGATCCGAAAAATCCGAAAAAGAAAAGAACGATAAATCCGAAAGGACCACCGTTCCGTCGCAACGCGCTTGATTCGGTGCGCTGCGACAAGGAGAAGGCCATGGCACAATTCGCCGCTCTGCTCAGGAAAGACACTCAGCCCGTCCGCTATCTCGTCGTGGACGATTCCGTCTTCGCTCGCAAAAATCTCATCAAGATGATCGAGATGTTTGGCGGCGAAGTCGCGGGCGAAGCCGGCGACGGCCTTACCGCCATCGCCGAGTTCAACCGCACCAAGCCCGACATCGTGCTCATGGACATCACCATGCCGCAGATGGAAGGCATTGAAGCCGTCGAACGCATCGTCCGCCAGCATGCCGATGCCCGCATCGTCATGGTGTCGTCGGTCGGCTACCAGGAAAATATTCTCGCCGCTTTGCAAAAGGGCGCCAAGCACTTCGTCCAGAAACCCGTCAAGCCCGAAGTCCTTTACGAAATCCTTCGCTACGTCTTGAGTGACGACCCCGCCGCTGTCGGAGGTCCCGTCGCTCTCGCAGGAGAACACCGCTCATGAGAATGGAACTCATCCAGCCGTTCATCAACGCCGCCGACGCCGTCTTCGCCGAGTCTCTTCAGGGCCCGACGAAGATCGGTGATCTCGCCATGGGCGAAGAAGCCTATCGCCGCAAGGGCATTGCCGCGCTCATCGCCATCAAGGGCGACATCGAAGGCCGCGTCATTCTCGACCTCGCGCCCGAAGTCGCGCTGAAAATCGCCAGCAAGCTGGCCGGCGAGGAAGTTCCCCACAGCGAGCAAGTCGTCCGCGAAACCGTCTGCGAGCTCGCCAACATGGTCATCGGTAACTCGGTGACTCTGCTCAACGACCAGGGCTTCCGCTTCAAAGTTTTTCCGCCTGAAATTCACTCCAGCGACGAAGGCCTCGCTGGAAGCGCCGACACCGAAGCCATGGTCCTCTCCATTGAAACCTCCTGCGGCGAAATCTTCCTCAACATCTCCATGCACTACCTGCATCGCCGCCGCCAGGAACGCACCGCCGTCCCCGCCTTGGACTAATAGCAATATTTGTCCGGGCGGAACATGAGCACGTTTTCAAGGCGCGTAGCAATTTCTCTGACAGTAGGCGCGATTAGTTGCGGATTCCCCTACGTTCTTTCACCTAAACATTGGGATTGGGACCGAAGCATCGGTATTAGCTTATGGCTAGCTCTGGCGTGGTTTCTTCTCTTGCTATTCTCGGTCATTCGGTACAAGAAGGGTGGCTTGTGGTTTCTGATCGGCGCTCCACTGGGCTTGTATTGGCCGCTAAAGTTCGCGTTGATTGGAATTGTTTGCGCTCTAACGGGTCGTTGCCCGTAGTTGTAGGGTCGGCCTCCTGAGGCCGATCTTAGGTGTCAAGCTCATCCAGGCTTTAGCCACGGAGCCTCCAGTAGCACAGGCACTGTTGCCTGTGCAGCGTATACTCCATTGCAGCGCCATCCGCAGAGCGCTGTGACACTGCAACTTCTCAGCTCTATTGTCGTTTGAAGCCAACACTTCCTGGCGGGAGACCACGCTTCACTCGTACTTCTTTTCTGCGCTCTCGGTGCCCTCTGTATCAAAAAACCGGCTTCCCTACGTATCAATCGGCAACCGAATATAAGCCGCCCCATGCCGGAACAAACCCGCCGCCGCGATCGGTTGCGAAAACACGATCCGTATCGGCACAAATATCGCCCCGCTACCCGGTGTGTACGGCACCGCAATCTCCACCCGGCTCCCCTCCGCATACTGGTTCCGGCTCCGGAAGCTGATCCCGCCCTTCGACAAATCCTCGCACACCGCAATCTCTTCCTGGAATCCCCGCTGCCGTATGCACGCCAGCACTCGCGCTTTCACCCGCGGCCGATTCCTCCGCGGCGTCATGCGCTCGTCCACCGGCACGCGCGCCACCGGAATCTCCGCGGTCTTCCATTCTGACTGCGCTTCGATCCAGATCGACGGCGTGTCGCAATGCCTGCAAAGCCGCGCCACGCATTTGCGGATCTCGAACGATTTCAGCTCCAGCTCATTCAGGTACGCCACTTCGCGCCGCTGGCAGAAGCTGCATTCCATCAGCAATCGTGCCAGCGCTTCCTCGCCTTTGTGCGGCGCCGGAAAATCGATGTCCCAGAAATCCACCCGCGGCTCAAGAATGTGAATCGCGTAGAGGAACCCGTCAGCCTCGTGATCGATCTCCGCCACCACCCGCGTTCGCGCCGTCTTGCTTTGCTCGTCTTCACACTGGCGTTTCAAGGTCAGTTCCTGGCCCACGGTCAGCCTCTCTGCGACCTTCAACACCCCTCCGTTGCGGCTGACCAGCAGCGTTTGCGCGAACTGCTTCGCCGCCATTCCCGTGCTCGTGAACCACGAGGCTTCCACCGGCATTCGGAAGCTCACGCGGTCACTCTGCCGCAGTCCTTCCGAGCGTATGACTTCATTCATATAAGTAGACAATCCTGTATTTTCAAGCCTAGCACGCTGCTTTATCGCAGCTCGCCCGTCGCACTCCCTGCTTGTCGTTCCCACTAATAACCTCTCGTATCCACGCACGTTCCGCCTGGCCGCTGTTGTCTTTTTGGCGTTCTGCCCCCGCAAATTAGCCCCAAGATGCCCTTCTCTCAGGCACACTGGAATTCCGGGAAAGTCCCCCCGAACGGAACAGCCGTTTTCACCTCGGCCCTCAACGACTGTGAGTAACGTCATTTCGATGGACGACCGATTCGCAAAAGCGCCGTCGCGCAGCACCGCCATTCGCGACCGCCGCTATGCCATTCGCTATCCCTTTGCCGCCGACGTCGAAATCCTCGATCTCGAAGCCGGCTCCCGCACCGAAGGCGTCACTTCCGACCTTTCCCTGGGCGGCTGCTTCGTATGTACCAGCCGGCCGCTCGCGTTGAACGCCAGGATTCGCATCACCTTGAAAAGAAAAGACCAATCCGTCGAAGCCCTCGCCGTCGTCCGCATCGTCAAGCCCCGTATTGGCATGGGCGTCGAATTCCTCGACCTCGACTCCACCCATCAACAGACCCTCACCCGCTGGCTAGACCAACTCCGCCGTTCACGCTAATGCTGGAGTGCGGAGGCTCGCCTCCGCTTTTCCTACAGCCGACAAACCGCAATCGCGGCACCGATTGACGCCATTTGCCGTGCCCATGCGAACCCAAACCGCAGCCGGTTCATTCTCGCAGTCTCTTAAGGGTTCGGACCTTTAGGTCCGACACGACGCCAGGGCTCCTCCGGGCTTCCGTTATCCCGAGCCACTCGCCAGCGTCAGTCGCCACTATCTTCTTTAGAATCCGCTTAAGAAAAAACAAGGGAGAGGGGGTGTTATTGTTAGCCAGGCCTGATCTCCCGCATCAGTGCCACAAGCCATTTAGAATCAGGGGCTTGGAGAGTCGCCGCTAGGGCCATCCCCAGGTGGGCACGGGGCTTGTCCCGCCCGGGTGCAAATATCGCGCAGTTAGTTCCAGCGATGTCTTACTCCGACGTCTTCTCGCTGAGGTTGCGCACCAGCCACGGGATGATGACTTTGCGGAAGATCACCGGGTCCGGCCAGACTTTGACCTGGCGACCCAGGTGCCCACCCTGCGGATTGATCCACGCTTCTTTGGGGACGTCGCCGCTGGTGAGAATCAGGTAGGTGTCGGAGATGGGCACTTGAGTGTCGAGAGCCCCGGCAATGAGCAGCATGCGGGCGGTCGGCTTGCCGATCAGGCCCTGCGTGACCAGGGACATCTTGGGAAAGATGCTGACCAGGTCGTCCACGGATTTTGCGCCTTCGTAGATGGACATGAGTGCGGGGCCGAGACCGAACAGATACTCGCGGTTGCCAAGAGTCTTCTGGATGACGAAGTCTTTCTGGAACGTGGCGTCGGCTGGCGGCGATTGCGCCACCACCGCTTTGACGCGGTCGTGCTCAACGACGGCGAGTTTGGTGGCCCAGTAGGCGCCGAAGCTCTGGCCATTGATGCCGATTCGGGACTTGTCGACTTCGGGGCGGGTTTGTAAATAGTCGAGCACTTTGGAGAACATGCGCTCGGCCGTTTCGCTGGCTTTGATGGGTGCCTGGCCGGTGCCCGGCGAATCGACGCCGATGAAACCGATGTCGTAGGGAAGAATGGCACCATAGTTTTCGGTGAGATCTTCTTTGCGGGAGTCCAAACCGCTGATGGCGATCACGACGGGAACCGGGCCTTTGGCGTTTTTCGGAAGGCGCAAGTACCCGACGATTTCTTTGCCTTCAAAAGGTATGTGCACGACCTCCAGCGGCGGATCTTGCAGCCGCGCGTGAGCGAGAAACGCCCCGAGCGCTTTTCCGTAAGCGCGTTGCTTTCCGGGAGATGCGGGAACCGGCCAGCGCCCGAAAGAATACAGCCGCCAGGCCCGCACGTATGCAGCGCTGGCTTTGGCGGGATCGCTGGCTTCGAGAGATTTAGCCTGGGCCATGTAGCGATCGGCTATTTTGCTGAAGCCGGCGGCCCATTCGTCGTTGTCGGTTGAGTTGATGGAAGAAAAGGCTTCGCGGACGTCGGCGGGATCCAGACCGATAAGCGGGTACATGCCGTTTTCGGCGCGCTTGACCGCTTCGGTTTTGATTTCGTCGATGGTGCGTTCCTTGGCGGCCTGAGCTCTGGCGGCGGGTGCGAAGAGCGGGGCACACGCTGCGACCAAGGTGGCTGCCAGGGACAAAGGAGTGGCAAAAGCGGAGTTAACGCGAATTCGATGCATTTACTTGGCCCCTTTTAGTTTGGATAACGCCGCATCGTAGTAAGACGGGTCGTAGTATTTTTCCGGCGCCGGCGGATGGCCGCCCCACTGACCTTCCACTTCGGCGCGCAACTTGAGCACGTTCCGGAATCCGACGGAGTCGAGCAGCGCGTCTTTGGAGTAGCCGCCGGGACGCCTCATCAGGGATTCGTAAGTTTGCGCCGCAGCTTCGGGCGCGAGCTTGTATTGGGTGGCCAGGAGTTCGGTGACTTGCGGCTGGTTTTCTGGCGCGAGAATCCAGCGCTGCGCTTCGATGCAGGCGGCGAGAAAGGCCACTAGCGTGTCGCGATGCTCTTTGGCCCACGGGCGCATAGTGAAGAATCCGGAGGCTTGATACGGCCCGATCAGCTCTTGCACGCTGCCGAGGTTAGTAAAACCTTCGCGTTTGGCGGTGATGGAGGCGGGTGGACCGAGCATGGAGCCGGCGAACTCTTTGTGCTCGCGCATGGCGATGAGGCGGGCCGGAGTCGCGCCGTAGGCTTTCATTTCGTAGTCGCGGGTGAGTTCGAGGCCGTTGGAGGAAAGGATTTTTTTCATTTGCAGGGCGTAGGCGGTGTTGACCGCGTCCACGATCAGAGTTTTGCCGCGCAAATCCTGGATCGATTTGATTTCGGGCTGGGCGATTAGTTCGTTTTGCGAGCCTTCGCCGCCCATGACGATGACGGCGTCGGCTTTAGCGAGTTCGACCATGGCGACGGCGTTGTCGAGCGCGAGATAGACGATATCGCCTTTGCCCGCGGCGAGATCGCTGCGGACTTCGTCGGAATTGGCTTTGTTGGTGTTGTCGACTTCGAGGCCGTACCGGGCAAAGATGCCTTGCTTATCGGCGACGACAAATTGCAGCGGGCGGCCCAGCAAGGTGATGGCGCGGATCTTCTGCGGACTGGGGGTTTGTGCTTGCGCGTGCGGCGGCGCGAAGAGAAACGGGGCGGCCGCCAATGATAAGCATATGCGTAGAGATGAATTCATCGTGGTTCCCTTTCTCCGTGCTTTTCGTGGCCCAGGAAAGATTTGGTTACGCAGCACCGGCGTTGAGCCCTTCGAGGGACCATTCGGCGACAGGCATGGGATCGAGGATGGGCTTGCCCAGATTGGGGCAGCTCAGCGCGTAGAGGCCGGTGTCGGTGGCGCACCAAATGACGTTGCGGTCCCATTCGATGAAAACGTTATCGACGGTGCGGTCGTAGCTGCCAAATTTCTTCAAATCGCCGCCTTGCGGGGGAATGAAGTAGGCGACTTCTTCGGGCTTGTAGAGATCGCCGATATCGTAGCAACGCAGCCCGGCGATGAAGTAGGAATAGGCAATGAATTCCTGGCGCGGCTTGCCGGGAGCTTTGAGGTGCGGCGGATTGTGGGCGCCGAAGCGGCCGCGTTTGAAGCAGAAATCGCGGTAGGGGGCTTCGGGTGGTGGAATGGGGCGGGGCAACTGGGCTACCGGAACGGGATGCTCTTCGTCACGAATGTCGATGACCCAGTTGGGGAGATAAATCTGGTTGCAGTCTGAATTGGTGGTTTCGCCGTTGGTGATGACGAAGCCGCGGTCGAGAAGTCCGCAATAGATGGTGTGGAAGGCGATGCCCATGCCCGAATACTGCGCGGGCGGCTCGAAGCGACCGATTTCCTTCTGATGTTTCGGATCGGAAAGGTCGAGAATGATGAAACCATTGCAGCCGAAAGCGCCATAACCGCGATTGCCGCCGTCTTCGAGTTTCTTGGGCACATAGACGGGACCGTGGAGTCCGGCGAAGGGAGTCTGGTCGCCAACAACGTTGGGCGGAACGAGCTTGGACCAAATCCACTTGTTGTATTCAGCTTCTTCGCCTTTGCGCGAGCCGGGAACCCACCACATGGAGACTTCCTTGGCGCTGGAAGGGTCGCTAGCATCGATGATCATGTTGCCGTTGATCAGCTGGCGGAAGTAGCCGGGCTGGTGGCTGAAGGATTCGTCGGGCGCGGTGTCAAGATAAGCGTACTTCCCGCCATCGTAATAATTGCGGTGCGTGCCCTGGCCGGTGGCTCCGGTGCTGAATTCGGAGAGCTTGATGATTTTGGACGGGTCAGTGCAATCATAGAAGCGCACTCCGCGGAGACCCTTGTAGTTTTTGCGTTTGTCGTCGAGATGCGGATCGTCGTATTTGCCCATGGGCGCTTCGGGCGTCGAATCGGTGATAGGAGTTTGCGCCCCAGTCATGAGAATCCATTTCTTTAAGTCTTTGTTGTAAGCGACCTGGACCTGCCCCCCCTCGAACCCGCCTTTGTTGTAAAACACCGGCTTGCGAACGTCGCTGACATCGATGACGTCACCTTGTTGGAACAGGTAGCGGCGGCTGCCGCTGGACATCATCTGCATCTTGCCGTTGCGATTGTGGCCGCGGATTTGCGCTAGGAGCTCCATGTTGCGGATGTACATGCGGCGATCCAGGTAGCTGATGCTGTTGGGGGAGGGGTGCCCATGATGGTCGGCCCAAGCAGCTAGGGGGCCACCAGCCAAGGCGAGGGTGGCGCCGGCGGTTTGGCGGAGGAACTCGCGGCGGGTGGGGTCGCCGGGATTTGCTTTGGCGTGCTGGGACTTGGGTGACGAAGGCGATTTGCGGGTCATTCCTCGGCTCATTCCTGAGGGATCCTTTCGGCGCTGCGAGGCACAAGTGGCATGTAGGTTGGACCGCTGTACCACCTTACGATAAAAAGTGTCAATGGGAAAGATAAGGGGAGTGGATGGAAGGAATTGCAGGAGCAGGGCAGATGCGGTACAGTGGTCAGACCTTAAGGGTGTACCAAGAAACGACGGAAATGGTGCGTTCCATACAACCAAGCGAGTGAAATTGATTGGGCGGGATGCGGCTGGTGTGCTGCGTTTGGATTTTCTTGTTGCCTGGAGCGTAGCAATTTTTTTTGCAGAGTTGCTTTGCTGGCGGAGGAATTGTTAAGACCTAGGGCGCGGAGGGCAGAGGGGAATGGGCATCGCAAGCATCAATCCGGCAAACGGAGAAGTGCTGAAGAAATTCGAAGGGCTGACGGACGCGGCGATCGAGGAGAAGATCCGGCGCGCGGCGGAGACGTTTCCGAGGTTCCGCAAGCTGAGCTTTACAGAGCGCGCGGTGATGATGAGGAAGGCTGCGGAGATTCTGGAGAGCGACAAGGCGGAACTCGCCAAGCTGATGACGCTGGAGATGGGCAAGACGTACCGGTCGGCGGTGGACGAAGCAGTGAAGTGCGCGTGGGGCTGCCGGTATTACGCTGACAACGCGGAGAAGTTCCTGGCGGACGAAGTCATCGAGACGAGCGCGAGCCGGAGCTACATCAAGTATCAGCCGATGGGCGTGATTTTGGTGGTGATGCCGTGGAATTTTCCGTTCTGGCAGGTATTCCGGTTTATCGCGCCGGGATTGATGGGCGGGAACGTGGGGCTGCTGAAGCATGCTTCTAACGTTCCGCAATGCGCGCTGAAGATTGAAGAGATTTTGCGGCGAGCGGGCTTTCCGGAGGGAGCGTTTCAAACGCTTTTGATCGGGTCCGACAAAGTGGACAAGATTCTGGGAGACGATCGGATTGCGGCGGCGACGTTGACGGGCAGTGAGGATGCTGGAGCGAAAGTGGGAGCCGGGGCGGCAAAGCGGATCAAGAAAGTGGTGCTGGAACTGGGAGGAAGCGATCCGTTCATCGTGATGCCGAGCGCGAACCTGGAAGAAGCAGTGACGATGGCGGTGAAGGCGCGGACGATCAACAACGGACAGTCTTGCATTTCGGCGAAGCGGTTTATCGTGGCGGAATCGATTGCGGAGCGATTCGAGAAGGAATTCGTGGCGAAGATGGAAGCGCTGAAGCTGGGCGATCCGTTTGATGAGAAGACGGATGTAGGGCCGCTGGCCACGCCGGATGCGGTGGAATCGCTGCACGCGGACGTGCAAAAAACGGTGGAAATGGGAGGACGGGTGTTGACCGGCGGCAAGGCGGCGAAAATGCCTGGAAATTATTATCTGCCGACAGTGCTGACGAATGTGCCGAAGGAATCGCCGGCATACAAGGAAGAGTTTTTTGGGCCGGTGGCTTCAGTGTTTCGCGTGAAGGACATCAACGAAGCTATTCGCATCGCGAATGATACGCGATTTGGGTTGGGCGCGAGCGCGTGGACGAACGATGCGAAAGAGCAGGAGCAATTCATCAATGAACTGGAAGCGGGAATGGTGTTCGTGAATCAGATGGTGGCGTCCGATCCGCGGGTACCGTTCGGGGGAGTGAAGAAGTCTGGATATGGAAGGGAATTGAGCACGTTTGGGATTCGCGAGTTTACGAACGTGAAGACCGTGTGGGTGAAGTAGGCGCGCTGCGATGGTGCGGAGGGCGGCGCGTTCGGAAGAGGCAATTATGTATAAGGTGGTGACCACTTCACGGCTTTACGAGCAAATCGTGAAACAGATCGAGGAATCGATTTTGAAGGGCGCGCTGAAGCCGGGGGACCAGCTTCCGGCGGAGCGCGACTTCGCGCACCAGTTTGGAGTGAGCCGCACGGCGGTGCGGGAAGCGGTGAAGGCGCTGCGGGAGAAGGGGCTGGTGGAAGCGTATCCGGGGCGCGGAACGTTCGTGACCAACGGAACGCCGCCATCAGTGCGGCAGTCGCTGGGAAGAATGATGCGCGCGGAGCAGCCGGACGGCACGGCGCAACTGGTGGAAGTGCGCGAGATTCTGGAGCCGGAAATCGCGGGGCTGGCGGCGGCGCGCGCGGATGAGGAGGCGATTGTCGCGATGCGGGAAGCCGTGGCGGTGATGGACACGGCGAGGCACGATCCGGAAGCGTTTATCGAAGCGGACCTGGATTTTCATTTGGCGCTGGCAGAAGCAGCGTCGAATTCGCTGATCCTTTCGCTGATCGATTCGATCGTGGCGGTGTTGCGGGACCAGCGGATGAGGATATTTCAGGTGGATGGCGGACCGGAGCGCGGACAGTATCACCACAAGAAAATACTGGAGGCCGTCGAGCATCGCGATCCACGCGGGGCGCGCGATGCGATGAGAGCGCATTTAAAGCAGGTGCGCGAAGATTCGGAGAGTCCGGCACGGAAATAGGCTTGGGAGAGTGGCAGGTTTCATTCGAAGAGGAGCGAGAGCGTTTCGATGGCGAATCTGGGATTTGTGGGACTGGGAGTGATGGGCAGCGAGATGGTGAACCGGCTGCTTGGCAAGGGCCATGCGGTTACCGGCTACAACCGCACGCGGACCAAGGCGGAAGGGCTGATCAAAAAGGGAATGAAGTGG
>Ga0210384_10008448_pt1 | contig 10729 bp, 4 predicted proteins | sample IncBWH2MmetaG_FD_160574 | JGI IMG/M metagenome (GOLD analysis project Ga0210384, IMG submission 160574) | Forest soil microbial communities from Barre Woods Harvard Forest LTER site, Petersham, Massachusetts, United States - Inc-BW-H-2-M | ecosystem: Environmental > Terrestrial > Soil >...
TCCCCGCCATGAAACCCGGTCATTACGTCGTGAAAATTGAGAAAGATGGATTTAAGACCCAGACGCAAACCGGCCTGACATTGGATGTTGCACAGGAATTGGTGGTCAACTCGTCAATGGAAGTCGGGTCGGCGGCACAAGAGGTAACGGTCACCGGAGAAGCGCCGCTGGTCAATACGACAACCAGCGCTTTGGGCAGCCTCGTGAACGAAGAGAAAATGGCGGACCTCCCCTTAAATGGAAGGAACTACGTGGACTTGACGTTGATTCAACCGGGCGTGAACCAGCAATTGACGTCGACGGGAGGCGGGGCCGGAATTTCGGGCACCTGGTTCAGCGCCAATGGCGCTCCTGCGCGTTCGAACAACTTTTCCCTCGATGGCGCACCGACGGTAAATGCCTACGGAGCTTCGAGTGGCTCAATGAATGGGACGACGCTCGGAGTGGACGGCATCCGCGAGTATAAAGTAGTGACCAGCGCCTACAGTGCCGAATATGGGATGACCATGGGCGCGCAGATGGTGATTGTGAGCAAAGGCGGCTCAAACCAGTTTCATGGCGACGCGTTCGAATACCTCAGGAATGACCATTTGGATGCCCGAAACTTCTTTGACTCATCAACTTCTGCCGGAGTTACCGCGAACGGAACGCAACGACGCCTTCCTTTGTTCCAAAGAAATAATTTCGGCGGCTCGTTTGGGGGCCCCATCAAGAAAGACAGGACGTTCTTTTACGGTGTGTACGAGGGTTTGCGGTTGAATCAGGGACTGACCGTCCTAGATACGACGATACCGAACAGTTGCCACAATCTGGTTGCGAACGGCGCCAATTTCGCGTTTGCTTCCGCAGCCGACGCAACAGCCTGTGGAGGTCTGTCAACCGCTGCTGTAATTCCGGCAAACATGGTCAAACTAATTAATCTATATCCCAACTGCGACATCGGGCTCCCTGCCTGTCCGGCCACGAACAACTACTCGGCAGCAGCGGCAAGTCAGCAGTCCGAAAATTACGGACAGATGCGGGTAGACCAGACCATTTCAGCCTCGGACTCATTTTTTGGCCGGTACACGATTGACAAAGGCGATATCAATAACGCCAGTTCTGCTGCTGCGGTTCCTCCCTCGGGCACCGTGAGTTCGTTTCCGAATTTTTTCCGGATTTTAGGCGAAAGCCAGAACCAATTCATTTCCCTGGGAGAGACTCACATCATCTCCCCGACATTGCTGAACACGGCCAGAATCTCCTTCAGCCGGACCAACTTTGACGCCCAAAATCTTTACAGCGACGCGTTTAACGCTCTGAACATACCCTCCTACGTGCCTTCGGGGCTGCCGATGGGAAGCATCAGTATCACCGGCGGATACACCGGAATGGGACCGAACACAGGCTATCCGACATTCCATGTCCAAAATATCTACACAGCCAGCGACGATATTTTTTACACGAAAGGCCGTCATGCGTTGAAATTCGGCGCGCTCTTTAATCGGTACAACTCGGCAACGCGACACACGAAGCTGGCACAAGGGCAACTTACGTTTTCCAGCCTTGCGAACTTCATGCAGGGGATTTACAACACATATACTTCCTTGGCCGGCTTTACACCACCTCCGGTCCCAGCCGTTCCGCCGGCACCGAATCTGGCTCGTGATTGGCTCTACAACACGTTTGGATTTTATGCCCAGGATGATTTTCGGGCAGCTTCCCGGCTGACGTTGAACATGGGATTGCGTTATGAGTTCCAGACGACTCCGAATGACCTAGGCGGCATCCAGGCTCGATTCTTGAATATTCAGGACCCAACCCAGACATACACGTTTGGTCCGCCTATCCAGAACCCAGGACTTAAGAATTTCAGTCCTCGTGTTGGATTCGCGTGGGATGTATTTGGGACCGGTAAGACTTCTGTTCGCTCAGGTTTCGGCATTTACTATGACGTCGGAAATATTGGAGCGGCACTCGAACAGCAACCGAACGCTCAACCCCCGTATTCCGTTCAGTACCAGGTGAACACCAATCAGGCGTCCATCGGCGGGGCCAAGTTTATTTCCTTCCCGTTCTGCTACAGCGCGACCTGTGCTCCACAATCGAGCGTGGCCGGACTACAAGGGCTCAACTACAACACGAAGAACCCTTACTCGTTTCAATACAACTTTACGATTGAGCAACAGCTTCCCGGAGGTGTCGGATTGGCTGTGTCGTATGTAGGATTGCAGGGGCGAAACCTGTGGGCGACCAGTGAGGCAAATGCTGAAGTGCCGAATGCTACGGCACCCAATGGTGGTCCTATGTGGAATAATTTCCTATGCCCGTACACCAATACAACTACTCAGGTTAAAACGAATGTTCCGAACCCGAGTTCGGCATGTCCTGCCGCACCGGCCGGAAGTACACTAGGGACGGCGGTGACCAACCCTGCGTACGTCAGAATTAATCCTGCTTGGTCCAGTGACATCTCCACGGGCACAACCTCAATGTCGTGGTACAACTCTCTCCAGGTGGTCGTAAATAAGCGGCTGAACCGGGGTCTGGAGTTCCAGGCTTCATACACATTCAGCAAAGGACTCGACACGACCCAGGGCCAGATGTTTGGCTCGGACTGCGGCGCGTCGGGCGCCCTCTCGGGAATCGATCCCTTCAGCACCACTTATGACAAGGGACCATCCTGCGCCGACGCCACACACAACTTGCACTTCAACCTTCTGTATCACATCCCGAACGTCAGGTCCGACAATGTCTTCGTTAAGGAAATCGTTAATGGGTGGTGGGTCGGCAACATCGTTAACGTTCAGACTGGGTTCCCCTTTACGCCGACCTTGAGCCTGAATCGCTCCAACTCGGGTGTTTTGGGAAGCACGGGTGACAGGCCGGACTTGGTAGCCACCGCCGCCACCGTGGTGAAGAGCGGTGTTACGTACAACTTCATCCCATTCAACAAGGACACCGTAAACACTGGCGATCCCAACATGTGGTTCAACCCACTCATGTTCCAACTGGCACCGGCAGGCACCTTGGGCAACGCCTCGCGTGACATGTTGCGCGGGCCGGGTATGGGTACATGGAACCTGTCGATCAACAAGGATACCCGCGTCGGGTGGCTTGGGGAGAAGGGTGCGATCCAGTTCCGCGCAGAAATTTTCAACCTCCTGAACCGCGCGAATTTTTCCATTCCAAGCGGAGCAACCTTCACAGGCACCCAGACCGATCCCGCCGGTCCGTCGGAAGCTCCTCTGAACGGCGTGGCGAAAATTTCGACTACTCAAACTTCTTCAAGACAGATTCAGTTGGCCTTGAAGATGATCTTCTAATCAGGAATCAGAGGGGCTGAAACTCGTATTGAAAGTTAACGGGGCCACCGAGTAACACCATCGGGTGGCCCCGTACTTTTTAAGTAGCGTAGGCTTTCAGCCTGCGCGGTTTTGACTTTAGTGTTGCCGAGAAAAAACTGATGTTGAAGAGCTTGCGGAATATGCTGTCTCGATCCTTACAAAAACAGATCAAAAAAACATCCCTTATGCTGTACATAGAGGCACAACCCGCGAAGCTTAAGGCGTTTTCCGCAATTGTTCATGCTACGCGCAGAGCCAGGTTAAGTAGAATCTAAACCGCGCAGGCTGAAAGCCTACGCTACCAGTCGCGGGCGTACCGACGGGCGGGGGATCAGCTATTTCTAGTGCACCGGAATCGCAGGCCCAGGTTTCGGCCCAGTATACTTGAGCACCCAAATTCCCTGGCTGCGATCGGACATGTAGATGTAGCCGCGCGTATCCACAATGACTTCGGCACCATTCGAACTCCCGGCCACGGCTTTATCCGTTTCGCCTGGCTTCTTCGCACGATCGGGCGGAACGAAGTAGCCAATCTCTTTAGGCAACCGAGCGTCGGCGATGTCAAACACGCGCAAACCTGCGTTGGTATAGGTCATATAGATGATGTTGTCCGAATGATCGATGCTGGGATTGTGGAACAGCATGTTGACGTTGTGAGCGCCGAAGCCACCACTTCTCTGACAAAAATTCTTGTACGGCGCGTCGGGCGGTGGCACCGGAACGGGGAAAAATGACAGAATTTTTGGCTTAGCCGGATCCGCGACATCGATCAGAGACGCCTGGCTAGGCCCATCTTCGCAACCCCCTTCCGAATTCGTCTCGACAATCTTCCGGCTCGGGAACGGCAGCACCGTATGGACGGCGAAAAGAAGATGGTACGGAGGATCAAACTGCAGCTCGCTGACCTCCTTGGGATTTTTGACGTCACTGATGTCCAGAATCACCATTTTATTGTCAAACCCAAGATAGGCGAGATTGCCTACGATTACGGGCGGACCGTGCAGGCCATGCCCGTGGGGCCATGCGGTATTGAGCGCTTTAGGATCGGGTAGCTTTAGTTCCGGAAGCGCCCAGCGTGATACTTCGAACGCATGCGCCGGATCGGAGATGTCCACCATCTCAAAAATGTTCCCGGAGTAACCGTTCGCGCCAGCGGAGAGATACATGTAACGCCCGCCCTGATAACCGTTGCGATGCGTCCCGAGCCCGCCCGTGTGATAGTGACCCAGCAGCTCCGGATGCACCGGATCGCCCAGGCCCCAGATCAACACTCCGTCATCCCAGGGCTTTGTTGGATCGGTGTCGCCGCCACCCTGGGACCGCTCGAGGCCCGTGATCATCTTCCCGTCGGCGATGTCCACCTGGACCGTGCGGGTATTCGCGGGACCTGGAATCCAGTTGAGGAACTTAGTATTGGCGGGATCCGTGACATCCAGGACGCTCCATCCACGATCGTTCTGCGCGCCCACGTACATGTACCAGCGTCCGTTCGCCTGATAGAGCGACATCTTGAACGGGATGTGCCCTCCGTTGTCAGTGAAGCTGACGAACTCGACGTTTTTTGCGTAGGCTCCCTGTGGGAGCGGCTTGGGCGTTGCATTCTGCGCCGAAGCCATCGGAGAAATCGCCAGAGTCAGGACGGCGGCCGCCAAAGTTCCAATCCTTGCTTTCTTCATCAACATCCTCCGGGATTGCGATACTTGTGACGCGAATCTTACCATAAGCCTTCAGTCCCCTCGGTTTGACGGCGCCCCGCCATTGATGGCGCTCAGCACGCGTTGCGGCGTAAACGGAACCTGGTGCAGGCGCACTCCAGTTGCATCGAAGATGGCGTTGGCAATTGCCGCTGCGACCGCGATCGTCGACGCCTCTCCCGCGCCGAGCGATGGCATTTCCTTTTGGTCGATCGTCACGATCTCGACGTCTGGAACGTCTCGAAACGTAATGATCGGGTAGCCGCGCCAGTCGAGGCTCTTGACTCCCGTCGAATCGAATTGGACTTCTTCCATCAGCGCGCGACTTACTCCCTGGATTACGTTTCCTTCAATCTGGTTACGCAAGCCGTTGGGATTAACAATCAGGCCGCAGTCATGCGCCACGGTGACGCGCTTGACCGTCACTTTCCCGGTTGACTTGTCTACTTCCACTTCGGCCACCTGGGCAACCACGGTGCCCGCCATACCAGAAACCGCCACGCCTCGCCCCGTAGCGATAGATCCGGTGCCGGCCTGCGAGGGTGATGGGCGCGCTTGCCACCCGGCCTTCTTCGTCGCTGCTTGAAGGACGCCGATTACACGCTTGCTGTCGTCGCCGAGATATCGCAGGCGGAACTCCACCGGATCGACACGCAGCGCCGCGGCAATCTCATCCACGTGGGACTCCGTAGCGAAACACCGCGCGGATGAATACGGTGCCCGCAGGTTGCAAGTTCGTAAAGGATTGGGATTCATGAACCAGGGAATGCCCGATGACACTGCTTTCCGATTTTCAAAATTGTACGCCGCGCCGTCTCCGCCGCCCAAAAATACTCCCTGTTCATCAGGCTTGATGCCGGATTGTCTCGACGCCAGCATGGGACTCAGCCGCGCGTCGGTCCACGGGAGCGTGCGCTCCGCATAATCCCAAGCCGTAACTTTTCCCTGCGCGTCCACGCCCGCGCGCACTGTAATCAGTTGAGGAGGACCCTTGGGCTCCCAGCCGTGCTCATCCTCGCGCATCCATTGCACGCGAACCGGCCTGCCGACCGCGCGCGACATCAACGCGGCATCCTCAGGCGAGTCGTCGGGCTCGAGACGGCCGTAACATCCGGAACCTTCACGGTAAATGAAATGAACATTCTTTTCAGGAAGCCCCAAAAGAGTGGCCACGCCTTTGCGCGTGATGAACGGGGCTTGTGCGCCGGCCCAGATCGTCACTTTGTCTCCGCGAACATCCGCGACGGCACAGGAAGGCCCGATCATTCCGTGCATCTGGAAAGGCCAGCGATAGGTCGCCTCGAAGGTCCTGGCTGCCTGTCCAAGAGCCGTCGCCGAATTTCCCTTTTCAGCGCCGACGCGCTCGACGAAGCTCTTGGTATTTTTGAGGTAGTCATACATATCAGTCGGGTTGGCGGGAAACTTTGTGGCCGGCGCGGACCAGGTGACCTTCAAGTCCCTGGCCGCCTGGATCGCGGCCCACTCCGTCTGGGCCACCACCCCCAGGAAGTTTCCTTCCTGAACGACTTTCACGACGCCCGGAATGTGCTTTATGGAGTCCTGATCAATGCTCGAAGGTTTCGAATTTACTACCGGCGGGCGCACCACTCGGCCATGGAGCATTCCCGGAACCCGGACTTCGTGTGCATATTCGAATTCGCCAGTAAGTTTCTGCGGCAGATCGAAGCGAGGGACGGAAGTACCGACGACCTTGTAATCTTTTGGATTTTTAGGGTGCACCTCAGGCGCGATGTTAAGGTCCCAACCTTCTCCAGACGCCGCAACCTGCACGTTGAAGTGCCTGCCGCCAATGAGGCTGCCGTAGGAAACGTTCTTGGCAGCGTTGCCCGCAACACTCACGACGCCGTCACTGACCGTGAGTTGCTCTACTGGCGTTCCGAGTCGCGTTGCGGCGAGCTTCAATAGCTCCTGCCGCGCCGCTGCCGCGGCCTGGCGCAACTGCGGTCCTGCCCTTTCAAGAGTTCTACTGGCGGATGTGCGGCCCTGGTCGACTGTCTTTGAGGTATCGCCGATGTCCATGGTGATTTTTGTGATCGGCACGTCGAGTTCTTCCGCGACGATTTGCCCCAGAGCCGTTCCGGTGCCCGTGCCGAGATCAACCTTGCTGGTGAAAACAGTAACGCTACCGTCCTGCGCTACCGCGAGCCAGGAATCCAGTGATCCCGGTTGAAGCCCTGCGTCGGAAGGAGCAGCCGTCTGAGCGAGGATTCGGGGCACCGCGCCGAAAAAGTTGAAGCTCACAATGAGCGCGCCCGTACTTTTGAGAAGCTGTCTGCGGGAGATTGTCTTGGTTTCCATCTTCGATTCTCCTGAATCAGGGTGCCGGCGCTTTCGCACCGCTGCTACCCTGGCGTTGCTACATATAATTTATGATCGGGGGCGCGGATTGATCCGCGTTCGCTGCCCGCTGAATCGCGCGCACAATCCGCAAGTAACTCGCGCAGCGACACAGCACGCCGTTCAAGGCCTGCTTGATTTCCGTGTCTGTCGGGTGGGGATTTTGGTCGAGCAGAACCTTTGCGCTCATGACCATCCCGTTCAGGCAATAGCCGCACTGCCCTGCCTGCTCATCGACGAACGCTTTTTGAAGACGGTGCGGATGGGCAACGCTCCCTAAACCTTCCAGCGTCGTGACCTCCCTGTTTTGCGCAGCGGTCACCGGAACGCTGCAGGACCGGACCGATTTTCCCTCCATGATCACCGTGCAGGCGCCGCATTGGGAAAGACCGCAGCCAAATTTCGGCCCCTGCAGACCCAGATCACCGCGAAGAACATATAAAAGAGGAGTCGTGGGATCGGTTTCGACCGACCGCGATTTGCCGTTCACTTTAAGTGAGATTCGTGCCATGGTGAACTTCCCTTCTCAACGAATACAGATATTGCCTTCTGCATCTTGGTTTTTGGCTGACCACCATTAAATCACAAAAACGACGGGGCGGCTGTCGCCGCCCCGTCTGGGTTCTCATGCCATGAGACGTTCGAACTGGCGAAGGTTGCTTCCCTTGCTCAGAACGAAATCCTCAAAGCGAGTTGAATCTGACGTGAAGTGGTTGCCGTGTTCGAAATCTGCCCGACGGTGCCGAGAGGATTTGTAGTACCGCCACCGTTGGGAGCAAAGATGTTGCACGAAACTGCGCCAGTGGCGCAAGGTGTAGTCGTGTTAGCGTTGAACGCGGTCATTCCCGCGTTCAAGAATCCGAAGTTAGCACGGTTCAGCATGTTAAAGAATTCCGCTCGGAACTGGACGTTCCCGCCTTCACCCAAGATGCCCACCTTGGTATCCTTGACAAGAGAGAAGTCCCAGGTTCCCATTCCAGGATTGCGCAAGATAGCACGAGGAGCGTTCCCTTCCATTCCAAGTGCAGGTACACCAAACATCAGCGGGTTGAACCAGTGGTTGGGGTCACCTGTAATGACAGTGTTCGGATCGTATGGAATCCAATTATAGGTAACGCCCCCGATTGTATTGGTCACCGCAGCGGTATTTAGAGTGACGAGAGTGGAGGGGTTCTGACTGACAATGCCGCTGAAAGAACGGTCATTGGTGACGATCGGTACAAATGGATTTCCCTGCTGGATTGACACGAGGTTGCCGATCCACCAGCCATTTGTAACCTTCGAGACAAATCCGTTTGAGTGGATGCCTGGCAGGTGGTAAATGACGTTCAAGTGCACCGCCTTCGGGACGTCAAAGCAGGACGGGGCATAATCCGTCGCAAGGTTGAATGGATTGTGTCCGAAGTTTGCCTGGGCGGGACCACCGCAATCGTCGTTAAACCTCGTCCCCTCCGAGGTATCGGTGGACCGGCTGTACGTAAATGCGCCCTGGAACATGAGACCGTGCCCCAATCGCTTGGTCACATTTACTTGAAGCCCGTTGTACCAGGAACTCGCAGCATTGGCGAAGAATAGCGCGCTGCCAAAATATGGGTTCACCCGGCACGGATAGGCGTCACTCGGAACGCTCGTCGCCGTAGCAGCAGTGCCTGGCGGCGTAATCGTCTGGAAAGTCGGTATCGTGCCATTGTAGCCATTAATGACGGTAACGGGCTGTGGGATACCGTTGGCGTCAACCGGAATCACGTTGTTGTAGCACCCAGCGCCTCCGGTAGTCACCTTGAACGTCGGCAGTGTGCTGGGCGGCAGCTTGCCATTCACGAGATTGTTAGGAATCGTGGGATTGCCCTCCAAACCCGTGTAGAGGTTGATGCCTCGCCGTCCGACAAAGGAGACGGCAACTGCAACCCCCTTGGGGAGTTGCTGCTCGACGGTCAGGTTGTATTGCAATGAATGAGGAGACTTGTCCTGGTAATCGCCCATTTGCAACGAGCGGCCCGGTGCGGCGCCAAGATTAGCAGGCTGCAGCGGGAGCGTGATGGGCACGGTCCCATTCGCAAAACCAACGGGAGCAAGGTTCGACGGTGCTTGGAACGTAGTATTCGCAACGAACGGCAGTACCCCAGTTGAATTCTGCGTCAACAAGGCACCGATGTTGCCAACATCATAATAGATACCGAATCCGCTTCGCACCGCTGTCTTCCCGTCACCAAATACATCCCAGGCAAAGCCAATCCTGGGGCTAATATTTTTGAACGTTGAGTTCTGCCAAATACCGTTCGGAACAACGCTGGGATTGTTTGACGTATGGATGTCAATGACAGTGGACTGCCGGCCGAACATCTCGGAGATGTGCGTCATGAACTCGTAGCGCAAGCCGAGGTTCAAGGTCAACCGAGGGGTCACTCGATAGTCGTCCTGGCCGTAGAATCCCAACGTGTACCAAGTATGGTCACGGTCCAGATATCCGGAGTTACCGAAATCCGCACTCAACTGGTTACAAGGCAGAAACGGCGCTTTGGTCGGAGAACAATTAGGATCCCCGGCTCCGCTGCCCGGAGTCACTGAGTTGAAGTTCTGCGCAGCGCCATTCATGAAATTGGTAATGTTGCCGAATGTGATCGCCCCAAAAATAGACTTGGACTGCAGGTGGGGCTGGTTCATCCGCGTGCCCAGAAAACCGAACTTGAAGGCATGCTTCCCGTGAGTATAGAAAACATCATCATCGAGAGTGTAGACGTTGTTGTAATGATAATTCGGAAACGTTCCCGGCGGAGTAAGGGCGGTTATGCCGGAACCCGGGCTGAACCCTCCCGTGAAAAGACCCGGGATAAATGACCAGATACATGTGGAACCAGGACCGAAATTACAGGTGCTCGTGGGATCATGCAGAAAGAAGTTGGGATTCATCGGGGTGTGCGATTCGCTGAAGCTGTTCTTGTAGATCATGCGGCTGAACGAAAGTCGGAACGAGTTCAGAACAGTCGGCGAAAAAATATGGTTCTCTCCCAACGTAATGTATTGGTTTCGGCTTCTGCCAATGTTCGTATATTGCTGGTAGGCTGTGCCGGTGTCGGCAAGCGATAAGTTGCCGCCAAGGTAGGGGGTCGTGATTAACCCGTCGTCAATCGTGTAGCGGGAGAAAAACGAGTCACTGGCCCCTAATGTACGGTCTACGCGGAGCTGAGCGTAGTCATCTCGGGCATGGCTAATGCCGTTAAACGTGTAGTTATTTGTCGAACCCGGAATATTCTCGTTTGGGAACGGGAATTGCCCGATCCATGGTTGGACGAGTGCAGAAACATTTTGTGACGTGGCCAAACCGGAGCAGCCGGTTGTTGCCAAATGACA
>Ga0210384_10008449_pt1 | contig 10727 bp, 9 predicted proteins | sample IncBWH2MmetaG_FD_160574 | JGI IMG/M metagenome (GOLD analysis project Ga0210384, IMG submission 160574) | Forest soil microbial communities from Barre Woods Harvard Forest LTER site, Petersham, Massachusetts, United States - Inc-BW-H-2-M | ecosystem: Environmental > Terrestrial > Soil >...
GAGTTCAAACATTCCCGAGACTCGCGGGTTCCCCGGGTTGAACTCATCGAACTTCCTCAACTCGGCGACCAACTGCTTGTACTTATCCTTGTCCGGATCGTTATATCTATCCAGGTCGGTGATCGCGGTCCGGTCTTGCCCTGCCATCGTGATGCGGGTGCGCCAGGTGATCCACTTGTCATAAGGCGTCTTCTCGCTCTCGGGCTTGGTGATCGAAGGGATGGTTTCCGGGACAAAAGAGGCGACGCGTTCCACCCTGAGCTTCTCTTGCTTGGGCTTGATGATCGCATCGATCTGGTCCTGAATGCTCTTGGTCTTCTCTTTGTAGGCGGCCAAGCGGGCTTCATACTGGGCCAGCTCTTCTCCTCTCATGGGCTGGATGTCGTCACGAGCGCTGGCGTTCGCGAAGAAGGCTTGCAGCTGGTAATACTCCTTCTGGGAGAGCTTGTCGAACTTGTGGTTATGGCACTTTGCGCAGCCTACCGTGGTGGCCAGGAACACCGAGCCGGTCGTATCGGTGAGATCGAACATGATCTCCTGCCGCCGCAGATTCAAGTCGCGGGCGTTGGACTCGTCGGGATAGTTGCGCAGGAAGTTGGTGGCCGTGAACGCCTCCAGGTCACCCGGCCACATCTCGTCGCCGGCCAACTGCTCTTTGATGAAGCGGTCATACGGCTTGTCCTGGTTGAAGGACTTGATGACGTAGTCGCGATAACGCCACGCGTTGGGGCGGGTTTCATCCTGGTTGTAGCCTTCGCTATCGGCATAGCGCGTCAGGTCCAGCCAGCGGCGGCCCCAGCGTTCGCCGTAATGCGGAGACGCGAGCAGCCGATCCACCAGTTTTTCGTAGGCGTCCGGAGATTTGTCCGCCACGAATGCCTTGACCTCTTCAGGCGTCGGGATCATGCCCCACGCGTCGAGGGTCGCGCGGCGAATCAGCGCGGCACGATCAGCGTCGGGCGAGGGCTTGACGCCTTTTGCCTCCATCCGCGCCAGGACCAGGGCATCGATCGGCGACCGCACCCAGCTCTGGTTCTGAACCGAGGGTGTCGGGGGACGCTGCACGGGCTGATACGCCCAGTGCCCTTGCGCCGACGGGGGCGTCCACTTGTTAGTCGGGCTGTTGGCATCGGTGTCGGCCGCGACCGCCGCCATGCAACCACACAGAAGGATACATCCGATGGTTTTCATCAGTTGAACTCCAAAACAATTTGAAACAGTTTGTAATTGGACAGACGGGCGGAACAGCCTCAGCAGCACGCGCTGACTGACTTGCAGTCATGCCTCGCTCCTTTAATGCTTTCCGACGGTCACCAAAGGGTTGGCTGCCAGCACCCAAAATCACCCGTCATTGAGTACTGGCCGCTAAATTCAAGCTAACAGGAGTGTAAATCGTCAACACGGCGGTGTCAATGGTTTTCGTTGGGTCGCTATAGTTCTGAAACCACTGGACTTAAATCTGTGTGCAGCGGCGTCGTTTTAAAAAATTGCGACGACCGGCCGAAAGTTTTCTTGATTTCGCCATTGGTCTGAGTGGGCGATCGTCGATTATCGCCGCACGCGTAGTTAAAAACCGGACCATCTGGTGCAACAAACCGCTTTCTAATCGGGTAAACTGAGCAGGGAGGCAAACGATGAAACGAAACATTGCGATCGTTCTTACAGCTTGTTTGCTGACAGTGAACATTGCTGCCGCTCAACAAAAAGCCACTCCCGCGGGAAAGCCCGCGGCAACCGTGTCAAAGATTCGCCGAGTGGCGGACGGCCACCCCGATCTGAGCGGTATTTGGACTTTTGCAATCTCCATACCGCCGGGCGCAATCGCGAAAGTCGTCGATGGCCAGAAGACCGTGCTCAAGGCGGATCAGTCCGCTCGCTACCTGCAGGCCGAACTCCCCGGCGCTCTCCCGTGGACAAAGGAACCCTCGTATAAGCCGGAGCTTCGTGCAAAGGTCGCCGACCTTGCGGCGCATGAAAGCAAAGTGGATAACGTGTTCTATTGCGGCCGTCCCGGGGTCCCTCGCATCGGCTCGCCGCGCCGCATCGTCCAGTTGCCCAACGAATTCATGTTCTTCTATGAAGAAATATCCGGCGACGCCTTCCGCTTCATTCCGGTGAACGGCAAGCACCACGCCGACTTCAACCCGTCTTACTACGGCGACGCGGTGGCTCACTGGGAAGGCGACACGCTGGTGGTCGACACAACCAATTTCGTCGAGGACACCTGGTTCGGCGAAGAGGGCTACTTCCACTCCAACGCCATGCGAGTAACCGAGCGCCTATGGCGAGTCGGCGAGGATCTCGCCTATCAAGTAACCGTTGACGACCCGAAGGTCCTCACCGCACCCTGGACCAACTATGCGCACCTGATCAAACCGTCCGACGAACCTTTGCAAGAGTCTCCGGTGTGCAAGGATGACGACGGCAATCGCCTGCTGAATCTGGATCACCACGTGCAGCGGTAGGCCCTGGCTGCTGAAAAGAGTGTCCAGGCTGCGCCTCCTTCACGCGCGCGGTTCAGTAAGTGCCGCGTCGTCAATCACTGTTTCAGAAAGCACGACCGTGAGGGAGTGCTTTTAAAGAGCCCGTTACTGAATGCTCGGGGATGCTTTGGGCTGAACGACTTTGGGTTGGTCCACCTGAACACGGAGGACCCTCGAAGTCGTGACCGGACGGTGCTCATTCAGCAGAAACATCAGGCGCATTCCGCGTCCGATAAGGCCCAACTCCAATACACCTTCCTTATCTACGGAGCCGTGCAGTCGCGCCGGTACGGGATCAGGGCAGTAATCAGGGTGGCCGGAAATGCGAATCGCACTCCCGCCCAGGCATTCGATCCGGTAGTGGCGGCTTTTGGTCTCCACGTCGATCACCGAACCACGCATCAGGCTCTTGCAATCGACAAATTCGGTGGATGTCATACAGGATCCGATGCCATCAGGTCGCCATTGGTTGCGACTCTTTTGCAAAATGACGCCGGCTGCCTGTAGCAGCGGGAATTTCCGATAACAGTCTTAATGGCTTTGGGCGCCGGTTTGGCCCACAATCTTCAGGAACTCATCATTGGTTCCCACGCGTCCGTGAACGGGCACGTGCTGAGCGACGTCCAGCTTCTGCTTCCGCATATTCTGATAGAGCGTCCGCATCCCAGCCGTTGGAGTGGGCGCCGGCCCGTCCTGCGCCGGCGGCGAGTAGAGGTCTGCATTGATCAAGAGTTTTTCTTTCGGGAGATAAGCCATCAACATATCGGCGCTGTGGTTGCCTTGCGCGTAGGATTGATCTTCCAACTCGTAGCCCATATCCTGCACGTGACAGATCTCCAATACGCGCTCGCCATCCGTGATGACATATCTGCCTGCGCCGCCGCCGGGCGCGCCGGCAAAGCTGGTGACCGTCTCAATCGGAGCAGGGCGTCGGCTGATCATATACATTGGGCTGTACAGGGCCATGCGGTCCGGCTGCAATTCGCGAGCCGCCGGATAAAACATGATGTCGAGGTAATACTGCTTATTGGATTCATGTGTAATCACAGTCGTGCCCTGGGAAAGATACGTCCGAAGTCCGCCGGCATGATCGAAATGATGGTGGGTATTGACGACATATTTGATCAGTTTATTGGGGACCAGCCGATTTGCTTCCTCGATGACGGCCAGCGACCGAGCTTCGTTCTGGGGGGCCTCCACGACCGCGACGAAGTCCTTGAATTCAACGAGCACGCTGTTGTGAGTGCCTCCACCGAGCAGCCAGACACCAGCGGCGAGTTTTTGGCTCTCGACCCGCTGATATGAAGCGATGACCGGCTGCACGGTCGCCGTGCGTACCACATCAGGGACGGGTAAGGTGGTCACCGGCGCGTTGGCCTTCACGTCGGTCACGTTGTACTCGTAGTAGTTATGCGCCGGGTTCAATCTCGGATCGCCCTGGTGCACATGCAGCAATGTAGGGAACTGCACGCCGTCAAAATTCTTGTACTTCGTGTAACGCGCCTCGTAATCCATGTCGCCGTAGACGGGGTTCGGAAACCAGGTGTCGGTCAGCTCAACCAGATTCTGGTCGTTGATTGTTCCGTTAACCCGGTACTTCCCGATCGTGAAGGATACAATCGTCACTTTGCGCCCATTCTGCGAGAGGCCGGCGTCCGACGAACCCACGATCGGCAGCGTAATGGCCGTTGCGTCTTTAGCCGCCAGCGCCGCTTTGAGGAATCCGTGGGGCGTAATCGCGATCTCAAGCTGCCGCAGGTCGGTGTACGACACGCCATCGAGATACAGGCTCGTGAGGGGCGCCGGTTTATCGCCCTGCATGTCCCAGGCGTAGTTGCCACTGAGAATGGTCGTGACGCGCTCGTCGGACATCGGTGGCCTGCCTAGGAGTGGATACTTACCCTGCTTGCGCGTGTAATCCTCCCGCGACCACTTGGCTTCGTAATCGATCACGCGCGTGTAGTCTGCAACTTCGTAGTGCGGCCAATCTTCCGCGAGCCCGTAAGTCTGGCCGATTCGCGAGGACCAGCCCCTGGCGGAATATCGGATCGTCTTAAGATTGGTTCCCCCCATGGCCTTGAGAGAAGCCTCCAAAACAGAGCGGACATCTTTTACCGTCTGTGCCGATGCGGTTCCCGCCATTAAGCCCAGAAGAGCTGAAAAAGCCGCGGCCTTGCGCTTCATGTGTTGCTCCTGTGCGTTCCCTTAGATGATTTTAACTTACGAGCGACTAGAATATGTCCTGAAGCCAGTCGCCGCAGGATCCTACCTTATTTCTGGTGATGCTCCCGATGATCGGGTCTCGGATTGGCGGGAGAGGTTGAAGAAATGAGTCACGCGGCTGGCGATAAACTTGTCTGAACGAAATTCGCTCATCCGCTTCGCGATGGATGTTACCGCTTATTTCCTGACCGCCCGCCACATCTGGATTTTTCCCCCGTAGGGAACCTCACCGATAATGATGTCACCCTTCGAGTTCACTGCAATACAATGCGGGTCTGTCAAATCGCCACTCTGGTTACCCGGCCGCCCGAATTTTGAGAGGACCTCTCCAGTTGTCCGGTCCAGGATATGAATCACGTTATCGGAGCCATTGGCGACATACATGAACTTCTGGGCCGGGTCTGGCGAAAAGCCTACCCAGCCGGCCGTGCCGACCGTATTCTCCGAGTTTGTGCGATGGGCGGTCTTGCTTTGGATCCGAATGTTCCTCTTGAAATTGCCCATCTTATCGAAGACCTCGACGCGATCGCCCAAACGGTCACATACGTAGACCAGCCCGTCGTTCCCGATAACTACGCAGTGCACCGGGCTCAGGAACACACCGCCGACTCCCGCGTCAGTCTCTGCCTGCGTTGCCTGACGACCCCATTGACGCAGATAGTGCCCTTCCCGATCGAAGACCACGACGCGTTTGTTCCCGTAACCGTCGGAAACGTACACGTCGCCGTTGCTCGGGTCGACCGCGACTTGCGTAGGCTTGAATAGCGACGTGCGGCTCGCATTCAAGCTTTTGCCGGTGGCGGTGCCGTCCGCGCTGTCCATGACCCCCTTCGTCCCTATCTGAAGCAACATTTTGTTGCCATCGTGGGTGTACTTCTGAACGATTCCATCATTGTTGCCTGCAGTCCAGAAGTTGCCTTCCGTGTCGATGAAGCAACCGTGTTGGGTCTTGGCCATCAGCTCCCGATTCCCCCACGAATTGACTACATTGCCGTCCGCGTCGAACTCGATAACCGGCGGCGCGGGCGTTGCCAAGTTCCTCTCCTTGGGCGCAGGTTCCCCCCTGGTCACCGCGAACACATGGTCGCGCGCATCGACACACACGCTGCCCACCGATCCAAGTACCCACCCATCCGGCAGCGGCTTGGGCCAAGAGGCATCGTACTTGAATTGTGGCGCCTCGACGGCCTGGGCTTTGATCTGGGTGGGCAACCAACCCCAAATTCCAGGCGCGATGGTAAACAGCATGGTGACCAAGATCCCGCGGGCCGACATTCTAATCCTCATTGCTCACTCCTATGCATCGGAATCTGATTAACGGATCGGAGACGATGTTTTGACAATCTCAATGATAATCGAATCGAGGAAGGAGTCGAACGCCGTGTTCTTCAAGCGCCTGACGTCTTCGAACGCCGTCCGCCAGTCCCGGCGGAAAACCCGCAAATGAGCGCTGATCGCAATCAGGTTGGGGTTGGGCTGCTTCGGGGTACACGCCGCTCAGACGTGTCGGCACTCTGGCTAGTCATTCGACTGAGCGGCTCAAGAGCTTGCCGGCTAATCGCTTAGAATAGCAGCCGGAGGTCGAGCGACGGAGTTGAGCCAGCGCATACTGCGATCGTTGCTATCACTCGCCGCCGTGGCGCTCATCACCTGGGTTGGATATCGCGTTCTCCCCGTCAACGCCACAACGCAGGGCTTTGCCTACCTGCTGCTGGTGTTGATTATTGCCAGTGCCTGGGGTTTCTTCGAAGCCTCCCTGGCCTCGATTGCAGCCACGCTCGCGTTCAACTTCTTTTTCTTCGAGCCAATCGGAAGGTTCACGATTGACGACCCGCGAAATTGGGTGGCTCTCTTCAGTTTTCTGGTAACCTCGCTCATCGCCAGTCGTTTGTCGACGGAGGCCAAGTCGCGCGCCCTTGAGGCCATGGCCCGGCAGCAGGATTTGGAACGGCTATACACATTCAGCCGGGCCATCCTCCTGATTGACAACATTGATCCGTTCCCGAAGCAACTTGTCCACAAACTGGCCGACGTCTTCGAGTTGAGTGCAGCGGTGCTCTACGAGCGCCGCACCGAAGAGTTCTATCGAGCTGGGCCATCCGACTTCGAAGGTCTGGACGATCAACTTCGGGATGCCGCTTTGCGGGGCACGTCTTTTGCCGACGCTCAGCACGATCGCGCAATCACGGCTGTGCGGCTAGGATCGGAGCCAATCGCCGGACTCGCGATGCAAGGCGCGCCAATGCCTGACGCTGTCCTGCAGGGAATCGCCAACCTGGTGGCGATTGGGCTGGAACGTGCGCGGGCACAGGATCTCGCCTCACAGATCGAAGCCGCGCAACAAGGCGAAAAATTGCGGGCGACGCTCATCGATGCCATGGCACATGAGTTCAAAACGCCCCTGACCTCGATAAAGGCCGCAACCACCGCGTTGTTGGCCGATCCGAATCGGCCTCTCGAGAGCAGAACGGAGACGATCAGGATCGCTGACGAAGAAGCGGACCGTCTCAAGGAACTGATCGATAATGCGGTGGACATGGCGCGTCTGGACTCTGCTAACATCCGAATCCAGCCCGAGCTTTCCGACATGCGCGAGATGGTCCGCCAGGTGGTCGCCTCAATGCGCAGCAGAATCGAGAATCGGCCGGTGAGCGTCCTATCCGGCGAATCGCTCCCGTTAATCGCGGTCGATCAAGGCCTCGTGAAACTGGCGGTAAAGCAGCTTCTCGACAACGCCCTGAAGTATTCACCCCCCGACACACCTGTGACAATCGGCGTGCACGTTGGGAGCGGGATGGTCGCGGTGGAGGTCACCGATAGCGGTAACGGCATCCCGGTCCCGGAACAGAGCCGCATTTTTGACCGACTTTATAGAAGTCCTTCTATGCAGCATCAGGTCACCGGTTCGGGTCTTGGCCTGAGCATCGCCCACAACATCGCACGAGCTCACCATGGAGATCTGACAGTGACGAGTGACCCGGGCGAAACAACGTTTCGATTGACCTTACCATTGGAACAGAGAGGACAACGCGGTTGAGCGGAGGACGTATTCTCGTAGTTGACGACGAGCCTCAAATCCGGCGGATTATGCGCACAGAACTTACGCGCGCGGGCTACGAAGTGGATGATGCCAAGACTGGAGAGGAGGGACTCGGCAAGGTGCGCGACTTTCGTCCGGACCTGGTGCTCCTCGATATCAACATGCCTGGAATGGGCGGATTGGCAGCGTGTAGGGCGATTCGCTCGGACGCGAATGCCGCGATTATTATGCTCACGGTTCACAACACCGAATCCGCCAAGGTTGAAGCTCTGGATGCCGGCGCCGATGACTTCGTCACGAAGCCCTTCAGCACTCCGGAGCTTCTGGCGCGTATACGCGCCGCTCTTCGGCGGCTCCCAGTGTCGCATTCGTCGCCGAACACGCTCCGGGTCGGGCAGCTCACGATCGATTTCGCCGCGCGCACTGTTGCGCAGGGAAGCGCGAGCTCCCACCTGACGCCGAAGGAGCTGGATCTTCTCCGTTATCTGACGCAGCATGCGAATGAAGCCGTATCCCACCGGGAACTCTTGCAGGCCGTATGGGGACCCGATTACGGCGATCAAGTCGACTACCTTCGTGTTTTCATTAAAAGCCTGCGGAAGAAGATCGAGCCTAATCCCGAAAGCCCGCGATACATCACGACGGAGCCATGGGTCGGCTATCGGTTCAACGGAATCGCCGAATCTTCATAACTTCTTCATGCTTTTTCTATGACTTTTTCAGGCCTTCCGGCCTATCCTCGGACTGGCGGAATTTGCGATGCCTTCAGTTCAGGCTGGAAGCCAAATCGATCACTACGACATTGAGAAACTTATCGCACGCAGCGACACCGCTTCGATCTTTCGGGGCACGGATCTAGCGACGGGCCGTGAAGTCGCTATAAAAATCCCACATCCGGAAATCGAAGGCGACCTGCTCTTCTACCAGCGTTTTCTGCGCGAGCGGAAAATTTGCGAAAAACTTGATCATCCCGCGGTCGTCAAGGGGTTCAAGGACGATGAGCGAAGCCGAGTTTACCTGGTGATGGAATTGGCGGAGGGGCAACTCCTCCGCCGGGTATTAAGCGAGCAGGGGAAGCTGCCGGTTGAGCGGTCTGTGAGGATCGCGCTGGCCATCTGCGAAGCGCTCGAATACATTCACTCCCAGGGCGTCGTACATCGCGATCTTAAACCCGAGAACGTCATAATCGACGCCCAAGATCGCATCAAGCTTATCGACTTCGGCATCGCCAGCGAAGCTGGGGCGCGCCGGCTGACGTTTGGCAAGCTCTCGCAAGTGATGGGTACCCCAGATTACATTTCTCCTGAGCAGGTCAGGGGGAAACGGGGCGATGCGCGCACCGACATATACGCGCTCGGGGTCATGTTGTACGAAATGCTGACGGGCGAAACACCTTTTGCTGGAAACAATCCGTTCGTGAGCATGCACAACCGGCTGGTGAATAACCCCGTTCCGCCGCGCGAGATCGATCCGGGCATTGCTCCGGAACTTCAGGAAATCATCTACCGCGCGCTGGAAAGGGATCCAAAAAACCGTTATGCGAACGCGCGTGAGTTTGCGAACGATCTTCTCCATCCAGACCGCGTCAGAATAGCCGACCGTCCGCAACTGCACAACTGGAAGCAGCAACGTATCCCGTGGACGAGAACAGCCCTGTTCTACGGAATGCTGGCTATGATTCCATTCGTTATTTTTGGGCTTCTGCTTTTCGTCGCACGCCACCAATAGAAAACTCCCACTTAGGTTCAATGGACCGTTTAACAATGTTTGGCCTGTTCGCCGTGATGGCAATGCTGGTCTTTTACGTACTCGAGAAGCGCAGCCACTGGTTCGTCTTGGCGTTCGCCGGTTCCTGCCTACTGGCGTCAGCCTACGGCTTCCTCCAGGGCGCCTGGCCATTTGGTGTGGTGGAAGCGATCTGGTCCGGCGTGGCGACGCACCGATGGTGGCTTGGGCGCTCCAACAAAACAGGCCAATAGCCGCTCGTCTACATTGAGATCCCATGCAATCTCAATAGAATGGCCGGTCTTCATAACTTTTTCATGGCTTCTCTATGACTTCTTAAGGCCTTTCGCCGTACGCTTCAATCGTGGAAGGACAAAAAGAAATGTCACTCGCCTTTGAAAAACTCCTGGCTCCGGCAACCGGACGTCCTGAACATCCACCAACCACCGAAGCAGACCAGAAGCTGAATATCTCCGTTGTCTTCACATCCGTGGAATCGACTCTCGCAGCATTAAAGGAGGCCGGCGGTCTCGCGAACAGTCTGGGTGCGCGAATCACGCTTGTGGTTCCGCAGGTCGTGCCGTATCCGCTTGCATTAGAGACTCCGCCAGTATTGATAGATTTCAACGAAAAGCGTTTTCGTACGATCGCCAGCCAAAGTCCCGTGGAAACCACGGTACAGATTTATCTATGCCGCGATGGCCTGGAAACTTTGCAGAATGTGTTGAACCCTGGTTCTATCGTGGTCATTGGCGGACAGAAGAGATGGTGGCCGACCCGGGAAAAGAAACTAGCCCGACAATTGCGCCGGGCGGGGCATGAAGTGGTTTTCAAGGAAACGGAGTAAGTTCAGATGCTCGATCTATTTTATGTCGCTATAGGTTGCGTCGTTCTGCTCGTGTGCTGGGCCTTTACCAAGGCCTGCGACAAGCTTTAGGAGAAAACGCCCATGGATTACATTATTGCCGGAATCACATCGCTGGGTTTGTTTATTTACCTGGTGTACGCCTTGCTCCGACCGGAGAAGTTTTAAGTGCACAAGCGAAAGTACGTTGTGCGCGTATGGTTTTTGAGAGGACACGATGACTAGTCTCGGAATTCTGCAAATACTGCTTTTCTTCGCGCTGATCTTTGTGTGCACGAAGCCGCTGGGCGCCTACATGGCGCGCGTTTTCCAAGGGCAGCGCACATTCATGCACCCCGTTCTGCGATGGCTGGAAGCGCTGACCTACAAAGTCGCCGGCGTTAGCGAAGAG